>Ga0247727_10017678_pt1 | contig 11319 bp, 11 predicted proteins | sample WisWelCaveWW1625_FD_202498 | JGI IMG/M metagenome (GOLD analysis project Ga0247727, IMG submission 202498) | Biofilm microbial communities from Wishing Well Cave, Virginia, United States - WW16-25 | ecosystem: Environmental > Aquatic > Deep subsurface > Groundwater > Cave microbial mat | place...
CTGCGCTGTCATGGCCTTATTAAGAAAATCGGCAAAACCTATAAATATTATCTGACTACCCTTGGCCGGGTTGTTATTACCACTGGTTTAAAACTCAAAGAACTCTTTCTCATTCCTCGTCTATGTACTTAAATATTTTGCCAATTAATGTCAGAATTTGACGGCTTAGTGACTAATATACACCTACGGGGTGTCGTTAAAGGCATTCTCAAACGACACCTCGTAGGTGGAACATTGGTCACTCCACTTCTAAAAAACTAATACTTATCTGACCCAGCCTGCGTAGGTGTATCAAACGGTTAATGAAGTTTTCCTCTTCACAAATCATGTCCACAGTAGGACAAATTAAAACTCTTATTACATAACGGAAAGTCCGGTATCTGCTGGTTGCGCATCGCCATCGCCAGGCCAAACCAATTGTGAAACGAAGGGTCAACAATTTTGTAATGGCTGAATTTTCCCTGCGGGTCTGTGAGTGCTACATGACAAATCTCACCGCGCCAGCCCTCAACTAATGAAACAACAACGCGGGAAGATGGTAAGGTTAACGGCACGCTGCCGCCCGTATTCTGTTCGATCAGAATTACCAATTGTTGCTCGATAAATTGAATTGATATCTGGATCTCCAACCAACGGATATACGCGCGGGCAAAGACATCGCCGGTTATTAGCGTGGGAACTTCCGGATGCCAGCGGCGAAATATTCCTGTTGAAAAATTCAACCGCACATCCCGCTTGTGACCGCAGGCGCGCGCCACTGGTCCAACCAACCCCAGCTCCGCGCAGGTCTCCTTCGATAGTTTCCCTGTCCCTTCAAAACGGGCTAAAACGGACGGCGTCTTCCAGAGCATAGTCACGGCACCGGTGACATCGCGTTTCGCTTTTTGCAGGTTCTTTAAAAGCTCTTGAATCATTTTTTCATCTAAATCAAAACGGACACCACCGGGTCTGACCCAGCCGCGCCCAAGACGATTCCCACAAATCAGAAACGACATGTTCAAGAAATCCCCGCGAATTCGCCCGCAGTAAGAAGCGGTCGGCAAGTAGCCGACATCCGCAGCCAAAGCCCCCAAATCGCCCGTATGATTTGCCAGACGTTCCAGCTCGATGGCAATCGCTCGAATAGCGTGGCTTCGCAGCGAAACTTCAATACCCGCGAGCGACTCTACCGCCTGACAATACGCCGTGGTGTGGCCGATGGTGGTATCCCCGCAGGCTGTTTCCATATAGGGAAGTGTCCTCTGATTCGGACCTCCGATAAGTTTCCGCTCAATGCCTCGGTGCTGATAGCCTAAAGATACTTCCAAATGATGCACGCGTTCCCCATGACATTGAAAACGAAAATGTCCCGGCTCAATGACTCCCGCGTGCACCGGACCAACCGCCACCTCATGAATTTCTTCTCCTTTGATCTGAAAATACTCCGAGGCATCCGACCGGATCGGTTTGAGCTGCGGATGGCCTTCGGGTTTAATCGAAAACTGTTCAAAAATTTCCCGCTCAAACCAATAAGCCTGAGGGCAGTGCGGTGTTAAAGATGGATAAGAATTTTCCACACGTGTTGTCAGAAGCGACAACATTCCTTTGGGATCATCGGCCAGCACCGCCCAGATCTTTATGATTTTTGAATCGACCGGCTGTCCGAAGAATGCCGAAAGCCTGGCCCCGGCTTTAATCTGACTTAAAATGGTCTGAGTAAACACGGGCGTATCCAAATCAGGAATTTGATTTGTTTCAACCGTCTGGCAATTTTGTAGATTCATAATTTCTGTTATTTGAAATCACACACCTATTCGGTATCGTTCACCGACTCCACCTACGAGGTGTCGCCAGAAAATATCTCAAACGACACCTCGTAGGTGGGATTAAATGCTTGTACTATCCCCCCAGCATCGCTGCCGCTTCTTTAAGAATAGTACTCAAAGGGGGAGGTATCCATAACCCAAGTAGAAAAACCAAAACCCCCAATACCATGGGCGGTAAGATACTTAAAGGGGCTTCCTTGACCCCTTTGACTTCGTGCGAGGTTTCTCCATAGACCATTCTTAAAACTATCGCGGACATCCCGACAAAAACCAATCCTATAAAAACGACAAACAATCCCGCCGTAAGAAAATGTTTTTGTTCAATCGCGGCTTTAAGGGTCAACCATTCACTGACAAAAATATTGAATGGCGGAAAACCGCTGATCGCCAAAAATCCAACTATCCACAGCGCCGCCGAAATCGGCAGCGACTGCGCCAACCCTCTGACTTTAACCGTACTTTTTGTCTTAACGGTATTAAAAATATTTCCGGCGGTAAGAAAGAGCATGCCCTTGGCCAAGGAATGATTGATGACGTGAAGCAAAGAAGCGAAAACACCGCCGGCGCCTATCCCCATTCCCAGAACGAGTATTCCCATATGCTCAACACTGGAATACGCCAGCATGCGTTTATAATCTCATTGATTAAAAATAAAAACCGCCGCCACGAAAATCGAAAGAATGCCAAATCCAATAAAAAGCTGCTGGCTAAAAACTGCTATCCCTGCGGCTACGCAGATTTGATGGATACGAAGAATTCCTAAAAAGGCGCAATTCAACAATGTGGCCGACAAAAGCATGGAGATGACCGACGGCGCTTCACTGTGGGCGTCAGGAAGCCAGGTGTGCATCGGCGCCAAACCCATTTTTGTCCCATAACCGACTAAAATAAAAATGAATGCTCCTTTAAGCCAATCTTTTTGCAAAAAAAACGCGCCATTGACCAATTCACGCATAAACAAAGGAACTCTTTGGCCTGCCGTGTTAAAGGTTGCAATATCCAAAAAGATTGTTCCCAGTAACCCTAAGGCAATTCCCACCGAGCAGATGATCAGATATTTCCAGGTCGCCTCAAGCGACCGTTCATTTTTGTGAAAATAAATCAAAGGCGCGCTGACCAAAGTCGTGGCCTCAATGGCTACCCACAGAAGCCCAACGTGCTGACTGAGAATGGTCAAAGTCATAGTCGCTAAAAGTAATTGTAAGCATCCTAAAAAAATTGCTTCGGGCTGAAGCATTTCCTTTGCGGATAGGGAGTGAATATCCTTTCCCTGCTGTTCGGAACGAGCAAGGTAATCCAATGTATAAAACGCCGCCGCAAAAAAAAGCAAACTGGTGATAGAAAGAAAAATAAACCCCAAGGCATCGACAGCCAGCCAGCCATGAAAGGAAGCGGGCGGACGCGTGAACCAAAAGAAAAAAGTCAGCCCCAAATGAACTATCGCTGTAAAAATCAAAATGATTTTTCGTAAATTCCGTTGATGAACAACCAGAGTTACCAATCCTGACAAAAACGGAATAACGACGATGGCCTGCAGAATCACGTCCTCTCCTCCGAATGTCTGGTGCCATGCCAGTCTTTTAAAGAAGCCAGCTGGTCCATATCGATATGTTCAAATTGACGGTTGATGTGAAAAATAATAATCCCCATAAATGAAGTCTCCAGCGCCACCGCCATCGTACCAAAGATAAAAATTCCATTCTCCATGACCAGATAACTTAACGCCTGGGTGATGGCTTTTTTCCGGCTGACAATCAAAAATAACCCGACCAAAATCGTAAAGAGCGCCGTCGAAACGGCCAGACGGCTGACTTCAATGGGCAAAACCAGACGGGCGCTTATCCAAAACGACACAATTAAAAGAACAACGCCAATCACCATCGAAACCGTGTAGCCAATAAAGGGCTCCACTTCACGGAAAATATTCGCTTCTCTTACGGCCCAATTTAACATCAACGGCAAAATGATTCCTTTAACCAGAATACTTCCCAGCGCGAAAACAAATGTACGCCCTTCCGGCTGGCCTCCCTGTAAAAGAAGCGGCAGCAATCCTAAGAGGGCACCTTCAATCGCCACCAGGCGGATGCAGTTTCCCAAACGGCTTGAGGACAATAATCCCAAATTTAAAACAACAATCAAAACAAAAATAACGTCCGCCCAATAACTCATTTGCTGACCTCCACCAAAATCATGGCCAGCACGGATAAAACCGACGCGGCCACCAGCATTTTGGGGATATGGATCAGTCTAAACCGCGCCAGGGTCGATTCAACTACACCGACTAATACCGCTACAATAAAGATACCTCCTAACACGCCAACGGTGTCCAGCCAGAATTCACCCGTATGGATCGGCACCGCCAGGCCGGCAATCAACAGGCCAAAAATCCAATGCTTCAAAGCCGCCGTGTATTGGATGATCGCCAAATCGATTCCGCTGTGATCCAAAACCATGACCTCATGGACCATCGTCAACTCCAGATGCGTATTGGGATCATCGACCGGGATACGGGCATTCTCGGTCAAAAAAATAAAAAAGAACGCGACCATCACCAATAAAACGACGGAGATAATGCTGGGATGAATAATCGTCGTCATCTGCCGGTAAATGACCGAAAGCGACAGGCAACGGGTCTCTAAGGCCAGCGCCGTTAAACCTAACAGCAAAGCGGGTTCCACCAGCGCTGAGAATTGTACTTCGCGGCTCGCCCCCATCCCTTCTAAACTTGAACCCGTGTCCAGACCGGCCAGCACCGTAAAAAACCGCGTGATCCCTAAAAGATAAACAAAAAGAATCAAATCCCCTTTAAAAGAAATCAGCGCCGATATCCCGCCAAACGGCATCAACGTCAACGCTGTTAAAACGGCCGCGAGTCCAAGCATCGGGCCTGTCGTGAAAATCCAGGTCGTCGTCCGGCTGTAAACATTGCCTTTGCGCAATAATTTCCACAAATCATAATACGGCTGCACCAAGGCCGGTCCCCGGCGGCCGGCAAAAAACGCCTTGACGCGGTTCATGATCCCCAATAAAAGCGGCGAACCAACTAAACCTAAGCCGATATGAATCAGGGCATACCATTTCATAATCCGAAACCTACCTTCCAAATCAGCAAAACAATAAGAGTAATCACAATGTACAGGATATAGAGATGCAAATTCCCATGCTGAATAAGGCGCAGCCGGTGGGCTATGATTTTAAATAAAATAAACGGCGGCTGATAAATATAACCGGCGGGATCATGTGTTTCACTTTTAAAGGATCCCTCCTGCGGAAAGAATTTTCCCTTCAAGACTTTGTACTGCCGGAAAAACAACACATTCCTAAAAAGCATTGTCAAAGGCTGCGTAAACAAAGAGGCTGTGTACTGCATCCGCGCCGATGGATGAAGATATCCGCAGGCCCAGGTCTCGCCGGCCGCAATAGGACGATTCTTTACTGCCCATCGGCGCAAGAAAAAAATACCCAGAAACAACAAAAGCAAAATCACCGCGTAATTCGTGATCATACTCAATGCTTCGGTGGCTTTAGAAAAAAGCAGCGACATATCGTCCGCCGCTTGAGCCATCACAATCTCCAAAACAGGCCTTAACATTTTCAACAACCAGGGAGAACATATTCCTACGGCTAAACACAAAATGGCTAACAAAATCATCGGCAGACGCATCAGCCAAGTTATTTCACGAATTTCTTTTAGTGCTGGCTTTCGGCTTTCTCCCAGAAATACAATTCCAAAAGTCTTGATAAAACACGCAACCGCCAAACCTCCTATCAAAGCCCCAGCTCCAATGATAATGACAAATAAACCCACCAGATAATGACTCCTCGCCATCAAACCTTCCAAAGAACCCCAATAAATAAAAAACTCGCTGACAAAGCCATTAAGCGGCGGCAGACCGCAGATAGCAATGGCGCCAATCAAAAATGTTCCGGCAGTCCAGGGCATTTTCTTGAGAAACCCGCCCAGAAAATCCATTCTCTTTGTCCCCGCTGCGTGGGCGACAGCGCCCGCCCCAAGGAACAGAAGACTTTTAAAAAGAGAATGATTAAAAATATGCAGTAACGCGCCGGCATATCCCAAAAACATTAAAGTCTGCATGCCTGTGTTCTGGCCCAACATACCTATCCCAAGCCCAACACAAATCAAACCGATATTCTCAACAGAAGAATAAGCCAGGAGCCGCTTTATATCATGCTGGGACAACGCTAATAAAATTCCCAGCACGCCACTGACCAGTCCAGATCCAATCAAAAGTCCTCCCCACCACAACGGCGGCTGGCCTAAGTAAGTCAAGATTCTCAACAACCCATATATTCCTGTTTTAATCATGATCCCCGACATCAACGCGGAAACGTGACTCGGTGCCGCGGGGTGCGCCTCGGGCAGCCAAACATGAAAAGGCACAATGCCCGCTTTAGCGCCAAATCCAATCACTGCCAGGATAAAAATCAGACCAGCTAAAGAAGGGTTAAATCGATCTATATTAGAGAAGGCATTAAATTCAAGCGATCCGGCCAAATTCCCTAAAATAACAAACATCACTAAAAGAAACGCCGTCCCCAGGTGCGTGGCCACCAGATAAATCCAGCCGGCAAAAGTTGTCTCAGCTTTCTCCCCTTCAAACATCACCAGAAAAAATGAAGAAACGGCCATCAATTCCCAGGCAATTAAAAATAAAATGGCATTGCGCGCCATGAAAACCAACGCCATGCTGAAGACTAAAAGAGCATAGAAAAACCAAGTTACACTTAAAGATTTATTCTTCGTGTCATGTTTTAAATATTCCCAGCCATAGAACACGCAGAGGCTGGATATGATAAAAAGGGGAATTAAGAAAAATACGGAGAGTGCGTCTAAACCTATTGAAAACGATCCACCGGGAAAAGACCAAGGAATTGTCAGGGTAAAAAAATCCATCTTATGCCCGATACATGATCACATTGACTTTCTCTAAGATGATGAGCCCTTCTTTAACCATGCTATCCAAATGAGGTAAGAATTGATTGATCTTCTCCTCACTGTCGACAATTTCGATAACAATCGGCAGGTCTTCGAAAAGTCTCAATAATTTCGTCGTATGCAGATGGCTTTTACAGCCGAACCCTATAAAACCTTTGATGGCCGTGGCCCCGGCTAACCCATTTTTCCTCGCCAGCAAAACGATTTCTTGATACAAAGGTTTTCCCTGCCATTTATCGGCCTCACCGATAAAAATCCTCAACAATTTTCCGTCCGCGGGTATTTTCATGGAATTTTATCCTTTTTCGAACCATCTTCCACCTGCGAGGTGTCGCCAGCGATATTCTCAAACGACACCTCGTAGGTGGACACCCATTATTCTATATTGTTTCACCGAAAATCACACCCAATCGATAAACGATAAAACCAACGGCCACGCTGATAAAGATATTCAAAAAAGCCTTAACCACTTCTCCATCTTTCACGAGATTGTCGGTTTCAAGAATAAATGTCGAAAAGGTCGTGAACGCCCCGCAAAAACCGACCATTAAAAGCAACCGCGCGTTTTGATCGAGCAGAAATTTTTTTTCCGCCATTGAGACCAGGAAGCCAATAAGAAAACATCCAAAAAAATTGACAATCAATGTCCCATAGGGAAACCCGGTGCCAAAGATTCGATACATCAAACCGGCCAACCAATAACGCGATAAAGTGCCGGCCGTACCGCCCGCAATTAAATGTAACAATTTTTCCATTTTAAACACGAATCGGCAGGATAACGAACGGAATTCCCTGTTGATAAAGTTTTCGTTGCAGTGAAAAGACCGTGTGATTATGGAGCCAGCGCGTTAATAGTGATTCCTGCGGAAACACCAATTGGCCGCCGAAAAATACCGCTCCCGGAAACCGTTCTAATATCCCCAGCGCCAATTTTTGAATTTCATCAATCACATCAATCCCCATGGCGGAAATGGCTTCGGCATAGTAACCGTTTTGATTCATAAAATTAATATAACGCTGATTATTCTCTCGAACCTGGGCTTTGAGCCGATCGACTTCTTCGATCCCCTTAAAATTTCCAGCGTCAATCACCCCGATCTCCACAAAAACAAAATTTCGAAACTCCGCGCCAAACCAACGGATAACGCTAAAAAGCGTGTGTAACCCCAGGCCATTAAAACCATTGACCAATAACACCGCCGTCTTCGCCTGAGGGTCAAGTTCGCAGGGCTTCTGTGACCGTTTTACCGATCCCACCAACGGCGCGGCCGTTGCCTGGACAAGACTATTAAGACGATGAAGAAGTTTTGCCGTATGGATATAATGCCGCTTAATGAAAACCGCTACCGCCACCAAACCTCCCGTGATCAAAAGCGTAATCCAGCCGCCTTCGTGGAATTTAAGTACGACCACGGACACGAGAATAAAGGATGTCGCCGTCAAACCCAGACCATTGACAAACATTTTCTTTTTCCATTTTTTTAACTTATCACGCCCGCGCCACCAATGCCGGACCATACCCAACTGAGAGAGACAGAAAGTAATAAAAACATTGATAGAATACAAAACCACTAAGAAACGGACCACACCATGGGTTAAAAGCATAGTCAGGATCGCCGCACTACCCATGAGAAGCACGCCATTCTGAGTCACGAGTCTGTCACTTAACGATGAAAATTTCGTCGGAAACCAGCGGTCATGCGCCATATTCGCCAAAACACTTGGGCCCCCAAGAAAACCCGTTTGGGCGGCAATGAAAAGAAGCATTGCCTCTGAAATAAGAATGACCAGAACAAACAAATGCCCCGAATATCCTCCCCAATCCTGTATAACGCTTTCAAAAAGCACAGCATTAAGGGTTTTTCCAGCCTGCGGTTCAACTTCAAAAAGGAGATAAGCAGCCATAAGTCCCATCACGGTAAAGGCCAGTGAAATCGACATGTAACGCATCGTTCTCTTTCCTGTCTGAACCTTGGGCTCGCGTAAGATCGAAATACCGTTGCTAACGGCCTCAATCCCAGTGAATGTACCTGCCCCCATGCTGTAAGCACGTAAAATCAAAAGAATCATCCCTATCACCCCTATCTCTGAACTGGCGGATTGGATATTAGTTGATGTTGAACTTATCACTTGGGGAAAATCCGCCGCATGAGAAATCAAAGCGTGAAAGATCACGTAAAAATGCGTTGCCACGAAAAGCAAAAAAATTGGAACCAAAGGAATAACGGATTCCTTGACGCCTCTGATGTTCATCAGCATCAACAAAACAATTCCCAATATCTTAAAAATAATTTTATAGGAATGCCATTCTAATGGAAGGAAACTAAAGAGCGCATCGGCGCCGCTGGCAATCGAGATAGTTATAGTAAGGACATAATCAATAAGAAGCGCGCAACCGGCAATCATCCCTAGATTGGGATTTAATAATTTGCTGGCGACCAAATACCCCCCGCCGCCGGTGGGAAAGAGTTCAATGATTTGGGAATAGCTGGTACTGATAAGAAAAACGGTCAAGGCACTGGCTAAAGCGACGAATAAACTCAGGTAAGGATATTGATGGATGGCAAGATAGGCTTCTTCGGGACCATAACAAGAAGAGGACAAACCATCTGCCCCCAGTCCGACCCAGGCAAAGAAGGCAATTAGGGATAAATTGTGAAAAACACCGCGGTCTAAAGGACTGCGCGCTTTTCCGATAAACGTATTTTTAATCTTTTGGAAAATAGACAACGGCTATTCCTGTCCTAATAGAAGCTGTTGTCATTGCGAGGAGCTTGAACGATTCCACGAAGACGACATACTTGCTTTCCTTAATATAATATTTTTTAAAAAAAGGAAGCAAGTACTGTACTCACTTCATCTAATAAAATTTATAGAGGAAAGTGAGTGCGAAGCAATCTCAACAAGAATGAATTCTTTTAAGGATTGCTTCGCCCCTACGGGGATCGCAATGACGGAACCAAAAATCAATACGATGACTCTGAAGCTGTGGATTCAGCGGTTGGGATAACAACTGATGTTTGGTTAAGGTAAATTCCCAACTTTTCCCATGTTTTCGGACCGACTTTCCCATCAACGGTCAAGCCATTTTGTGCTTGAAAATCTCTAATGGCCTTTTTCGATTTGGGACCGATCTTACCATCAATCTCGCCCGCATAAAGCCCAGCATTCTTTAAAGCCTGCTGTATTTGTTCATCGGTTGGTTTTTCATGGATCGTGTGGTCTAAAGACTCCGACATCGGATCAGGGGTTGTGATAGCAGATGTTGTGTCCGTCATGCCTTCGGACATAGTTGACCGCTCCACGGGGGCGGCTGAACTCTTTAAGGTCTCTTCCATGGCCATTGATGGCTCTACTTCTTCGAAAGTAGCATTGATGGTTTCCAGAGGGAGATGCTCTTCTCTTTTCTGTTCGCAGCCAGCTAAGACTAACAGAGCCAAGATGACAACAACCATTGAATAATTTTTCTTCATGTGTTCCTAATCTCCGGGGGTTAATGATGTTGATTATAGAGACAGCCACAAGGGTTGCCCCTCAAGAAAATTCCTCCCTTTGGTCGCCCCAGCTTTCCTTAATATCATTAAAAGAGGAAGCTGGGACAGTATCTCAACGTTTGTTCTCCCTAAAATTTCCTATTAATTGTACAAACGTCAATAATTATTCCGTCTTACTTTCCCATGTCCATAGAGTCGGCAGTATTCTCACTTTCTACTTTGATAACATACCATAAGGAAACCTTATCCCCGGCTTTCAAATCGGAGACTGCGGTCTCGACACCGTCTTTCTCGGCCTTCATGATATCCGTAATGCTGAGAATCATTTCCTCAGTCATATTTGTTTCCTCATCTGTACTCTTAACGACTACTGTTTCGGCGCTGACAGAAACAACTTCACCTGTTAATTTTGCAGGATATCTACCAATGGGTATATAGCGATCCCCTATATCTTCGACTACGGGAGCTTCATTAACCTCATTAGTAACTGGAGTCTTCAATCCGTAATCAGAAAAAACAACAGGTGTAAGCACTGCCATTGAACCGATAACCAGCAAGCAACAGACTAACACCTTTAAACCTCTTTCCATTCTATTCACCCCCCTTCAATGTTTGTAAGATGATATCCCTCAGCCGACGCATTGTTGGCTTCGAGATGAGGGGCTCAAAAATGTTCTGGCCCCTCAAATTTTTACCCCGCTAAAGAAAATTCTTTAACGGGGTTTCGTTTTGTATAAAGTCTAATTAAGATGACATTATAGAAAGGCACTAAAAATTGTCAAGATATTATCTTTTTCTTAATTTTTCTAATGAACAAACAAAAGAACGAGTATTTGAACAGAAATCACCCTTAACAGCATGACCAAAGGATAAACGGTCGCGTAAGCAATCGATGGAGCACTCCCCACGGCCATATGATTGGCAAAGGCCAAGGCCGGCGGATCCGTCATGCTGCCGGCCAAAAGACCGCAAAGGCTCAGATAATTCATCCGGTATTTTATCCGGGCAAAAACCGCAATGATAAAAATCGGAATCAAGGTGATCAGGACCGCGGCACCCATCC
>Ga0247727_10017679_pt1 | contig 11319 bp, 9 predicted proteins | sample WisWelCaveWW1625_FD_202498 | JGI IMG/M metagenome (GOLD analysis project Ga0247727, IMG submission 202498) | Biofilm microbial communities from Wishing Well Cave, Virginia, United States - WW16-25 | ecosystem: Environmental > Aquatic > Deep subsurface > Groundwater > Cave microbial mat | place...
TGTCTCGGCCAGGCCGGGGCCCCGCCGGAGAGCTTCGGCTGGAACTTCCACTCGATGTCGCTGTCCCATTTCGCGCTGATCTGCGTGCACCGCGGACAGATGACGGAGGCGCGGCGCTGGATCCGCGAAGCCGACGAAATCGTCCGTCGCGACGCCGTACTGCGTGACGCCTCCGTCCTTCCCCTGCTCGCTTTCGCCCTCGCGATGATGCGCGACGACCGGAGCGCCAGGCACCTTGTCGACCGTTCGCTCGCGCTGTTCGATCGCACGGGTACGGCCGTCTGGATCGAGCGAGCGCGTTTTCTGCAGGGCCTCCTGATTTCGCGCGAAGGAAGCGTGGAGGAAGGCCTGCGTCTCATGCAGGAGTCCCTGGTGCGGCAGCAGCGCAACTCTTTTTATCTCGAACGCTCGGCTTACTGCGGCATGCTCGCGGACGAGATGCAGCGCCGCGGCCTGCCGGGGGCCCGGTCGATCGTAGACGACGGCATTGCGTGCGTGGAGCGCTGCAACGAGCGCCACTTCGAATGCGAGTTGTACCGGCTCCGCGGCGAGCTGCGGCGGGCCTCCGGCGACCGGGCCGACGCTGCGAAGGCGGAGTCCGACTTTCGCCACGCCATCGACTGCGCTCGCGCCCGCGGCGCCCGCTGGAACGAGTTCGTCGCGAGTTGGAGCCTGGCCAAGCTGCTCCGCTCCGACGGTCGCGACGACGAAGCCCTGCGGCTGCTCGACGGCGCGTGCAGTGATCTTCTTCCGGACGAAGACCTTGCCGAGGTGCGCGAAGCCCTGTCGCTGCGCGCCGAGCTCCGCGCCCGTCAGGCCTGACAACGCCCGCGCGAGCCTTGCGCTAGCGAATCAAGGTCCCCATGCGCGAAAAGCGCGGCCGGAAGCCGTTCGAGTCCCAGGACCAGTACAGGATGAAGGCCTTGCCGAGGATGTCGTCGATCGGGACGGTTCCCCAGAAACGGCTGTCGTGGCTGTGGTCGCGATTGTCGCCCATCACGAAGACCTGGCCGGGCGGCACGGTGAAGGGGGCAAGGTTGTCGCGCGGGTTGTTCGGGATCAGGCGCGCTCCGGGCTCGAAGTGCGCGTGCGGATCGTCGATCTTCTCGCCGTTGATGTAGACGATCTTGTTCCGGACTTCGATCGTGTCGCCCGGAATGCCTTTGACCCGCTTGATGAAGTCCTTGCTGCGGTCCTCGGGATAGACGAACACGATCACGTCGTCGTGCTCGGGCTGGAAGACCTGCAAGACGCGCTTGCCGACGATCGGGATGCGGATGCCGTAGAGCAGCTTGTTGACGAGCAGATGGTCACCGATTTGTAGAGTCGGCAGCATCGAGCCGCTCGGGATCTTGAAGGCCTGGATCAGGAAGGTGCGGATGAACAGCGCGAGCAGGATCGCGGTGCCGAAGGCTTCGACGTACTCGCGGAAGGTCGAACGCTCCGTCGCGCCCGCGCGCTCTTTGTCGCTGCCCGAGATCTCGCGCAGCGCCTGCCTGGCGGCGGCGTCGCGATCGCCGCCTCTGGCGGCGTCGGTGGCAGATTTCTTGGCCACGGTTGCCTACTCTCCCGCCTTGAGGATCGCCAGGAACGCTTCCTGGGGAATCTCGACGCTTCCCACCTGCTTCATCCGCTTCTTTCCTTCCTTCTGTTTCTCGAGCAGCTTGCGCTTGCGCGTAATGTCGCCGCCGTAGCACTTGGCGGTGACGTTCTTGCGGATCGCCTTGACGCTCTCGCGCGCAATGATCTTGCTGCCGATGGCGGCCTGGATCACGATTTCGAACATCTGACGCGGGATCAGCTCCTTCATTCGGCCGGCCAGGTCGCGGCCGCGCAGGAAGGCGCGCTCACGGTGGCAGATCATCGACAGCGCGTCCACTTTCTCGCCGTTGATCAGCAGGTCGAGCTTGACCAGCTGCGAGGGCCGGAATCCGGTGTGCTCGTAGTCCAGCGACGCGTAGCCGCGCGAGGTCGACTTCAGCCGGTCGTAGAAGTCGTAGACGATCTCCGACAGCGGCATGTCGTACTCGATCACCGCGCGCCCCGCGGTCGGAAAGCGCAGGTCGGTCTGGGTGCCGCGCTTGTCTTCGCACAGAGCCAGCACGCCGCCGACGTACTCGGCCGGCGCGTGAACCGTGGCCTTCACGTAAGGCTCGGCGATCGATTCCACGCGCACCAGATCGGGCAGCTTGGCGGGGCTGTCGATCTCGACGACAGTCCCGTCGGTCAGCAGCACTTCGTAGATCACCGTCGGAGCGGTCGTGATCAGGCTCAGCGCGAATTCGCGTTCGAGCCTCTCCTGAGTGATCTCGATGTGCAGCAGGCCGAGAAAGCCGCAGCGGAAACCAAAGCCGAGCGCGGTCGAAGTCTCCGGCTCATACGAGAACGACGAGTCGTTGAGCTTCAGCTTCTCGATCGCGTCGCGAAGCTGTTCGTAGTCGGAGCTGTCGACCGGATAGATCCCGGCGAACACCATCGGCTTGACGACCTTGAAGCCGGGCAGCGCCTCGCGGCACGGCTCGGTCGCCAGCGTCAGCGTGTCGCCGACCTTGGCTTCGGCGATGTCCTTGATCGCGGCCGCCAGAAATCCCACCTCGCCGGGTCCGAGCGAGGCCACTTCAACCGGTCCGGGGCGGAATACGCCGAGGCGGGTCACGTCGTAGTCGCGCGTCGCCTGCAGCAGCCGCACGCGATCGCCCTTTTTCACCGCGCCGTCGAGCACGCGGATCAGCACGACCACGCCCAGATAGGGATCGAACCACGAGTCGAAGACCAGCGCCTGCAGCGGCGCCCCGGGCCGGGTTTTCGGCGCCGGGATCCTGTGCACGATCGCTTCGAGCACCTTGTCGACGCCGATGCCGGTCTTCGCGCTGACCTCGATCGCGCCGGAGGCGTCGATGCCGATCATGTCCTCGATCTGTTGCCGGGTGCGCGCCGGGTCGGCCGCCGGAAGGTCGATCTTGTTCAGCACCGGCACGACCTCGAGATCGTGGTCCAGCGCGAGGTAGACGTTGGCCAGGGTCTGCGCTTCCACACCCTGGCTCACGTCCACGATCAGCAGCGCGCCTTCGCAGGCCGACAGCGAGCGCGAGACCTCGTAGCCGAAGTCGACGTGGCCCGGCGTGTCGATCAGGTTCAGGATGTAGCGGTGCCCGTCGTTGGCCGCGTACTCGAGCCGTACGGCGCGCGCCTTGATCGTGATGCCACGCTCGCGCTCGAGATCCATGTCGTCGAGCATCTGCGCGGAGCTCTCGCGCGCGCTGACCGTTCCGGTCAGCTCGAGCAGGCGGTCGGCCAGCGTCGACTTGCCATGGTCGATGTGGGCGATGATCGAGAAATTGCGGATGCGGGAGACGGACATGCGCGGACGTTCGCTGCGAAACAGCGACGGCTACGGCTGCGACCGGAAGAAGTCAACCGTCCGGGTGAGCCCTTCGTCGAGCGAAACCGACGGTTTCCAGCCGAGTACGCGCTCGGCCAGGCCGCTCGCAAGTACGCTGCGCCGCACTTCTCCGTCCTTGGCGGCGACGTGTTCGGGCATCATGCTGCTCCCCGTCAGCCGGCGCAGCATCGCGTGCAACTCCACCACGTTGGTTTCGATCGCAGTGCCGATGTTGACCGAGCCGCACCAGGACGACGCGATCGCCGCGAGGTTGGCGCGCACGACATCGCCGACGAAGAGATAGTCGCGCGTCTGCAATCCGTCGCCGAAGACCTGCGCGCCGCGCCCGGCAAGCAGCGCGCGGGTGAAGATCGACACGACGCCGGCTTCCCCGTGGGGATCCTGGCGCGGGCCGTAGACGTTCGCGTAGCGCAGCGCCACGTAGCGCATTCCGAAGATGCGATGGTAGCAGGCCAGGTAGTGCTCGCCGGTCAGCTTGCTGACGCCGTAGGGACAGATCGGGACCGTCGGGTGCTGCTCGCCGGTCGGGACCTCGGTGACGTCGCCGTAGATGGTGCCGCCCGACGATGCGAACAGCACCAGACCGGTGCCTGCGCGCCGGGCGGCATCGAGTACGCGCAGGAAACCGAGCACGTTGACGTCGGCGTCGAAGGCGGGATCGTCGACCGAGCGGCGCACGTTCATCTGCGCGGCATGGTGCGACAGCACGTCGGGCTTCTCGCGCGCGACGATCGCCGCCGCCTCGATGTCGCGGATGTCGACCTGGTGGAAGCGCGCGCCCGAGGGGACCTGCTCGCGGCGGCCGCTGGAAAGATCGTCGAGGATGACGATCTCGTGACCCGCGGCAAGGAAGGCTTCGGCGAGGTGGGAGCCGATGAATCCCGCCCCGCCCGTCAGCAGGATCTTCATGCCTGGCCGGCCAGCTTTTTCTGGAAGTAGGCGATGGTGCGCGCCAGGCCCTCGTCCAGGCCGATGCGCGGCTCCCAGCCGCCCAGCACGCGGCGCGCCTTGGTGATATCGGGCTGGCGAACCTTGGGATCGTCGACCGGAAGCTCGCGGTAGACGATCTCGGACCTGGTGCCGGCCAGGTCACGGATCTTCACGGCGAAGTCCTTGATCGTCATCTCGGAGGGGTTGCCGAGATTGACCGGCAAACTCTCGGTCGACCACAGCAGCCGCGTCAGGCCTTCGACCAGGTCGTCCACGAAGCAGAAGCTGCGCGTCTGCGAGCCGTCGCCGTAGACGGTGATCTCCTCACCCTTGAGCGCCTGGCACATGAAGTTCGGTACCACGCGCCCGTCGCGCATGCGCATGCGCGGCCCATAGGTGTTGAAGATGCGCGCGATGCGGGTCTGCACGCCGTGCGTGCGGTGGTACGCCATCGTCATCGCTTCCAGGAAACGCTTGGCCTCGTCGTAGACTCCGCGCGGGCCGATCGGATTGACGTTGCCCCAGTAGTCCTCGCGCTGCGGATGCACCAGCGGGTCGCCGTAGACCTCCGAGGTCGAGGCGACCAGGATGCGCGCGTGCTTCTCGCGCGCCAGGCCCAGCGCCTTGTGGGTTCCGAGCGATCCGACTTTCAGCGTCTGGATCGGCAGCTCCAGGTAGTCGACCGGGCTGGCCGGCGACGCGAAGTGCAGCACGGCATCCAGCGGTCCCTTCACCCAGATGTAGTTCGTGACGTCCTGCTGCAGGAAGGTGAAGCGCGGATTGGCGAACAGGTGCGCGATGTTGTCGCGGTCGCCTGTCAGCAGGTTGTCGACCGCGATGACCTCGTGGCCGTCGGCGAGGTGGCGCTCGCACAGATGGGAGCCGATGAAGCCGGCCCCGCCGGTGATGAGAATCCTGCCCACCTCGCTCTCTGCGTCAGGATGCCGGCATCGGACTGCGGCCGATCGGATAGTAGGTGAATCCGCGTCCGATCATGTCGCGCGGTTCCCACAGGTTGCGGCCGTCGAAGATCACCGGCGACTTCAGCATCTGCTTGATGCGATCGAAGTCGGGATGCCGGAATTCGTTCCACTCGGTCACGATGCACAGCGCATCGGCGCCCGGCAGCGCATCGTAGTTCTTCGCGCAGTAGTTGACGCGGGCTCCGAAGAGGCCGCGCGCGACGTCCATCGCCTCCGGGTCGTGCACGTTCACTTTGCAGCCGGCAACGAGCAGTTCGTTGACGAGCCCGATCGAGGGCGCCTCGCGCATGTCGTCGGTACGGGGCTTGAATGCCAGGCCCCAGACCGCGAAAGTACGCCCGGTCAGGTTGCCGTCGAAGTGCGCCTGGACCTTCTCGAAAAGTCGCCGCTTCTGGCGATTGTTCACGTCGTCGACACTGCGCAGCAGCGAAAAATCCAGCCCGGCCTCGGTGGCCGTGTGGATGATCGCGCGCACGTCCTTCGGAAAGCACGATCCACCGTAGCCGAGTCCGGGGTACAGGAAGTGCATGCCGAGGCGGCGATCGGTGCCGATGCCCTGGCGGACCGCCGCAACGTCCGCGCCGACCTTCTCGCACAGGTTCGCGATCTCGTTGATGAAGGAGATCTTCACCGCCAGCAGCGAGTTGGCCGCGTACTTGGTCATCTCGGCGCTGGCGTTGTCCATCACGAGGATCGGCGCGCCGCCGCGCACGAATGGCGCGTAGAGGTCGTTCATGACCTCGGCGGCGCGCTGGCTGGAAGCACCGATCACGACGCGGTCGGGCTTCAGGAAGTCCTCGATCGCGGCGCCCTCCTTCATGAATTCGGGGTTGGAAACGACATCGAAGGGATGCGTAGTGGCTTCGCCGACGATCAGCCGGATCGCGGCGGCCGTCCCGACCGGCACGGTGCTCTTGGTGACGACTATGCGGTAGCCGTCCATGGCGTTGGCGATGTCGCGCGCCGCCTGGTGCACGTAGCGCAGGTCCGGCGCGCCGTCCTGCTCACCCTGGGGGGTACCGACCGCGATGAAGCAGACCAGCGCTTCGGCCACGGCCTTCTTGACGTCGGTCGTGAACGCAAGGCGACCTTCCTCGACGTTGCGCTTGATCAGTTCCTCGAGACCGGGCTCGTAGATCGGAACTTCCCCGCCCTTCAGCCGCGAAATCTTCGTTTCGTCGATGTCGACACAGACCACGTCGTTGCCGCTCTCGGCAAAACAGGTTCCGGCCACGAGACCGACGTAGCCGGTCCCGATCACGCAAATCTTCACTCGCCCATCTCCTCAAAAAAGCGGCAGGAGGTGTCCCGCGTGTGCCCCCGGCCAAACTGTGAAACCGGCAGGTTACCTACGACATTGTGGCTGGGCAACCGAAGACTTGTGAGCGCGCGCGCGCTCACGAGGCCGCGTCCGTGGCGGTCGACGGGAGGTCCTCGGCGATGACGTAGGTCCGCTTGCCCTGGGACTCGTGGTAGGTGCGCGCCAGCATCTCGCCGAGCAGGCCCATCGTGACCAGCTGGACGCCGGTGACGACGAGGAGGCCCGCCAGAAGCAGGATCGGGCGCCCGGCCAGCGGGTGGCCGAGGGCGAACTTCTCGAAGGCGAGCGTCGCGAGGATCACCGAGCCGATGCCGCCGAGACCGACGCCGAGCACTCCGAAGACGTGGATGGGCCGCGTCGAGTACACCGACAGGAACTTGACGGTGAGCAGGTCGAGGATCACGCGCACGACGCGGGAAATGCCGTACTTCGAAGTACCGGCGACGCGCGGCCGGTGATTGACGACGATCTCTTCGACGCGCGCTCCGAGGTCGGCGGCGATCGCCGGGATGAAGCGGTGCATCTCGCCGTAGAGGCGCAGCTCGCGCGCCACCTCGCCGCGGTAGGCCTTGAGCATGCAGCCGTAGTCGTGCACGTGCACGCGGGTGATCGCGCGAATGATCAAGTTGGCGACCACCGACGGGATACGGCGATTCAGGAAATCGTCCTTGCGGTCGCGGCGCCAGCCGGAGACCAGATCGTAGCCTTCCTCGAGCTTCGCGATCAGCCGCGCGATGTCGCGCGGGTCGTTCTGGCGATCGGCATCGAGCGTGACGACAATGCGACCCGTGGTGCGCTCCAGTGCGGCCGCCACCGCGGCGGTCTGTCCGAAGTTGCGCCGGAAGCGCACCAGCCGCACATGCGGGTCCGCTTCGCGGATGCGACGCAGCACTTCGAAGGAGCCGTCGCGCGAACCGTCGTCCACGTAGATGATCTCGTAGCTGCGTCCCAGCGCGACCATCGCGTCGCTCAGCTCGGCGTGCAGTGGTGTGAGGTTGTCGACCTCGTTGTAGACCGGCAGCGCGACCGAGATTTCGACGCTCATCGAGGACCCTTCAGCTCTGGAAGTCGGTAATCGCCATGAACTGGCGGTAGCGGGCGTCGATCTCTCCCCGTTCGAGAGAGCGCAGGCGGCCCAGGCCGAAGTCCTCGACCGTGAACGACGCGACGACCGTGCCGTAGACGGTCGCGCGCCGCAGGCTGCGGCTGGTCACCGCGCCGTCGGCGGCCAGGCTGCCGAACAGGCCGCCGGCAAAGCTGTCGCCGGCGCCGGTCGGGTCGACGACGTTCTCGAGTGGAAAGGCCGGCACCGCGAAGATCTCCTGGCTCGAGAACTGCAGCGCACCGTACTCGCCGCGCTTGACGATCAGGTGGCGCGGCCCCATCGCGAGGATCTTGCGTGCAGCGCGCACGACATTGCTCTCGCCGGCCAGCATCAGCGCCTCGGAGTCGTTGATGCTGAGCAGGTCGACCTGCGCCAGCAGCGCGCGCAGCTCGGCTGGCGCCGAGTCGATCCAGTAGTCCATCGTGTCGGCGCCCACGTACTCCGGCGCCTGCAGCTGCGACAGCACGTCGGCCTGCAGCGCCGGCTGGATGTTGGCCAGGAACACGAACTCGCTACCGCGGTATGAGGCCGGAAGGCGCGGCCGGAAGCTCTCGAAGACGTTCAGCTTCACGTCGATCGTGTCGCGGACGTTCATGTTCTCGTGGTAGCGACCGTGCCAGCGGAAGGTCTCGCCGTCGGTCTCCTCGAGCCCCTCGACGTTGATGCCGCGCCCTGCCAGGAAGCGTCGCTCAGCCTCCGGAAAATCGCGGCCGACCACGCCGACCAGGTTCACCGGCGCGAAGAAGCTCGCCGCGACCGAGAAATAGCTGCACGCCCCACCGAGCACGTTCGACGCGTTCCCGCTCGGCGTCTCGACGTTGTCGAGTGCCACCGAGCCCACCACACATACCGATTTCGCCATGATCCCCGTTCTCCCCCGAAGTCCCTTCCGTTACCTTGCCAGTCTTCCGATCAGCAGCGCGAGCCGCCGGCGGGTTGCCGCCGGAATCGCCTCCGGTGCGGTCAGTACGGCGTGCTCGAGCGCACGGCTGCAGCCGCAGCCGCGCACGCCCTGCGAGATCCGCCCGGCGATCGTCACCACGGCCCTCTGCGCGAAACCGACGTTGGCTTCCAGCACCGCGAGAATGTCGGTAACCTCCACGCTCTCGTCGGTGCTGCGCCAGCAGTCGTAGTCCGTTGCCAGCGCGATGGTCGCGAAACAGATCTCGGCTTCGCGCGCGAGCCTGGCTTCCTGGAGGTTGGTCATCCCGATCACGCTCGCACCCCAGCTGCGGTAGAGCCGCGATTCGGCGCGCGTCGAGAACATCGGACCCTCCATGCAAAGGTAGGTCCCGCCCTGGTGCACGGTGGCACCGGCCTCGCGCACGCAGTCCGCGACCAGACCCGACAGCGGTGCGCAGAACGGATCGGCGAATCCGACATGCGCGACACAACCGTCGCCGAAGAAGGTCGAGAGGCGGCCGCGCGTGCGATCGATGAACTGGTCCGGAACGACGACGTGTCCGGGCGCGATCTCCTCGCGCAGGCTTCCGACGGCGGAAATCGAGACGATCGCAGCCGCGCCGAGCTGCTTGAAGCCGTGAATGTTGGCGCGGTAGTTGAGCTCACCGGGGGCGAGCCGGTGCCCGATGCCGTGGCGTGGTAGGAACGCGACGCGCTGGCTGCCGATGCGGCCGACCACGTAGCCGTCCGACGGCTTGCCGAACGGCGTCTCCAGCTCGATGGTCTGCTCCTCGACGAGCGCCGGCATGCGATACAGACCGCTGCCGCCGATGATCCCGAGAAGTTTCGCTCCGTCTGTCATGATCATTCAGGGACAGGTCCAAACCTGGTCCAAACCTGTCCCTAACCTGTCTTGGACCTGTCCCCGATCGTCGTGGGCGTCAGCCGCGGATGAAGCGCACCGCTGGGCCCGCCTCGATCACGAGGACGTCTACGGAAGGGAACAGCTCCCCGTCGACGGTGAACGACTGCGGCTGCGCGAACTCGATCCGGAAGCGCCGGGCGATGTTGTCATACAGCGTATCGAGCTCTGCGGGAAATCCGCGGCGGAAGCGCGGCAGCCGGGACAGCAACTGGCCCGGCGTCGCCGGTCCGGCCAGCACATGAAAATAGCCGGTCTTGCGCCCGCTCAGGTAGAACGGCTGGACGCCCAGGCCGATGTGGCGCACCGAGCTCGCCAGCACCAGCGTGTACTCGTTCCACGGCAGCACCTCACCGTCACACTCCGCGCTGCCGCGCAGGGTCGGAACGATTCGCCGGATGAAGCTGCCACCACGCAGCCACGACAGTCCGCAGCGCAACAGCAGCCCGGCCGCGCTGACTGGTCCGGGGTTGGGGCCCGCGTAATACTCTTCGAGAAAGTGCGTGACAAGGCCGGCGCCGACAATGCTGCCGTAGACCGTGCCGTTGACACGCAGCAGCGGCCTGTCCATCGTCACGAAGCTGCGCCGAGCCCGGTATGCAGACATGACCTTGCCGAGGAACGCCTCGGGCCGCGCCGGTCCGCCAACCGTACGCGACACATTGTTGATGGTGCCGCCGCGCAGCGCGACGAAGGCCGGCAGGTGATCCTCGCCCCACACGCCGACGGCGCGCGAGATCGATTGGCATAGAGAACCGTCCCCGCCGCTGACGGCCAGCACGTCGAAGCCGCGATCACGAAAACGGCGCAGCGCCGCATCCAGTGCGTCGAGAGTGGGTGTCTCGACCACCTCGCCGTCGCCGCCGACCACCGCCACCAGGTGCGAGGTCATATCGCGCCGGTGAACGTTGCCCGATGCTCGCGGGTTGACGATGACGCCGACGCCTGGCATCGCGTGTCAGCGACCCTGCGCCGCGAGCTGGCCGCAGGCCGCGGCGATGTCGCGGCCGCGGCTGGCGCGCACCGTCGTATGGATTCCGGCGGCGAGCACGCGCTCCTGGAACGCCAGCACGGTCTGCTCGTCGGGCCGCCGGAAGTCCGACCCCTCCCACTCGTTGAACGGGATCAGGTTGAGCTTCACCGGCAGGTCGCGCAGCAGCCGCGCGACCGCATCGGCCGCGGCAAGATCGTCGTTGACGCCCGCCAGCAGCGTGTACTCGAAAGTGATGCGCTTGCGGCGCGGCAGCTCGAGACGCCGGCACGCTCCGATCAGCTCTCCCAGCGGATAACGCCGGTTGATCGGCATCAGCTCGTCGCGCACCTCGTCGATTGCCGAGCCGAGCGAGATCGCGATGTGCACGTCAGTCTCGCGCACCAGCTTTTCGAGCTGCGGCACCAGGCCGGCCGTCGAGACGGTGATCCGCCGCGGGGAGATCCCGAGACCCCACGGCGAGGTCATGATCTCGAGCGCGCGCACGAGCCGGTCGTAGTTCGCGAGCGGCTCGCCCATGCCCATGAAGACGTAGTTGGTCAGCGGCTCGGGTCGCGCGACTTCACGTGCGAGCATCACCTGGCCGACGATTTCGAAGGACTCCAGGTTGCGCACCAGCCCGAGCCGCGCCGTCGCGCAGTACGAGCAATCGAGTGCGCAACCGACCTGGCTGGAGATGCACAGCGTGATGCGATCGTCGCGCGGGATCACCACGCTTTCGACGACACGCTCGTCTGCCAGGCCCACCAGCAGCTTGCGGG
>Ga0247727_10017680_pt1 | contig 11318 bp, 11 predicted proteins | sample WisWelCaveWW1625_FD_202498 | JGI IMG/M metagenome (GOLD analysis project Ga0247727, IMG submission 202498) | Biofilm microbial communities from Wishing Well Cave, Virginia, United States - WW16-25 | ecosystem: Environmental > Aquatic > Deep subsurface > Groundwater > Cave microbial mat | place...
TCGGTCCCGTTGCGTGACATCTCCAAAGAGGCTCGGTTTCAGGATCGCAAGTGCGATGTGCGGTTCATCGGCTGCACCTCGGACTATTTCGAAATCAACCATCTGACGATGGAACGCGGACGGTTTATCACCGACCGCGACGGCCTCGACCGCGACAACGTCTGCGTGATTGGCAGCGAGACTGCCAAAGTGCTGTTTCCGTACGAAGATCCCATCGGTCGTGCGGTCAAAATTGAAAATGACTTCTACGTGGTGGTCGGCCTGACGGCCAGCCGTCTGCCGTCCGCCGCGATCGGCGGCAGCTTGGAAGGCCGTGACTACAACGCGGACATCTACATTCCGCTCCCCACCTTTCGAGCACGCATCGGCGATCAAGTCCTGACCGTGAAGTCCGGCGGACGCGAAGGGGAGATCATCCAGCTCAACCAGATCACTGTCACGGTCGCCAACATCGACCAAGTCGAACAAACGGCCGACCTCATCAAGACGCAGCTCGAACGCTTCCACAAGAATCCCGAATACGCCGTCGTCGTCCCCAAGGAATTACTCCGTCAGGCGGAGATGCTGCAGATGATGTTCAATGCCCTGCTGGTCGTGATCGCCGGCATCTCGTTGGTGGTCGGTGGCATCGGAATCATGAACATCATGCTGGCGACGGTGACGGAACGAACTCGTGAGATCGGCATTCGCCGCGCGCTGGGCGCGAAACGCAGCGACATCATCAGCCAATTCCTCGCCGAGACCGTCGTGCTGACGGGAACCGGCGGAGCGCTCGGCATGGCTTGCGGTTATCTGTGCCGTCCGGTAACCGAAGGAATTCGCTGGCTGCTGCGCGAGTGGTTCGGCAACGTGTGGAAAAGTCTACCGCAGCACCTGCAAGCCGTGGAGCCGATGTTCGCCGCGTGGTCGTTTTTTGTGGCGTTTGGCATCTCGGTGGGAGTCGGCGTGGCCTTCGGCATCTATCCCGCTCGCCGAGCCGCGATGATGGACCCGATCGAAGCTCTCAGGCACGAGTGATCTGCCGTCAGTGTGCCCACAGAAGTCAGATTGTGAGTCCTTGGAACTTACCCACGCGTGCCAAGTCTTTGAGTAATTCTGCCGGCACCTGATGGCGATCGTCCGGTCGCTTGGACAGCATCCGCATCACGACGTCTTGGAACATGTCGGGGATGGACAGTTGAAACGTCTTCGGCTTGGGAGGCTCTTCGCTGCGAATCTTGGAAACGAGTTCCGGCAGAGACTCGGCTTCATACGGCGGGCGGCCGGTCAACAACGCGTACAGCGTGGCCCCCAAACCGTAAATGTCCGACCGGCCGTCGGCGCTCTCTTGCATGCGCGTCCGCTCCGGAGCCATGTACGAGACATCGCCAATCAGTTGGCCCGGCTGAGTGATCTGCCGCGCGAGCGTCCCTTCCAACGCTTTGGCCAGAGTCAGATCGCTCAGCTTGACCACCTTGTCGCTGGTCCGCAGCAGGATATTGGATGGCGTGACGTTGCGGTGAATGATCTGGTGCTGAGCGGCCTCCTCCAGCGCCTGACCGATATGCACCGCCACGCGAAACGTATATCGCCAATCGAGCATCCCCGCGACGCCGATCCGCTTGATGACCTGCGTCATGCTTTCACCGTCCACGTACTCCATCGCCACCCAGCAATACGGGCCGTGGATGCCCGCCGCGTGCAAGCTCACAATGTTCTCGTGCCGGATCGGTCCCATCACTTTGACCCCGCGCACGAATCGCTCTTTCTGTTCTTCCGTGCCCGAGTAATCCGGCGAGAGCACTTTGATGGCCACCACTCGATTCTTTTCCGTATCGCGAGCGCGGAACACCATCCCCGAACTGCCACGAGCCACGACGGACTCGATCACGTAGCGGGAGAACGTTTCACCGACCAGTTGTTCCAGCGGAGCGACTTTCGGCGGCGGCTTGGGCCGGCCGAAGGCGTTGTCGGTCAGCGTGCTCTCCTCACGCGAGCCTTCGAGTTGATAGCGCAGCAGCGTGTCACCGATGCGAATCACATCACCCGGTCGCAGCGTGTGTTGTTCGATCGGACTGTCGTTCACCTGCGTGCCCGCAGCGCTGCCCGCATCCTGAACCACGACCGATCCGCCATCGACCTGCAACCGGCAATGCGTGCGCGACACGCGCGGATCATTGAGCCGCACATCACACGCCTGCCCGCGTCCAATCGCCAGCGTCTGCCCATTCGCCAACTCCAACGTCCTTCCGGCATCCAGCCCCTCGATAATCACAAGCTGTGGTTGCATGAATTGGCTCCAGACAAAGGCTAAAACGCAAAGACGCCAAGGCGCAAAGACGCAGAGCAAATCAAGGCAGTTTTTTCTTCTGACCTTATCTTTGCACCTTCGCGTCTTTGCGTCTTTGCGTTTAATTACAGCCCATTGACCACGCGATGGACACCATCCTTCACCAGTCGTTCGCCAAAGTTGATGACCAAGCCGAGCTTCATATTCGTCAGCCGCAGGTAGGTCAGCAGTTGCACTTCAAAGAGCGTGTTGTATTCGGTCGTGGCCTTGCACTCGACGATCACGAGATTGTTCAGCAGCAAATCCAGTTTGAGCGGCGTGGCGAGCGTCTGCCCTTTGTAAACAATCGGAACCGGCACTTGCCGCCGCACCTCCAAGCCGCGGTGCCCCAGTTCCCAGAAAAGAGCTTCCTCATAAACACTCTCCAACAACCCCCGCCCGCCCAGCGTGCGATGGACCTCGATCGCCGCATCGACAATCACTCGACTAATCTCGTTCTCATTCATGGACTGATCTCCTGGCTGAAACGGACAGAAACGCAAAGTCGTTTGGACACAGAAACGCAAAGTCGCCAAGACGCAAAGACGCAGAGGAGACAAGGTCAATTGTTTTTCTTTCCTTTGCACCTCTGCGTCTTCGCGTCTTTGCGTTTAATCCTCCTTCCATTCGCGGGCGAATTGCAGGGCGCGGTGGTCCGCCGCGGCGGGGTTCGGTGATGGTCTGGTCCGCCGCGATGGCGTCGAGTCCGCCGCGGCGGATCGGGGCTTGGCCTTGGTCACGTCCGCCGCGGCGGATGGATCAGACACAGTGCCGCACGCTCCGCACGCAATTCCGGAGTCCGCAGCCGCACGTCCCATACCTTCACAGTCCCGTCGCCGCAGCCCGTCTGCGGTCGCTCACCGCACCTCCAGCACTTTGTTGCCCTCTTGGAGTGCCTGGATCAGGGCGGGCAGAACCCGGTCGAAGGCAGCCAGCAAGGTCGCTTTCCGACAGTTGCCCAGGCGAACCCAGATCAACGGCGGACCGGACAGATCGGTATTGGCCAAGTGGAGGAAATCCTCGTCTTTGCTGACGATGGCGTAGCCGTTCGCGGCGGCGTGCCGCCAGATGTCGCGGTCCGACGCTTCGTCCAGTCCAATCTCCGCGACGTGGTGGCACTCCAATCCTTGCTGCTCCAAGTGTCGTGCCAGCGCCGGAGGTAGCTGATTATCGATGAGGTATTTCATGCGGATTGCAGCACCACATGATCGGTCTGGCGCGCGGCGTACTCGATGGCAGCCAGGATGTCCTCACGCTCCAGGGAGGGATAATCTTCGAGAATTTCCTCATTCGTTGCCCCGGCACTGAGCAACTCCAACACGTCCACAACCCGCATGCGCTTGCCCCGAATACAGGGCCGCCCGCCACATTTCCCTTCCTCAATGGTGATTCGTTTCAGCAGTTCAGTCTTATCATTCATGGTTGTTCCCCTCACGTGAGTTTCCGACTCGACTCGCATTCTATGTGAACGGACCAGCCGAGTCTCGTGCGCGCTTCACCAGGGTAGCGGCTTTCTCAGTTCCCGACGAATCAAGAGCGGCCATCCTACTTCCATTCGCGAGCGAACTGCAGGGCGCGGTCACGGACCGGCGGGCTGAGGGTCTGGTCCGCCGCGATGGCGTCGAGCCATTCGGTCGGGGCTTGGCCTTGGTCACGCAGCCAGTGGATCAGACTGAGGGCCTCACGCAATTCCGTTCCGAGTCGACGCGATTGCGGCAGTTTCATGACCGAGCCACGGAAAGGCATCTGCCTCAGAAGATATGTCTGTTGCAGTCGGAGGAAAACCTATTGCAGCCTACGGAACGGCACCCGAATGAGAAATAATCACTGCTGCTGCGCGTCGAAAGGCATCTGCATCAGTAGAAAATCCATCTGCATGATGCGGAAATCAATCTGCATGAGTATAAATTGTCTATGCATGATAAGAAAATTATGTTGCATGAGTAGGAAAGGCACATGAATGAGAAGAAATTCCGTCTGCCGCGCGTAAAAAGGCGTCTGCTGCGCTATTATTTTGCTCTGCTGCGCTAGGAATTGGCTCTGCATGGCCAGGAATGGCTGCTGATTGCCTAGGAAAGCCATCTGCTGCACAAGGAATCGTCTCTGCATGACCTACAGACGCGATTCCTAGCCAACCAGAGGCAACTTATTCCAAATCATCAATGAAATTACGCCCGTCAGAGGCATTTCCATGACCAGTAGAGGCTTCGACTCGCCAATCATGCCTCATTTCTTGCCAAGCAAGGCCGCTGGGATCAGATCCATTGGCATCAAGACCGCCGTAGGATGGCCGCCATCGGCCGTCCTGTGGTTCGCCTTCTCCATTCTCGAACACGGACGGCCGAGGGCGGCCATCCTACGAGACCGTCATTTCCATTCGCGGGCGAATTGCAGGGCGCGTTGGCGGACGGGTTCGCTGATGGTCTGGTCCGCCGCGATGGCGTCGAGCCATTCGGTCGGGGCTTGGCCTTGGTCACGCAGCCAGTGGATCAGACTCAGGGCCGCACGCTCCGCCCGCAGTTCCGGTGTCCACGGACGTGCGTCCCACACCTTCACCGTCCCATCGTAGCTGGCCGACGCCAGCCGTTTTCCGTCCGCGCTAAACGCCACGCTCACTACCGGGCCGGTGTGCCCTTTCAACGTGAGCGTCTCCTGACCGCTCGTGGCGTCCCACACCTTCGCCGTCCCATCGTAGCTTGCCGACGCCAGCCGTTTTCCGTCCGCGCTAAACGCCACGCTCAGGACGGGACCAGTGTGTCCTTTCAATGTAAGCGTCTCCTGACCGCTCGTGGCGTCCCACACCGTAACCTCACCCACCCTGTTCGGATCGACACGATCTCCACTTGCCGATGCCAGCCATTTCCCGTCCGTACTGAACGTCACGCTCAGGACGGGACCGGTGTGCCCTTTCAACGTGAGCGTCTCCTGACCGCTCGTGACGTCCCACACCTTCACCGTCTGATCAGCACTTGCCGATGCCAGCCGTTTCCCGTCCGGGCTAAACGCCACGCTCATGATCTGGCTGGCGTGCCCTTTCAACGTGAGCAACACCTCTCCACTCGTGACGTCCCAAACCTTGACCGTCTGATCCCAGCTTGCCGACGCGAGCCGTTGCCCGTCCGCGCTAAACGCCACCGTCTCGACCGCGCTGGTGTGCCCTTTCAACGTGAGCGTCGCCTGACCGCTCGTCGCGTCCCACACCTTCGCCGTCCCATCGTAGCTTGCCGACGCCAGCCGTTTTCCGTCCGCGCTAAACGCCACGCTCCAGACCTGGGCAGTGTGCCCTTTCAACGTGAGCGTCTCTTGACCGCTCGTGGTGTCCCACACCTTCAGTTTCTGATCCATGCTTGCCGACGCCAGCCGTTTCCCGTCCACGCTAAACGCCACGCTCAGAACCCAGGAGGTGTGCCCTTTCAGGGTGAGCGTCTCCTGACCGCTCGCGGCCTCCCACACCTTCACCGTCTTATCGGAGCTTGCCGACGCCAGCCGTTTCCCGTCCGCGCTAAACGCCACGTTCGTGACCACGCTGGCGTGCCCTTTCAACGTGAGCAAAACCGCTCCACTCGTGACGTCCCACACCCTCACCGTTCGATCGCCGCTTGCCGACGCCAGCCGTTTCCCGTCCGCGCTAAACGCCACGCTCGTGACCCCGCCCGCGTGCCCTTTCAACGTGAGCGTCACCTGACCGCTCGTGGCGTCCCACACCTTCACCGTCTTATCCTCACTTGCCGACGCGAGCCGTTTCCCGTCCGCACTGAACGCCACGCTATAGACCATGCCGGTGTGCCCTTTCAACGTGAGCGTCTCCTGACCGTTCGTGGCGTCCCAAACCTTGACCGTCTGATCCCAGCTTGCCGACGCCAGCCGATTCCCGTCCGGGCTAAACGCCACGCTCGTGACATAACCGCCGTGCCGTTTCAACGTGAGCGTCTCCTGACCGCTCGTGGCATCCCAAACCTTGACCGTCTGATCCCAGCTTGCCGACGCCAGCCGATTCCCGTCCGGGCTAAACGCCACGCTCGAGACCCCGCCGGTGTGTCCTTTCAACGTGAGCGCCTCCTGACCGCTCGTGGCGTCCCAAACCTTGACCGTCTGATCCCAGCTTGCCGACGCCAGCCGTTTCCCGTTCGCGCTAAACGCCACGCTCATGATGTCGCGGTTGTGTCCTTTCAACATGAGCGTCTCCTGCTCCTGACCGCTCGTGGGATCCCAAACCTTCACCGTCCCGTCGTAGCTTGCCGACGCCAACCGTTTCCCGTCCGCGCTAAACACCACGTTCATGACCCCGCCGGTGTGCCCTTCGAGATTCAACTGGTAGGAATGCGCTAAGCGGTTCCAGTAATCCCACTCGAAGCCGCGCAGGTCTTCTTCGCCCGGTTGTGGCTCGTGCTGCTTCAACAATTCCAAGAGCCTGCCCACTTGAGCGTCTTCCCATGCCGCCTGCGCGAGGTTCATGTGAGAGACGTACAGGCTTCGCCGGGCCTCTTTCGCCTTCGCGTCGGCCAGATCCGCGTTAGCTTTTGCCTCTTTCGCTTTGTCGTCAGCGCGGCCTTTTTCGGTCAAAGCGTCGCGGGCCTGCTTACGGGCATCGAACGCGAAATATGTAGAGATACCCGTGCCGGCGACGAGCGTAACCACGACAGCCGCCGCGAGCGACGCCACGGCCGGGCGGCGCTTGGCCCATTTGAGCGAGCGTTCCCAGGCGGTGCTGGGGCGGGCTTGGATCGGTTCGTTGTTGAGCCAACGACCCAGATCCTCGGCCAGCGCCTCGGCCGAGACGTAGCGGCGAACAGGATTCTTCTCCAGACACTTGAGGGCGATGGTCTCCAGGTCGCGCGGCACGTCCGGGTTGAACTGCCGCGGCGAGATCGGCTCTTGCTCCAGCACTTGCAGCAGCGTGTCCACGGGATTCGCCGATTGAAACGGCGGGCGGCCGGTCAGCAGGCAGTACAGCACGGCTCCCAGCGAGTACACGTCCGAGGCCGGACCGATCTGAGTCAACTTGCCCGCCGCCTGTTCGGGCGGCATGTAGCTGGGAGTGCCCAGGACTTGGCCGGCCGCCGTCAGGTCGCTGCCGCCTTCGACTCGCTTGGCCAAGCCGAAGTCGGTGATCTTTGGGATCACGTCGGCGAACGGGGGGCGTAAGCCCCCTGGTGATGTGTCGGATGCCCGTGTCAAACCATTGGGCTGACGCCCCCCGTTCGCCAGCAAAATATTCGCGGGCTTGAGGTCGCGATGGATCACGCCCTTGTCGTGAGCGTACTGCACGGCCAATGCCACTTGACGCACCAAGTGGGCTGCGTCACGCGGCGGCAGTGGACCATCGGCCACACGTTTGGCAAGGCTCATGCCGTCGACGAAACCCATCGAGAAATAATGCTGGCCGTCGTGCTCGCCGACTTCGAAGATGGGCACAATGCCGGGATGGTCCAAGTTCGCCGCCGCTTCGGCTTCGGCGCGGAAACGCTTGACGTCTTCCTCCGAGGCAAGCTGCCCGGCGAGGATCATCTTGAGCGCGACGATTCGGTTGAGCGACATCTGCCGCGCTTTGTACACGACCCCCATGCCGCCGCGAGCGATCTCTTCGAGCAACTCGTAGTCGCCGAAGTAGCGGACCTTGGTGCCGACCGGCAAGGCCGCCTCGGGACTCGGGTTGCTGTCGCTGGAAATCAAACGGGACAAGTTGGCGCCGACCGGGAAGACTGCCTCGGGCTTCGGGTGCGATCCCCGAACATCCTCGGTCGGCGGTAGAGTCGGCGCTTCTGACAGCGGTTGTCCCGCTGGATGATCGTCCGAGGGCTTCTGCATCATGGCACGCCTCCGTCTGGCCAAGCCGCGGCCGATCAGCAACGCCGGCCGGTCAGCGTCTACCTTCGCATCCGAAGTTCTTGTAACAACGACGCCGTCGATTCTCAAACATCAGACGCACTGCTGACTGGGCATTCGGATTGACAGCGATGCCGAAAAGTGGCGATTTCAGCGTCGCCGAAGAGTTCGCGTGAAAATGACAAATCAGGCCGAAGTCAGCCGCGTATTTCTGCCGAATTTATGCCGCAAGAGATTGCTTGACAAAGAGTGTCATCACCACTAAAGACTCCCCCGTTGCCGGGCATCGGCTGGGCGCAGACATCATTGATCCGAAGTTTCAAGGTTGTCACAGATGGCTCTTGCACACGTCGAGGTGGACATTTCCCCACACACCGGGGCCAACACCGAAGAGTGGATGGAACTTGCTCCCCAAAGTGAACAGGGTTTGATCGTCGACCTTCGCGACGACGATGAAGGCGGGGACTTTGGCGGCGGCGAAGACGACGGCTTCGAGGAATTCGAAGACGACGACGACGAAGATGATGACGACGACTTTGACGACGACGACTTCGAGGACGACGACTTCGATGACGACGACCTGGAAGAGGACGAGCTGGATGAAGATGACCTCGAAGACGATGATGACTTCGATGACAGCGATGACGACGATGGGGCCGACGACGGAGCCGAGGATGAATAGTTCCTCGAGCGTTGCGGCACGTGCGGTGCGTTGAGAACTCAAGCAATCCGTCATTCGGTCCACCGCGTGGCGGATTGCGTCGTTTCATCGCAATGGGAAAGCCACGGCATGCTCGGACTCGCTCAACAAATCAAAGAGGCATCGGCTTGCGTTCGTTCGCGGTGGTCTGGTTCGCCGCGAGTGGGATTGATCCTAGGTACCGGGCTCGGCGGGCTGGCCGAGCAAGTCGCAAACAAGACCGTGATTCCTTACGGCGAGATCCCACACTTCCCGAAATCGACAGTGCAGTCTCACGCCGGTCAGTTGGTCTGCGGAGAATTTAAAGGCGTGCCGATCGTGGCGATGGAAGGCCGCTTTCATTTCTACGAAGGCTACTCGATGCAGCAGGTCACGTTTCCCGTGCGCGTCATGCAAGCAATCGGTGCCGACACGCTCATCGTGACCAACGCGGCAGGGGGACTAAACCCGCAGTTCGAGTTGTCCGACGTCGTCGTCATCGACGATCAGATCAACTTGATGGGCGACAATCCGCTGCGGGGCATTAACGACGACAACCTCGGCCCGCGCTTTCCGGACATGTCCGAGCCTTACGACCGCGGGCTGAGTTCGCTGGCCTTGCAGTCGGCTTTGGAACTGGGCATCACGGCGCACCAGGGAATCTTCATCGCCGTGGCCGGACCGAACCTGGAAACTCGCGCCGAGTACCGCATGTTGCGCGGCATGGGAGCCGACGTGGTCGGCATGAGCACCGTTCCCGAAGTGATCGTCGCCAAACACGCCAGTCTGCGAGTCCTCGGTTTCTCCATCGTCACCGACCTCTGCCTTCCCGACGCACTGGAGCCTGTCGACATCCAAAGAATTCTGGCGGTCGCGGCCAAGGGGGGCGAGAAACTCTCGCGACTCATCCCGAAGGTTATCGAACGACTGACTGACGGCCCAGTCGATGGGGCGGATTCTGGATTTGTAGGGATTAGAGTGCGAGAGTCGGTGTGATGTAAGTTATTTGGTGAAAGAGTTCTTCGGCGCGGCCGGCTTTGATCCAGGCGCGGAGGCGGATGATGCTTTCGGCGTTATCGCGGAGCCAGTAGACCGCGTTGCTTTTGACTCGCATGTTGATGACTCGGCGGACGGCACTTTCGATGGCCCCGCTGCCGATCGGCATGTGGTGCGTGCGAGACTTCGAATAGTCCCTCAGGCGGTGCGTCAGTCCGTGAGCGATGAAGTCGTTCAACCACGTCTTCTGAGCCTGGGTCTTGCGGGAGTCGATCAGTTGCTGAACCTGATCGTCCTTCAGTCCCAGAGACTTCACCAGTCCGGGGATTCGCCGCCAGATCCAGGCGGCTCCGTCGGCCACAAACAACACGCGGGCAGCCTCCTTCAAATTCAGTCCCCGCAGGTACGCCAGCAACAAGGCGAAGAGCTGATCACACGATCCGAGAGTGCCATCGATCACGGGCGGAAAGTCGTCCGCCATCCGGCCTTCCTCGTCGACCGCATAGATGATGAACAGTCGCGGTTCACGCCACGCCGGGGTGAACCGTTTGCGTCCCTTCTTGGTTGTTCCTCGACGACGCTCACGCAGACGAACGCGGCCACCGTCCAGCGACACGACGACGACCGTTCTTCCCGGTTGTCCGCGGACATTTGCAGCGGTGGTAATAGGTCACCGATAACGTCACCGTGACTCCGCCGGGGAGGTCAATGATCTTGTCTCGCGTCCCTTGAGAATGGAACTTTTTCGGGAGACCTTTGACAAACTCCCGTTCACGCTTGCGCATCTCCGCCGAGTTCGTGGTCCGAATCAACGCCAGGCCATGACGCAACGAAGCCAGCTTTCGGCCCAGTTCGGCCAATTGTTGCTCAAACCGCGTCTGACCCGCCGCCGACCGAAGATCAACAGTCGCCGCCAGATCCCGCATCTGCCGCTCCACGTCACTCGCCTCGGCTTCCAGCCGCTGGTATTCTGAATTCATGCGTGAATCGCTCCCTGAAAAGCAGTCGTTACCAACCGCTCTTTACAGCGATTCACGGATTTCCTGTTACCCCAACTCTTCGACTCTCAAAAACCGACTATTTCAAAATACGCCCGTCTGGTGTTGCGATGTGCGTCGCGCACTCGGCTGACTTCACGCTGAGTACTTGGCGTCCCAGCCGATGCGGCAGGTAGAGACGCCGGCTTGGAGGGCGGCGACGCCCGTGGGTGATGACTTTGGTTTTTTTGAGGTCCACCAGTCGCAGCGTGCGGCAGGCGTGCAACGCGCGGAGCCCGGCGTCAATGATGGGCGCGTTGCTGGCGCGAATTGGGGTCGGACGTTCAAATTATCCTTTCGATTATGGGTGGCCCCTTTCATCCGCTCTTTTATCCGATGATGCCCGTGCCGCTGGCAGCCAACCGAGCCAACAAAGACGAGTATGCTCAACGTTGCGCGAAGGTGTTAGCCCCCCGGTGATTGTTGCCCAACTCAGCCACCGTCCCGCTCAACCTTGAAAGATCGCGTCTCG
>Ga0247727_10017681_pt1 | contig 11318 bp, 10 predicted proteins | sample WisWelCaveWW1625_FD_202498 | JGI IMG/M metagenome (GOLD analysis project Ga0247727, IMG submission 202498) | Biofilm microbial communities from Wishing Well Cave, Virginia, United States - WW16-25 | ecosystem: Environmental > Aquatic > Deep subsurface > Groundwater > Cave microbial mat | place...
TTGTTAAAAAAAGCCTCGTTCGGAATGAACAAATTATTGCCATCGTGCATGTACAAAACCGGATAGCGCTTCAGCGTGTTTTCATCATAGCCCGGCGGAAAATAAATCCGCAGCCGCTGCGAAAACGATAATAGCTGCGAGTAAAAATCAATCGGTTCGGAAATGGAGCCGTTGGCATTGCTGAAAAAATACGGATAGATATCTCGCGTTGCCAGGCGGCTTACGATCGCGAGATAGTTGTTGCCGATTGACCAGTGGAACCCATTTTGATCGATGACACAAGGCTTGAAATAAAAATAAGGCCGCGCCGTGTTGTAATGGAACTCAAACGTGGTGCGGCCGGCATCAACCGATACGGCTTCAACGTCGCGATTCCAGTCATCGTCGACGCGCAAGATGATTCTGCCGTTTTGCAATGGGTAGATCACGCGAATGATCAGGGTCTCAGGCATTAGTGTAAAACTGAATTATTAATGAATAAAATAATGACAAAATGATTAAGTGACAAAATAATTGTTCTAAAAAATACTGATCACAACCAACTCTTTCTTTTCAACAAACCGAGAACCGCCGGCGCGCTGCGCCAGCGCGAAAGGAGCGAGCGGCTAAATTGAAAGATCGAGAAATGATCGAGTTGTGCCAGCAATTTTGTGTTGTAACTAAACCACCAGGGTTTCTTCAAAAAGGTGACCGGTTCGAGATTGAGGTATTTGGAGCGCGTCATCTCCATTAAACCCTCACGGCCATGCGTGCATCCATAGCCGCTGGCTTTCGCGCCGCGATTGGGCGCTTCGCAAGATCCGAAGTAACTGATGGCATCGTTAATGGAAACGGCGCCGGCGTCAATCTGTTGCGCCAGTTCGCGGCCGCGATTGAGATCGCTCGTCCAAACACTCGCCGAGAGGCCGTAAGGAGTCGCGTTAGCTAATGTAATCGCTTCCTCAACATCGCGCACCGGTACCACCGGCAGGAGCGGGCCAAACGTTTCTTCTTGCAAAACTTTCATCGTGCTATTCACCTCGACCACCACGGTCGGCTCGAAAAAGAGCGGGCCGAGATCGGGGCGGCGTTTGCCGCCGCAAAGCACGGTCGCGCCTTTAACAATGGCATCGTTGAGCTGTGATTCGAGCACGGCCACCTGGCGCTCGCGAATCATCGGGCCGACGTCGATGTCTGGTTGATCGCCGCGACCGAGGCGCAGACGTTTGGTTTTCTCAACCAGCGCGTTCACGAAAGGTTCATAAATTTCCTGCTCAACAAAAATGCGTTTGACCGCGACGCAGCTTTGTCCACAATTCATAAAGCGGCACCACAACGCGCCACTCGCGGCGAGATCAATGTTGGCGTCGCGCAACACCACCATCGGATCGCTGCCGCCCAATTCCATTACCACCGGAATCAATTTCTCTGCCGCCGCGGCGGCAATTTTTTTCCCGGTGGCGGAACTGCCGGTGAAAGCGACGCCGTTGATTTCACTCTGCATCAATGCCGCGCCGGTGCTGCCGTCGCCGACGATAACTTGGAAAACACCATCGGGCAATCCGGCTTCGCGCAGCAATTTTTCAATTTCCAATGCCGAAGCCGGCGTAAATTCCGAGGGCTTGACCACCACGGCATTGCCGGCAAGCAGCGCCGTGATCGACGGACTCAGCGGCAACATAAATGGGTAATTCCATGGCGAAATGATGCCCATGACGCCGAGCGGTTCGTATTGCACGGAACCGCGTTGCATTTTCAACGCGATGTTTTGATGCGGCAGGCGATGCGGCCGCAGCCACAGCGGGCCGTAGCGGAGATAATATTTGACGAGGTCGAGACTGACGATGACATCGGCCAACAACGCTTCGGGCAGCGGTTTACCATTTTCGCGTGTGACCAGCACGGCAACTTCCATGCGCCGGTCGAAAAGGAGCTGTGAAAATTTACGCAGAATCTCGACGCGTTTTTGGACGGCCCATGAACCCCAATTTTTCTGCGCCGCGTGTGCTTTGGCTACAGCGGTTTCAACCTGTTGCGGCGTGGCGCTGTCATATTCACGCCAAACTTCGCCGGTAGCGGGATCGAGCGACTGAATTTTGGTTTGAACCATCGCGCCGGTGGGAAAAGGTTGTATCATTGATTCTCCAATTGTAAATTTTAAATTACAAATTTACAATTTTAAATTTAAAGAGATGAACTGCACTTATCGATGGCGAAATGGAGGGCATTTACGCAAAAACAAGGTTGGGACGACGCGCCGGCACGCCATACAGCATGCCTTTCGCGCTAATGTCTTCGTCAATGTCGGGCCAGTGAACACCTTGACCGTCACCAATGATCTCAAAGTTGTCTCGTTGTTCCGGCGTTGCCTCTGCCAGTCGCCACGACCAGGCCAGCGGTACGCTGATGATACGACCGTCAAGAAGATACGCCACAATTGTATCTTCTGTTACTTCGAGGTGTTTAATGCGGGGTTCGACGTTATTAACCACAGTGCTCATGCCAGGCCTCGATAATCTCTTGAAGGTTAGATTGAATCATTTTACGAATACGATTAAGTTCTGTCGGGGAAAAGCCATGGTTTTCACTTAACGCAAGTGGCGCAAGCCAGAACTTACACGTCATCTGTTCTCTTTGAACATGGATATGCATGGGCTCGTTACAATCAAAGCTGTAAAAATAGAAGCGATATGGGCCAGGAATATTTTGAATTGTCGGCATCGCGTTGTCGAACGTTTAACTTCAAATATAAAATTAAAAATTGAATGATGCAATGGTTTGTTTTATTCAGCACATTCGATTCTCTTATTTCCCTAAAGCCAGCACCGCATTCGTTCCACCAAAACCAAAGCCGTTCGACAAGGCGTACTTCATCATCGCTGGCCGCGGCTTATTCGCCACGTGATTGAGATCACATTTGGGATCAACAGTTTCCAAATTAATCGTCGGCGGCAGCATTTGATGATATAACGCCATCGCCGTGTACGCGGCCTCGACCGCGCCGGCGGCGCCGAGCAAATGTCCGGTCATGGATTTGGTGGAGCTGATCGCGACATTTTTTACCTGCTCGCCCAAAACTGATTTAATCGCCGAAGTTTCGGCGATATCGCCGAGCGGCGTCGAAGTCGCATGCGCATTGATGTAACCGATATCCTGCGGTTGCAGTCCGGCATCATTCAAGGCCATGCGCATCGCCAGCGCGGCGCCTTTGCCGTCTTCCGGAGGGGTGGTGATATGAAACGCATCCGACGAGGAGCCGGCGCCGCAAACTTTCGCCCAAATGCGCGCGCCGCGTGCTTGCGCACGATCCTGCCGTTCGAGAATGAGAATCCCCGCGCCTTCGCCCATCACAAAGCCATCGCGCGCGATATCGAAAGGCCGGCTCGCGGTGCGGGCATTTTCATTATTTTTCGACAGCGCTTTCGCCGCCGCAAACCCCGCGATGCTGATATCCGTGATGGGCGCTTCGGAGCCGCCGACAATCATCACGTCCATATAACCTTGGCGGAGCAGCATGAGCCCGTCCATAATCGCATGCGCACCGGTGGCGCAGGCTGATACGGTGGCGTAATTCACGCCGTGGGTGCCGTAGCGAATCGACAAAAATCCAGCGGCGATATTCGTAATCGTCGCCGGCACAAAAAATGGCGACACGCGCCGCGGCCCTTTTTCAATCAAGCTGCGCGCATTGTCCATAAACGTTTCGACCCCGCCCATGCCGGAACCGACCACAATGCCGGTTTTTTCTTTTGGCAAATCTTCCGGCTTCAACCCGGCGTCGGCCAATGCGGCATCTGCCGCGGCTACGGCAAAGTGGGTGTACCGATCATAATGCCGGACTTCTTTCGCATCCATGTAATTCGCGGCGTCAAAATTTTTCACTTCGCCGCCAAACCGCGCCGGCAGGGAGGAAGCATCAAAGCGTTGGATCATATCAATGCCCGATCGGCCTTCCATCAACGCGCGCCAATTCTCCTCGGCCGTTATGCCTAACGGCGTAATCAAACCGATTCCCGTGATGACAATAGAATTGTTGATCGACCCTTGCATAAATTTTCCTTAGTGATTCGATTTTAAATATATTCCATTATGATAACACCGAACAGCCAAAGAAGCAAGCAGAAAGTGTTTGCCAATTTCCGTAGAACATCATACTTTGTTCAGTAAAGCTCGATAGGTAAAACCATTTCGGGCAAAACTATTAATGCTTTTTCGTTGCCGAAATTATCGATAAAGCTTTTTTCGTTGCGGTTCCCTTTTCGTTGCAGAAATTATGATGAACGAGTATTACTCCGTCGTTGCGCCAGTTGAAAGTGAATACAAAGTCAAAGACTCAACTTTTATCACCTTGCTTCGTCCGGTTGCATTGCGACAGGAAGCCGAGACGTGCATTGCCGAACGCAGCCGGAAATTTCACGATGCAACCCACAATTGCTATGCGTTTCGCGTCGGCTTTGATGATCGTCTCGTCGCTAAATCCAGCGATGCCGGTGAACCGGCGGGTACGGCGGGCCGGCCGATTTTACAAATGCTGGAACGCCGTAATTTAACCAATATCGTTGCGGTGGTCACACGCTATTTCGGCGGCACGAAATTGGGCACGGGCGGACTCGTGCGCGCCTATGGTGGTGCGGCTGCCGCGGCCATTGACTCAGCGGCATTAGTCGAAATATTTTCCAAACAAATATTGCGGCTGCAATATTCCTATGCGCAGACGGCCGCGGTGCAAAAAGTGCTGGGCTTAATGGCGGCAGAAATCAAAGAAGGAAATTTCGGCGGCAACGTCGCACAAGTAATCGAAGTGCGGGCGCCGCGCGCGGAAGAAACGCTACGCTTGTTGCGCGATGCCTGCGCCGGCAAAATTGTGATCGAAGTTGTGTGATCGAAGTTGTTAGACGCACTTCGATAATCACGCAACCTAAAATTTTTTGATAAAATACCATCTCCTGAAAAGTCATTTTGAAAGAATCTTTTTTGCTTTGGCACATACTTTAACAGGCAAAAAAGATTCCTACGGAACGACGTTTTTTCTTGACTTTTACCTAAACCTGGAGTATTTTATAGCCAATGAAAGTAGGAAGAGAAGGGTAGCCCAGGGAATTTTCCTGCGAATTTTTTCAGGGGAAAAGTTAAATCAAGTTGGATAACGCTCAATTGAAACCAAACGACCTAGCCCTTCCCAAGCTGCCAGGAAAAAAAATCATCACGATTGACGACGAATCGCCGATTCGCAGTTTGATTCGGCATGCGCTGCGCCATGAAGAATGCGAAATTTTTGAAGCCGACAACGGCAGCGCTGGTTTGGAGATCATTCGCCGTGAGCTTCCCGATCTCGTGGTGTTGGATTTTGTCATGCCCGTGATGAACGGCGCCGAAACGCTGCGCGCCATTCGCAACGATCCGCAGATCGCCCACACGCCGGTGTTGCTGCTCACCGGCGTGAAAGATGCCGACAAGCTGCAGCCGCTTCTGCAAGACGAACGCAGCGATTTCCTCGACAAGCCTTTTCTCGTGGAAAATCTCCGCGAGCGCGTGCGGAAGATGCTGTCCATGCACCATGTCGCATAAATTTTTACGGCAGTAAATCGATATACTGCCTTTTCATTTCATACGGTAGCGCGCGAAAACGGCGGATTTCCTCTAAACGCTCTTGGCAGGGAAGACCATCCACGAAGCGAGTATATTTCTCGCCAAAACGCCGGGCCTCGCTGTAAATCTCGGTCAAAGCGGGAGAATGGTATTGCGTGTCGTCGCATTCAAACAAATGATGCCGCAGCCACAGGCGATCCATCTGTTCGAGTTGGCCGCTCGCGTTGAAATAGGCTAAAAAATATTTGAGCAAGAAATACGTATCGATCTTGGCCTGCAGCTCCAAATCCCGCACAAAATTTTCGCCGCCAATATTCGTTTGCCCTTCCATAAATTTCAGCGCGCCATGCACCGCGTGATTGATCTCTTCGATAAAAACCCGAAATGCGGTAATGTTTTTTTCGGAAAGCCCGGCGCGCGGATCATGCGCTTCAAGTGATTCGATCACCGCAGCCGAATAATAAATGCCGACATGCAAGCGGCCCTGAATCACGCGAAAGAAAACCCGCGCCAACGCCGAGAGCTCGCGCGCCCGTTGATCGAACTGCGACAAATATCTAAAGCGCTCGCGACTAATGAGGAACTCCTCGAAATTCACCCCGGTCGCTTGATACGTGCGCTCGGTGAGTTTTTGAATATCGGCAAGAAGAGACATAATTTTTAGAACGTTTCGTAGTAGCCCCCTGCGGGCGTAGCCTTCAGGGGCTGAATGCCTGAATTTGAAAAACTTTATCAACTTGGACAATTTTGCGCCTGAAGGCGCGACTACGAAAAATCACTCCAAATCCAATTCACGCTTTTCCCGAAAATGATCCAGCCGCCGCACCACGCGGTCGGTCGCGCCGGCATGGCGGTCGAGATGCAAAAACGAATCCGCCACATGATTCAATGCCAAGCGCACTTGCCGAAATTGTTGGCCGAGCAAATACAGAATATCCGACAAACAATATTTTTCCGCGTAACGATGCTGCGAGGCGCGCTGAAAATTAGCGCTGCCGACTTGCTCGTAGTAACTGAAATCGGGCGAGGGCGGATGATATTTGGCGCGGTGATAAACGTGATCGGGAAAAACGCCGGTGAGAAAAAGCGCGTAGTTGCCGAGATGGCTTTGCACGTGAAACGTCTGCTCGGAATCCGCGTCGAGCAGCTCCGCCATCAGATCGACGAGATATTGGTATTCTTTCGTGGCGTGCCGGTCGACGCGATGCATGCGATTGCCCTGCCCAAATTCGGCGAGCAAATTCGCGAGATAATCTGCCACGGCGCGGTCGTCGATTTTAAACTCGCGCAGCGTGTGGCGGACGAGAACATAAAAATAAAGGAAAGGCGAGATGGAGGTGGTTTGACGAAAGGCGAGCAAAAATTCCAAAAGCTTGGGATGATCCAACATCGCATCGCGCATCTCGTCGTCGGCGAGCAGCTGCAAAATCGTGCTGTCCTTTTCCCCTTGCCGGCGCAGGGCCGTCACGATGAACTGAAAATCATCCTGATTCAGCTTGTTGCGGGCTTGGGCTTGAATCATAAACTCTCCGTGATTAGGTGAGTTACTGATGGCGCACAACTTGAAATTTTAAAAACTTGAACAACTCGATCTGAAATGGGAAGCGCGAGGTGGAGACGAAAAGCTTGACTTTAGAACTGCAACGCGGTATATTACCGAACTTTGGATGAGTGGATTTTAAAAAGTGCCCAGCGGATAGATGAACCCAACTGGTAAAGTTAATCCGTTGGGTTCATCTATCCGCTGGGCAGAAAATTTATAGCAGCGGAACTTTGTATTGACTCTAACGACTTAGCTTGCTTTTTTGTTCCTAATCCGAAAAAAATGTTTGAGAATATAAAACGCCTCACCACGCACTCCGCGGTTTACGGCATCAGCACGATTTTAGGCCGGGCGCTTAGTTTTTTGTTGCTGCCGCTCTACACGCATTATCTCTCGCAAGAAGCGTACGGCGTCGTCAGCTTGGTGCTCGCGTATATGGGCATCATGACGATCATCTCCACGTACGGCGTCGACGCGGCGTTTTTGCGTTACTACATTTTGGCCGGCAGTGAGGAAGAAAAACGTCACATTTTCAATACCGGCTTTTGGTCGATTTTGCTGATGGCGGCGATTATTTTAATGAGCAGCGCGGCCTTCGCGTCGCCGTTAGCGTATTGGCTTTTAGATAGCGCGAGCTACGGCTATGTGATCATGCTGATGGCGGGGATTTTGCTTTTTGATGACTTGGCGATTATCCCGTTTCTTTTGCTGCGTGCGGAAGAACGCTCCAAGCTCTATGTGCTGCTCAAAGTTTTCAATGTCATCGTTAATTTTGCCGCGACCTATTGGCTTGTCGTCAAACTCGGACGCGGCGTCAATGGCGTGTTTGAAGCCAATCTCATTTCTTCGGCGCTGACTTTTTTAACGCTCTTGCCGGTGTCTCTGCGCCATTTGCGGCCAACGATGCGGCGCGCGGTTTATCTCGATCTGCTCAAATTTGGCTTGCCGTATTTGCCTTCGACGCTTGCCGTTTTTTTAGTCGACGTCGTTGATCGCTTCGTGCTCAAACAACTCACGGATTTGAACACGGTCGGCCTCTACAGCGCCGGCTGTAAGCTCGGTATGATCATGAATTTGCTCATCGCCGCGTTTCGTTTTGCCTGGCATCCGTTTTTTCTCAGCACCTCCAAAGAGCCGAATGCCAAAGCCATTTTCAGCCGCATCTTCACGCTGTTTATTTTCGTCTGCGCTCTCAGTTTTCTCAGCGTCAGCTTGTTCATCGATGAAATCGTCCGTTTTCGTGTCGGCGCCGTCACGTTCTTCGACGCCGATTATTGGAATAGCACCTCCGTCGTGCCGGCGATCCTGCTCGCTTACATCTTTTTTGGCGCGTATGTCAATTTCGTAATCGGCATTTATCTCGAAAAGAAAACTTACTATCTGCCGTTTATCACTGGACTCGCCGCGGTGGTGAAAGTCGCCGCCACGTATGCGCTCGTGCCGCTGCTCGGCATGAACGGCGCGGCGTTGGGAACGATGCTGGCGTATTTATCAATGGCGATGGCGCTTTATGTCGTGGCGCAGCGGTTGTATTATATCACTTACGAATGGACGCGACTCGTGAAATTGGTTTTGATCACCGCGGCCGTGTTCATACTCGGTTATTGGATTTGGCCCGCGCCGTGGCAAAAAGCTGCGCTGTTGCTGGCTTTTCCAATTATTTTGTTTTCGCTGGACTTTTTCGAGAAAGGCGAATTGCGCCGCTTGTCGGCGCTGTTTGATAAACGCGGCGCAAAACCATCATCTCACGATGAAAAGCAAACCGCGACGATTCAGGATGAAATGTGATCATGAGTTGGCTATTCGGTTTTATCGGCCCCCATTTGTCTCCCGAAAGCGCAAGCCGTTTTCAAGCTTTGCATCCGGAGCCAAGATTCGCCTTTCACGCCCCCGCGACATACTTCGCGGTCGGGGGATTGCCGGAAACCTGCTGGCACGGCACATTTTCCAACCAGCGGCCCAATGCTGGATGGGCCGTCACCGGCATCGGATTGGAAAGAAGCGAGCAAAATTGCCGGCTCTTGAACGGCGCGGATTGGCAGCAGATTCTGTCAGCAGCCTCGCCGCCGCTTAAAAAGCTTGACGGACATTTTGTTGCGGTCAGATGGAAATCGGAAACGGTCGAATGTTTTACCGACCAGCTTGGCTTGCGCACCCTCTTTCTCACCGCTCTTGACGGCGGAACCGTCTTTTCAACCCGGCTGGATTGGATGGCGAAGCTGCGCCGGCAGAACGAAGTGGATTTTGCCGCGTGTGGCTCAAGCTGGTTGACCTTCAATCAAATCGGCTACGAGGCTTTTCTGAAAAATATCCGCCGGCTCGGGCCAAATGGCGTTGTCTCGTTGTCGCCGGCTTCGGTTCAATTTCATCACGCGCCCTGGACGCCGGACTCCGTTCATGACGGTCAAGACTTCGTTGAAATTCTCGAGGCTTTTTTGAACCCACTGACGAGCGAGGGCGTGATTTCATTGGGCCTTTCCGGCGGTTTGGATTCGCGCACGCTGCTGGCTTTGTTGGCTTCTCAAAAGCGCGCTAAGTTTTCTTTGCATGTTTTTGGCATTCCCGATGATCCGGACGCGCGCCTCTCGCGTGCGATCGCCTCGCATGAGAATCTCGTGCAGGATTATTTTGACGATCCGATTCCTGAAGCGCCGACGTGCATGCGACTTCTGCACGATTATGCCAGCCAAACGCAGTTCATCGAGCCGGCCTCGACCATGCTCAAATTGCGCTATGGCGCGCAACTTTACAATCGGAAAAAGATTATTCTCGACGGCGGTTTCGGCGAAATCGCGCGCCGGCAGTTTCTCAACCGGTTTTTGCTCAAAGGCAAATCCGCTTTGCAGAGCGGCAATCCCAAGCTGATTTATCCCTATCTCAGCGTGCAACGTCCGCCAATCTTTATTCCGGAAGTTTTGCAAAAGATGCGACAAGGCGTTGAAGAACAAATCACCGCGTTGTGGCGGGAGATGCCATCGCTTCAGGAAATCGGCGGTGAAAACTTTTTGGATCTTTTGGCGATACGAACGCGCTTGGCGAATGTGTACGGTTTCGAGCAAAGTCGCCTCGACGGCGAATGCCTCAGCTTTATGCCGTTTGCCCAGCCGTCGTTGTTGCACCGCCTGTTTCAAACTCCCGTTGCGATGAGAAAAAACGGCCGGCTGTTCCGCCAACTGATTCGCCGGCGGTTTCCACGCTTGGCGCATTACCCGCTGGTAAAAGGAGGGACGACGTATCCGTTTGGTTTTTCCACCGTTCCGGCCTGGGCCTGGACGAAGCTTAAAACCCATCTCGGGCAAGCCTTCACCGATACTAGCGCTGTTGAATTGCTGCATAACATTGCGGCAGAGGTGCAGGATCTCGCCAATTCCACTTCGGTCAAATCTTATCCGGCGTATGATTATCGTTTCATCCTAAGCATGGTGGAAAAATTTTATCGCGGCCAAACTGAGCTTGCCGCGCAAGTTCACTGGTGGTTATCTTTTGAAATATGGCGAAGAGCGGTTAAAGCCTGATCATCGAATACGCCATTTTTTCTTCTGAGCTATTTGCGCGCATCCGAATGAATCTCTCTGCATGGATTATTTTCAGCCGGAAAAATGTCAAAACTTTACACAGTCTATATTCGTTTTAAACGTTCATTGCCCGATTGGGCGCTCGACAGCCTCAGCGCCATCAACCAGCGCTTCTTCGCGCGGCAAACGTTGCAGCGCCAATACGGCAATTGGTTCGACGTCGATTGGCGCAAGAAGTTTTCGTCCCTCACCAATACCGAATGGCAGCGCGCCTACGACGAAGTGTGGAAACACCACCGCAACGATTGCGTCGAAGAAACCGACGCTGCGATGATCATCACCGCGTTGGGCGAGAAGGGCAGCGTGCTCGAAGTCGGCTGCGGCATGGGTACCCTGGCGATCAAGCTCGCGCAAGCCGGCTTTAACGTCACCGGACTCGATGTCAGTTCCGTGGCCTTGCAAAAGGCCAATGCCCGCGCGCTGGAAGCCGGCGTGCCGGTGCGTTGGCAAGAAGGCTTTGCCGAAAACATCCCGTTTCCCGATCAAGCATTCGACTATATCACTTGTTGCCACACGCTCGAGCATGTCAAAGATTTGGCGAAAGCCGTGGCCGAATTAAAACGCGTGGCGAGAAAGCGAATCGTCGTGCTTGTGCCCAAGCAAAAATTCCGGCTCTATGCCGATAATTATCA
>Ga0247727_10017682_pt1 | contig 11318 bp, 9 predicted proteins | sample WisWelCaveWW1625_FD_202498 | JGI IMG/M metagenome (GOLD analysis project Ga0247727, IMG submission 202498) | Biofilm microbial communities from Wishing Well Cave, Virginia, United States - WW16-25 | ecosystem: Environmental > Aquatic > Deep subsurface > Groundwater > Cave microbial mat | place...
GTGTGCGCAACGGCTTGCCGGGGGCGAGCAGTTGCTCCTGGCCGAGGAACTCGTCGAGCGTGCGCGGGCGCATGCGGTCTGCCAGCGGCCCAGTCGTGGGCGCGGTGTCGAAATTGGCCGGGAGCTGGCTGAACAGGCTCACGAAGTAAAGCCCCGTTGTCGCGCGGCTTCGTACAGCAGCACGGCTGCGGCCGTGGCCGCGTTGAGTGAATGGACGGCGCCCGCCAGCGGAATGCGCAGTGTTGCGTCCGCCGAACGCTCGACTTCGGGGGGCAGGCCTGTGCCTTCATTGCCGATCAGCAGGGCGACCGGGGCCGTCAGATCCGCCGCGGAAGGCAACGATGTCCCCGTGAGCGTCGCCGCATAGGTGGCGAATCCTGCCATGCGAAGCTGCACGAGAGCGACAGCAGGCGCGATTCCATGCACCACCGGAAGCCGCAGCACCGACCCGGCCGAAGCCCGAATGGCCTTGGGCGACCAAGGATGCGCGCTGCCCGCCGTCAGCATAGCTCCTGAGGCGCCAAAGGCTTCCGCCGTGCGGATGACCGTGCCGGCGTTGCCCGGGTCCTGCACTCCGACCAGAACCACCACCAGCGGGTGGCCGGAAGAAGGCCGCGTGAAAGCATCGAAGTCAGCCATTCGCGGCCGCAACAGCGCGGCGATGCCTTGTGGGGCCTGGGTGTCGGAGACGGACTCGAACAGGCGGTCGGGCACCCGCAGCAGGCGGACGCCAGTAGGGAGTTGCTTCTCCATTGCGGCCAGGTGAGGCTCCCCCGAAGCGCTGCAAAGCACGGCAATGATCTCCAGGCCGGAGGCCAGCGCCTCGGCCACCATCCGTGGGCCTTCCACGGCCGTGAGGCCTTCGTCCGTCAATCCTGAGCCGCGCAGAGCGGCGCGGAACTGCTTCAGTGCCCGGTTGTCACGGCTGGACACACTCTCCGCTCGCACTGCGAGGGCCACTCGGTCTGGGCTGCGTGCCGGCATAGGGCCAGCGTAACAAATGCGGGACGGGCAGGGAAGCGGCGCGCATCGCTTTGCCGTTGCGCGCTGCTTGAGCCTGTGGTAGTGTCCCGCAGTTGCAATCTGCTCGTCCCGGCAGCGCCGGGAAGCTACCAGAGTCATGCCCCATGTTCGGGACGCAACCGACTCCGACGCCTCGGGAGCGCACGTTGTTTGCTGAAATCCTGAAGCTTTCCCCCGCAGGGCCGGAGGCCCAGCACATTCAGTACGCGGCCAACCTGATCACTCGCGGTCAGGTGGTGGGCATTCCTACCGACACGTTCTATGGACTGGCGGCCGACCCATTCAACCTTGCCGCGGTGGAAAGCATCTATCGGCTGAAGGGCCGGCCCGAGCAGAAAGCGCTGCCGATCCTGGTGGCTTCGGTGGAGCAGGCCGTGCCGCTGCTGCGCGAGTTGCCGGACAACTTCGTGCGCCTCACGCACAAGTTCTGGCCCGGGGCGCTCACTCTCGTGGTCACCGCCTCGCACCGCATTCCGCTGAAGGTCACGGGCAACACCGGCCGCATCGCGTTGCGCCAGCCCAATTCCAAAATCGCCGTGGCGGTGATCGAGGCGTGCGGCACGGCCATCACCGGCACCAGCGCCAACATCTCCGGCTTCCCGGCGTGCTCTTCGGTCGAGCAACTGGTGAAGCAGATGGGGGACCGGCTGCCGCTTATCCTCGATGGCGGCGAGACGGGCGCCACGCTGGCCTCCACCATCGTGGATTTGCACGAAGACCAGTGGCGTATTCTGCGCGAAGGCGCGGTGGCGGAAAAAGATATCCGCAAAGTGCTGGAAGACTAGCCGCTGTTGATTCTCTACTGCACGATAATCCCGCGAACGAAATCGTAGTCGCCGGGGGGAGTGAGCCGGACGTTGGTGATGCGGCTGCTGTGCAGGCATACGTTGTCCGGGTACCACAGGCTCAGGTAGGGCAAGTCTGCCGCGACGATGCGCTGCGCCTCGGCGTACAGTTGTTTACGTTTGTCGCGGTCGGCTTCCGTGCGCGCGCGGTCGAGCAGGGCATCGAGCTGCGGATTCCGGTAGCGCCCGCGGTTGGCGCCATCCGGCGGGGTCTTCTTCGAATGGAACACGTATTCGAAGATGTCCGGATCGTTGTTGGCGCCTACCCAGCGGAGGAAGTAGATCTGAAAATTCCCGCGGGTTACGTCGGAAAAGAGCGTCGCGAATTCCAACGGCCGCAGCTCCAGTGCGATGCCCACCCGCCGCCACTGGTCTTGCAGCACGGCGGCAATCAGGCGCGAGGTCTCGTCGGTAGAAACCTTCAAGGTCAGGTGCAAACGAACGCCTCCCGCCAGACGAGGGAAGCCGGCGGAATCGAGCAAAGTCTCGGCGCGCGCTGGGTCATAGGGGTATGCGAATTCTGCGGGCGCGGGCGAGTAGGCCCAGTGGTAGGGCGGAAGAAGGCTGTCGGCGGCCCGCGCTTGCTTGTTGAGCAAATGTTTGATGAGAGTTGCGCGGTCGGTGGCGAAGGCGAGCGCCTGGCGGACTTCGCGACGCGCCAGTAGCGGGTCGTCGAAGTTGAATGCCAGGTAAGCGTAGGTGGTGCCTGCGCGCTGCGTGAGACGGAGATGAGGTGCGGCGGCCAGCGCGGTGACCGTATCGGGACTAATGGAGTTCAGCGCTATGTCGGCCGTGCCTTTGCGCAACTCGAGTGCACGAACGGTGGCATCGGGCACAATTCGGAAGCGCACACGCATCGGGTTCGCCACCGGAATCTGACCGAATGCTGAGGGCGAGACTTTCGGTGGCTCAACGGTCTCCACGTACACGGCAACACCTCCCGGTATTGCTGGACGTGGGATGAAGCCCTTGACCCGTTCGCGGAAGTAGTCGGGTGCACGCTCCAACACAACCTCTTCATCTTGCTTTGAGAATACGAAGCGGAAGGGGCCGGAGCCGATCGGATGTGCGGCAGGATTCTCGGTGGCGCCGCGCGGGCGGGGCACGATACCCACCGCAGGACGCGCCAGGTTCCACAAGAACGATGCGAAGGGCTCTTTGAGGCGGAACACCACGGTGGCGTCATCCGGCGCGCTCACACTTTCCACTATGCGGAAGGCGCCGCGTTTCGGTGTTTTCACGCTGCCGTTGAGGATGGAGTCGAAGGTGTATTTCACATCGGCAGAGGTAAGCGGGCGACCATCGTGGAAATACACATGTTCGCGCAGATGAAAGATGTACGTCAGCCGATCCGGCGACTCCCAGCGCGCGGCGAGATCGCTGCGCAGGTCCATGTTGTCATCGCGTTCGAGCAGGCTGCTGAAGATGAGGCTGTGCAACCGCTGCGACTGCGCATCGGTGCCGATGCGGGGGTCGAGGTTAGCCGGCATGGTTTCGATCAGGAAAACGATGGTGTTCGGGTTGGGTGGGCGCGAAGGCGTACAAGCGGCAAGCGCGAGGCAGGCCAACAGCGCCAGATGTTTAACGCGAGGCATAGCAGATCTTGCCCAGAATAGCAGGGTGGCGAGCGCCCGTTGCGCTGGGGAGATTCGAGGGGCGGCGGTGCAGCGTTTCGTAGGCCAGGATGGCAAACGCATAGGCCTCCTTGCCGTCCTCCGGCACGCCGAGGTCGCCGCTGGTGCGCACACCAACGCCGTAGCCAGACAAGCCTGCTTCCAGTTGCGCGCGGATCAGGGGATTGTGCGCGCCGCCCCCGGAGAGAATCAAATCGCAGGGTGTAGATTGAGCCGCGAATCCCTTTCCTCCCGCTTCTCGGCGCAGGGCCGGGAATACCCAGCGGTGAAACGCCGCAATGATAGAAAGCGGCGTCAGCAGCGTTGCGGTGCGCACCAGGCTCTCGGGCATGGCTTTGCTGGCGCGCCCGAATTGGATCACCCGCTGGGCAAAGGTTTCGCCGAATTGCTCGCGGCCGCACGTCTTGGGCGGCGGCTGCTGGAAGTACGGATGGGCAAGTAACTTTTGCAGCAGGGAAGGCACGAGTGCACCGCGGCGGGCCATTCGCGCGTTGCGGTCAAAGGCTTGCCTGCCCCGCGAGAGGTGACGGACCAGCGCGTCAATCAGCATGTTGCCCGGTCCGGTGTCGAAGGCAATCACATCGCGCGGCGCTGCTCCTGCGGGAATCACAGTGAGATTGGCGATGCCACCGATATTGAGCGCGACGCGCGGGCGGCGTGGGTCGCGATACAACAGGTAATCCACAAACGGGACCAGCGGTGCGCCTTCTCCGCCGGCCGCTACGTCGGCGACCCGAAAATCGCCAACCGTGGTGATTCCGGTTCGCTCGGCGATCACCGCGGGCTCGCCAACCTGCAAAGTTGACGCAATGCGCCACGACGCGAGGAATCGCTGCGGGCGGCCTTGATGATAGATGGTCTGGCCATGGGAGCCGATCAGCGAAATCTGGCTCGGGCGCACGCGAAAACGGGAGCATGCTGCCAGCGCGGCCCGGGCAAAAAGCTCACCGAGCAAAAAGTTCAGATTACTGATGTTCGCGGTTGTGCATTCCCCGCCATTTGCAATTCGCAGGACTTCCTTGCGGATCGCCGCGGGGAAGGGAAAGGTGCCGAAATCGAACAAACGCGCATCCATGGTTTCTACAGCGCGGCCGGGGTGCGCGATACGCACCAGGGCCACGTCCATGCCGTCTGCGGAGGTGCCGGACATCAGGCCGAGCACCAGTTTGGATTTGCGGTCGGCTGATTGGCGGTTCATTTGATCTGCTTTTTGAGTTCCGCAAGAAGATTAAGCGCATCGAGCGGCTTCAGGTTGTCGAGGTCCGCGTCGCGCAGCGTATCGAGCACGGTGCGGTCAATGGCGGTAAACAAGGCCTGCTGTGCCGGCTCCCCGCCGTCGCGCGCCCCTGGCGAAAGCTCGGCGGATAATTCATGTTCGCTCTTTTCGTGACGACGAAGCACTTCGCGGGCGCGCTCGATGACTTCCGGCGGGATGCCCGCGAGGCGCGCGACCTCAATCCCGTAGCTCTTATCCGCGCTGCCCGGCTCGACCCGGCGCAAAAAGACAATGTCTGCGCCCGACTCGCGCACCGACACGTGCACGTTTTTCACGCCGGGCAGAAGCTGTTCCAGCTCGGTGAGCTCGTGATAGTGGGTGGCAAAAAGCGTGCGCGCGCAGGTGGCACGGTTGAGGTGCTCGACCACCGCCCAGGCAATCGAGAGACCGTCAAAAGTGGAAGTGCCGCGGCCCACTTCGTCGAGAATCACCAGGCTGGAAGGCGTGGCTGAATTCAGGATAGCGGCGACTTCGGTCATCTCCACGAGGAAGGTGGAGCGGCCACGCGCCAGATTGTCCGAGGCGCCGATGCGCGTGAAGATGCGGTCGGTGATGGGCAGCCGCGCTTCTGCCGCAGGAACGAAGCAGCCCATCTGGGCCATGATGACGATGAGCGCCGCCTGCCGGAGATAAGTGGATTTGCCGCCCATGTTTGGACCGGTGATGAGCAGGATCTGGTGGCTGGAATCGTTGAGGTAGAGGTCGTTGGGCACGAAGCGCTCGCCGCGGTCTTCGCAGAGCCGCTCGATCACCGGATGGCGCCCTTGCACGATTACCATTTCCGCGCTGTCTCCAAACTGGGGGCGGGCGTAATTGCGCTGTGCGGCCAGGCGCGCAAATCCGGCCAGCACGTCGAGTTGCGCTACAGCGGCGGCGGTGCGGCGCAGCCGGCCGGAGTGGCCGGCAATCCACGCGCGCACCTCGCTGAACAGCCGCCGCTCAATGGCCAGGATCTGCCCGTCGGCATCGAGGATCTTCCGCTCGTATTCCTTTAGCTCTGGAAAAGTGAACCGCTCGGCGTTAACCAGCGTCTGCTTGCGTTCGAAGTCATTTGGAACCAGATGAAGATTTGGCTTAGAGACTTCCAGGTAGTAGCCGAACACCTGGTTGAAACGAATCTTCAGCGAAGCAATCCCGGTGCGCTTGCGCTCGCGCTCTTCCATCGCCGCGATCACCTGTTTGCTCTTCTGACTCAGCGTGCGCAGTTCGTCGAGCTCCGCGTCGTAGCCCCGGCGGATCACTCCGGCCTCGCTGATCTGCGCCGGCGGGTCGTCGGCGATGGCGCGCTCGATGCGTTCGCGCACATCGGCCAGCTCGTCGAGCGATTCGTGCAGCTCCCTCAGGCGCGACGACCGCGTGCTGGCAAGAAAACTGCGCAGCAGCGGGATGCGCGCGAGCGATTGGCGTAAGGCCAGCAACTCGCGTGGCGCGGCCACACCGAGATTGATGCGGCTCGTGAGGCGCTCGAGGTCCTGAACGCCGGAGAGCTCCTTGCGGATTTCCTCGCGGGCTACGGTGTGCTCCTTCAGCTCGTGGACGGCGTCGAGGCGCGCTTCCATTTCCGCGCGATGGATTTCCGGCCGCTGAATCCACGTGCGCAGCAGGCGGCCGCCCATGCCGGAAACGGTTTCGTCCACGGCCCAAAGCACGGTAGGAGCAGCGCGGCCCGGGCCAGTTCCCTCCGCGGTCTCCGTGAAGAGCGGAGCCAGCAACTCCAGGTTGCGCACAGAAACGTTGTCGAGAAGGAGAGCGTTGTGCTGCTCGTAGTAGCGGATGCGGTTGATGTGACCGAGGGCGGCGGGAGCGGTGCTGGAGCGCGCGGAAGTGTCACGAAGATAATGCAGCAAGGCGCCCGCGGCCACGGCGGCCGGTTCGTGGTCAGCGAGCCCAAATCCATCGAGCGCGGCCACCCCGAAGTGCTCCTGTAGGATTCGCTGCGTGTAGTCCGAATCAAAAACCCAATCGTCGAGCCGGGTAATCACCCCGCCCACCCCATCGAGTGAACCTGGCGTGCCTGTGGCCGTTTCAGAAAAGAGCGTGCTGGGGCGGGCAAGGAGAATCTCGCGCGCGCGAAGCGACTGCAACTCATCGCGCAAACGAGTGTCCGCGTCCGGGCCGCTGAATTCTGTGGCGCGGAACTCGCCGGTGGAAACATCCACGTACGCCAGGCCTATCGCCCCTGCCTCGCCGCCGGTTGTGCCCCAGCGCAGCGCAGCGAGGAAATTATTCTCCCGTGGCTCAAGCACCTGCGCGTCGGTGGCGGTGCCCGGGGTGATGACGCGGGTGACTTCGCGGCGCACGAGCTTTTTGCCGGGGCTGGCCTCCTCCATCTGGTCGCAGAGCGCGACTTTGTAGCCGGCGCGAATCAGCCGGGCGATGTAGTTTTCCGCGGCGTGATAAGGCACCCCGCACATGGGGATCGGCTGGCCGCGCTCGCGGTTGCGCGAGGTGAGGGTGATTTGCAGTTCGCGCGAGGCCGCGATGGCGTCTTCGTAGAACAATTCGTAGAAGTCGCCGAGGCGAAACAGCAGCAGCGCCTGCGGGTGCTGCTGCTTGACGGCATGATACTGCCGCATCAGCGGTGTGGATGGTTCGCTCACAAGAGGGTTGCCATGAGACTTCGCGCAGTGATTATCGAAGGCTGGCGGCGCTTTGGCAACTGGATTCCCGGAGATATACTGCGTGCGATGGGAAGAGCGGGGCACGACGAAGTGGAAATCAAGCTGCCGGTGCCCGATATCGCCGTCTTGCGCCGGCGGCTGGGCCAGATGGGGGCCCAGCGGCTCGGCCGCGTTCATGAAAGAAACGTGCTGTTTGATACGCCCGACGCGGCTCTGCGCCGAGCCGGGAAGCTGCTGCGCCTCCGCTGGAACAATCGCAGCGCGGTTCTGACGTTTAAGCGTCGAGTGGCACGGAAGCGCGGCGCGGCGGCGCGCTTCAAAGTGCGGCATGAGATCGAGTTTCCCGTGGATGGGGGGAAGGTGGCAGCGGTGCTGGCGGGCATAGGCTTCGTTCCCGGCTTTCGATACGAGAAGTACCGCACAAGCTACCGGGTAGCGGGGGCAACGCATGTGAAATTGGAGTTGGACGAAACGCCCATCGGATGTTTTCTCGAATTGGAGGGCGCGCCCGCGGCCATTGACCGATTGGCCCGGCGACTAGGGTATGCGGCCGGCGACTACATCACCGCGAATTACCTGATGTTGTTCCGTGAGCACTGCCGGACAAAGGGGCTGCGCGCGGCGCATATGCTTTTTCCCCGCCACGAAAAGACTGGACGCCTATAGCAGCAATCCTCTCAGCCCGTCGTCGAATGGCAGCGAAGCAGGGCGTCGTGGTAACCTAACAACTCAAGGCGTTGTTTGTGAGGATTCCCGGGTGAAAGCCACCGAATTGCTGAAACCTGCCGGCCCCCAGGAAGCTGCGGTGCTCGAGCATCTCGACCCCAAGCGCTTCCCCCAGCATGTGGCCATTATCATGGATGGGAACGGGCGCTGGGCGCAAAAACGGCACCTTCCGCGCATTGCCGGGCACAAGGCCGGCGTCCGCGTGGCGCGCGAAGTGATCGAAACGTGCGCCCGCCTGAAGCTTCCTGCTTTGACTCTCTACGCCTTCTCGCTTGAAAACTGGCGGCGCCCGAAGGCGGAGATTGATTTCCTGATGCGCCTGCTGCGCGAATACCTGCGCAAAGAATTGCCGGTGATCCACAAGAACAACATTCGGCTGCTGGTCATTGGCCGGCCCGATCAATTGCCCGCGGCGGTGCGCAAAGACATTGAGAGCGCCATGCGCACCACCGAAAAGAACACCGGAATGAGACTGGTCGTAGCATTGAACTACGGCGCGCGCGCGGAGCTGGTAGATGCCTTCAAGTCCATGCTCGGCGAAGCGCAGCACGCAGCCAGCAACGGCGGCTTGGCGCACTTTCACGTGGATGAACACACCATTTCACGCCACCTATACACCGCAGGCCTGCCCGATCCCGACCTGCTAATTCGAACCAGCGGCGAGATGCGCGTGAGCAATTTTCTCCTGTGGCAAATTGCCTACGCCGAGATTTACGTGACGGAGACGCTGTGGCCCGATTTTACGCGGGCCCATCTGCTGGAAGCCCTTCAGGATTACCAGCGCCGCGAGCGCCGCTATGGCGGCCTGGGAAATTCTTCCGGGTCGAAATCCTGAGCGAAATGCAGACACGCCGCCTGCCGGTGATGGTCACGCAGCAGGAACAATCCGTTGCAAGGGGAGCCGCGCAGTGAGCGAAGCGGCGCGCAACTCAGGCACCGGGGTTCGCGTAGCCACGGCCGTGGTCCTGCTCCCGGTGGCGGTGGCTGCCGTGTGGTGGGGACCTACCGCGCTTGTGGCAGCACTGGTTGCGGCCGCAGTCGGGGTATCGCTGTGGGAGTTTTTCGCGCTGGGCGAGCGGCAAGGGTTGAAGGGCTTTCGGTCTTGGACACTGTTGTGCGCCGTAGTGCTAATTGTCAGCCAGTTGAGCACCGCGGGGATTCATTCGATTTCACTGGGCGGGAATAGTTTGCTCTTTGTGGATGCCCCGGAACTGCCGCAGGAGGTCGTCCTGCTGGTGTTTGTGCTGGGGCTTGCCGCCCAAGTCGTTTTTGGCAAGCGGGCCCTCAGCGAGGCGCTGCCGTCACTGGCGATCAGCGCGGCGGGGCTGCTGCTGGTGGCCTGGCCGCTGAGCTACATTGTGCGGCTACACGCGGTGGAGAGCGGGCCGCTCTGGTTGCTGTTTACGCTGGCGCTGATCTGGACGGGCGACACCCTCGCGTATTTCACGGGCCGGAGCATTGGCCGGCTGCCTATGGCGCGGCAAATCAGCCCGAAGAAAACGTGGGAAGGGGCCGCGGGCAATTTGGTGGGTTCGCTGCTGGTTGCTGCCGTGTTCGGGCGCTCGCTCGACGTGGGAATCACGCACCTGATGGCGATCGCCGTGCTGGCCAACGTGGCCGGGCAAATGGGCGATCTCGTCGAGTCTGTCTACAAGCGGGGTGCAGGAGTAAAGGACTCGGGCACCCTTCTGCCCGGTCATGGCGGAATGTTGGATCGAATTGACGCGCTGATCTTCGCCGCGCCGGTGGTGTGGGCATACATGTTCTGGGTACTCTGAAGCAGAAGAACGCGAAACCCAAAAATGAAGCGCATCTCCATCCTCGGCTCCACCGGCTCGATCGGGCGGCAAACGCTGGAGGTGGTCGGCGTCTTGCCGGAACGGCTTGCGGTTGTTGCCTTGGCCGGAGGGGAAAACGTCGCGCTGCTCGGCGAGCAGGCTGCTGTTTGCCGCCCCAAGGTGGTTTCCGTTGCCTCCGCCGCCCGCGCAAAAGAGCTAGCAACGCTGCTGAAGCAGAAGGGCATCAATCCGCTTCCGGAAATTGCCTGCGGCCCGGAAGGAATGGAGCGGGTAGCTACGCATCCGGAGGCGGACATCGTGGTCTCCGCCGCAGTCGGCGTGGTGGGGCTGCCGGCCACATATGCGGCCATCAAAGCAGGGAAGGCGATTGCCCTCGCCAACAAAGAAGTGCTTGTTGCTGCAGGGGAGTTGATTACCAAGGCTGCCCGCCAGCACAAAGTGGATTTGCTGCCCGTGGACAGCGAGCACAATGCCATTCACCAGTGCCTGCGGGCAGGCCAGCGCGCGGAAGTTCGCCGGCTGATTCTCACCGCTTCCGGAGGCCCTTTCCTGCGGACCCCAGTATCGAAACTTCGCCACGTCACGCCGGACGAGGCCCTCAAACACCCCAATTGGAAGATGGGCAAGCGCATCACGGTGGATTCAGCAACGCTGGTGAATAAGGGGTTCGAGGTGATCGAGGCCCACTGGCTGTTCGGGATGGATCTCGACCAGATTGACGTAGTGATTCACCGACAGTCTATCGTCCATTCCTTGGTAGAATATGTGGATGGCTCGGTGATAGCTCAGTTGGGGCCGCCGGACATGCGGCTGCCGATCCAGTATGCGTTGACCTATCCGGATCGCATGGCAAATTCAGGCATCCAATTGGACTGGGGACGCCTGCGCAAGCTGGAGTTCGAGCCACCCTCGGCGCGCAAGTTTCCCTGCCTGGGGCTAGCCAAAGAGGCGTTGCGGCAGGGCGACGTTCAGCCCTGCGCATTCAACGCGGCCGACGAAGTGGCCGTGGAGGCTTTTCTGAAGAAGCAGATTCGATTCCTGGATATCCCGCTGGTCATTGCAGGCGCCATGAAGCGGATGTCCGGCGCGAATGCGTCTAATCTGGAGGATATCCTGGCTGCGGACCGCGAGGCGCGCAAGCTGGCCGGGGAAGAGGTCATGAAGAGGATGGGTAAGAACTGATGCCGGATTCACTCACATTCATTCTGGCGGTTGGCGCGTTGCTGGGAGTGGTCATTCTGGTGCACGAGTGGGGGCATTTCATCGCTGCCAAGAGCTTCGGGGTGCGCGTGGACGTGTTCTCCATCGGATTTGGGAAGCGGATCTGGGGCTGGCGGCGCGGTGTAACCGATTACCGGTTGAGCGTGCTCCCGCTGGGCGGCTACGTGAAGATG
>Ga0247727_10017683_pt1 | contig 11317 bp, 14 predicted proteins | sample WisWelCaveWW1625_FD_202498 | JGI IMG/M metagenome (GOLD analysis project Ga0247727, IMG submission 202498) | Biofilm microbial communities from Wishing Well Cave, Virginia, United States - WW16-25 | ecosystem: Environmental > Aquatic > Deep subsurface > Groundwater > Cave microbial mat | place...
CGCCGCTGCACGGGCTCGGCCTCCGGCGCGTCCACCACGGCGGCCTCGCCGGTCTTCTGACACACGAGCAGGTAGGTGTAGTTGTCGCGCAGGGTGGGGATGCGTTCGACCAAGAGCGCCATCGCGCGGACCCTAGCCCAGCGCCGCCGCCGCGGGCGCCGCCGCCCCTCGCTCGGCCTCGAAGGCCGGGCAATGCGCCCGGAACTCGCACCAGTCGCAGAGCGCGCTCGGTCGCGGCGCCCAGCTCTGCTCGCTGCGGATCCTGTCGATCGCAAGCGCCGTGCCTTCGCGCAGGGCCTCGCGCTGTGCGGGCGTGCGCGTGGAGGTGCGCATCTGATCGGGTACGACGTAGTGCCAGACCAGTCGGATCTCGCCCTCCTCGCCGAGCTGGTCGCGCACGCCCAGCTCGTAGAGGCCGAGCTGGCGGTCGCGATCGAGCTCGTCCTGCGAGGGCACACGGCGGGCTGTCTTGAAGTCGTGGATCTCGAGCGCGCCGTCCTTCGCCCGCACCAGCCGGTCGATGATGCCGCGCACCGCGTAGCGGCCTTCGGCGTCGAGCGCGAAGCGAATCGGCCGCTCCAGCCCCAGCGTGTGGTCCCCGTCGAAGGGATAGTGGCGGCGGTAGTAGTTCTCGAGCCCGCGCGCGCCTGCCGCGCGGTACCAGTCGGGCTCGGTGCCTTCGCGCACGATGCGCACGCGTGCGGCGTCGAACTGCTCCGCGAAGTTCTGGTGATAGCGCCAGAGCACGCGGGCCAGCGTCGGCACCATGCCGTCGGCCACGAAGCGATACAGGCGCTCGAGCACCTCGTGGACGCGCTTGCCCACGAAGGCTTCGATCCCTTCCTGGTCTACCTCGATCGGCTCGACGTAGCGGAAGTAGTACTGCTTCGGGCAGTTCTCGAAGCAGGAGAGGCTCGACGGACTGAAGGTGGACTGCACCGTTCCTGTGCTTTCGATTGGCTGACAGGCACGGGGGGTCGCGGGAGCTTAGCCATGCAGGGCGCGGCCCAGCCACAATCTTTCGGCCAGCGTTGGATCAGGCCGCGGGCGCGTCGAGTCGCTCGCCGGAGCGGTAGCAAAGGAGCGGCTGCTGCCCCGGCCGAAGGCCGAGCTCGAAGCGGAGGCCAGCGGGCGCCGAACCGATCACACGGACTCGGCCGGCGTGTACACCGCGGAGGTGGTGGTAGGCGCAGAGCGTGGTTCGGTTTGCGAGGTCGTTGTCGCCGCCGACGGAGCGGAACACGATGTGATGGTCGTGCAGGTTCCGGTACGAGGTGCAGCCCGGCACCGTGCAGCGCCAGTCGTCGCGCGCGAACACGCGGTGCTCGCGGCGGACGTGGGGATCGTTCGCGCCCCAGCTTTCGAGCGCGTGGTCGAAGAGCCAGCCCCAGGCCGCGCCCTCGCTGCATTCGAGGCGCCTCCGGACAGAGCACACCACCGCGCGCAGCAGGCGCGCGACCTCGATCGGCGCCGAGAAGAAGAAGCGTGCAGTCTCCTCGGCCAGCGAGAGTGTCTCTTCCGCGCCCTGTGGTCCGCACGTGTTTGCCAGCTCGGGTAGATCGGGTGATCGGGTGGGCAGGGTGGCTCCCCACGCGCCGCGGCTTCGAGGGCGGCATCCACATCCTGGTGGAGCTGCCGGACCGTCACGCGCTCCGCCCATGTGACCCAGCCGGCTCGGAAAGGCGCCGTCTCGGGCAGCGAGAGCAGGCCCACGAGGGCGTTCGCCTGCACCCACGAGAGCCGGGCCTCCTGGAATGCTTCGCGTAGCGTCGGCTCGCGCTCCCCGACCCGATCGAGGCGCACGAGCGCGCGCGCCTTCCGCGGAGAGACCCCGAGCAGCTCGCCGAGGTGCGGGTGCGCGCGAAGCAGCGGCGCCATCTCCGCATCGATGCGCTGCTCGAGCGCCACAGCCCGCCGTAGGCGCCCGTCGAGCTCGAAGGCATCGGCGATGTCGAGCTCGGCGAGCAGGGCGCGCACGTGCGGCGGTACCTCCGACACAGCGGGCGAGGGCCCGACCTCGCTCGGGTCTCGTGGCAGCCCCTGTGTTGCGCACGCGTTTGCCACGCCGATGGGGCCGGGGTGCGGCGCTTCGTCCGCGCTCGCCTCGCCCGCTGCGTCCGGCAGTGCCGACAGGACCTCGGCCGCGACCGCCTCCAGGCACGCCCAGGTCGGCAGCGCCTCGCCGGTGACACGCCGCGCCACCTGACGAACCCGGTGGAACTTCGCCTGCACCACAGGCGAGCAACGGACCACCAAGCCCTCGGTCGGCCAGGTGCTGCGTCCGTCCTCGTCCACATCGAGCGCGCCGTTCTCGACCGATCCGCGATCGAGAGCGCGCACCTCGCGCTCCAGCTCGTGCGTGGTCACGCGGCGCGCGTAGGCGATCCAGCGCGTCTCGTCCTCTGCGGTCGCCACGCGGGCCACGAGCCGCGCCTTCGTCCAGGAGAGAGCGCCGCCCACGAGCGCCGCTTCGACGCCCGAGAGAGTCGCCAAGCGTCCGTCCACGTGCGCGAGGTCCTGCACCTGTCGCGTCGAGAGCCCCACGCGCTCGCGCGCGTAGTCCGCGAGGCGCGCGAAGCCGATGCGTTCCCAGCTCCGCTCGGCGACGATCCGGCCTGCGATAGCAGCGAGTGCGCGGCGCAACGGCGCGCGGCTACGGGCGAGCGCGAATAGACGCTCTTGGTGATCGATGCGTTCGGCACGCACGCCGCCACCGAGGGTGGCGAGAGAGCCGACTCGCATGGGCTCGCTCCGTCGGGACCGGGGTCAGCGAGACAGCCCGCACCCTAAGCGAAGAAAGACGAAGGTCAACCCATTTCTCGAGTGCCGCTCGGGTCGGTCGCGATCTCTTCGAGCTGCGCGAGCGCAGCGCGCAGGTCCTCGGCGATGTCGCGCGCGATCACGTCGGGCTCGGGCAGGTTCTCCGACGCTCCAGGGTGACAAGCCATGGTGTCGATCGAGCCAACGACCTGCGGACCCCGTGGGAGTAGGCAGAAGAGTTCCCCCCTTTCTTCGACCGGATGTGCGACGTTGGGCCGTTCGCGCTCGCCAAGGGAAGTTGCGCCTGCGGGGCAAGGGGATGTTGACCATGCGCTGCGCACGAGTGGGCTTGCTCGCGTCGATCGTGGCCGGATTGGCTGTCGCCATGGCGGGCAGCGCGGGCGCTTACCCGCTGATCGACAGCAGTGGCGGAACCATCACCTACGACAACGGGTTGGGGACCAGCGGCACCATCACCTACCTCGGCTTCGAGACCGCCAGCGCGGTGACCGGCATCGTCGACACCGTCGGCACGATCTACGCGACGGACATCGTCTTGCTGTTCAAAGCGACGCCCGCCGTCGGCGTGATCGACAGGATCATCGTCGACCTCCCCGAGTTCTGCGACCCGGGCCCATACAACGGGAACTAGTTCACCGAGTGCACCACGGCCTACAACATCCGATTCCCCACCGGCGCCGGCTGGGGCCCGGACGGCACCCCCGATACGAGCTTCGTCGACATCGTGGATCTGCACTCCCCCAGCGGCTTCGGCTTCGCCGATGGACCCGATGCGGGCACCCAGGGCGATCTCGGGCCGGGAGAGGTCAGCGACCGCTTCTTCGTGTCCTACACGGCCGGCGACATCACCTTCAACGGGAAGACCACGCTCGTCTTCGTCGTCAGCCCCGAGACCGGAGACTTCTTCGGCACGAGGGTCACGCTGGTCCCGGAGCCCTCGACGCTGCTGCTGCTGGGCGCAGGCCTCGCCGGGATCGCCATCGCCGGCCGCCGCTAGCTTCCGCGGCCCTCACCGCCGCTTCTTCTCGAATCGCTGCGAGCCGCTCGCCCAGCGCCTGCTCCTCGCGTGAGACCCCGAGCGGAGTGACGCTACGCAGCCGCTAATCAGCACCGCGCTGCAGGCGGCGAATCGTCTCGAGATAGATCGACGCCCGTGGCCCGATCGCGGCCACTTCGATCTGCCTGCGCGCTTCGCGGGTTACGAACCGGAAGCGCCCGACGCGCAGGCTGCGCCAACCGTCGAGCTCGCCCTTCAGAGCCTTTCCGGCCTCGGGGTCGGTGCAGAGCAGGTCTGTGGCTGCACGCACGCGCCGTTTCAGATCGGGGTGGAGCCCGCGGATGACCTGCTCGACATCCTTGGGGAGTCGGACCCCTCGCGCGCGCATCTCAGCGGGGGTCGCGGAACAATCGATCCAGCTCCTTGCCCCGAAACGTCTTGGCGCGGCGCGCCCGTAGGGCCGTCACGCCCTTGCGGATCTGATCCCGAAACTCGGGATCGGAAAGCACGGCAGTGGTTTCCTTCCAGGACTCGAACTCGTCATGGCTGACGAGCACGGCCGCTGCGCGACCATTTCGGGTGATGCTGATCTCCTCGTCGGTTCGGGAGACCTCGGCGACGAGCTGGCTCAGCTTGGCCTTCGCCTCGGAAAGGGGCAGGATCTTCATGCATGGACTCCGGTGGTCCGAATCTAGACCAACCCACAGCTTGGCTGCCAGTCGAAGAGACGACCCCAGCGGGCGTGAGGTCACCAGGAACGAGCTACACGGCTGACCCGGGCACGTTCACCTAGTGCTCGGCCACGCGGAGGACCTCGGAGGCGGAGCGAGCCGCGTCAGCTGTGAGCCCCGCTGCAAGCCCGGTTCCACCGGGCGCGCAGCGAGCGGAGCGAGCGTAGGACGAAGCCCGGAGCGAGCCGCTTTGCCTGTGAGCCACACGGCAAGCCCGGTTCCACCGGGCGCGCAGCGAGCTTCGCTCTCGTAGGAAGTAGTCTGTAGAATGCCGTTTCGACCGGCGCGTCCGTCCCGCGAGGCCCCATGAAATCGAAACGGATCGAGGACGTCTACGAGTCCACCATCGCCGCGCTCTCCGCGCCCGGCGACGACGCGCTCGGCAAGGCCGATGGCGAAGGCTATCCCGACCGCGCAGAGGTGGAGGCCTGGACCGAGCGCGTGAAGGCCGTGGTGCTGCACCAGCGCGACCGCGGGCGCCTGCGCGCCGAGCTGCCGGCCCTGGCCGAGCGGCTGCTGCGGCTGGTGATGCGCGTCGGCGTGCCGGAGGGCTTCGATCCCGAGGCGGTCGTGGCGAGCTTCGTGGCGCGGCTGCCCGAGGTCAGGCGCCGCCTCGCCGAGGACGTCGAGGCCGCCTTCGAAGGCGACCCGGCGGCGAAGAGCTTCGCGGAGATCGTCGTCTCCTATCCCTCGATCGACGCGATCGCGATCTACCGCCTCGCGCACGAGCTGGTGCTGCTCGGCCTGCCGCTGATCCCGCGCATCATGGCCGAACACGCGCACGCCCGGACGGGCATCGATATCCACCCCGGCGCCACGATCGGCCGGCGCTTCTTCATCGACCACGGCACCGGCGTGGTGATCGGCGAGACCAGCGAGCTCGGCCAGAACGTGCGCATCTACCAGGGCGTGACGCTCGGCGCCTTCTCCCCGCGGCGCGGCCAGCGCATCCGCGGCACCAAGCGCCACCCGACCATCGAGGACGACGTCACGATCTACGCCGGCGCCACGATTCTCGGCGGCGAGACGGTGATCGGCCGCTGCAGCGTGATCAGCGGCAACACCACCGTGACCGAGTCGGTGCCGCCGAACTCGCGCGTGGTTCCCGAGCCGCCCCGCCAGGAGGTTCGGCGCGGAGACAGCGAGTGCTCGCCCGATCAGCAGCACTGGGACATCTAGTGCGGCTCGTGGCGCTGCTCGCGCTCGCCAGCGCGCTCGCCGCGAGCGATGCGCGCAGCGAAGAAGACGCCGCCCGCATCCGCGAAGGTGCCACCTCGTCGCCAGTCGCGGCGTCCAAAGGCTGGTCCTACGAGCTCGAGCGCGAGCTGATGAGCCCCTACTGTCCGGGCCGCTCGCTGATCGAGTGCCCGAGCCCGCAAGCGACCGAGCTGAGGCTCTGGATCCAGGCGCAGGAGCAGGCCGGCGTCTCGCGCGCCAGCGTCGAGGAGCGGCTGTTCCAACGCTTCGGCGAGCAGCTGAGCCATTCGCCGCGCGCAGAAGGCTGGGGCCTGCTGGCCTACCTGGTGCCGGCCGGCGCACTGCTGGTCGGGGGCGTGTTCGTGGCCGGCTTCCTCCGCAGGCAGGGTCGGCCGTCCGCACTCGCGGCCGTGCTGCCGCCGGGCGCCTCTACGAGCGACCCCGCGCTCCAGCGCGAGATCGACCGGGAGCTGGCCGAGTCGTGAAGATCTACACGCGTCGCGGTGACCGCGGCGAGACGGATCTGTTCGCGGGCGGGCGCGTGCGCAAAGACCACCCGCGCGTCGAGGCCTTTGGCGCGGTGGACGAGCTGAACTCCACGCTGGGCCTCGCGGTCGCACACTCGCCGCACGACGATCTGAAGACGCTATGCCGCGAGATCCAGGCGCGGCTCTTCGATCTGGGCGCCTACCTCGCGGCGCCGGATGCCGAGCGGCGCGCCAAGGCCGGCATCGCCGCTCCGCCCGTCGCCGACGTGCATGGGCTCGAGGGCCGCATCGATGCATTCGAGCGCGAGCTGGCTCCGCTGAAGCGCTTCGTGTTGCCCGGCGGGACGAGTGCCGCCGCCGCCTTCCATCTCGCGCGCACCGTCTGCCGGCGCGCCGAGCGCTGCTGTGTGGCGCTCGACGCCGCCGAAGCGCTCGACGCCAGCGCGCTCGGCTACCTGAACCGGCTCTCGGATCTGCTCTTCGTGCTCGCGCGCGTCGAGAACCGGCGTGCGGGACTAGCCGACGTGGAGTGGCTGGGTCGCGAAGGCTGAACCGAGGTACGAGACCGGACTCTCGAGCTGCTTGCGGATGCGCGTCCCGATCGCGGCGCCGATCACCAGCTCGACCAACAGCACCAGCACCACGATTCGCGAGAGCTTCCTCATCTTCCGACTCCGCTTCTGCTTCTGAGCGCCGCTTCGATCACTTCGCCGAGGCGCACTGCCAGCGCGAAGCCCGAGGTGTCCGGCTCGCGACGCAGCGTCTCGTCGAGCGCTGCGAGGCCGCCGACCGCCTCGACGCCCACCCTACCATGCTCGCGCGCGAGGAAGTCACGAATTGCGGCGTCGCGGCCGCGGCGACGCCGCTCGCTGAGGCGATCGTGCTGCGCGAGCCAGGCTCGGTGTCGTGCAAGCGCGTCCTCCAAGTCTGCGAGGCCGCTGCCGTCTCGTGCGGAGATGCGCACCACGGGCGGGCTCCAGTCCTCCGCGCGTTCGGCGAGCGAGAGGCCCGCGGCCAGCTCGTTCGCCGTGCGCTCCGCGATCGCTCCGAGGTCCGCCTTGTTGACGGCGACCACGTCGGGCAGCTCGAGCACGCCGGCCTTCATGTACTGGAGCAGATCGCCCGCGCCCGGCTGCGCGACCCAGACCAGCGTATCGACCAGGTCGGCCACCTCCGACTCGCTCTGCCCGACACCGACGGTTTCGATCAGCACGAGATCGAAGGCCGCAGCCAACACGAACAGGCCGGCGCGGGCGCTCTCGGCGAGGCCGCCGAGCCGCTCGCGCGCCGCCAGCGAGCGCAGGAAGACCCCCGGGTCGCGCGCGCTCGCGCGCACGCGCAGGCGATCGCCGAGCAGCGCGCCTCCGCTGCGCCGGCTCGACGGATCCACCGCCAGGATGCCGACGGTCTCGCCGCGCGCGCGCGCGCGGCGCACCAGCGCGTCGAGCAGCGTGGACTTGCCCACGCCGGGCGGGCCGCTGAGGCCGACGCGCGGTGGCCCACCGAATCCCAGCGCCTGCTCGAGCTCGATCAGCAGCGCGAGCGCAGCGGCGCGCGCCTCGGGGCGGCGGTCGTCCACGAGGTTCAGCGCCTCGGCTACGGCGCCGCGCTCGCGCGCGAGCAGGCGCTTCGCGAGGCGCAGGCCCCGCTCCCCGCGCTCGGCCTCAAGGGTGCCCAGCCTGCGACTCCTCGACCACATCCACGATCTCGTCCATCAGGCGGGTGAGGTCGAAGTCCTTGGGTGTGTAGACGCGCTTCACGCCGGCGCGCCGCAGCTCGGCGGCATCCTCGTCGGGGATGATGCCGCCGACCACGACCGGAACGGCGAGCCTTGCGGTTGCCAGCTCGCGCAGCACGTCGTGCACCAGTACGCCGTGCGAGCCCGACAGGATCGAGAGCCCGATGGCGTGCACGCCTTCGTCGCGCGCGGACTGCACGATCTCGCCCGGCGTGAGCCGGATGCCGTCGTAGACCACCTCCATGCCCGCGTCGCGTGCGCGCACCGCGATCTGCTCGGCGCCGTTGCTGTGGCCGTCGAGGCCGGGCTTGCCGATCAAGATCTTCAGCGGACGCCCGAGCCGCACGCCCAGCGCCTGCACGCGCTGCCGGGTCTTCTCGGTGGCCTCGCTCGCCATCTCGCGCTCCCGCGCCACCACGCCGGTGGGAGCACGGTACTCCCCGAAGATCCCCCGCAGCGCGTCGGCCCACTCGCCCGTGGTCACGCCGGCATGCGCCGCGCGGATCGAGGGCGGCATCACGTTCTGCCCGTTCGTGAGCGCGTCGCGCAGATTGCGGAGCGCCGCGGTCACCTCGGCCGCGTTGCGCTTGCGGCGGAAGGCCTCGAGCCGCTCGACCTGCTCGTGCTCGGCGGAAGCATCGACCTTCAGGATCGAGCCTTCGCCCGTGACCAGCGGCGAAGGCTCGCTCTCCGTGAAGGCATTCACGCCCACCACGATCTGTTCGCCGCTCTCGATCGCGCGCAGGCGCTTCGTGTGCGACTCGACCAGCCGCCGCTTCATGTAGGCGTTCTCGACGGCCGCCACCGCGCCGCCCATGTCGAGCACGCGCCCGAGCTCCGCCTTCGCCTCCTTCGCGAGCTGGGCCACCTTGGCCTCGATCACGTGCGAGCCGTCGAACAGGTCGGCGTGCTCGAGCAGGTCCGTCTCGTAGGCCAGGATCTGCTGGATGCGCAGGGACCACTGCTGGTCGAAGGGGCGCGGCAGACCGAGCGCCTCGTTCCAGGCGGGCAGCTGGAGCGCGCGGCAGCGCGCCTTCTTCGAGAGCGTGACGCCGAGTGCCTCGAGCACGATGCGGATGACGTTGTTCTCGGGCTGTGCCTCGGTGAGACCCAGACTGTTCACCTGCACGCCGTAGCGGAAGCGGCGCAGCTTCTCGTCCGTGACGCCGTAGCGCTGGTGCCCGAGCTCGTCCCACAGCTCTGCCATCGCCCGGGCCTTGCAGACCTCCTCGACGAAGCGAATGCCTGCATTCAGGAAGAAGGAGATGCGGCCGAACACGCGCGGCAGGGCGTCCGGCGGCAGGTCGGGCCGCGCGCGCACCGCGTCGAGCACGGCGATCGCGTTGGCGAACGAGAAGGCGATCTCCTGCACCGGCGTCGCGCCCGCCTCCTGCAGGTGGTAGCTGCAGATGTTGATCGGGTTCCAGCGCGGCATCGCGTCCACCGTGTAGGCGACCATGTCGCTGATCAGGCGCATGGACGGCTCGGGTGGGAACACGTAGGTGCCGCGCGAGAGGAACTCCTTGATCAGGTCGTTCTGGGTCGTGCCCTCGAGCGCACGCGGGTCGCCGCCGTGGTTCTCGGCCGCCGCGACGTAGAGCGCGAGCAGCCAGGCCGCCGTCGCGTTGATCGTCATCGAGGTGTTCGTCTGAGCGAACGGGATGCCGGCGAACAGCATCTCCATGTCCTCGAGCGTCGAGATCGGGACGCCGACCTTGCCGACCTCACCGCGCGCGAGCGGGTGGTCCGCGTCGTAGCCGGTCTGGGTCGGCAGATCGAAGGCGACCGAGAGGCCCGTCTGCCCCTTCGCCAGGTTCGCGCGATACAGCTCGTTGCTGGCGCGCGCCGAGCTGTGGCCGGAGTAGGTGCGGAACACCCAGGGCCGGTCCCGGTCGGGGCAGCGGCCTTGGTCGTTGGGGCGGCCCATGTCAGGTTCTCCGGCGCTAACGGCCGGAAAACCCTAACGAGATGGCGAGCTTGCCGCTACGACGCGCGGCGCCGCCCGGCCATCGCGAGGCCCGCGAGCCCGGCCAGCATCAGGGCCAGCGGGCCCGGCTCGGGCACGACGCCGAGGTTCATCGTCTGCCGCACCCAGCGGTTCAAGTAGAAGCCGTTGACGCTGCCGACGTAGAACTGGCCGGCCGTCGTCGAGGGCGTGCCCGAGGCGCCGAACGTGAAGCCGCACTGACCGGTGCCGTCGAGGTGGACCAGGCAGCTGCCCGTGACGCGGATGGCCGGGCGCGAGTAGGCGCCGGAAGAGCCACCGGCCTCCGTCAGCGTCGGCACCGCGAGCGAGGCATTCTGGGACGCCGAGATCGTATACACCGTCGAGCCCAGCGGGCCCGCCGCGGCCGTCACCGCCACGGTGCCGCCGTACGTCGCGTCGTCGAAGGTCAGCGAGGTGACGCCGTTGATGGCGGCGCCCGAGATCACGGAGGTGTCCGCGAACAGGCTCAGCGCGAGCGTGTTCAGGGTGGTGTCGATCGTGATCGTGCCGGTGACGGCGTAGAGGGATGTGCTCACCCAGGGCGCGGTACCGCAGGTCACGCTGGTGCAGACGCGGGCGTAGTCGATCCCGCCGCTCGACGCGGTGAGGGAGATGATGGTGGCGCCGGCCGGCCCTGCCAGGAAGACCCCGAACGTCATCCCCAGCAGCAGTCTTCGGTACATCAGCTCACTCCCCCTCTCGGTCCTCGAAATGCGTGGCTCAGCCGTGGCGCTTGCGCCGCGCGCCCACGAGCAGCGCGAGCGCAGCGCTTCCTAGCAGAGAAATCGCGCCGGGCTCAGGGACCACGCCGCTGAAGACGAAGTCGCCCTTGAGCACGAGCGGGTCCGAGCCACCGGGCCCGTCCGGGTCGAGCGTGCCGAGCGTGATTCCGTCCATGTCGAGCGTGCCCGCAATCGGATCCACGAAGATCGTGCCGGAGGCGCTCGGATTCACGAAGCCGAACGGAGCATCCGTCAGGTCGAAGGCGTTGTTCACGTTGTCGGCGTCGAATTGGCCGACCACCGTAACCGGACCGATCGAGTAGCTGTACTCGGCCGGCGGCCCGGGATCGACCGGCACGAGCGTCCCGCCCGCGGCCGACAGCGAGGCGAAGTCTACGTTGATCGAGGTGTAGCCGTTGTAGGCCGGGGAGATCGTCACCGACCCGCTCGATCCCATCGACAGGCTGATCGAGTTGAGCGTGAGCGTCCCCTCGTCCACGGTCACCGAAATGCCCGTGAGCGCCACCGTGACCGGGCCCGCAACGAGGCCGCCGGTCACGGTTGCGGTGAGGGTCACCGAGCCGCTGGTGAACAGGTACGTGACCGGCAGAGCCGAGGCCGACAGCGGCAAGAGGAGGAGAGCCGCTGCGAGCAGCAGCCGAGCGAAACGAGGGGC
>Ga0247727_10017684_pt1 | contig 11316 bp, 11 predicted proteins | sample WisWelCaveWW1625_FD_202498 | JGI IMG/M metagenome (GOLD analysis project Ga0247727, IMG submission 202498) | Biofilm microbial communities from Wishing Well Cave, Virginia, United States - WW16-25 | ecosystem: Environmental > Aquatic > Deep subsurface > Groundwater > Cave microbial mat | place...
TCTCCAGATCGAGGTACTGAAGAATCCTTACGTTTGGTTGATCGGGCTGGCGAGCGCCCTGCTGTATGTCGCCCGCTACGCCGTCAACAACTGGGGCGTCCTCTATTTACAAATGGAGCGGGGCTACTCTTTGCCGGAGGCGGGCTTCGTCGTCTCGCTCTTTCCCATCGTCGGCGTGGCCGGGACGGTGCTCGCCGGACCGATTTCGGACCGCTTCTTCCAGGCGCGCCGCGCCCCGGCGGCCTGCGGCTACGGCTTGTTGCTGATCGCCTCCCTCTGGGTCCTTCTGTACGCCCCTTTGAACAATCCCTGGCTGGTGTACGCGGGCATGGCGGTCGCCGGTTTCGCCGTGGGCGGGCAGCTGGTTTTTTTGGGCGGGCTCGCCGCCATGGATTTATGCTCGAAGCGGGCGAGCGGGGCGGCCTTGGGATTCATCGGGGGCTTCAGTTATCTGGGGGCGGCCCTGCAGGATTTCTTGAGCGGCCGGATGATCGAAGCGGGCCGTTCGATGGCGGGCGGGGCGCCCGATTTCTCGCAGGTCAAGGCCTTGTGGCTCGGGGCGTCCGTCCTTTCTCTCTTTTTCGCCTTGTCGCTTTGGGGTGCGGAGGCGCGGCAACGGTCGGAAGCGCCTTCGCCCTAGAATTTTGACCGCGAATGTGGTCAAACCTCCCTTGAGGAACTCACTTTGGATCTACGGAATTTCCTTCTCTCCATCCTGGTCGCCGTCCTGGCGGGAGCCGCGGCCATTTTCGAGAAGGCGAGCCTTCGGGACGCGGCGCCGTTGACCGTCTTTACGATCCGCAGCGTCTTCATGTCCGTCCTCTTGACGGGGGCCTGCCTGGTTTTGGGAAACGTCAAACCCCTCGTTCAGGTCTCCGGGAGGACGCTGGGGTTGATCGCCATTCCGGCCGTCCTCGCCACGGCGTTCGTGGGCGTCTATTTCTCCATCCTCAAGAACGACCTCGCTTCGCGGGTCTTCCCCATCCTGGCGGCCGCCCCTCTCGTCACGATGGTTTTGTCCGTTTCCTTCCTGGGGGAACCCTTCAGTTGGAGACGTCTGGCCGGCGCCGTGCTGATCGTCGCGGGGGTCGTCCTTGTCAAATAAACGCTTCTTGTTGGCCCTCTTGATTCTCCTTCTGGGCGGTTGCGTGACCAGCGCGCCGATCCTCTACGAAGAGGCCGCCAATCCCAACTCGACCAGCCGGAAAATCGTCGCCCATCAGGTCAGGCGTTGGACCTCGCGGCCGGTGACAAAGTTCGAAAAGCGGTTCGACTTCAACAAGAACGGGAGACTCGATCCCGACGAGCTTCTCCGCTTCCGCATGGCCAGCGGCTACTACCACCGCTACGGAAACGTCTGGAAACACGACAAGAACAAGGATTTCCGTTTCGACCGGGAGGAATACTACGACGCCACGCGCGGCGGATATTACGAGGAAGGCCCGTGAAGGCGATGGTCGTCCCAAAGCACGGCGGGCCGGAAGTCCTCATCTTACAAGACCTTCCCGATCCGAAACCCGGTTTGAACGAAGTGCTGGTCCGCGTTCATGCCTGCGCCTTGAACCACCTCGATATTTGGGTGAGGCAAGGGATTCCGGGCGTTTCGATCCCGATGCCGCACGTCTTGGGCTCCGACGTTTGCGGCGTCACCGAGACGGGCGATCTCGTCGTCATCGCTCCCGGCACCGGTTGCCGCGTTTGTGAATCTTGCCTGGCGGGCAAGGAAAGCTTCTGCGACCGCTATCAACTTTTAGGGTTTCAGAAGAAGGGCGGCTACGCGGAGAAGATTGTGGCGGATGCGCGAGACGTCATTCCTGTTGCGAAAGGTTTGACCCCCGTCGAGTGGGCGGCCGTCCCCCTCGTGTTTCTCACGGCCTGGCACATGCTGGTGACGCGCGCCAAGCTCCAAGCGGGTGAGACCGTCTTGATCCACGCCGCCGGCAGCGGCATCGGCAGCGCGGCGATCCAGATCGCGAAATACCTGGGCGCGCGCGTGATCACGACGGCCTCGACGGGCGTGAAGCTCGGCAAGGCGAAAGCGCTCGGAGCGGACGAAGGAGTCAACTATTCCGAGACCCCTCTGTTTTCAAAGGCGGTGATGGATCTCACGGGCGGCCGTGGCGCCGACGTGGTCTTCGAGCACATCGGCCCTCAGACCTTCGCGGAGAGCGTGGCGTCGCTCAAGAAAGAGGGCCGCCTGGTTTTTTGCGGGGCGACCTCGGGCGCTCAGGTCCCGCTCGACCTCCGCCCCGCGTACATGAAGCAGGTCTCGATCTTCGGCAGCTTCATGGGAGGCCGCGGCGAGCTTTTGCACGTGTTGAAGCTCGTGGAGAGCGGTTGTCTCCGACCCGTCGTCGACTCAACATTCCCTTTGGATCAAGCGCGGCAAGCGCACGAAAAAATGCTTTCGCGGGATGTGTTTGGGAAGATCGTATTAAAGATCTAGATTTTGTCAGGGTTCTTGAATTGAAACTTCCCCGTCCGCTGCCAGCCTCAGAAAATCCGCCGGATTCCACGTATAGATGGTTTTGACTTTCTTCTTAACGGCCGCCTGAAGAATCAAAGCGTCATAAATAACTCCGCCGCGGAGCTGCTTTTTTCGAACGCGTTTGATCGTGTCTTGGTAATCCCGCTGGCCCATTTCGACGATTTGAAAATCCCTGAGTATGTTTTCCGAAATGAGAGTTTCAACCGCCTCGGGCGAGAGTCGGGGATGCGCCGGATAGTTGGTGAGCACCGAATACAGTTCGGCCAGGCTATGCTGCGAGACAAATGCCTTGGACTTGCCTGATTTAACGTCCTGAAGAGCTTTGAGAGACCGGGTATGGTTCTTGTGGGATTCGATGAAGGCGGCCACCAGCACGGAGGTGTCGAAGAGGATCATCGGAACTTCTGGTCTCTTTCCTCCCGGGCTGCTTTGACAGCCTCTTCGCCGTTCGCCGAGAAGTCCTCTTCCGGGACGAAGACCAGCACGCCGCCCTTGCGCACCAGCTTGGGCTCCTTTTCGACCGGCTTCAGAATGATACGACTTTCTTCCTCGACGACCTCAAATTCGCTGCCGGCACGGAGCCCCATGCGGTCGCGAACCTCTTTGGGAAGGACGACCCGGCCGGCCTTGTCGATGGGAATGATGAGGCGAGCGGTGGCCATGGCCCGAAGGATGCCATTATAGAATGCCATATGTCAATGGTATAAAAAGATGGTTCGCTGTCCCGATTTCGCTCCTCTTTACCCAGGGGGCTGGAATGGGTAAGCACTTGGGATGACACCGGATCGCACCAAAGAGTTACGGGAGTTGATGGCCCAGCGCATCTTAGTATTGGACGGCGCGATGGGCACGATGCTGCAGCAGCGGGACCTGACCGCCGCCGACTTCGGCGGACCGGATCTGGAGGGGTGCAACGAGAACCTGGTCCTCACGCGGCCGGACGTCATCCTGGACATCCACCGGAAATATTACGAGGCGGGCTCGGACATCGTCGAGACCAACACCTTCGGAGCGACGCCGCTCGTCCTGGGCGAATACGGGCTTTCGGACAAGGCGCGCGAGATCAACAAGAAGGCGGCGATGCTGGCGGTCCAGGCCGCGAAGGAGTTTTCCACTCCATCGAAGCCCCGCTTCGTCGCGGGCTCGATGGGCCCGACGACCAAGTCGATCACCGTCACCGGCGGCGTCACGTTCGATCAGCTGATCGAGAACTTTAGGGTCCAGGCCTTGGGCCTGGTCGAAGGCGGCGCCGACATCCTGTTGGTCGAGACGTCTCAGGACACGCGCAATATTAAAGCAGCTACCATCGGCATCCGACAGGCCCTTGACGAATTGGGAACGACCCGCCCGATCATCGTGTCCGGCACGATCGAGCCCATGGGCACGATGCTGGCGGGTCAGGCGGCGGACGCCCTCGTCGTGTCTCTCTCTCATTTGCCGCTTTTGGGCGTGGGGCTCAATTGCGCGACCGGACCGGAGTTCATGACCGACCACATCCGGACGATCCACGAGTTGGCCGAGACGGCGGTCTCCTGTTATCCGAACGCGGGTCTTCCCAACGAGGAAGGCCTGTACCTGGAGACCCCCGAGTCGCTTTCGCGCCAGCTCGAACGCTTCGCCGACAACGGGTGGCTCAACATCGTGGGCGGTTGTTGCGGGACGACGGAAAAGCACATCGCGGCGATCGCGGCGATGGTGCAGGGCAAGAAACCGCGCCACCTCCCCCAAACCCCCTCCTTAATAAGGAGGGGGCAACGGGGGAGGTCGTTTTACAGCGGCATCGAGGTCGTGGAGGCGTCGGAAGACACCCGTCCGCTCCTCGTGGGCGAGCGCACGAACGTCATCGGCTCGCGCCTGTTCAAAGATCTGGTGAATCAGGAAAAATGGGAGGAAGCGACCGAGATCGCCCGCCGCCAGGTGCGCAACGGGGCCCATATCGTCGACGTCTGTCTCCAGTCCACCGACCGCGACGAGCTTCCGGACATCGATCCGTTCTACGAAAAACTGATTCGAAAAATCAAAGCGCCGGTCATGATCGACACGACGGACCCCAAGGCGCTGGAGAAGTCTCTGACCTACTGTCAGGGCAAGTCGATCGTCAACTCGATCAACCTCGAGGACGGCGAGGAGAAATTCGAAAAAGTCTGTCCGCTCCTTAGGACCTACGGCGCGGCCGTGGTGGTGGGTTGCATCGACGAAGACCCCCTCCAGGCCCAGGCCTTCACGCGCGAGCGGAAGCTCGCCGTCGCCGAGCGTTCCCACAGGCTTCTGACGGAAAAGTACGGCGTCCACGCGGAAGACATCGTGTTCGACCCCCTCGTGTTTCCCACGGCGACGGGGGACGCCAACTACATCGGCGGCGCCGTCGAGACGATCGAAGGCATCCGTCTGATCAAGGAAAAAATCCCGTTCGTCAAAACCATTTTGGGCATCTCCAACGTTTCTTTCGGCCTGCCGCCGGCGGCGCGCGAGGTGGTGAACTCCGTTTTTCTCTATCATTGCACGAAGGCGGGGTTGGATCTGGCGATCGTCAATTCGGAAAAACTGGAAAGATTTGCGAGCATTCCGGAAGAGGAGAGACAGTTGGCGGAGAAGCTGCTGTTTAACTGGGACGATGCGGAGGAAGATTGGAGGACGCAGAGTTCCGAAAGAAAGGCGGCGATCAATCAGGCGAATATCGCGGCCATCGCGGAGTTCTATCGCAAGCATATCAAGAAAGAGAAGAAGGCCGCGCAGGATCTGCCTCTCGACGAGCGCCTCGCCCAATACATCATTCAAGGCACGAAGGACGGGCTCATCCCCGATCTGGAATTGAAGCGGAAGGAAGGGGCGAAGCCCCTCGATATCATCAACGGTCCTCTGATGGCCGGCATGGCCGAGGTCGGTCGTCTTTTCAACAACAACGAACTGATCGTGGCCGAAGTGCTTCAGTCCGCCGAGGCGATGAAGGCGGCGGTCGGCCACCTCGAGCAGTTCATGGAGAAGGCTGAGACGGCGGCGAAGGGCAAGATCCTGCTGGCGACCGTCAAGGGCGACGTCCACGACATCGGCAAGAATCTGGTGGAGATCATCCTGAAGAACAACGGTTATGACGTCATCAACTTAGGGATCAAAGTCCCGCCCGAGGCGCTGATCCGCGCCTACAACGAGCATAAGCCCGATATGATCGGGCTCTCCGGTCTTTTGGTAAAATCGGCCCAGCAGATGGTGGTGACGGCGGGGGACTTGAAGGCCGCGGGGATCCAAGTCCCCCTCCTGGTCGGCGGCGCCGCGCTTTCGGACAAATACACGCGTACGAAGATCGCCCCGTCCTATGACCAGCTCGTCCTCTATGCAAAGGACGCGATGACCGGCTTAAGACTCGCCAACGAACTGCAGAGCGAAGAGACCCGCCGGATTCTGATCGAAGGCGCGAAGTCGCCGATCGGAGCCGAGGCCGCGATGGCCGCGGAACGCGAATTGTCTCCGGAATCGGAAACTCGAAGCGCGCGCGTCCGTCTCGACGTCGCCATCCCGCCGGCGCCTTATCTCGACCGCAAGGTCCGGGACGTTCCGCAACTCAAGGAGGTCTGGTCCTACATCAACCCTCAGATGCTCTATTCGAAGCACCTGGGCTTCAAGGGAAACTTCGAAAAGGCGCTCGCGGACCGCGACCCCAAGGCGATCGAGCTCGACGAGCGCATGGAGGACGTGAAGGCCGAGGCGGCGAAGTTCCTCAAGGTGAAGGCCGTGTGGCAGTTCTTCGAGGCGGAGGGCGCCGGAAACGAGATCCGGCTCTTTGCCCCCGGGGGAAAGACGCCGATCCACGCCTTCCGTTTTCCACGGCAGAGAAAGGAGAACGGACTTTGCCTTGCCGACTATGTCCTCCCGCCTCAAGGAGGTCGGAGAGACCACGTCGTTCTCTTTGTCGTCGGCGCGGGCGAGGGCGTGCGCGAACGGTCCGAGGCGTACAAGGAGGCGGGCGAATACATCAAGTCGCACGCTTTGCAGGCGCTGGCGCTCGAAACCGCCGAAGGCTGCGCCGAGTGGTTGCACCGGCGTATTCGCGAGGACTGGGGATTTCCCGATCCGCAGGACATGACGATGCCGGAGAGGCTGACGGCCAAGTATCGCGGCAAGCGCTACAGCTTCGGCTATCCGGCGTGCCCGAATCTCGACGACCAAGCCGGGATTTGGAAGTTGATCCATCCGGAAGACATCGGCATCCAACTCACCGAAGGCATGATGATGGAGCCCGAGGCGAGCGTGTCGGCGCTGGTGTTCCACCATCCGGATTGCTCGTATTTCTCCGCCATGCCATAACGGAACGCGTGGAAGCTGCGCTCATCTTTCCCCACCAGCTCCATGACCGCCACCCGGCGGTCAAAGAGGGGCGGCGCGCGATCCTCGTGGAAGACCCTCTGTATTTCGGGGACCGCATCCACCCGCTCCGCTTCCACAAGAAAAAGCTCGTGCTTCACCGCGCTTCGATGAAGCGCTACGCGGCCGAGGTTTTGCAAAAGCGCGGCGTTCCGCACGACTACCTCGAATGCCGTCAAATTCCGGCGCCCGGAGACCTTTTCCGCAAACTGGAAAAGGACGGAGTCAAAAAGGTCCACGTCGCCGAGCCGACGGATTTCCTGCTCGAAAAAAGAATCCGGACGTTTTCGCAAAAACTGGGCCTCCAGGTCGTCTGGCATCCCACGCCCAATTTCCTGACCGACCTCAAGACCGCCGACGGGTTTTTCGGAAAGACCCGAACCTATCTCATGGCCAAGTTTTATATTTTTCAAAGAAGGCGCCTGGGCGTTCTCATGGACATCGGCGGCGGTCCCGTGGGCGGGCGGTGGAGTTTCGACATGGAGAACCGGAAAAGGATTCCGAGGGAGCTCGCCGTTCCTTCCCCGAAAAGATTCGGGGACAATCCCTATGTTCGCGAGGCCGCGGCGTACGTCGACGAGCGGTTTCCCGAAAATCCGGGATCCTGCGATGGGTTTTTCTATCCCACCAATTCCGCCGAGGCGCTCGCCGCGTTCGAGGATTTTTTGGAGAAACGGCTCGAGAATTTCGGCCCCTACGAGGATTCCATCGCCTCGCGCGAGGGAGTGCTCTTTCATTCCCTCCTCTCGCCGGCCTTGAACGCCGGCCTTCTGAATCCGGAGGAAATCCTGCGAAGGACGCTCGCATTCGCCGAAGAGGCGGGAACGCCTTTGGCGTCCCTGGAAGGATTCGTCCGCCAGATCGTCGGTTGGCGGGAGTTCATCCGGGTCGTCTACGTCCGGGAGGGGGTCCGTCAGAGGACCGCAAACTTTTTGGAGAACGACCGGACGCTCACCCCCGCGTGGTACGACGGAACCCTGGGCCTCGATCCCGTGGACGCGGTGATCCGCCGCGTGGTCGACACGGGCTTCGCCCACCACATCGAACGGTTGATGGTCTTGGGAAACGTCATGCTTCTTTCGGACGTCCATCCGGACGAGGCGTACCGGTGGTTTATGGAAATGTTCGTGGACGCCTACGACTGGTCCATGGTCCCCAACCTCTACGGCATGAGCCAGTACGCGGACGGGGGGCTCATGACGACCAAGCCCTACTTTGCGGGGGCAAATTATCTTCTGAAGATGAGCGACTTCCACAAAGGGCCGTGGTGCGAGACGCTCACGGCACTCTATTGGCGGTTCGTCGCCCGCCACCGGGACCTTCTCTCGCGGAATCCCCGCTTGGGCGTGATGGTCAAGACCCTCCTCAAGATGTCCCCGTCCGAGCGGCAGCGCCGTCTCGCGGAGGCCGAGAGGTTCATCCAGCGAACGACCGCGAGTCGATGAAGCGCGAAACCACCGTGAACAGGTTTTTCCTGCAAAGCGCGCCCGCCTTCGCGTAGCGCGGAAGCTTCAGCAGGACCTTGGGGTTTCTCAGGAGATAGGAGACGGGGTGGTCTTCGTCGTAGGGTTCCTTGGACGGAAATTCCTCTTCAAGCGGATCGAAGATCACGCGGAGCGAGACGAGAGGGATTCCCGCTTTCTCCGCGACGGCGGCGACGGCAGCCGTTTCCATGTCGACGCAGGCCGCGCCCTTGGAGCCGATTTCTTCCTTGGCGGACTTGCCCGCGATGTTCCAGAGCGTCGTGAGAGGGCCGACGCGGTAGGGGAGGTCTTCTTCCCGGATGAGTCTCTCGAGTTCCGAGCGCTCCTTTTCGGAGGTGAGAAAGCGGTCCGTCGGCGTCTCGGATCTGATTTCATCGGGCAGGACGAGATCGCCGGTCCTGAGATCGGGGTGCGCCGCGCCCGCGCAGCCGGCGGAGAGGACGAGGGCCGGCGTCGCATGCTCCAGCAGGCGCTCGGCGGCTTCGTGGGCGTTGGCGATCCCGACGCCGGTCCGGCAAAAGACAACCTCCCGACCTCGAAAAACTGCGAATTGGAGTAGGGCGGGTTTGGTGATGATTTTTGTCCGGATCGATGATTCCTTGAGGAGCGGCTTCACTTCGTCGGTGAGCGCGTAAACGATGGCGAGAGGGACGGCGATGGGGGAGGCCACGCGCGGTCTTGTACCAGAGGAGGCGTCATGCGTCCGCTAAAAAATCAGGTGGTGATCATTACGGGGGCTTCGTCCGGCATCGGCGAGGCGCTCGCCCGTGAGTACGCCGCGCGGGGTGCGTCTCTCGTGCTCGTCGCCCGGCGCGCCGACCGAATCGACCGGCTGGCCAAGGAGATACGGGCAAACGGGGGCGCGGCCGTCGCGGTTTCCGGCGACGTGACCTGCGACGGGGACCTCGAGCGCGCGGCCGAAGTGGCGCGGAGGGAGTTTGGTGCCGTCCACGTCGTCGTCGCCAACGCCGGTTTTGGAGTGAACGGCCTGGTCGAGGACTTGCGGCTCGACGACTACCGCCGCCAGTTCGAGACGAACGTCTTCGGCGTCCTTCGGACGTTTTACGCGACGCTTGAAGACTTGAAGACATCGCGGGGATCGTTCGTCATCGTCGGTAGCGTGAGCGGACACGTCGCGGCTCCGACGACCTCCGCTTACGCCATGAGCAAGTTCGCCGTACGGGCGTTGGCGGATTCGCTCCGGGCCGAAATGAAAAGCCACGGCGTGGCGGTGACGCTCATCAGTCCGGGCTTCGTTCGATCTGAAATTCGGGTGGTGGACAACCTGGGTCGCGTGAACGAAGGCGCGAAGGATCCGGTGCCGGGCTGGCTCCAGATGCCGGCGGAGAAGGCGGCTCGGAAGATCGTCTGCGCCGTCGCCCGCCGCCGCCGTGAAAGGATCGTGACGGGGCACGGGCACGTCGCCGTATGGTTGCAAAGGTTCTGCCCGCGCTTTTTGGCCTGGGTGATGGGGCGTGCGAAGGTGAAGACGCGGAATGAACGGCTTAACCAATCAGCTTCCTAAACATCACCAGCACCTGCTCTTTTCTCTCCTCCACCGCCCCCGCCGACAGCGTGTCCTTGTGAAAAATATCCACCATCGTGTGCGCGTGCGAGAAGTAGAAGGCGATCGCGCCCATGAAGCTGATGATGAGGTGGCCGGGTTGGAGGTCCTTTGGAACGACTCCCGCGTCCTGGCCCTGGCGGACGAGTGTCTCGATCTGCCGGTAGATCGGACCCCGGATGTCCTTCCAAAGGCTCCGGGACGCCATGCCGCCCTCCAGCCCGTCCCACATGATGAGGCGGACGAAGATCTGGTTCGTCGCGACAAAGTCGTGGAAGATCCGGATCGCTTCCAGAAGCAGGTTCGCGGGGTCCAGCGGCGCCGCCGGGGTCCCGTTCCGGGTGAGCTCCTGGGCGAACCAAGACCCCAACTGCTCCCAACCCCGCCGGTGGACGGCCAGGTAGAGACCCTCCTTGTTGCCGTAATAATGGTAGATCATCCGCTTGTTCGCCCGAGCCTTCGCGCAGATTTCATTGAGTCCCGTCCCATGAAAGCCTTGTTGGGCGAAGAGGTTTGTGGCCACATCAAGTATGGAACCCCTTGTTTTTTCTGGGTTTCTTTTATTAGTAACCGAAAGGTTACTTTTTCGTTTGACCTTCATGTCGGGTTTCCCTATATTGTAACCGTATGGTTACTTCTTTTCTCCTGAGGCGCTTCAGCCATCCGTGGATGCCCACGGGGTCTTTTATCCCGCTGGGTGCCTTGCTTGTCTACCTTTCGCTCCATTTCTATCCCCGGCCGACGTTCGAAGTCGCGGTCTGGATCGTCGCCGGAATCCTCGTCTGGACCTTGGTCGAGTACGTCCTGCACCGTTTCATCTTCCACTGGACCGAGGTGAAGGAGCCCTGGAAGACTTTGGCCTCCGGCCTCCACATGGCGCATCACGCGAGCACGGAGCAGGGGGATTTGATCGTCGCCCCTCCGGGAGTCAGCCTGATCTTCGCCACCTTTTTCTATTTCGTCTTCGCGCTCCTGACCTGGAGTTTCTCCGCCGCCGCCTTGATCGAAGCAGGCCTGTTCCTGGGATTCGTCGCCTACGAATGGGTGCATTACGGCTCGCACCGCTTCCTTCCAACGTCGGCGATCGGAAAATATCTCCGAAAATACCATCTTCAGCATCATCACAAATGTCCGGACCGCCAGTACGGCGTGACCACGCCCCTTTGGGATCACGTCTTCGGAACGCGCTGAGAGAAATCCTTCCGTTTCCCGCCGAATTGATCTACCTGTGTCGGCCCATGAACCAAAATTCCGAGTCCCGGCTCCCGTATCGCTCCATTTTTTCTCCGAGCACAGCCAAGGAGCGCGCCGAGAATTTTGAAACCTATTGGTCCTACACGCTGGCCCACGACGGGGACATCCTCGAGGCCGAACAGGACCTGGTCAAGAAAAGGGAGCTGATGAGGCGCTATCAAGACGCT
>Ga0247727_10017685_pt1 | contig 11316 bp, 11 predicted proteins | sample WisWelCaveWW1625_FD_202498 | JGI IMG/M metagenome (GOLD analysis project Ga0247727, IMG submission 202498) | Biofilm microbial communities from Wishing Well Cave, Virginia, United States - WW16-25 | ecosystem: Environmental > Aquatic > Deep subsurface > Groundwater > Cave microbial mat | place...
TGGGCCCTCATCGTGGTGGCTTGTTTCCGTCGGCAGTGGGAGGGCGATGGTTGGGATTTTCACGCCTACCACCGCGCCGCCGAGAGATTTCTCGCGGGGCAGCCCTTCTACGTCGACGAGTTCAAATTCCCCTTCAAGTACGCGCCCGTGAGCGTGCTCTACTTCGTTCCTTTCAGCTGGGTTCCCTTCGGAGCGGCGCGCTGGGTCTGGGCGGGGCTTCACGCGGTAATGGTAATCGGATCCTCCGTGCTCGTGAAAGAGATTTTGGAGACGGATCCGCGCACGCGAGCGGCCGCCGGCAGCGAGGCGTGGACGGCGGGAGTCGTCGTGGGGCTCGTGGCCAGCCTTCGGTTTCTGGATTCGGAGTTCCACGCGAGCCAGATCGGCAGCTTTATTTCCTTCGGTTTGATTGCAGGGCTCTGGGGGCTCACCCGCGCGGGCCGCTCCGCGGTGTGGAGGTGGGGCAGCGTCGGGGTCATCGCGGCGGCCGCGATCGTGAAGCTCTTTCCACTGCCCGTCTTGTGGGTACTTCTCGGCCGGGGGGCATGGCGCCAGTGGGTCGGGGTGGTGCTGGTGCTCTTGCTTCTCGCGGCGCTGCCCTGGCCGGGGGCGTGGCTCGACTGGGCCCGGCAGATGCAGGCTACCGGGCAACGGCTCCCGCTCAACATGGGCTCGCTGAACGCCCAGGGAATTTATCCGTTCGCGGTGAACTTTCTCGGGCTTCCCCAGTTCTCGGCCTGGCCGATCGTGCTCGCCGCGCCGCTGTATTTCATTGCGTTGTTTTCGGCGCCGCGTGTGCGCCTGGAAGGGCTCGACGGGCGACCGGCGGCGGTGTTGCTTGGTGCCGGCGCTATTTTTCTCGTGGGGGTGATGGCTTCGCCCCTGCCCTGGCAATACGGTTACTCCGTTCTCTGGGCTCTGGTTCCGGCGGCGTGGGTTGCGGGAACGCGGGCGGAACGGCGTGTGTTGCTCGTAACGGCCATCATTCTCGGGCTGACACCGAAGTCCATCGTGGGTGATTCCGCCTCGGCTCTGTTCGAGTCTCACCAGGGGATTTTTCTTTTGGGCACCGTGGTGCTCTTGCTGGTCGCCAGGCAGAGTCATCGGCTTGGGCAGGCGCCGTGAAGGCCACTCAGTCGTCATTGCGAGCCCGTAGGGCGAAGCAACCTTTGGCCCCTGTGAGTTCGAAGCTTCGTACCGTGCATGGGCCTAAGGTTGCTTCGCCCTACGGGCTCGCAATGACGGGGGAGCCGGGCAATGACGTTGAAGCGAGGCTCTCTTTTGTTGTCCGCATTCTTCACGGGATTGCCATCGCAGGGGCGCTCGTCTTGTTTTCCGGGTGCAATCACCTCTTCTACCACCCGGATGCGGTCGTTTATTCCACTCCGCAGCGTTACGGGCATTTGTTCGACGATATCACGCTGACGGAGGGCGGGCCGGCCCTGCATCTGTGGCGAATCCGGGCGCACGGCCGGCCGCGCGGGATCGTCGTGCACTTTCACGGTAACGCGCAGAACATGAGCGCGCACATGCGCTTCGTGGAGTGGCTCGCGGAGGGCGGATACGACGTGGTGACGTTCGACTACCGGGGCTACGGCTCCTCGCGGGGCAAGCCTGATCGCGAGGGTACGGTCGAGGACGGTGCGCGCGTATTGCGGTGGGTGGCCGGACTTACCGACCCGTCGAAAGCCGATCTCTTCGTCGTGGGCCAGAGTCTCGGAGGGGCGATCGCGGTGGCCGCGATCGCACGGGCGCGCGTGGATCGTATTCGCGCCGTGGTGATCGAGAGCGCGTTCGCCTCTTACCGGGGAATGGCGCGGTCGAAGCTGGCGCAGTTTTTTCTGACCTGGCCATTGCAGTGGCCCCTTTCCTGGCTCGTGAGCGACGAGCTGAGCCCCGTCGACGAAGTCGGCCAGCTGTCCATGCCGATCCTCTTCATCCACGGGGACTCGGATCCGGTGGTTCCTTGCTTCCAGGGCCGCGCTCTTTATGAAGCCGCGACGGCGCCCGGCAAGGAGTTCTGGGAGCTCGAGGGCGCGGGGCATACGCCGGCCTTCCTGGATCCCCGTCTTCCCGGCAGGGGGGATCTCCTCCGGTGGCTAGCCAGTCACGAAGACAAGTCGAGGCGGTGATGCGTCGAGTCTAATTTATTGATGGAAACGGTGCTTGAAATCAACCGAGCCACCGGTCAAAATTCCAAAACGCGCATATTGGGAGTTTTCGAAAGTGGGGTTCTTAAGGGCGGAGAGCGGGGGCTCCGCGCTCCATTAAACACCGAAGCCGGCCTGCCCTTGGTTGGCTGAGGATCATCCTCATCAGGGGGAATCGCCTATGAGACTACGATGGCATCACCTGGCGGCGGCACTTCTATTGTTCTCAGCGAACGGGTACGCCGCCCGAAACTATGGAATGGCGGGTTGCGGGCTCGGCAGCTATGTCTTCGCTCCGAATGCTTCGGGGTTCAGCCAGGCATTCGCGTTCACGACCAACGGGACGTTCTATAGCCAGCTCGGAGGTATCACGTCGGGTACGTCCAACTGCGAGCCGGACGCGCACCACGCCGCAATTCTGAACCAGGAGCAGTTCGTTTCTCGCAATCTGTCGACGCTTTCCAAGGAGATGGCTCAGGGCTCGGGCGAGACGCTCATGGCGTACTCGGACGCGCTCGGCTGCAAGCGGGAGTCGTTTGGCGAGTTCAGCTCGCACATCCAGCGCTCCTACTCGCAGATCCTCTTGGCCCCGGGCGCCGTGGCGGTGCTGGAGGCCACTAAGGAAGAGATCAAGAAAAACCCCAGGCTGTCGGCTTCCTGCGGGGAGCTGGGCTGAACTCATTACCTAAAGGGGAGGATTCCAGATGAGAAAAATAATCATGGTCGCGGTGGCCCTGGCATTGGCTTCGTCGGTGGCGATGGCCGCCGAAAAGAAAATGTCCTCAGGCGGTGGTTATAAGAAGATGCGCTACGGAATGTCGGGCTGCGGTGTGCCCTCGATCTTCATCGAGAAGAACGAGATGCTGCCTCAGATCGGTGCTTCGCTCATCAGCGCGTTCTTCACGGGAAGCACGGACACGATGGCGATGACCTCCGGAACGTCGAATTGCACCCACGATGCTTCGATGGGCGCCGTTCGGATGGAACAGGAAGTCTTCGTGCGGGCGAATCTGAGCTCGTTGTCTCGTGAAGCGGCACAGGGCTCGGGTGATCACCTGTCGGCTCTGGCCGAGGTACTGGGGTGCGGCTCCGAGCCGTTTGCCCGGCTCTCGCGGGTCCAGTACAGCGAGATCTACTCGGGAGACGCGAGGTCGATCATCGAGAATTATCGCAGCGCGATCGCATCCGATCCGGACCTCAAGGGTTCGTGCGAACGCGTGATCTGAAGTCTTGAGAGGTGTTTTTTCGGGCTGCATTCCTGGGCCTAGTTGCCTTAACGCCGCTCCCGGCGGCGGGCTCCCCCTACGTGGAGGAGCTCGTTGCCCGGGCGCGGGTGTTTCAACTCGACGAGGCGAAGCAGTGGCATAGGCTTCTTTTCCTGGTTCCCGGCTGGTTCAGCAATGCCAAGCCTTTGCTGGATGCTCCCGGTTTTTTCCTGAGCAGAGGGACCGAGCCCCGGGCAGAGCTCGAAGCGACGATCCGCTCTTTTTTTCGGCCCGATGACAACCACGATCGCTCCGTCTTTCCCCCCGTCAACAAGCACCCCCGTTGCCTATACCCCGCCCGATTCCGGTGGCTCGAGGCGCGGCTCGGTTTCGATCGCACCCGGATGCCCCGCGTGGAGTGCGAGCGACTGGATGGATTCATCGCAGACGTGGATCCGGCGGGGATGTCGCTGGTGTTCTCTTCGGGCTATGTCAGCAATCCGGCTTCGATGTTCGGTCACACCTTTTTCCGGCTTCACCGTGGAGAGCGCCGTTCCGATGATTCCGCTTCCGCGCTGCTCGATCATTCGCTGAGCTTCGCCGCGTACCCCGACGGCTCGAAGGGGCTGGCCTATGTGGTCAAGGGCGTCGCCGGCGGTTTTCCGGGGTTGTTCGACATCCTGCCGTATTACATCAAGGTTCAGGAGTACAACAACTTCGAGAGTCGCGATCTTTGGGAGTACGAGCTGGAATTGACTCCCGAGCAGGTCAAATTTCTCCTCTACAGCGTTTGGGAAGTCGGGGCACACCCGATGAAGTATTTCTACCTCGACAACAACTGTGCCTCGATCCTGCTCGTGCTGTTGGAGATCGCCGATCCACGCCTGCAGCTCATCGATCGCTTCAACACCTGGGTGGTCCCGGGGGATGTGGTGCGCGCGGTGGCGTCTTCTCCCGGTCTCATCCGGCGCGTTCGTTACCGGCCTTCGAGCCTGAGCCGGTATCTCGGGCGCTACGAGCTTCTCAAGGGTGACGAGCGTGATTTTCTCGGTGAGCTGACGCGTCCCGATCCCGCTCCGGAGGCGGTGGCGCGGCTTGCCGAGGCTCCTGTGGAGAGCCGCGCGCGCTTGATCGATGCGACCCTCGAGTACATCGATTACCAGGAAAAGCTGGGAGGGGCCAAGGCGCCGGTGGAGTACGGTCCCTTGCGATCCCAGCTTCTTGTGATGCGCTCAGAGACGGGGGCGATTGCCGAGGCCCTTCCGCCACCGCGTGCTTTCAAGGACCCCCGTTCGGGCCACGGATCGGTGCGGCTTTCGGCCTCCGCGGGCGTGGGAGAAGGGGATGGCGCCCTGCTTGCTCTGGGCTGGCGGCCCGCCCTTCACGACATCGTAGCGCCCAGCTCGGGGTATTCGGGCGAGCTGGAGATTCGGTTTTTCGATTTCGATGCGCGGTACGCGCCGTCCTCTGGTTCGCTCTGGCTCACGCGGTTCGGTCTGCTCGAGATTCTTTCCGTGAACGCCGCGCAATCTCTCCTCGTGCCGCTTTCTTGGAAGCTGTCACTGCTCATGGAGGAGGACCCTCTCGCTCCCGCCGGCCGCCACCGTTTCGACAAGTCGATCTCCGGGGGCGCCGGCTTTGCCGTCCGCCCGCCGGGGGGCGGAGCGCACACCGTTTATGCGCTGGTGGGGGCAAAGCTCGGCACCTCGACGCTGCCCGGCCAGAATCTGCACGCGGGGCCTCAGCTGACCGTGGGCTCGGTATGGCAGGTCGCAGAAAGGCTTCGGCTGAAGGTGGATGGCTCGTGGGGTTGGCGGCTCGCCGCCCAGACGCGCGAGGATGCGCGCATCGGGGCGGAGCTTTCCTTCCGAATCGCCCAGGACGAGGAGCTGCGCCTAACGGGTGCGTGGCGCGGTGGCAGATTCCAGGGCATCGTCGGCTACAGCCACTACTTCTGGCACGTTCCGTAGAAGGGCCGGCTCCATTTTCACGTCCGTGAATGCACCATCGAACGCCTTTGCCGTCAGGCCAAGCTCCACCGGGCGGTAGCCCTGCGATCGCACGCTCACCTTGCGCGTACCCGGCAGGGTGGGTCGGTGCACGTAGCCCGCGTAGTCGATCCCGCGGGTTGCCGAATCGACCTCCACGCGCGCCGGCAGCAGCCGGCCTTCCGGCGAGAGCACGCGCAGGTGTACGCCCTCGATGCCGCGCTCGAGGAAGGTCAGCAGGGCGTCGCGGTTATGGCTCCAGAATGCTGGAAGCTGCGAAGCGTCCGGCCATTTCACCTCCGAAAGCTCCACGGTGGAGTGGGTCGACTGAAAAAAGAGAATCGACCAGTCCTGCATCCCGCCGAGGATCTGGTACCACTCGTAGCCGTAGGTGAGGCCGTGATCGAAGCTGCCGAAGTGCATGTCGTACATCGGCTTATTGAGGCGCGTGTACTCGCGGCCGATGGCGCGGATCAGCGCATCGTCTCCGAAGAGGTTGGAGGAGTTCGGCCGATGGTCCCACGGGATGTTCACGCACAGGGAGCCGCCGTGAAAGTTGAGCGAGACCTCGAACCGGTGCCGCTCGTGCAGCGCCATCACCGCCACCGTTTCCGGAGCTCGTTTCGACGAGGCGGCCGTTTCCGGCGCTTCCGGAAAGTCGCGGTTGAGATCCACGCCCTTGGCATTCCAGCGCCGGCGAGCCTCGGTACCGTCGGGATTCATCGAGGGCATGAGGAAGACCTCGGCATGGGTCAGCAGCGCGGTGATCCTGGGGTCGGAGCCGAAGCCCGCGAGCAGCTGGCGCGCCAGGTAGACCAGCATCTCCTTGCCCGTCACCTCGTCACCGTGCATCGCCGCGATATAGAGCAGCTTCGGCTTGTCGACGCGCGTGGTGTCGGCGGAGGTCAGGCGCAGCAGCCAGAGATCTCGGCCTTCCACGCTCTTGCCCGCGCTTTCCAGGCGGGCCAGGCGTGGGAATGCCGCGGCCATCTGACGGAGCTCGGCGGTGAGCGTCGCGTAGTCGTGATACGGCTCGTGAGGGCCGGTAGCGGACGGAGAGGCCAGGCGCTCCAGCGTGACGGGATCGTGCGGGTGGGTGGCCCATTCCCAGGCGTCGAGCGAAACGGCCCGGCTTCTCACCGCGGGATCGAGGTTTTTCCACTCCGCCTCGGGGAGGTAGCCCAGCGCGAACTTCTCGTGGCGCAGGTGATCCACGATGAAGCCGTACTGGTTCAATGCGCCTTCGAGAACCAGTGTCCGGGGAACACGCAGGTAACGGTAGTCTCCGTGTGCCGGGAAAGTGACCGCCGCCGTGGCGAGTGCCAGCCATGCCAGAGCAAAACTCCGTTGTATCATGGGCCTCTCCTCATTTGGGTGTGAGGCAATTGTCCCGGTGTTGGGGTCAGCCGGCTAGACATGACGTGTCATATATCTCTATTCTTCTGAAGGCCGGGGCACCGTTATGATGGAGAGACGGGCCTGATTTCGCGGGCTCTCCCCCCACACCCCTGGAGAACAGCATGAAAATTTCCTGGATCGTTTCCTTGCTCGTCGTTTCCGCCTGCGCCTCATCGCCCAACCGGAATGCCGCCTCGGGCGAGGCGACCCCGCCGACCACCGCGCCCGCCACGGCGAAGGCTGAGGCGACGGCCTCTGCCACCGTTCCGGTCACCAAGGCCCAGGATGCCGGCGCCTCCAATGCCGTGACGTGCCGCTCCGGCAAGGAAGAGCGCACACTCGCGCTCAAGACTGCCGACGGAGGAGGGTGCGAGCTCACCTACACCAAGGCTGGGGCGACCAAGACGATCGCCACGCAGCGGTCGGGGACGGCGCGGTGCGCCGAGGTCATGAACAAGACTCGCGCGAACCTGGAGGCCTCCGGCTTCAAATGTGAGTGACTCGGAGCGTCCGCTGGCCTGTCTGTTCCCCCGGAATATTTGAGAAATCCGGGGGAAATGACGATCCGTGAATGAGGGAGGCCCCGCCTCGGGCCGGAGCGAGCGATGATCGACCTCTCGAAGAAGCGCGTTCTGGTAACCGGCGGCTCGGGCTTTCTCGGCGGTTTCGTCGTGGAGCGCCTTAAGGTAAGGGGCTGCAGGGAGATTACCGTTCCCCGCTCGGAGAAGTTTGATCTGCGCGAGAAGGCCCAGATCGAGCGCCTGGTGCATGAGTGCCGGCCGCAGATCGTGATCCACCTGGCGGCCGTGGTGGGCGGAATCGGAGCCAACCTGCGCAGCCCCGGCCGCTTTTTCCACGACAATGCGGTGATGGGAATCCAACTGATGGAGGTTTCCCGGCTGAAGGGCGTGGAGAAGTTCGTGACGACGGGCACCATCTGCTCCTACCCGAAGCTCACGCCGATACCGTTCCGGGAAGAGTCGTTGTGGAACGGCTACCCCGAGGAAACCAACGCCCCCTACGGCCTGGCTAAAAAAATGCTGCTCGTCCAGGCACAGGCTTACCGGCAGCAATACGGGTTCAACGGGATCCACCTGCTTCCGGTGAACCTTTTCGGCCCGCGCGACAGCTTCGATCTCGAGATGTGTCACGTTATTCCCGCCCTGATCCGCAAGTGCATCGAGGCGAAGGAGCAGGGCAGGGGTGAGATTGTTCTCTGGGGCGACGGAACGCCGACCCGGGAGTTTCTCTTCGTCGAGGACGCGGCCGAAGCGGTGGTCCTCGCCACCGAGCGGTACAACGGGGCCGAGCCGGTCAACCTGGGCTCGGGCGAGGAGATCTCGATAGGCGAGCTGGCCAAGCTCATCGAGGACGCCACGGGTTACACGGGAAAGATCCTGTGGGACCATTCGCGCCCTAACGGCCAGCCCCGCCGCTGCCTCGACACCTCGCGCGCCCGCGAGCTGTTCGGCTTCCAGGCCCGGCACCCACTGCGCGAGGGTATCGAAAAGACAGTGGCCTGGTACCTGGTCAACCGCCCGGGTCTCTCCGCCTCCTCGTCGCCCGCGGTTGGCAGGAAAGCCGTGTAGCGGATCCCCTTCCTCGTGTAGTCTCGCCGCATGGAAAAACTCGCTCTGGGTTGCGCGGCCGTTTCGGGCTTCGTGGGTGTTGCCATGGGCGCGTTCGCCGCCCACGGTCTCAAGGGGCGTATCGACGACACCCTGCTCGGGGTGTTTCAGACCGGAGCCCACTACCAGCTCATCCACGCGCTGGCGCTTTTCGGCGTGGGCCTCTGGCTCGCGCGGGTGGACTCGCCCGCGTTGCGGGCCGCGGCCTGGTGTTTTCTCGTGGGGACGGTGATTTTTTCCGGCAGCCTCTACACCCTGGCGCTTACCGGGGTGCGCGCCTGGGGCGCCGTCACCCCCATCGGTGGAGTGGCTTTCCTGCTCGGGTGGGCGGCGCTGGCGGTGGCGGCCTGGAGGTCGTGAGGCCGGTTACCCGCCCGCCCCCGCGATCTCTTCCTGAATTCTTTTCACCGCATCCACGGGTGTTCCCACCGACGACGGCGGCTGCAGAATCGGGCGCCCGATGACCAGGTAGGTCGCACCGAGGCGAACGGCCTCGGCGGGGGTGGTGATGCGCGACTGATCGTCTGTCGCGGCCCACTTCGGCCGCACGCCGGGCGTCACCTTGATCAGTGACTTCAACCCGACGGTGCCCGAGAGCATTTCCAGCTCCCGGGGAGAGCACACGATGCCGTCGGCGCCCGCCACGACCGCATCCAACGCGAACTGCTTCACCTTCGTAGCGGCCGGTTCCCCGAAGACATGCCGCGAATGCTCGTCATCCATGGAGGTCAGTACGGTGACCGCGAGCAGTATCGCCTCGCCCTTGTTTGCCGCCGCGGCCTTGAGCGCCTCGATTCCGCACGAGGCGTGTACGTCGAACATCCTTACGCGCAGCCGCGCGGCTTCCGCGGAGGCCTTGGCCACGGTGTTGGGGATGTCGCAGAATTTGGCGTCCAGGAAAACGCGCCCCCCGAGGCGATGAATGCGCTCGACGGCTTGCGGGGTCCCGGCGGCGGTCAGGAGTTCCAGGCCGAGCTTGAAGCACCCCACGTGCGGCGCCAGAGATTCGACGAGCCGCGAGGCCCGGTCCAGCGAGTCGACATCGAGGGCGACGATGATGCGTTCCCGGGGAGGCACGGGATTCGAGAGTAGTGTCCCCCTACTTCGATGGCAATGTGTGAAGAAAGCCGCACAATTGCTCCATCCTCACCCCACGCGCGTTTGTCAGAATCCAGATTGCGGAGTCTCTTCCGCGGGGGTGAAGGATGTCGCGGTCGATGTACTGGATGCTCGGTGTCGTAGCCTTCGCGATGACCTTCGCGCTCGACGCGCATTGGTCGCGAACGCGGGGAACCACCGAGATGGCGCGTCACGGCCGTGCCCGTCAGGCGGGGCCGTCGTTCGTGCCCTCGCTGGTCAAGCGTCTGGTCGGCTCCGGCGACGTGGTGGAGCCGGATCCGTTCGCCGGCGTTGATGAGACAAAGCGCCCCGCCGATGCTTCCGGCCCCGTGATGCGCCTTCCCCGGCCCGCGCGGCTCTCCGGCCCCAATCCCTGAGAGCCCGCGAACAAGATCCCTCGAATTAATTCATTTGGCTCCCTCAGCCGCCGGGCGGACAATTCGCCCGACAGGGGGGAAGAATGACTTCAGCCTTTCGTTTTCTGCCGTTCGCTCTGGTAGGAGCCGCCGCATTGGCCGAGCCGCTGCATACGCGCCTGCTCATAGAAAACCTGAGCCAGCCGGTACAGGTCACCACGGCGCCCGGGGATCCGGATCGGCTCTACGTAGTGGAGCAGGCCGGCCGGGTGTTGGCCTGGGATCGGCGCACGGGAACCTCCTCGGTCTTTCTGGACGTCGTCGACAAAGTGGTTTCGGGAGGGGAGGCGGGGCTTCTTGGCGTGGCGTTTCATCCCCGGTACGCCGAGAACGGCCGGTACTTCGTGAACTACACGGCGCGCAACCCGCGTTTCGGGAACACCATCGCGGAGTATGGCCGCGAGGGAAACGCCGAGCGCACCTTGATGAAGGTTGAAAAGCCCTACACCAATCACAACGGCGGGCAACTCGCGTTCGGGCCCGATGGGACCCTCTACATCTCGACGGGCGACGGGGGTAGTGGGGGCGATCCCTTCGGCCATTCGCAGAATCGTGGCTCGCTCCTGGGGAAAATTCTGCGAATTGACGTGAACCGGGGCGAGCCTTACGCCGTGCCCAAGGACAACCCTTTCGCGACTGGCGGCGGGCGTGGCGAGATCTTCGCGCTCGGTCTGAGAAATGTCTGGCGTTTCAGCTTCGATCGCACGACGGGCCAGCTTTTTGGGGGCGACGTAGGGCAGGATCGCCTCGAGGAGATCGACGTCATCCGCCGTGGTGGAAATTACGGCTGGAACGTCACTGAGGGCAACCTGTGCTTCAAGCCGGCGCAGGGGTGCGACAAGACGGGACTCATCGCGCCCATTCACGAGTACCGGCGCACGGATGGCATTTCCGTTACGGGCGGTTTCGTCTACCGTGGCGCGGCCCTGCCGGAGCTCCGCGGTCAGTATGTTTTCGGCGATTTTCAGACGGGGAAGGTCTGGGCGCTGGAGTATGATTTCGATTCCGGCTTGGCCGGCCGGCGCACGCTCATCCTCGATTCGGGGCTCAACGTATCGGCCTTCGGCGAGACCGAGGCGGGCGAGCTGCTCGTGGTGCACTACGGGGGCGAGATCTACGAGCTGGTGCGGTGACGGATCACGTTGCCAGGCGGCAGACCGCGCCCCACTGCGCGCGGGCCAGGCGGAACTCCAGATGCGCCGAGCGGAGTTCGGCTTTCAGCGCCAGCACCCGCACGCGCGATTTGGCCTGCATGTTCCGGCGCACCTCGCGGTAGTCTTCGCACAGGGCCCGCCACCGGCGCTGGGCATCCTCGATCTTGGCCTTCAGTGCGCGGACCCGCTCCGCCGGGACGCCATACTCCACCAGCACGCGCTCTTCATTCTGCAGCCGCGCGCGCAGGATCTCGGTCG
>Ga0247727_10017686_pt1 | contig 11315 bp, 11 predicted proteins | sample WisWelCaveWW1625_FD_202498 | JGI IMG/M metagenome (GOLD analysis project Ga0247727, IMG submission 202498) | Biofilm microbial communities from Wishing Well Cave, Virginia, United States - WW16-25 | ecosystem: Environmental > Aquatic > Deep subsurface > Groundwater > Cave microbial mat | place...
CACCGCGCGGAGCTTGTTGGTGCATCGCCACGAAGATTTGCGATTCTTCGATCAGGCTTTCGAGCTGTTTTGGCGGAAACCGTCGGAAGAATGGACAACATTAAATTTGAGCGGACTCGACGAACTGTCGCCATTGCGGAAGCCGCCGAGCCGTCACAAGCCATTTTTTCATCCCGGCGTTACGAGTTCTCCCTCTACCGGACAATCCGAGCAAAGCGAATCACGACCACAGATCGTTCAAACTTATAGCGATGTCGAAATTTTGCGCCATAAAGATTTTGCCGAAATGAACGTCGACGAGCTGAAGCGGGCGCGCGAGCTGATTGCCGAATTGGTTTGGCAGCTTGGCGAACGCCGCACGCGGCGAAAGCAACCGGGAGCGGGAAGGTTACTTGACCTGCGCCGCACGCTGCGCCGGAACCTTAAATACGGCGGCGAAGTTCTCAACTGGGCGCGACGTGAGCCGAAATTCAAGCCGCGGCCGTTGGTGGTAATTGCCGACGTCAGCGGCTCAATGGAGCGTTACACGAATTTGCTCTTGCAATTCATTTACAGCTTGAGCAGCGGCCTCGATCGAGTCGAGGCGTTCGTCTTCAGCACGCGGCTGACGAGAGTTTCAAAACAATTGCACAATCGCGATGCGGAACGCGCGCTGCAAGAAGTGGCGAGCGCGGTAACGGATTGGGCGGGCGGCACGCGCATTGGCGAGGCACTGAAGGATTTCAATTTCAAGTGGGGCCGCCGCGTGTTGGGCCGCGGGGCCGTCGTCATGATCATCAGCGACGGCTGGGATCGCGGCGACATTCCGTTGCTGCGCCGTGAAATGGAGCGCATGTCGTTGAGCTGCCATCGGCTGATTTGGCTCAATCCACTTTTGGGGCACGAAGGTTACGAGCCGCTGACGCAAGGAATGAGCGCGGCGTTGCCCTATCTCGATGATTTTTTGCCGGTGCACAACCTGGTGTCGTTGGAGCAACTGGGAGAGGCGTTGGCTCGTTGCAGCGCCTTTAAACGCCGCATGAAAAAATTTGCAATTTGATAATGCCGTGAAATTTTTACGAATGCTCAGCAGGGAAGCCGCAGGTGGCGTCCTCGCCCATCATGTGTTGGAAAATCGTCTTTTAAAAAAAGGCGCATTGTTAGCCGCGCATCATATCGATCTACTGCGGCAACCTGGCTGCGATGCCGTGTATGTGGCCAAACTCGATTCGGGTGATATTGATGAGAATGAAGCGGCGCGAAGAGTGGCCGCTGCCGTGGCCGGCACCGGTGTTTTTTCACCCGGCGCGGCAACCGGACGGGCGAATTTGAAAGCAACGGCGGACGGATTGCTGCGCATCAATATCGCCGCCCTCGATCATTTGAATGAAATTGACGATGGCATTACGCTCGCCACCTTGCCGGCCCATTCGTTCGTTCGAGAGGCGCAAATGGTGGCGACCGTCAAGATCATCCCCTTCGCAGTTCCGCAAACAGCGGTCGAAGCGATCGAAAAATTGCGCCATTGGAAAGATTGGGTGCCTCGATTTCGCAACAGGATTTTGCCGAATATGAAGTGGCCGCGATGGTGCAAGCGATTCAACGCCAAATCCTGTCCGGCGGCGAAATGATTCTGATCGTCAGCATGACGGCGATTATCGACCGCCGCGATGTCGCGCCGATGGCGATAGAAATGGCCGGCGGCGTTGTCAAACATTTTGGCGTACCGGTCGATCCGGGGAATTTGTTGCTCATTGGCTATGGCAGCCTGCTTGAAGAAATTCGCAAGCGCAACCTGCTGCGAGAAGCGATGGACAAAAGCATTTTCTCCCGCAAAAAATTGAACTGACAAATAATAAACCCGAAGTTTAAATTCGGGCTTTTTATTGCTCCTCAGCATCATCTCGTGCCGCGGCAACAGCTCGGAGAAATTTTGTGCACCAACAAGAGGTTTGGCAATTTAAAGTTGGCCGGAACAAAAGCCCGGACAGAAAATGAAAGACAGAAAGATGATGTTTGATATTATGCCAGGGAAATTGACAATGACGGCCTGGTTCAGACGGCAAACATTTTTCTGTCCTCTATCTTTCTGTCTTCTGAATGTTTTTTGCGGGACAATTTATTACTTCGGAATCCCCAGCTGATCGCGATACGGCAGATCGGCGTTGTTGTGCAATTGCCAATACGGCAAACGCAAAGATTTCTTCAGCTCGCCTTGGCCGCCGTCACTGGAACTCCATTTTAAGATTCGATGGGGAGTTGCCTTTTCAATCCAATAGGTTTCTTGGCGATTTCCGATTTGCCAAGTCCACCGCCATGTTGGCGCACTGCCCTCGACGGTTTTTAATGTTTCGCCTTCTTCTTTCATAATCCAGCCCGCTTGAAAGTCTGCGGTTTGATGCGCGGCGCGCGAAAACCAGGAACTGGGAAAAATTTGCAGCTCGCGGCGTTGCCCCGCCGCTAAAACCTCGCCGTTCAGCTCACGAATCCAAATGGGAAAGTTATCTTCAAACGCCGGATTGGCCGGCAGCTTGATGTTACGCTTTTGATCGCCTTCACTTTCAAAATAACTATGCAGCGTCAGCTCCACTTGCTCGCGCTGCGGAATCAACATTTGCAAAACATGGCCGCACAATTCTTGCCCGGTAAATGAAATTTTTAGCGGCGCAAAAGGCGGGCGTCCAAACTCGGCGCCGACGCTGCTGAACACCGAGGTCATGAGGGAGTAATCATAAAGTCCGGTGTTGAATTTGACCACGCGATTGAGCTTCAATACTGGCACGCGATCTTGCGGCGGAATATTGCCCGATTCGACTTTGAGGCGGGTGGTGCGCGAAATATTTTCGGTGACGAAAACCAACACGGCATAGCCCTCGCGCAGCTCGCCGTAACGCGACACGGTGACGCGGTAGGAGGAAACCTCGCCTTTGCCGTCACCCCACCATGACCAAAAATCTTGCGCTACCAGAGGCGAAGCCGCGAAGAACACGAGGCCGATCAAAAAAGAACGATTGAGCAGTTTTTGCATGGTGCACATTCTTGAAATGAAAAATTTAATTATACCAGTTTCGTTGCTGCGGCCATGTTCAAAAAGAACTATCTCGTGCCGGCGCTGACCATGAACTCCGTTGATAAAGCGGTTTTACCCCAAGTCACTTTTAAGGCGCCGGCGTTTTTGCTAACGGCCGTTAGCTCGATCGTAAAGGTCTCAACCGTTTCCGGCGTCGTCGACGCGATTAAGGGGACGGTGGCGACATCGTCTGCCGCAGAATATTCGGTTCCCCAAATTCCGGTTTTCTTGTTAATGATCAGGGCCCATTCTTCCGCGTTCATTTTCTTCAGCCACAGTGAATAGCTGCCTTGGGGAATCATCGTTTCGCCAAATTTGAGATCGCGCGCCGTTTTAATTTCCGTCGCTTCGTTCATGCCCATGCGCCATACCATACCCTCCGTAGCTTGCGCGAGCATGTCACGACCCTGGAGCTGTGGCCGGCCATAATTAATGCTCACCTCGGCGTTTTCCAAAACGGCGCTCGCCGTGCCACGATCACTGACAGCCGTCGCCTTTGCCATTGGCTCGCCGGCATCGCGGCTCGTTTGGGCATCTTCTTTTTTGCCGCACATTATAATCGAAAATAGCGAAGCGAGCGATAATAACGCTGGCGCTATATGATGGATGCGTGCTTTCATAAAATAATCTCCAAAAAAGTGAAATGAAGTAGCTTGATGAATGATTAAATACGTTCTGTAAGGTACGCCACAATCCGCAACGGCCCGCCGCTGCCGCCTTTGATCTTCATCGGCAGCGCGAAGACCATCGCGCCGGTGGCAGAGAGTTGTTCAAGATTCGCAACGTTTTCAAACGCCGGAATATTCCGCTCAAAAAGAATTTGGTGGCTCTCAAATAATTTCGATTGGCCGTAATCGATGCTCGGCGTGTCCAAGCCGATGGCGTTGATCGCGCGGTTCGCCACGAGCCATTTTGCCGCTTCGGGGTGCAAACCGGGAAAATGCAATTCGGCGACGGCTTCCGGCCCCATTCTCTCGGTGCCTAAATATTTCAGGCGATCCGGCCAGAATTTTCCATAACCGGTGCGCAGAAGCAAAATCGTTTTATCGGGAATTTTTCCGTGCTGTAATTCCCACGTCGTAATATCATTCACGCTGATTTGATAATCGCGATCGGCTTGCGCTTTTTCTGATATATCGATCACCGCCGCCGGCGCGATGAGTTGCGTCAAAGGAATTTGATCGACGGTTTGGCGGCCTTCGGCAAAATGAATCGGCGCGTCGATATGCGTGCCGCCGTGTTCCGCGGCGCAAAAATTATTCGCCGCATAATAAAACCCTTGCGGTGTGCGTTGCGCGGAAACCGTGTCTAATTTAAATGCTTCCGCCGTAGGCCAATAAATCGTCTCCGCCGAGAAATCGTGCGAGAGATCGATCCACTTTCCCGCCGGCCACGGACGCTGTTGGGCGCAGGAGCATAGCCAAACCAGGCCCAAGCATAAACCAAATTTAAATTTGTCCTGAAGCATTTTGCCATCCAAAGTTTTTAAGCGATTTGCAGCGCCGGCGTGGCCGCACTCGCGCGGCGCGCATATTGGCCAAACAAATGCGCTTGCACCAGGCAGCCCCAAAAATTCGTGAACGGCGCGAAGATGACGAGGCCCGCGACGAACAGAATCGCGTTGAGAATCGAGACGAACACGACGATGGTCAAATAATTGCCCCAATCATTTTTGAGCAAGGCCAGCAGCTCCGAAAAACGAAAGGCGGCGGCAAAATCATTGGTTTTGGCAAATTGGATGAAACAGAGATTCGTCGTCAGCATCAAGCTTATCGACGTGCCCAGGCTGGTAAAAATAATGCCCAAAACTTTTTCATACGTTTCCAGATCGTTCAGCATCGCAATGCTGACGATAATGATGGCGCACAGTCCGCCAAGCACGAGAAAGTTAATCAACATAATAATCGCGCCGAGCAAGCCGTCGGAAAAGAATTTACTCCAATTGTTATCCCACTCCGGCAAAGTTTTTTCCTCGCCGTTGACGACGTTGCGCAGCACCGCAATATAATAGCCGATGGCAAAAAAGCCGACGAAAAAGAAAATCCCCGTCACCGCCACGATAAACAAACTCAAACCGCCAACGGCCACTTTTCTGACCCAATCTTTGTCTTGAAAAGTAAACGACAGCGCCTCGGAATAATTCATGCGAACTCCTGATATGTGTGAAATCGGACTTTCGCAAGTCGCTTTTTTGGAATTGGGTGATGTCGCTGCAAAAGTCCGACTTCGCCATTTTCTTTTACTGAAAAATTAACAAAATGTTTGGCTTTTGCAAAGGAATTTTTATCTGGCAGCCGGCAAAAATTTTATCTACCTTGCTCTAAACCTTGTCCGGCTTTTTCCGGTCTAAATTGACGAGTGGTAAATTCAGAACACGCTTGCTATCATTTCAGGAAATTAGCGTCTGGTTCGCGAACTTGAAAACGAGCCCGAGATTGTCCGCCGCTGTCAGCAGGGCGATCTGCGTGCTTATGAAAAACTTTATCGCCATTTTGCGCAGCCGTTGCTCGGTTTAGGGCGGCGTATGCTCGGCCGGCAGGAAGACGCCGAAGATGCGGTGCAAACGGCTTTTCTCAAGCTGTATCGCGGCATCGCGCAATTTCAATTTGGCGCGAAATTCAGCACGTACCTTTTTCGGATCATGATGAATGTTTGCTTTGATGCGCTGCAAAAACGGCGGGGAAATCAACCGCAGTCGCTTGGCGAAATAGAAATACCGCAGGCCTCAAGTGTCGAGCTGCGCTTGCAGCTTGAAGAGGCGATCGATGCTTTGCCGGAACGCATGCGCGCCTGCTTCGTGCTCTTCGCCGTCGAAGAAATGAAACAAGAACAAATTGCGGAGATTTTGGATTTGCGTATCGGCACGGTCAAAGCGCAAATCTTTCATGCCAAAGCGCGCCTGCGCGCGTTGCTGTCGGAAGAGACTCTTGAGGTGGCTGGATGAATTGCGGCAGGTATCAAGAATTCGAGTTGGGGGATATGCACGAAGATGAATTTAATGCTCATCTTTCCACTTGCGCGCTTTGTCAAAAGCTGATGGCGCAAGATGGAAAAATATTGTCGCTCGCTAAAAATTTGCCGCTGCCGCCTGCGGCGCCGTTGTTGTGGGCAAAGATTGAAAACGCGCTCCGCGCCGGGCAGCGGCGACATCGCCCAATTTGGTTGAGCCAATTTCAAGAGCAGAAACAGATGCTTTGGCGCATCGCCGCGGTTTTGCTGCTCGCGGCCGGGTTGGGTTCTTATTGGCTCATCAAACCGCCGCCGAGTTCCCCGCGGCTTTTGGAAGGCGCGGCGTTAGAAAAAGTGGAGAGCAAAGAGCGTGAATATGTCGCCGCCATCTCCGAGTTGGAACGCACGGCGCTGCCGGAAATGGCCAAGCTCGATACGGATTTGATGCTGCTTTACCGTGATCGTTTGGAAACGATCGAGGCGCAAATCGCGCGCTGCAAGGAAGCGCTCGCGGAGAATCCCTCGAACGCGCACATTCGCCGCTATCTGCTCGCCGCCTTGCAGGATAAAAAAGAGACGCTGCGGGAGTTGTTGCAATTGGCTGGTTAGTTTAAATACAAAATGGAGATTTGAGATGAAAAAATCTAAAATACTTTTGCTGCTGTTGCTCTCCTTCTCTGTAAATGGTTTTGCGGAAAGTGCAACGAGAGGCAATCGCATAACGGAGCGCCAAACCTATTCGCAACGCGTGGCTTCGGCGCCTGGAAAAACTTTGTATATCGAGATGTATCAAGCGAACGTGACCATTTCCGGCGAAACGCCAAACGATATTGTGGCGGAAGCAACCGTTGAATTAAGCGTCGCGCGGCCGGAGCTGGTAAAAGATTTCTTCAGCCAGACGCAGCTCGTGCTCGAGCCTTATCGACAGGGCTTTCGCTTGACGCTGCGTTCCCCCAAAGAGAGATATGAACGCCGCGCCGACCAGGGAATTCGCCGCTTGATGAATCTTATTTTTGAAGGCGACGCCGACGGTTTTTCGATGGCCACGGAGTTGCTCGTTCGCGTGCCGTCGAATCAAGCGCTGGTGATTGAAAATAAATACGGCGACGTTACGATTGATAACGTCAACGGCGCGCTGCAGATCGACAACACCTCCGGCGAGGTGACGGTCAAAGATTGCGCAGGGACGCTGGAGTTGAATAATAATTACGCCGGCGCCGAAGTGCGCGATTTCAAGGGCGCCGTGGCCATCAGCAATAGCAGCGGCGCGGCGACGGTGATGAACATTGCCGGCAATGTGCGGATTGAAAACAGCTACAAACCGGTGCGCTTCGAAAAAATCACGGGCAGTTTGACGATTGATGGGCAAAGCAGCGAGGTGAGCGGCACACGCGTTGGCGGCGATTGTTTCATCACCTCATCTTACAAGCCGATCAACGTGGCCGGCGTCGGCGGCAAATTGACGATCAACGGCCAGAGTTGTCTCGTTACTGTTTCCGGCGTGCGGCAGGATGTTTTGATCGAATCGAGCTATCAACCGATTCGCGTCGATAGCGTCGGCGGCGCGCTCACGATCAACGGCCAATCGAGCGCCGTCACCGCAAATGTCGTCGCCCAAGAGGCGACGATTCGTTCTTCTTATCAAGGGATTTCGGTTCAACAAGTTGGCGGAGTTTTGAATATTGATGGCAGTTCCTGTGAGGTGACGGTGCGCGAGGTGAAGAAAGATGCCAGTATTGTCTCGTCCTATAAAACCATTCGGGTTGATAATGTCGCGGGAAGCTTGAAGGTTGACGGCGGTTCTTGCAGCGTGTTGGTGGATGGCGTCGGCGGCGACGTGGAGATCGTCAACTCCTACAAATATGTCGTGCTCAAAAGAACCGCGGGATCAATCGAGGTGCGCGGCGACAGCAGCCCCATTGAGGTGTCGCAGATCACTAAAGTGCCGGCGAGCGGGAGCATCAATTTGATCACGACGTACAAACCGGTGACGCTCGTGCTGCCGGCTTCCGCCGCCGTGCAAATTTCCGCGCACACGCAGTATGGAAAAATTCGCTCGGATTTTCCGGTTTATCTCAATAGTGACGAAGAGGGCAAAGCCGTTAAGTTGGAAGTCGGCAACGGCGGCATTCCGGTGCGCATCGAGACGAGCGGCGATATTATTTTGCGGAAAGAGTGAAAAGCGTTTTCAATTTGAAAAATTTTCCCAACGGATAGACGGCAACCAACGGATTAAATAAAATTTTTGAAAATATTGGCTGCAATAAAAATATTAAAATCTGTTGGCCGCTTTTACTCCGTTGGCGATTTAAAATGCGGATCAATTTCTCAGTCCCCTTTAATTCCCGCCCGTGCTTGACTTTTGCCCTCACACAGCATATATTGATGTCGTGATCAACACACGACCGAACTCTCCTATTGGCTGTTTGCTTTTGCACGGCTTCACCGGAAACCCCGACGAAATGGAAGGGCTGGCGGCTTATTTGCGCGCGCTGCATTGCGCCGTTGCGGTGCCGACGCTGCCGGGCCATGCCACGCAACCGGACGATCTTCGCGATATTCCCTATCAACAATGGATTGACACGAGTGAAAAGGCGCTGCGCGAGTTACAACAGCAACACGCCGTCGTTTTTGTGATTGGGCAATCCATGGGTGGAACGTTGGCGCTCCATTTAGCGGCCAATCATCGCTTCACCGGCGTCGTGACGTTGGCCGCGGCGCTGCGTTTGCCGTTGCATCTCGAAATTGCGAGTTACGTGATGGCGCCGTTTGTTCCAGTGCGCTATAAACGCAACGGCTCGGACGTGCGCGATCAGAACGGCAAGGCGTTGCTGCGCAATTACGATCACTATCCCATGTCCGCGGTGCGCCAGCTCATGCGCATGCTGCGCAAGGTGCGCGCGGAGTTGCCGGCGATCGACATGCCGCTGCTCGCCATGCACGCGCCGGACGATCACGTCGTGCCGTTTGATAATCTGGCGTTGCTCATGAGTTTGATCAAATCCAGCGCCGCCGAACAAATGATCGTGGAAAATTCTTATCATGTGTTGACGGTTGACGCCGATCGCGAGATTATTTTCTCGCGCATTCGGGAGTTTATTGAAAAGCATTCGCATAAACGCGGACGAGACGCAACCCAAAAAGATTAACACGAGAAAACAGAGCAAACAGAGAGGGTAATGATTGGAAAATTCTCTTTAGTTTTTTAAGCTCTGTTTACTCTGTTTTCTCTGTGTTGAAAAACTTTGCCTGCGGCCGTAGGCTTATTTTGCACAAATTTCACGCTATGGATACAGATTTAAAGGAGAAAAAAGAAAAAGGCCGGCTCGCCGAGCTGCGCGAGCTGCGCACGCTTTTGCCGTATTTGCGCAAATACCGCCCGCAAGTGATTGCCGGCATCGTTTTCATCGTTCTCACCAATATTTTTTCTTTGACGGGACCTTATGTGCTGCTCCGGGCGATCGACATGCTGCGGGAAAATATTTCTTCGGCCAGATTGCTGCAAGCCGGCGGATTGATTCTTCTCGTTTCGGCGATCGAGGGTTTCTTCCGTTACTGGATGCGCCAAAAAATCATCGTGGTCTCGCGGTTGATTGAGTACGACTTGCGCAACGATTATTTTCGGCATTTGCAGCGGATGTCGCGCCGCTTCTTTCATCGTGTGCCGACCGGCGATTTGATGGCGCGCGCCACCAACGATCTCGGCTCGGTGCGCTCGCTGCTCGGGCCCGGCATTATGTATTCGACGAACACGTTCGCCGTCGGCACCGGCGCGCTCGTCATCATGCTGATGATGAACGTCAAGCTCACGCTCATCGCCATGCTGCCGCTGCCGATTATGGCGGTGACCGTCTATTATGCGATGGGGAAAATTCATAAACTTTACGAAGGCATCCAAGAGCAATTCTCCAAAATGACGACGCGGGCGCAGGAGAACCTCTCCGGCATTCGCGTCATCAAAGCGTATCGCCGCGAGCACTATGAAACCGAGACTTTTTCACATCTCAACCGCGACTACTTTCAAAAAAATTTGTCGTTGGTGCGGCTGGAAGGCGTGCTGTGGTCGCTGATGGGATTTCTTTCCGGCGCCGGCGCCCTTGCCTTATTGTGGTTCGGCGGAGGAGAGGTCATTAACAAAAATTTTAGCTGGGGTGAATTTGTGGCGTTCTTTGCCTACATGAGCTTGCTCACGTGGCCGATGATCGCGCTCGGCTGGGTGATCAATCTCATGCAACAAGGCACCGCTTCGATGGGCCGCATCAATCGCATTTTGCACGAAGAGCCGGAGATTAAAGATTCTGCACAAACGGATGGCGCGCTGCAAATCCTTCACGGCGAGATTGAATTTCAAAATGTCGGCGTGTCTTATCCCGGCCGCGGCTGGGTGTTGCGCCATATTAGCTTAAAAATTCCGCGCGGCGCGACGCTGGCCATCGTCGGCCACACCGGCAGCGGCAAAACCACGCTGGTCAATCTCCTGCCGCGCTTGCTGGAGCCGACCGAAGGAAAGATTTTCATCGACGGCAACGAGATCAATCGTATTCCTCTCGAGGTGTTGCGAAAAAATATCGGCGTCGTGCCGCAGGAAACTTTTTTATTTTCGGACACCATTCGCGAAAATATCATCTTCGGTGTTGAAAACGACAACGGCGGGAAAGATGCTGTCGAAACCGAAATGCTTTCCACGGCGACGATGGCGCAAATCCACCAAGAAGTCGAAGGCTTTTCCGAAAAATACGAGACGATGCTTGGCGAACGCGGCATCAATCTCTCCGGCGGCCAAAAACAGCGGACGGCTATCGCGCGCGCCATTATTCGCCAGCCGAGTATTCTGATCCTCGACGATGCGCTGTCCGCGGTCGACACGTACACTGAAGAAGAAATTCTGCGCGGCCTGCGCGGCGTGATGCAGGAGCGCACCAGCATCATTATTTCGCATCGCGTCTCGACCGTGAAAGAGGCGGATATGATCGTCGTTCTCCAAGACGGCCAAATCGCCGAACAAGGTTCGCACGAATTTTTGCTGCAGCACGATGGGCTTTATGCCGAGCTGTATCGCAAACAGCAGTTGGAAGAAGATTTGGAGCACCTGGAGTGATGGAACAATGGATCATTGGAGTGTTGGATTAATGGGTTCATGAGCGTTTTGCTCCATCAATCCATCAATCCACTGATCCATCAATCCAGTAATCCACTATTCCTGATTCTATGAACATGCACGACGAAGAAAAACTCTCCAAAACTTACGATGCCGTGTTGATGCGGCGCTTGCTGAAATATGTTCGCCCGTATTGGCAGCGCATGATCTTTGCCGTGT
>Ga0247727_10017687_pt1 | contig 11314 bp, 9 predicted proteins | sample WisWelCaveWW1625_FD_202498 | JGI IMG/M metagenome (GOLD analysis project Ga0247727, IMG submission 202498) | Biofilm microbial communities from Wishing Well Cave, Virginia, United States - WW16-25 | ecosystem: Environmental > Aquatic > Deep subsurface > Groundwater > Cave microbial mat | place...
TGGTGGCCCACGAACTGGCGCACCAGTGGTTCGGCGACCTGGTGACCTGCAAGGACTGGAGCCATCTGTGGCTCAACGAGGGTTTCGCGACCTACTACTCCCATCTCTACGAGGGCCACCGGCACGGGCGCGATCAATTGCTCTGGGGCCTCTATCACGAGGCGCAAATCATCCTCCGCCAGACCAACGACGCCACGCCGGTCGTCTGGCGCGGCTACACCAAGCCGGAGGAACAGTTTGGCTATCGCGCCTATCCCAAGGGCGCCTGGGTCCTCCACATGTTGCACAGCGAACTGGGCGATGCGCTCTTCCGCGAAGGCGTCCAGACCTACCTGAAGCGGCACCAATACGGAACGGTCACCAGCGACGACCTGCAAGCGGTGTTCGAGGAACTTTCGGGCCGGTCGCTCGACCAGTTCTTCGAGCAATGGCTTTACCGGCCGCGCCATCCCGAGCTGGAGGCCGCGTATGCGTGGGATGAGAAATCGAAACTAGCCAGGGTTTCGATCCGCCAGACGCAGAAGGCCACCAATAACGTTGCGTTGTTCCGCTTCCCGCTGAAGCTGCGGTTCCAAGTCGGCAACCGCGCCGAGAACCAGGTCGTAACAGTGAAGGACCGCGAGGAGGATTTTTATTTTCCGCTCAAGGAGGCGCCGAAGCTGGTGCGGATTGATCCGGACTTCGAGGTGCTGGCGCGGATCAGCTTCAAGCCGCCCACGGCGATGCTCCACGCGCAACTGGCGCAGAGCGGTGATGTCATCGGCCGCATTCTTGCAACCGAGTGGCTCGCCGAGAAAGCGGACCAGGAAAGTGTCCGCCGGCTCAAACAGGCGCTCGTGGGCGACCCGTTTCACGGCGTCCGCATCAAGGCGGCGGAGGCGTTGCGCAAGATCCGGAGCGACGAGGCGTTCGCGGCCCTGCTCGACGGCAGGAACCAGCCGGATGCGCGCGTCCGCGTCGCCGTGGTGGACGAGATCGCCCGTATCTACCGGCCCGAGGCGGCCGAGGCGTTGTTGCGCGTGCTCGCCAGCGAGAAAAATCCGGCCATCAAGGGCAGCGCGCTGCGCGGGCTGGGCGGCCATTCGCACACCGCAATTGACGCGGCCCTACGCGATGCCCTCCGCTCGAATTCCTACCGCCAGCAGTTCGTGGATGCCGCGATCGCCGCCATCCGCGCGCAGGACGACGAGCGCCACCTCAAACCGTTGCGTGACACCTTGCGCGACCGCGCCGTCGAACTGACCAAGCCCACATTGGCAAACGGGATGGACGCGCTGGCGCATCTCTCCCGGCAACGGGAGGACAAATCGCTGGCGCGCGAGTTCATTCTGCCCTACCTCCATCATCCCAACGAGCGGCTCCGGCGCGGGGCGCTGACCGCGCTCGGGACGCTGGGGGATTCCCGGACCATTCCTGCGCTCGAAGGCTTCGCCGCCGGCAATCCCGGCGCGCCGGAAACCGAAATCGCCGGCAAATCCCTCGCGGCCGTTCGCGAGGGCCGCAAGCGCGGGGACGACCTGAAATCACTCCGCGACGAAGTGGTCGAGTTGCAGAAGGCCCAGCGCGAATTCAAGAAGCAACTGGAGGAGATCCGAAAAAAGTCGGAGGCCGGAAAGGCTGCGCCGTCGAAGGCGCGTTGAGGACGCCCGGCTGGCTCCGGGTGAGGCCCGCAAACCGTGGGGCGGTGAACTCCGGGTGTTCGAGTCCTGGCCCAGAGGCAAGTTCAGCCGATGAACGCCTTGTGCACGGCGCGCACGGCGTCCTCGCCCCTGGCCAGTTCGATGACGACGGAGATTTTGATCTCGCTCGTCGAGATCATCTGGATGTTCACACCGGCTCTGGCGAGCGTGTCGAACATCTTCGCGGCGACGCCGGAGTGACTGCGCATGCCGACTCCGACGATGGAGAGCTTGCCGATGTTTTCGTCGGCGAGCACGTCCTTGAAACCCACGCTCTGCTTGAGGCCGTCGATGACCTTCCTGGCCTTGAGCAGGTCGGGCTTGTCGATGGTGAACGACAGGTCCGTGGCCTGCGTGCCGTGGCTGACGTTCTGCACGATCATGTCCACGTTGATCGCGGCGTCGGAGAGCGCGGTGAAGATGCGCGCGGCCTCGCCCGGTTTGTCGGGCACGGCCACCAGCGTGATCTTGGCCTGGTTCTTGTCGAGCGCGACGCCGCGGACCACGACGTCTTCCATGCTGCGGGTTTCTTCTTTCACAATCGTTCCTGGGTTGTCGTTCATGCTGGAGCGGACCTCGAAGACCACACCGAATTTCTTGGCGAACTCGACCGCGCGCAATTGCATGACCTTCGCGCCCGCGCCGGCGAGTTCGAGCAACTCGTCGTACGAAACCTCGGGCAGCTTGCGCGCGTTGGGCACGATGCGCGGGTCGGTCGTGTAGATGCCGTCCACGTCGGTGTAAATCTGGCAGAGGTCGGCCTTGACCGCCGCGGCCAGCGCGATGGCCGTGAGGTCCGAACCGCCGCGGCCCAGCGTGGTGATCCGGCCTTCCGAGGTCTGGCCCTGGAACCCAGCGACGATGACGACGTTGCCCGCATCGAGCAACGCGTGGACCTGCTTGGGGGTGACGTTCTGAATCTTCGCCTTGGTGTGAACGCCGTCGGTGACGATGCCGGCCTGCGCGCCGGTCATCGACGCGGCCGGAATGCCCAGCGCCTCCAACGCCATCGCCGTCAACGCAATGGTCTGCTGTTCACCCGTGGCCAGCAGCATGTCCATCTCGCGCTCGGGCGGCAGCGGCATGATGTCCTCGGCCAGCTTGATCAGGCCGTCGGTCACGCCGCTCATCGCGGACACCACGACGACGACTTGATCGCCGCGCTTGCGGTATTCCGCCACGCGGCGCGCGACGTTCTTGATCCGGTCGGGGTTGCCGACCGAGGTGCCGCCGTATTTCTGTACGATCAGGGCCATGACAAAATCTTCATCTGAATCAAAACTGCAACTGGGCGGGCAGTTCCGGTTCACCACGCGCACCATGCCAGACTCGAACGATGGCGATCAACCGCTGCGCTTCGATCACCTGGTAAATGATTCGATAGGGACGGCGAATCACCTCCCGGATACTGTCGTCGCCGAACTCAGGAACCCGGCGCCCGAACAGCGGGAAGCTTTCCAGCATGTCCACGCTCTTGATGAGGGCGTAGCCAAACTCCGCCGCTGCATCGGGATTGTCGTGCTGGATGAACGTGACGATTTCCCGGAGGTCTTCCCGTGCCTGGAGCGACCAGATTATTTTGTGAGCCATTCGGCCAACTCCCGCTTCACCTGCTCATGCGGCACTGTCTCGCCGCGCTGAATCTGGTCCAAGCCTTCCCGCACCGCAGCGACAAACTCCAGCCGCTTCGTGATGTCCGCCAGCGTGGCCGACTCCGGCAGGTGCTGGATCGTTTCGAGGGCAATCTGCTTGTCGCTCATGACGTCATCGTGATGCTTTTTAGGCCGGCTGGCAATGCTCGCTTCTACGTGGCCGGGTCAACGCGGTGCTGGTGCGATTGAAGCGTGCTGCTCAATAAGATAGGCGCGAAACTTCTCGTAGCCCGCGTCCATGCGGTCAAAGTCCTCGGGCAATTTGATGGCCGCTTCCATCGCGGGGGGAACATCCGGCGGCCAGCCGACAACTTTTTCGACTTCCTCGGGAAACTTGGCGGGATTCGCCGTTTCCACAATCACCGCGGGCGCGTTGCCGAGCGGTTCGACGGCGAGCCAGTCGAGGAAACCCTGCCACGCGACCACGCCGTGCGGTTCGAGCAGGATTTGGTACTTGTTCCAAAAATCCCGCAGCGACGTGCGCGTGCGTTCGTCGGAGATCGAACTGGAAAACACATCGCGGCGCATCGCGGCGAGGTCGGGCTGCTTGTGGATTTTGCCCGTCTCGTCCATCTGCCCGCCGTAAACCACCACGAGCCGCGCAAGGTTGCTCGGATGGCCGACATTCATCGCGTTGGAGACGGAATTCCGTGACGGCGAAATTTTTTGATACGCGCCGCTCGCGAGGAATTTCGGGAACGCGTCGTTGTCGTTGACGGACGCGATGATTTTTTTTACCGGCAAACCCATCTCGCGCGCGACGACCGCGCCCATCATGTCGCCGAAGTTGCCGCTCGGCACGGAAAACACAATCGGCTCGCCCGGTTGCGCGAGGCGCGACGCGGCGTAGAAATAGTAAACGCTCTGCGGCAGGAGGCGTCCGATGTTGATGGAGTTCGCGGATGACAGCGCGATGTGCCCCAGTTCTGGATCAGCGAAGGCGCGCTTCACCATCGCCTGGCAGTCGTCGAACTTGCCGTCAATCGCCACGGTGCGGACGTTGTCGCGCAGCGTGGTCATCAGCTTGCGCTGGCTCACGCTGACCTCCGCAATCGGGAACAGCACGATGACGCGCACGCCGGGGATGTTGTGAAACGCATGCGCGACCGCCGCGCCGGTGTCGCCGCTCGTCGCGGTGAGAACGGTGAGCTGCTTGCCGTCCTCGCGGAGGAAACGGCCAAACATCCGCGCCATCATCTGCGCGGCGAAATCCTTGAAGGACGCCGTCGGCCCCTGGTCCAGCCGCATCAGGAAAACGCGGTCGTAAATCTTCTCGATGGGGATGCTGAAGTTGTAAGCCTCGCGGCACATGGCGGCGAGGTCGGCGTCCGGGATGATGTCCTCCGTGTATTTCGCCAGCACGCGGAAGGCGATCTCGTGATACTGCAGCGTGGCGAACGCAGCGATTTCGTCCGTCGTCAGGCGCGGGAATATTTCCGGGAAATAAAGTCCGCGATCCGGCGCCTGACCGGCGAGCATCGCCTCGCACAAATTGACTGCGGGGGACTGGCCGTTGGTGCTGCGAAACACGAGCGCGCTCATCTCACTCAAAACTTTCCACGCGCAACATCACGGGCGGGGTCTTCACCGCGTCAAGCCGCGCAATCTTCTCCAGCGCCTTGCGCAGGGCGGCGTTGGGGGCGTCGTGGATCATCAGGATCAACGGCACGCTCTCGCCCTCGTGACCCTCGGGCTGGATCACCGACGAAATGCCGATCTTCGCGGCCGCGAGGATGGCGGCGATCTTCGCGAGCACACCGGGGCGGTCCACGACGTTGAGCCGGACGAAATAGCGCGAGACCACCTCGTCCATCGAGACCACGGCGCCGTCGCGTTCGTGCGGCACAAACGGCGGCACGCGACCGTGGCTGCTGAACTTCAGGTCGAGCGCCGCATCGGCCAGGTCGCCCAGCACGGCGCTGGCGGTGGCGTCCTTGCCCGCGCCGCGGCCGTAGAAGAGCGTGTCGCCCACCACGTCGCCGCGCACGAAGACGGCGTTGAAGACGTGGTTCACGCTGGCCAGCACATGGGAGTTGGGAATCAACGTGGGATAGACGGACACCTGGATGCGCGAGCCGTTCTTCGCCTTGGGCCCGCGGGCCGGCACCTGTTTGATGATGCCGAGGAGTTTGATCGTGTAACCAAGCTGGTTGGCGAACTGCATGTCCAGCGCGGTGACATCGCGGATGCCTTCGACGTGGATGTGCTTCGGGTTGACCCAGAAACCGTGCGCGAGCGAGGCCAGGATGCCGATCTTGTGCTGCGAGTCCCAGCCGTCAATGTCTAGGTCCGGCGGCGTCTCGGCGAAACCCTGCTTCTGCGCGTCCTTGAGCACGGCGTCGAAGTCCGCCCCCTCGAGCTTCATGCGGGTGAGGATGTAATTGCACGTGCCGTTGACGATTCCGTAAAGGTGCGTGATGCGGTTGCCGGCGAAGCCCTCGCGCAACGCCTTGATGATCGGGATGCCGCCGCAAACGCTCGCCTCGTAGTAAAGGTTCGTTCCGTTTTGAGCCGCGGCCTCGAACAACTCCTCACCGTGGGCGGAAAGCAGCGCCTTGTTGGCCGTGACGACCGGTTTGCCCAGGCGCAGCGCGGTAAGGATCATCTCGCGCGCAATGGTCGTGCCGCCGGCCAGTTCAGCGACGATTTGCACGGCCGGGTCGTTGACCAGGCGGCGCCAGTCCGTGGTCATCAGCGCATGGGGAATCGGATACGGACGCGGTTCATCGAAGGCTTTGACGGCGATCTTGCGGAGGTTGACCTTCACGCCGATGCGCGAGGCCAGGAGGGCGCCGTTGAGCTGGAGCGCGTGAAACACGCCGCTGCCCACGGTCCCGCCGCCAATGATGCCCAGATTCACCTGCTGCATAGGGGCACAAACATTGCCGGACGACAGGAAAGGCGACAATCCTAATCTCGCCCCGGACGGATGTCTGAAGCTCAGTTCCCCGCTTTGCTCCGTGCAACCCGCAACAAGACCTGGCGCGGAGAGCCGGCGTTGCCACACGGGCGCCCCGCAGGGTTCCGCCACTGATCCCGGAACTTCGTCGCCCATTTGTCGCAACAGCATCTGTCGCGCGCCTTGACTCACCCCCGGTCGTTCCTATGATGCGCCCGCATTTTGGAAAAACTGACTATGACCACCATCACTGGAATCCAGGCCCGCGAAATCCTCGACTCGCGCGGCAATCCCACCGTTGAAGTCGATGTGACCGTCTCCTGCGGCGTCACCGGCCGCGCCGCCGTGCCTTCGGGCGCGAGCACCGGCGAACACGAAGCCCTCGAATTGCGCGACGGCGACAAGACCCGCTACCTCGGCAAGGGTGTCGCCAAGGCAGTCAAGAACGTGACGAGCAAGATCGCCCCCGTGTTGACCGGCCTCGACGCACTGGATCAACTCACGGTGGACCGCACGATGCTCGATCTGGACGGCAGCGGGTTCAAGAAGAGCAACCTCGGCGCGAACGCCATCCTCGCCGTGTCGCTTGCCACCGCGAAGGCGGCGGCCGCGGCGTTGAACCAGCCGCTCTTCAAATACCTCGGCGGGCCGAACGCCAAGGTGCTCCCCGTGCCGATGGCCAACGTCATCAACGGCGGCGCGCACTCGGATGCGCCGATTGATTTCCAGGAATTCATGGTCATGCCGCACGGTTTCGACACGTTCAGCCGGGGCCTCCAGGCGATCACCGAGATCTTCCACGCACTCAAGGCCGTGTTGAAGAAGCAGGGACTGAGCACGGCGGTCGGTGACGAGGGCGGCTTCGCGCCCAAGCTCGCCAGCGCCGAGGCCGCTTTGGATGTCATCGCGCAGGCCACCAAGGACGCCGGCTACAAGCTCGGGAAGGAAATCTTCCTCGCGCTCGACGTGGCGTCGTCCGAGTTCTACGAGAAGGCCAGCGGCAAGTATGTCTTCAAGAAGGGCAGCGGCCAGCGGCTCACCGGCGATGAGCTGGTGGACTTCTACGTGAAGCTCTGCAACAACTACCCGATCGTCTCCATCGAGGACGGCTGCGCCGAGGGCGACTGGAAGAACTGGAAGAAACTCACCGACAAGCTCGGCGACCGCGTGCAACTCGTCGGCGACGATCTGTTCGTCACCAACGTGAAGTTCCTCAAGCAGGGCATTGATACCGCCACGGCCAACGCGATTCTCGTGAAGGTCAACCAGATCGGCTCGCTCACCGAGACGCTCGACGCCGTGGAACTCGCGCAGAAGAACGCCTACCGCGCGGTCCTCTCGCATCGCTCGGGCGAAACGGAGGACGCCACCATCGCCGACATCGCGGTGGCGACAAATTGCGGCCAGATCAAGACCGGCTCGCTGTCGCGCACCGACCGCACGGCGAAGTACAACCAGCTCCTGCGCATCGAGCAGTTGCTTGGCAAGAACGCGGTTTACGCCGGTGTGAACGCGCTGCCGCGGAGCCGGTAGGCTTGAGTTTGATCGCGGCCAGCGCTAGTTTCCGGCCGTGGAACTCAACGAACAACCAGCGCCATGCATGGGCGAAGTCCGGGTCAAAGTGAAGTTGAGCAACGTGGCCGATCAGGCCGCCGCCGCGGCCGGGCGGATTTCACCCGACACGATCCGTCAGATTGAAACCGATGCGATGGTGGACACAGGCGCGGTTCGCTCGTGCATACCGGCGCCGTTGCTGGAGCTTCTGGGGATTGCGCCTTACGGCGAGATGACGGTCGTGCTGGCGGATGGACGGAAGAACGAGGTCGGCATCGCGGAGGGCGTGCGCTTCGAGATCATGCAGCGCCGCTCCAGCGACGACGCCTTGATTCTGGGTGATGAAGTGCTGATCGGCCAGACCTTGCTGGGGAAGATGGACCTGCTGGTGGACTGCGCCCGGCAGCGCCTCTTGCCCGCTCATCCCGAAGGCCCTGTCAACAAGCTGAAGTAGCGGCCCGACGACGACGGCGCCGGCGAGTTTATGTCCAAACCGCAGGTCGTGCGGCACGGCTTCCGGTCTTTCACTTCACCGCGCCGTCTCCAACGCTCCCGCGGTGTTGAACGTGAGCGCCGGGCAATACAGTCCTTTTAGTTCGCGCCGCCACCACTCGCCGGTCTGCGCGCGCGTCGCCCGATTCGTAAAGCGATATTCGTAGAGCACCGCGCGGATGTAGCGCGGCGGTTTCTCCGGGAACGGGTTCGTCTCCATCAACGCGAGCACGCGCGGCTCGCCCTGGAGCAGGCGACCGAGGAAGTTCACGAACCACGGATTTCCGCGCACATCCTGCAACGCGGCGAACCACATCTGCCAGTCCAGCCGCGGCTGGTGCGGCGCCACGTAGCCGGGGGCGCGCTTGAGGTCGCCGGCCTTCCACTTGAACTCGTAGGCCAGCCACGTCTGCCCGTCGTTGCTGCCCTCGACGATGATCTCGGGCCGCGTCTTGGTCATCACCGCGAAGAGACCGTAGGAGTTGATCGTGCGGAACGGCCCGGCCCAGTTCAGGGGGGCGGCAATCCAGCCGGGAATTCCTCCGACAGAGAACAACCGTGCAAACGTCTGCACACCGCTGACCCAGAGGATGAAAATCGTGACGGTGAGCAACGCGGCGATGCGGAGCCATGCGAGCGTTGAAAAGAACCCACCCCTGGCCCCTCCCAAGGAGGGGAATTGGACATCTGCGTTTAAGCGTCCACCTGCGACTTGTCCGCTCCCCTCCTCGGAGGGGCCGGGGGTGGGTGAATTCGAGGACGGCGCGGCTGATTCCGAAGCCAGGCCGAGTGCCGCCTTCACGCGTCCCGGCATCAGTCGCTTGAGCGCTGCGTCATCCAGCAGCGTCACGCTCAATGCCACGGTGAGCAGGTTGAAGAAGCAGTAGTTGCCGGTCAGCGCGATGAGCAGCATGAGACCGATGAACGAGAGGGCGGCAATGCGCCGGCACAAGCGCCCGCACACGATGAGGAACGGCGCGCCCAGTTCGACGAGGAACATGATGGCGCACGAGATCGTGTGCACCCAACCGGGCAACTGGTGCGCCCACCAGCCGAGGCGGGCGGGAATGCACTGCGTCTCGTAGTGGATGGTGAGCGCACTCAGGTCCCACCATGCGTCGTCGTTGCTGAGGAGTTTCACGGCGCCGGCCATGAACATGAGCCGGAACAGCAGCCACCAGGTCAGCCACAGCGCGAGCTGCGAGGGCGCGCGGTGGGGCGAGACTCCGTCGAGCCGTGTTTCCGCCACACCGACACGGCTTGACGGAGTCTCGCCCCACCGCGGGAAACTGCGCGGCAGCCAGTTCGCGGGCGCGAAAAGGATCGCGAGAAACCCAGCCTCCAGCAGCAACGTGTCCCACTGGTAGCCGAGGAACAGCCCCGAGACGCTCGAGAGCGAGAGGTAGAACGCCCATAGCAGCACCAACGCAAGTCGCGTCGCCACGCCCGCGATCACCAGCAGGGAGCAGACGGTGCCCGCTGCGCAGAGCAAGTGGCGGAACCCGTCGCTGAAGTTGAGCCAGCACAACGTGGGCGCCTTCCACCACCGTTCGATGCCCACCTGCTGCGCGACCGCCCGAAGCCAGTCGCCGGCCGGAATGATGCCCCGCTCTCCGATCAGCCCGTCAAGCTGTGTCCACAGCGAGACGAAGGCGATCAGGTAACACAGCCCGATCAGCCGGAGGAACAGCCAGCGTGAGAGCGTGAAGCCGTCCGCCCGCGCGGCGAGGAAGCGCATCGGTGGTGGCAGCGCGGCGGCGTCCGGGTTGACGGGAGCGGGCATCGGCGTGGAGCCTAGCGGAACGAATCGCCGACGCAAAGCGCCGGAGATGCCCGGATGAGGCGCGCGCGCGGGCTGGCGTCACACGGCCGTTTGCACCAGGCTCGACGCATGAGTTCCACCTCACCCGCCGAATTGACCGACACGAGCATCGTGCGCCGCGGCATCCAGGCCGAAACGATCATGCTCGAAGGGCCGGACTCGCGCACGAGCGAGCTGTTGCGGCTGTTGCGCGTGTTCCGCGATTTTATCCGCGGTATGCGCCTGCTGCATTTCGTCGGCCCGTGCGTGACGGTGTTCGGCTCGGCGCGGATCAAGGCGGGCGACCGCCATTACGAGATGGCGCGGGCGATGGGCGGGGCGATTGTGAAGCTGGGATTCACGGTCATGACTGGTGGCGGTCCCGGCATCATGGAGGCGGCCAATCGCGGCGCCAAGGAGGCCCATGGCCGTTCGGTGGGCTGCAACATCGAACTGCCCTTCGAGCAGCAACCCAACGGCTACCTCGACCGCTACGCGACCCTGCGCTACTTCTTCGTGCGTAAGGTCATGCTGCTCAAATACAGCTATGCCTTCGTCGTGCTGCCCGGCGGATTCGGCACCATGGACGAACTGTTCGAGGCGCTCACGCTCATCCAGACGGGCAAGGTCCAAAACTTCCCCGTCGTGCTCATGGGCCGGGATTACTGGAGCGGCCTGATCGGTTTCCTGGACACGATGGTGGCTGCGGGAACGATCAACCGAAGGGACCTCGATCTCCTCTGCTGCACGGATTCGGTCGAGGAGGCCGTCAAGCACCTGCGCGAGAAGGCGATCAAACCCTTCGGCCTGAAGCGTGTGATGCGCAAACCGTGGCGGGTGCTCGGCGAGAAGGGGATTTTCTGGGCGCCGGGGACTTTTCGCGACCGCGACGAAGGGGCGTAGGTGGAGGCGCGAACTGAACTTTCGAAACCCGAAATCCGAAATCCGAAACAAGCTCAAAGCTCAAAGCTCAAGGGAAGGTCGAAATCCAAAAGTTCAAATCGGAGAGGCGATCGCAGAATCCCAAGACCGGTCAGCCGAATGACGATGATTCGGTTGACTCCAACCGGCCGACAGGGATGCAGGCGGTTTCGGAATCGCCTCCGGAGTCACCGCAATTGTCATTGCGGCCGAAACTTTCCCCCTGGCGCTTGGCACTTCCCTTGAGCTTTGAGCTTTGAGCTTTGAGCTTTGAGCTTTGAGCTTTGAGCGTCCGGCCGCTTGGCCTCGCTCGTCA
>Ga0247727_10017688_pt1 | contig 11314 bp, 12 predicted proteins | sample WisWelCaveWW1625_FD_202498 | JGI IMG/M metagenome (GOLD analysis project Ga0247727, IMG submission 202498) | Biofilm microbial communities from Wishing Well Cave, Virginia, United States - WW16-25 | ecosystem: Environmental > Aquatic > Deep subsurface > Groundwater > Cave microbial mat | place...
CCACCATCGGCCGCAGGCCCAGCCGCAGCGCGTGCGGCTCGGTGATCGGCATGCAGATCAGGCCGCGCCCGTGCTTGGCCAGGAAGTTGACCTTGTCCGGCGTGACGAACTCGGCGGCGAACACGAGATCGCCCTCGTTCTCGCGGTCCTCGTCGTCCACCAGGACCACCATCCGGCCGGCGCGCAGGTCGGCGATGATGTCGGCGACCGGGCTGATGGCGGCGGTTTCCCTGCGCATGGGGGGATTATGAAACAAAAACGGGGCCAGCGGCCCCGTTCGGGAAAATCGGGGTCTGACCCCGATTCATTCCTCCGCGCCTTCGCCGGCGGCGCCGACCTTCTCGCGGATGCGCGCCGACTTGCCGGAGCGCTGGCGCAGGTAGTAGAGCTTCGCGCGGCGCACTTCGCCTTTGCGCTTCACCTCGACCGAAGCGATGATCGGCGAGTAGGTCTGGAAGGTGCGCTCCACCCCCTCGCCGGAAGAAATCTTGCGCACGGTGAACGAGGAGCCGAGGCCGCGGTTCCTCTTGGCGATCACCACGCCCTCGAAGGCCTGGGCGCGTTTGCGCTCTCCCTCGACCACGTTGACGTTTACTATCACGGTGTCGCCGGGCGAGAAGTCGGGTACGGTCTTCCCCAGCCGCTTCATTTCTTCCTGCTCGAGTTTCTGCATCAGGTTCATGGTTGCGCTCCGCTCTTCGTTTCCCGCTTGAATTCCTCAAGCAGCTTCAGTTCTTCGTCGTCCAGCCGCCGCGCCGCGATCAACTCCGGCCTTCTCAGCCAGGTCCGGCCCAACGCCTGCTTCAGCCGCCAGCGCCGGATCTGCTCGTGGTGCCCCGAGAGCAGCACCTCTGGAATCCCCTCGCCTGCAACCGTCTCAGGCCGCGTGTACTGCGGGCAATCCAGCAAACCGCCGGCAAACGATTCTTCCGCCGCCGACTGCCCGTCACCCAGCGCCCCGGGCAGCTGCCGCACCACCGCGTCGATCACCGCCATCGCCGCAAGTTCGCCGCCCGAAAGCACGAAGTCCCCGAGCGACAACTCTTCGTCCACCCGGCGCCGGACCAGCCTCTCGTCCACGCCTTCGTAGCGTCCGCAGAGCAGCGTTAGCGCTTCCCTCCCCGCCAGCTCCATCACTTTCGCGTGATCGAGCTTCCTGCCCTGCGGCGAGAGGAAGATCACCGCTCCTCCGCCCTCCGCCTTTGCAGCATCCAGCGCTTTCTCCAGCGGTTCGGCCAGCATCACCATGCCCGGCCCGCCGCCGTACGGACGGTCATCCACCGTCCGGTAATTGTCGGTCGTGAAATCCCGCGGATTCCACGTCTGCAAGCGCCACAGCCCCGCCTCCAGCGCCTTGCGCGTGATGCCGCTTGCTGTGATCGCCGCGAACATCTCCGGGAACAGCGTCACCACGTCGAAGCGGATCACCAGTCCGCCCCCCATTCCACCTCGATGCGCTTTGCCTCGAGGTCCACTTTCTTCACCACCGTCGGCACCCAGGGAACCAATCGCACTCGCTCGCCGGCCAGTTCCATTACATCCTGCGGGCCGTTGGTCAACCAAAGCCGCACCACGCCCAGCTTCAGGCCCATCTCATTCACCACTTCCAGGCCGATCAGGTCGGCGAGGTAGTAGCGCCCGTCATCCGCATCGGGCAGCGCAGAGCGCGCCACCGCGATCCTGCTTCCCTTCAGCGCCACTGCCTGCTCGCGGGTTTCGATCCCGGCGAGCTTGGCGACCACCGTCGCGCTGTGCACCTTCGCCTGCTCGACCCGGCATGCCTTGTCGCCGAGCCACCATTGCTTCGCCGCCACCAGTGCCTCGGCCACGCCCTTTTGCGGCGCCACCTTGACCCAGCCGCGCACGCCGTAGGAACCGGCGATGCGGCCCAGCTCGATCAGTTCAGGCGGCCTTCTTGCCAAACTGCTTGACGAGCCGCTTCACCGTCGGCGAGAGCTGCGCGCCCTTGCCCTGCCAGTGCTTGAGCCGCTCCACGTCCACGCGCAGCGACTCGCGGCCCGCAGGGGCCTTCGGGTCGTAGAAGCCGACGCGCTCGATGAACTTGCCCTTCGCCGAGCGGCGCGAATCGGCCACCACCATGCTGAAAAAGGGCCGCTTGTTCGCGCCGCCGCGCGCCAGTCGAATCACCACCATTTGGAAACCCCGTGAACCGCGAAAAGGCGCGGATTATACGGGAGAAATCAGGAGTTTAGAAGTCGCCACGGTCAGGCTCGGAAGAAAGACCCGTGAAAACCGAGCGGGATCGGCAGGGGCACCTCGGCCCAGGCGCGTACGTCGAGCGTAGTGGCGTCGAGCACGACCATCGCGGACCGCTCGCTCACCCGGTGGGATCCGACCGCGACGAGCACGCCGTCGTCCTCCGCGTCGCCCCCCGGTCGCGCGACGAATACAGGCTCCCCGAAGACAAAGCCTTCTTCGTCGAAGGTTCGCTCACCGTGCGGGTCGAGACGAACGATCCTGGCGGGCGGCGCGTTCGGCGAGGCCGGAGCGATCCGGGCGCCCCAACTCACGTCGTGCCGGCGCCCATTCTTCTGGCGGTAATGGATGGACGGAAACTCGAAGCCGTCGTCGAGGAGCGTCTCGACACGGGCATCCCGCACGCCCTCCTTGACGGTCCATCGCACGATCCTCGTCGGTGTCCCGGGATAGCCTGCCGCCGCGATCGCGTCGCTGGACAGGGCCGCGACGATGCCGGCGTCCGGATAGAGCGCGACGTCGATCGACGTCTCGCCGTTCTCCTCGAATGCATTGACGACATGGAAGACGAATCCGGGCGGAGCGGCGTGCTCGCGCACTACACCGGTCGCTCGATCGACGACCCAGAGCGTGGTGCCTGCCTCGGGACGCCACTCGAAATGATCGATGTATCCGCGATTCGACCAGAGCAACCGCAGCGGATTCACGTCGAAGGGGTGACCGATCACAATCGCGTGCCGTGGCGTGAGCCCGAAGGCGTGCACGTACGGAACGCGCCGTACACCGATGCGGCCGAAGACGGTCCGCTCGCGCGAGCTCGGCGCGTGCTCGTAGAGGACGAGCTCGCTCCGCAGCCCGATCTTCGTCGCCAGGCTCACCACGCGATCGGTCTCGAAGTCGAAGTGCGGGTGTGCGATCATCGACAGCTCGCCGTGCGCGTCGCGGTACGCCACTTTCTTCGAGAAGGCGAGTGTCTCCGGATCGAAAACCCACTGATGCGGGCTCTCGGTGAGCGCGACGCGCTCGTCGCCGAGTCGCACGACGTTCACGTTCGTGTTGTCCGTCACCTCGGGTACCGGCGCCAGGAGGCGCTTCCAAAAGCTTCGGAGGATCGGGCTGCCGAACGTGGCGCGCGGCGCTCGCCCTTCGCGCGCGGCGCGAGCGACGTCCGATGCCATGAGCTTCTGTCGCCAGGTCACACCCTCGTCGCCGACACGGAACGCGTACAGCACGCCGAGCGCGTCGAACCAGTGGTGAGCCTCCCATGCCCCGTCCGCGAAGACGGCCGGAGCCGTGCGTACGAGATCGCCGCGCAGCCACTCGGGGATCTGGCCCCGGATCGTCGCCTCGACCGCGGCGTCGGTGTCGGCACGACCCCGAAACGGCGCGAGGCTCGAGAGGTCACGCCTGCGCATGGCGGGACCCGAAACATGCTCGCTCATCGAAGCCTCCAGCCGTTTCCCTGTTATCAGGAGTTAGGAATGCCCAGTGTACCGCCGAGTTCAGCAATTCCCCGGCGCAGGCGCTCCATTGCCGCCCCGACTTCCCCGGGCGCCCCGCGGACCCCGAGCTCGATGTGCCTGCGCGTTCCGCCTTCGCCCATGCTGGGAAGGCTGAATGCCTTCAAGCCAGCGTACTTCGCGTTCACCTCCTCCATCAGTGGGGTGACGGTGGACTCAGCCAGTCCGTAGACGACCACCGAATCCTCTCCCCAGCGCTGCGAGTCAAGCAGGTGCCTATAGCGCGTATCCAGCAGCCACTCGACCATCGGCCAGGCCATCTGCGGGAATCCGGGCACGAAATGGTGGTCGCAGATCGAAAACCCGGGTATGCGGTTGAACGGGTTGGGGATGATCTGCGCGCCCGCCGGAAACTCTCCCATCTTCAGCCGTTGCGGCGTGGTCTCTGCCTGGAAGCGGCCGCGAATTTCCTTCTCCGCTTCGGGATGCAGCGCCAATGGGACGCCGAGCGCCGCGGCGGTGCACTGCCGGGTGTGATCGTCCGGCGTCGCGCCGATGCCACCGAAGGAAAACACGACGTCGGTCGTTGCGAACGTGCGCTGCAACGCGGCAGTAATGCGCTGCGGCTCGTCGCCGAGGTGCTCGCACCACGCCAGGCGCAGCCCGCGCTTGGCCAGCGCCTCGATCAGCCACGGAAAGTGCTTGTCCTGGCGCTTGCCGACCAGGATCTCGTCGCCGATGACGAAAGCGCCGAAGCCCCTCACCAGTAGCCGCGCCCCCAGTAATTGCAGAACTTCTCGATATTCATCGGCAGGTTGCGCTCGTAATTGCCCCACTTCTCGTACTTGGGCAGCTTCACTTCCGCCATCGCGGCGTCCCAGCACTTGCCCTGGGCCGCGGCCGCCTTCACCGCGTCGCTCAGGTCCAGGTAGTACTGCTTGGTCGCCCGCACGTCATCCTTGGTGGCGAAGCGCCCGCCGGGGTAGGGGTGGCCGCCGATCATGCGTTCCCAGGGCAAGGCCACCACGCGGTCCAGCGACTCGTACCAGTCGGGGAAGTAGCTGTCCGGGAGATCGCGAAAGCCTACCGACTCCACGCTGACGAAGTCGACGGTAAAGATCAACTTGTCCTTGGGCAGCAGCACGACCAGCGAGTTGTCCGAATGGTTGCGCCCGGTGTAATGCAGCTCGACGCGCACCCCGCCCAGCTCGATGGCGCGGAAGTCGTCCACCGCCTCGTCAGGGATCACCACTTCGGGATTGCGTATCGCTTCCAGCCGCGTTTTGGCGTTGCGGTGCGCGACCACGGTGGCGCCGGCGTCCTTGAACGGCTTGCCGCCCCAGATGTGGTCGAAATGGTGGTGGCTGTAAACCAGGTACCTGATGGGCGCCTGGGTGATCTTGCGGATTTCGGCGAGGTAGGCGAGCGCGGCCTGCGGACGCATGTACGAAATCGGGTCGGTGGCGATCACGCCTTCCGATGTGACCACGAACAGCGATTGGTGGAACTGGTAGCGGAACAGGTATGCGTTGTCGGTCAGTTTCCGCGTTTCGAACATTGGCGCCTGCTGCGCCGCGGCAGAAAAAGCGGTACACGACAGCGCCAGTATGGCCAGCAGTTGCTTCATATTGCTCTCCCCTCGATAGGTGTTTCGCGATGGACCTTCAGCGCTGCTAACAGGTAATGGATGAAACTTAATCCGAACAGCACCGGCGCGAAAAAACCGACCACAGGCACGTAGGCCACCAGAGCCAGCACCACGCCCAGCAGGTACAGGGTGCCGCGCTGCGCGCCGAAGAGCTTCCGCAATTCGTCCGCCGAGGCGTGCTCGGCGAGCGCATCGTAGCGCAGCACCCGCTGGTTGACCCAGCCGAGGATCGCCACCGGGATCAGCGGCCACAGCGGCGGGAAGATCCAAAACGGGATCGAGGCGAAAAACAGCACGACCATGCCGCACAGCGCCAGAAGGCTGTTCCACAGGCTGCCGGCGAGATTGCCGCCCTTGCGGCACTCGAGCGCGGGATAGCTGCGCCCGGCCACGTGCCCGACCATTGCCGGCATGCCGAAGATGCTGAGGATCAGCAGCGCCGTCAACTGGATGAGCGGCACCAGCAGGATGAGGATCAACGCCTTGGCACCGATCAGAGCCGCGTCCTTCACCTCCCACTGGATGGCGAACACCCCGGTGGTCAGCCACTGGTTGATCAGGCCGGCCAGCCATGCGGCGAGCTGCGCCCAGAACACGATCGCGATCGTCCCCCAGAATCCGACCGCCACCAGCACCGGCCAGAGCATCAGCCAGAGCATGCGCGGGTGCAGCAGGTTGCCCAGCGCGTAGAGCAACGAGCGCGCGATCTGGTTCATCGGCGGATACTTTGCCATAGTTTGGCCAGCCGCTTGGCCGACACCGGCACGGGTGTTTTCAGTTCCTGCGCGTACAGCGACACCCGCAATTCCTCCAGCAGCCAGCCGAACTGCTCGAGTTCCGCATTGAGCGGCCGCGGCGCGCGCAGCCAGCCCGCCAGTAGCGGCCGCACCTCGGCCGCGAGCCGTGCCTCGCGCGCCGGGTCGGCGCGCAGCTTCTCCAGGCGCAGCGCCGCCGCCAGCAGGTAGCGCGGATAGTGCTGCAGCCGCGCCCAGGGCGTTCCGCTCAGCCATCCCGCGCGCAGCAGACGCGCCAGCTGCTGCTTCACGTCGTCGGCCGCCTGCGGAAACGCCTTCGCCGCCTGCGCCAGCTTTTTCTGCAGCCCTGCATGCGCGGCGAGAATCGCAGTAGCGGTGCGCGCCATTTCCTGCGCAATGAGCATGAAGCGCGAGCGGCCGTCCTCCACGCGCCGCGCGAAATCCGCCTGCGTCATCGGCAGCGATTCGCCGAGGAACGCCCGCTCGAGCGCCGCCGCTACGAGATCTTCCTTCACCGGGCCGAGCACCACGTCCCTGGCCCAGCTGCGCTCCAGCTCGCGCACGCGGTCCTTGAAGGCGATGGCGATGAGCCGCCGTACCCCGGCACGGTGCAGTTCCTGCGCCTTTTCCGGCGCATCGAACGCCTGCAGCGTCACCGCGTCGTCGGCATCGACCAGCGCCGGATAGCCCACCAGCGTCTGCCCGCCGCGTGCGATCTCTATCACCTCTGCCAGGTCGCCCATGGTCCAGCCGGTGTAGCGCTCCCCTTCGTCGAGCGGTGCCTCGCTTTGCAGCACCGCCGCCGTATGCTCCGCCAGCTCGCGCCTGATCTCGGCGAGGTTGCGGCCCATCGCCAGCTGGCGGCCATGCTCGTCGATCACCAGGAAGTTCATGTGCAGGTGCGGCGGCGCGGAATCCGGGCGGAAAGCGTCGAGCGGAACCTCCAGGTTCAACTCGGCGCGGATATGGCGCGCCAGCGCATGCGCGAGCGGCGTGTCCGAGGGCGCTACGGCGGCAGCGAATCCTTGCGCGAACTCCTCCAGCGGCCCGAGCTTGTGGCGCAGCCGCTGCGGCATCGACTTTGCCAATGCGCGCACCTTCTCCTTCAGCAGCCCCGGCACCAGCCACTCGCTGCGCGCCGCGCTCACCTGGTTGAGCAGCGCCACCGGCACGGACATCGTCACGCCGTCGCGTGGCGTGCGCGGCTCGAAGTGGTACTCGAGCCTGAAGTCGTTGGCGCCGAGCTCGAGCTCGTGCGGGAAGTTGTCGGTGGTGATCCCGGCCGCCTGGTGGCGCATCAGGTCTTCGCGCTTGAGAAACAGCAGCTTCTGGTTTTCGCGCTCGGCTTGCCTGCGCCACTTCTCGAAGTCCGCGCCGTTGTGGATGCCCTGCGGCACGCGCTCTTCGTAGAAGGCATGGATCAGTTCGTCGTCCACCAGGATGTCGGGGCGGCGCGACTTGTGCTCCATGCGCTCGATCTCCGCCACCAGGCGCCGGTTGTGGGCGAAGAACGGCGCTTGCGTGTCGAACTCGCCTTCCACCAGCGCCGAACGGAGGAAGATGCCGCGCGAGAGTTCTGGGTCGAGCGGCCCGTAGTGCACGCGCCGGCTCGTGTACAGCGGCAAGCCGTAGAGCGTGCCGCGCTCGAGCGCCACCACCTGCGCGCGCATCTTCTCCCAGTGCGGGTTGTCGCGATGGCGCTGCATGAGGTGCGCGCCCAATTCCTCCAGCCACTGCGGCTCGATCGTCGCCACGCCGCGTGCGAAGAGCCGCGTGGTTTCTACCAGTTCGGCCGCGACGATCCACTTGCCGGGCTTCTTCGTCCCCGAGCCCGGGTGCACCCAGAACTTGATGTCGCGCGCGCCAGTGTAATTGCTGTCCGCTTCGTCTTTCATGCCTGCGTTGCCCAATAGCCCCGCGAGCAGCGCGCGGTGGATTGCTCGGTAGCCATCCGGCTTGTCCGCCTTGGCGCTCGACATCTTCCACTCGAGCTCGCCCACCACGCTCTGCAACTGAAGGTGCACGTCGCGCCACTCGCGCATGCGCGGATAGGAGAGAAAACTGTCGCGGCAGATGCGCCGCAGACCCTGTTCAGTTTGCAGCTGCCACAGCTTGAGCAGGGCGAGGAAATCGGAGCGCTCGTCGGCAAAGCGAGCGTGCCGTTCGTCCGCCGCGCCCTGCTTCGCCAGCGGACGCTCGCGCGGATCCTGCACCGAGAGCGCCGCGGCGATCACCAGCAGCTGCTCGAGGCAGCCCTCGGCGCGCGCCGCGATCAGCATGCGCCCGACGCGCGGGTCGAGCGGCAGGCGGGCGAGCTCGCGGCCGAGGGCAGTCAGCTCGTTGTCGTCGTCCACCGCCCCCAGTTCGGCGAGCAGTCCGTAGCCGTCGGCGATGGCGCGCGAGTTCGGCGCATCGAGGAACGGGAAGTCCTCGACCTTGCCCAAGTCGAGGGACAGCGCGCGCAGGATCACCGCCGCGAGCGAGGAGCGCAGCACCTCCGGGTCGGTGTACGCGGGGCGCGACTTGAAATCATCTTCACCGTACAGGCGGATGCAGATGCCCTGCGCCACGCGGCCGCAGCGCCCGGCGCGCTGCTGCGCCGCCGCCTGCGAGATGTTCTCGACGCGCAACTGCTCCACCTTGTTGCGATACGAGTACCGCTTGACGCGCGCCTGGCCCGCGTCCACCACGTAGCGGATGCGCGGCACGGTGAGCGAGGTCTCGGCGACGTTGGTGGCGAGCACCACGCGGCGCACCCCTCCCGGGTGGAACACGCGGTCCTGCTCGGCCACCGACAGGCGCCCGTAGAGCGGGAGCACCTCGGCGCCTTTCAGGTTCCTCTTCGCGAGCAGCGCCGCCGCGTCGCGGATCTCGCGCTCCCCGGGCAGGAACACCAGCACGTCGCCGGGACCTTCGCGGAACAATTCCTCCACCGCGTCGCCGAGCGCCTGCTCCTCCTCGTCGCGCGTGGTGTCTTCGGCGTCGCCGCCGACCGGGCGGTAGCGCACTTCCACCGGGTAGAGCCGCCCCGAGACCTCGATCACCGGCGCACCGTCGAGATGCCTGGAGAAACGCTCCGCGTCGATGGTGGCCGAGGTGACGACGACCTTGAGGTCCGGGCGCCGGGGCAGCAGGCGCTTCAGGTAGCCGAGCAGGAAATCGATGTTGAGGCTGCGCTCGTGGGCCTCGTCGAGGATAATCGTGTCGTAGGCGCGCAGCTCCGGGTCGCCCTGCGTCTCGGCCAGCAGGATGCCGTCGGTCATCAGCTTCACCGCCGTGCGCGGCCCGACCTTGTCGGTGAAGCGCACCTTGTAGCCGACCACGCTGCCGAGCTCTACCTGGAGCTCCTCGGCGATCCTCGCGGCGACCGAGCGCGCGGCGATGCGGCGCGGCTGGGTGTGGCCGATGTATTTCTTCTCGCCGCGGCCCATCTCGAGCAGGAGCTTGGGGATCTGGGTGGTCTTGCCCGAGCCGGTCTCGCCGCACACGATCACCACCGGGTGCGCGGCGATCGCGCGCGCGATTTCCTCCCGCTTCTGGCTGACCGGTAGCGCCGGGTCGAAGTGAATGCGCGGCTTCATTCTCGGAACTTGCGCGCGAGGATATAGGAGTTGCGCCCGCCGCTCGCTTGACCCATCACCGGATCGATACGATAATCGTCATACGATAGTTTGATCGATAAGAAGGCCATGGATACCGTCACGATTTCCCCCAAGTTCCAGGTTGTCATTCCCAAGGAGATCCGCGATTCGCTCAAGCTCGCCCCGGGGCAGAAGGTCCAGGCCATCGCGTATGACAACCGCATCGAGCTGATTCCACAGCGGCCGATGAAGAAAATGCGGGGGTTCCTCAAAGGCATGGCTACCGACGTGCAGCGCGAGGACGACCGCGCGTGAACGTCGTCGATTCTTCCGGCTGGCTGGAGTATTTCGCCGACGGCCCCAACGCCGCGTTTTTCGCCCCGGCAGTCGAGCCCACGCGCGAGCTACTGGTCCCGACCTTGAGCCTGTACGAGGTGTTCAAGCGCGTCCTGCAACAGCGCGGCGAGGGACAAGCCTTGCAGGCAGTGGCGCTGATGCAGCAGGGGCAGATCGTCGATCTGACGGCGGCAATTGCGCTCTCCGCCGCGAAAGCGAGCATTGAACGCCGCCTGCCGATGGCCGACAGCATCATGCTCATGACTGCTCAGACCCTAGGCGCCACCTTCTGGACGCAGGACGCTGACTTCACCGGCGTCGAAGGCGTGAAGTACGTAGCGAGAAAAGGCTCAACTTGACCTCAGTCCAGCGTGCGGGCTTCCCGCCCTGGCGTTTATCATCGTTGTCACCATGGCCGGGCCGACGAGGGAATTCTGGCAGCAGCGCTTTGCCGCGGGCGACACGCCCTGGGACCGGGGCGAGGTCAATCCGCAACTCGGCGCGTGGCTTGCTGCGGGCGCGCTGAAGCCCTGTCGCATCCTAGTGCCCGGCTGCGGCTCAGGTTACGAGGTCGCCGAGCTGGCGGCGGCGGGCTTCGCGGTGACGGCGTTCGACTACGCGTCCGCAGCGATCAGCCGTACGCGCAAGCAGCTCGATCGCGCGGGTGTCGAAGCGACGCTCATCGAGGCCGACGCGCTCGCCTGGCGGCCGGATAGAGCCTTCGCCGCGGTCTACGAGCAGACCTGCCTGTGCGCGCTGTATCCGGACCAGTGGCGCGACTACGCCGACCAGTTGCACCGCTGGCTCGCGCCGGGCGGGCGGCTTTATGCGCTCTTCGTCCAGTGGGCGTGGCCGGGCGCCGCCGAGGGCGCCATCCAGGGCCCGCCCTACCACTGCGACATCAACGCGATGCGCGCACTGTTCCCGGAACCGCGCTGGGCCTGGCCGAAGCCGCCGTATCCGCGTACAACGCATCCGCGCGGGCTTGCCGAACTGGCTGTGGTTCTTGATCGTCGCTGAACCGAGTGGCCGCTTGCGGCCAGAACCGGTCATTCGCTAAGCGGCAGATCGGTAGAGCTTTAGCTTAACGCCGCGGTTCAGGCGCGCACGAGCGCGCAGCGCGAGCGCGTCGCCTGGAACCGCTTGATACTGATTGAGGCCCCCGTTTTCGGAGGGCTTGGTAGCGCGAAGCTACCATCGAAGAACGTGTTTGCCGACACGACCATTCTTTCCGAAAAGGAGGCCTCGAATGCGATTCTATACCCGGCAACATTTGCACAACTGCGGCGTGGACCTGCACGCGCGCACGATGTACGT
>Ga0247727_10017689_pt1 | contig 11313 bp, 4 predicted proteins | sample WisWelCaveWW1625_FD_202498 | JGI IMG/M metagenome (GOLD analysis project Ga0247727, IMG submission 202498) | Biofilm microbial communities from Wishing Well Cave, Virginia, United States - WW16-25 | ecosystem: Environmental > Aquatic > Deep subsurface > Groundwater > Cave microbial mat | place...
GGGAACCTCTAAAAACAATGAAGTTCGAGGCGGATGAACAAGTGAAAAGCGGAGTTTACTTTGGTAAATGAGCATTTTCACTTGGAATCCAACGAAGAAATTCGAAGTTTTTAGAGGTTCCCTTAAGTGGACTCCGGAAGCCGGGGAGACATTTGACGAAATTTTGAAATAACTTGAAATTGAATTCGGTAATTCTTCTGCCTCAAAGTTTATCAAATGGGTTCAGGAAGTGTTGCTGGAAATTTCCGGGGACCCGGAGGTATTCCAAAGTTCAAAGGTGAAAAATATCTGGAAAGGATTTGTTTCAAGGTAAAAAAGCCTCGATTACAGAATTGAAACGGATTGCATTGAACTGCTTTCATTTCCCTACCTCTTCCCCCAGGACTCCCTCAACCCAACGGTCCGGTTGAATATCGGTTTCCCCGATTCCGATCGTACAGGCAGAAGATTTTCTGCCCCTGCCGATACCCCTTGTGCGGACAGAACATTTTCTGCCCCTGCCTCTTCCCTGATAAAATACCCCTTCCGCATAAACTGAAACCGCTCTCCTGGCCGGGTCCCTGCGATGAAAGGTTCCGCCTTCGCGGCGGAAATAATCCGGAGTGAATCCGGATTGATAAACTCCAGAAAATCTTTCTCCTCATTTGCCAGCGGATCTTCAACCGTGAACAACCGGTCGTACAGACGTATTTCCACGTCAATCGCTTCGGCAGCGGAGACAAAGTGCAAAACGCCTTTGGCTTTGATGCCACTCTTGTCCTGTCCGGATTTCGATTCCGGGAAATAGGTGCAGAGCAATTCTGTCACCAACCCACTGCCGTCTTTTCTTACTTCGTCACAACGGATGATATAAGCTCCTTTGAGTCTCGCATGCATTCCCGGCGCCAGCCGGAAAAAATCCTTTGGCGGATTTTCCATGAAGTCCTCGCGCTCTATATATAAATTCCGCGAGAACGGAACTTCCCGGTTGCCGGCTGCATTGTCTTCGGGATTGTTTTCCAACGGAAGAAGTTCCGATTGACCTTCGGGATAATTTGTAATCACAACCCGCAACGGATCGAGAACCACCATTACGCGGCTTGCAGTTTTGTTCAGATCCTCCCGGATGCTTTCTTCCAGCTTTTCCAAACCGGTGGTGGAATTGAATTTGGTTACTCCCACACTTCGCGCAAAATTGCGGAGGGATGCAGGAGTGTATCCGCGTCTGCGCAGCCCGGCAATTGTCGGCATGCGCGGATCGTCCCAGCCGCTGACGTGGCCTTCGTTGACCAATTGCATCAATTTTCTTTTGCTCATGACCATGAATGAAATATTCAGGCGTGAAAATTCGGTTTGGTAGGGCCGGGGATTGAAAACCGGAAGATTGTCGAGAAACCAGTCGTACAATGGACGATGAACCTCGAATTCGAGCGAACACAGGGAATGAGTAACCCCTTCGATGGCATCACTCTGCCCGTGTGCCCAGTCGTATGTCGGATAAATGCACCACAGTTCTCCCGTGCGATGATGGGATTTTTTCAGAATCCGGTACATGATGGGATCCCGGAAATGCATATTGGGAGAAGACATATCAATTTTCGCCCGGAGGACTTTTTCTCCTTCCTCATATTCGCCCAACCTCATCCTGTCAAATAAGTCTAAGTTTTCTGCGACGCTCCGGTTCCGGTTCGGACTTTCAATTCCCGGCGATGTGGGAAATCCACGCATTTCACGGATGGCCTCTTGCGTCGAATCGTCCACGTAAGCCTTCCCCGTTTTGATGAGGTGAATCGCAAGCTCGTGGAGTTTTCCGAAATAATCGGATGCGTAACATTCGTGTTCCCATTCGTAACCCAGCCAGCGGATGTCATTCCGGATTCCATCCACGTAGCGCGTATCTTCCGTAACCGGATTGGTATCATCAAAGCGTAGATTTGTCTTTCCCCCAACCTGATCTGCCAGATCAAAGCTCAGACAAATCGCCTTGACGTGGCCGATGTGAAGGAATCCGTTTGGCTCCGGAGGGAAGCGGGTAACGATTTGCCCAAATCTCTGATTCGCCAGGTCCTCTTCGACTTTTTGTTCGATGAAATTGAGTGACTTTTCAGGTTTGGAATCAGAAGTCTTTTCTGTGATCATTTTATCGAAATCAGCGCAATATTAAAGATTTTGGGCGAATCCGGACGTTCACGCAGAATCGAGCTGAAAGAATTCTTCATATTTTTTATCCCGGTTCCGGAAAGCGGCAGCAGCAAATTCTCCATCAGAACTTTCCCAGGTAAGGACAGTTTTTCGGCCATATCTTTTCAGCAACATGGTTCTGAACCCTGAAGTCTGTCTGAAATATTTCTCCGGTGTGATTTCAAAATGCGCCAAATCCATGCTGACGGGAGTTGGAAAGTCAGGCATGACTTCATATCCGAGGGCCTTATTGAATTCGATGGCTGTGGTATTGCTGCGTTTCACCTTAGCAATCATTCGTTTCAATCCGAATAAACCAATGAAAACATCCATCATGGCCAGCACGGCGATTGCTGATTCAGGGGAACCCAACCTGGAAGATTCCCCCGTAAAAATTCCGCCTTCCCCGGTCGAATTTGTCCAATCTATATTTTTCACATTTGTAACTGCCCACGGTCCGGCTCCGGAACCCGAAAGGAAATAAAAATTCTTTCCGTCCCGGATTTTCTCCATCCAGTGGAGGTGATCTTCAGGTTTGATCAGGCCGGATTCTTCCATTTGCATTCTGACATGATCAGCATTCCGCCAGGAAAGGATGAGAGCGGCATCTTCCGGCTGAATTCCTTTCAATGATATGCCGAATCTCCGGATATTCATTATGCCTGTTCGCGAATCGAATACAATGGTTTTGTTGCGGACTTGCCGGTTAATCCAAGCAATTGCAGGATCACCTGAATTCCGGTGCGGATCAGCTTGAAAAGACTGTAGCCCGATTTTCCAGACTTCCGGCGATGGTGCTCAACCGGGAGGTATCCGATGTTTCGGGTAATTCGGTGAATCATGAGATCAAGGAATTCAGAATTCAGCGGTTGCTCCTTTATGGTTTCCGCAACTGTCTGACCGATCAGACGAAAGGAAGATCCCGGTACGAATCCCCTGGAAGTAAATATGAAAATCCAGCGGAGAATAGTTCCACCGAGATTGCGAATCAGCGGCTGTCTCTTCTGCCGGCAGATTCCATACACCACATCATGTTTTCCGGCTTCTGCCAACTGTAACAATCCCGGAATTTCCTCCGGAGGAATCTGAAGGTCATCGTCGAGAGTGACAATGGATTTCCCTTTTGATTCGCGGATTCCGCAAATGGTAGCTGCATTTTGCCCGAAATTTTCAGCAAGAAGAATTCCTGTGACCTGTTCCGGGAATTTTTGATTCAGAATCAGGATTTTCTCCCAGCTTTTGTCTTTGCTTCCATCATCCACCAGTACCACTTCAAAAGATCTTCCAATGGCTGACATGACTTTTTGTATCCGCCCGGACAATTCCTCCAGACATGCTTCCGATTGATAGACGGGCACGACGATGGAAATTTCGATCGGATCGGAAGACTGTGGCATTTGAAGAAATCAAACCGGGAGGCAATTTATTGGATTATTGGCGGATGGGAAATGCCGGGGTTTGTGGTTGTTTCGGCTCCGCTCAACAACCGGAGGTGAAGTGAACCGCCGGTTGTTTCGGCTCCGGTCACTGAGCGGAGTCGAAGTGAATCGGTGTCGAAGCGAACTGTCGGATCAGAAAAAAAATGTAGCTTTTCGCCTTATTGCGATAGATATCCACCCCGCATGACCGCATTCACTTGTTTTTGCCGCGCCGCGACTCGCTTGCTGTTGCTGTTGCTCGCTTCGAATTCCGCTTACTCACAGGAAGAGATGCTGCGAAAAGCAGACGAGAGTTACTCCATTTTTGAATACGGGGCGGCAGCCAGGGAGTATGAAGCTTATCTGAATGCAGTCGGTGATACGTCATGGACGGTTCAGGCGAAGATCGCCGATTGTTATTGGAAATTGTTTCAATACGAAGAAGCTGCGAAGTGGCATGAAAAAGCAACCAATCACGGGGCACATCCTGAATTGCTGCTGCAGTATGGACACGATCTGAAAATGATCGGGCAATACGATCTGGCAAAAGAAGTCTTTGGAACATATTTGAAAATCACCGGAGATCAGAAAACGTTTGATTTCGAAATCGAGTCCTGCAATTTTTCCGTCGCTACCCAGCAGGATTCCAACGGATACATACTCATTCACCTGCCGTTCAGCACTATGGATTCTGATCTTGGACTGACTGTTGGTTCCGACGGATATTATTTTGTTTCGGTGAACAATGGCAACTACGATGTTTTTTACACCAAAAACCTGGAAACCGATGCCGAACACGTAAAAAAGATCAAAGGAAAATTGAATACTTCCTCACACGAGGGTCCGATTTCATTCAGCGCAGGTGGTGACACGATGCTTTTTACCCGGAGCAGACAAAATGCTTTTTACGAAGAGACGGGCGCGGGAGCAGTGAATATCCTGAGCATCGAAAGGGTGAGCAGAAAGAGTCAAAAGAAAAGCTGGAAACCCATTTCCGGAATGCCCTTCAATTCCGATGAACATTCTGTCGGCCATCCTGCCGTTTCCGCCAACGGAAGCTTCATCGTTTTTTCCTCTCCGAAGCCCGGCGGTTTCGGAGAGTCTGATTTGTACGTCAGTTTCCGCGATCCCGAAGGCAATTGGACGGAACCAGTGAATCTTGGCTCCGAAATCAATACAGCCGGAACAGAAGAATTCCCTTTCATACACGAATCCGGGCGACTTTTCTTTTCTTCCGATGGGCATGTCGGTCTTGGCGGATTGGATATCATCGTCGCGCAACCCGATGGCCACAATTGGAAATCTCCGTCGAATCCGGGTTTTCCTATCAACTCTCCAAGGGACGATTTTTCGATTACCTGGATTCCCGGAAAACCCGGCGGCTATTTCGCTTCGGATCGTCCGGGTGGATTGGGAAGCGACGATTTGTATGAATTTGAATGGCGGGTTCCCATCCATATTGTCACAAAGGACAGCATAACCGGACTGCCCATTCCGGGAGCTGTTTTCGAATACAACAATGCAATGGGAGAATGGCAGACAAGGGAATCCGATGCGGAAGGGAAATTGAGTATCGTCATGCCGCTCGACAATCAAATTGATTTCAGCGTTTCTGCCAACAGCTATAAGCCGAAAGTTATAACTACAAATACAATCGGTATCGAAGTTTCCCATTACGTGGACCTTGAAGTTTTGCTGATGCCCCTGAACCAATTGGGAATTTCGGTCCTGGTGAAGGATAGTGTGACCGGATTGCCGATTCCCAACACCCTGGTTTCTGTCTTTGGCACAACCGAACGAAAGCTTCGGACCGATGACGAAGGACGACTGAATGTTGACATCGAAAATGCGGGTCAGTACACGGTTATTGCACAAGCCAAAGGATACCTTCCCGGAATTGAAACCGTGAACGCAGCAGAACGAGCCTCCGAAAATGGTATCCACGTGACATTCTTATTGAATAAGGGTGATTATGTTATTGCCTCCGGTGTGACCAGGAATGCAAATACCGGTCAGCCAATTGCCAACGTAAGGTTGCTCGTTACGAAACTCGAAGATTATCAGCCGATTCACCAAAGATACAGCCGGGGCGATGGCAGGTTTTGGATCGTGTTGGATACGGGAGTTTCTTATTCGATTATCGGATCGAGAGACGGATATTTCATTGGCCGGGTCAATGTGCCGAACCTTCATACTTCCGATACAATGATCGAGGTTGGATTGCTTCCGCTCGTTGACCGGAAAGAAAACGAAATTGTCCGGATTATATATTTTGATTTCAGTCGTTCTGATATTACCGGAAAGTACGGCAAAGACCTGATGGACATTGCCATCTTCCTCCAGGACAATCCTGAGGCCGTGATTGCACTCAGTTCTCACACAGACAGCCGCGGTTCTGACAGCTTTAATCATCATTTGTCGCTGATGCGGTCGGCCGCCTGCGTACAGTTTTTGCGTGCAGTCGGAATCTCAAGCGGACGAGTCGTTTCTCATGCGATGGGGGAGAGGGAGCCCGCCAACCGATGCAGCGATGGTGTGGTATGCAGCGATGCAGAACACGCGAAGAACCGCCGTGCAGAAATCCGCATAGATGAGATCATGCCCGGTCCCGCCCGCATCGCAAGAGACGAAGCCCAAAATGAAATTCCGCCGTCACTCGATGCCAATTATGAAGATGAATATTACAAATTGAAAATTGGAGACCAGAAAGATGCTCCATTAAATTTGAAATTCGCTGTCCTGGTCAAAGCGCTGGCTGAAAATCCGTCTGATCAGTTGAAAGCCAGTCTCAAAGACCTGGGAAAAGACCTGATCATGGATTACGAAGGATTCCTGACTTTGATGATGATCGGAAACTACTCATCCTATTCTGAAGCGAAATCAAAACTGGAAAAACTGGAAACATACGGTTTCAAAGATGCTTTCGTGGTTGCGGTTTCTCACAAGGGAAAACATCTCATCACGGTTGTCGCTAAAAAGTAATTCCTGCCTATTTCAGCAGAATCTTCGCGACATACTGGAATTCCGAAAATTCGATTTTCAGGAAGTAAATTCCCCGGGTGATGCCCTCCAGGGAGATTTCATATTCATCATTCTTCTTAGTATCGCCTGCTTCCCATATCCGCAGGTTTTTTCCGGGCAGATCCCACAAACTGAAATTGCGCACTTGTTCGCCATCGGCGGACTCAGCTTTGATTCGTACAGTTCCTGATGTCGGATTCGGAAAAACAGAGATACTGAAATTGTCATTTCCAGGAAGTGGATCGGTCCCCACAGGAGGATATTGAAACGGATCCGAGAATCCAGAACAGCCATTGGCCATCGTCACGAAAACGGAGTAAACACCATTTGTTGTTGGAACGAAATTCTGACCCGTTGCTCCCGGAATCGGATTGTTATTCAGGTACCATTGATATGTCAATCCGCTGTCAGAAATCAGCGTGGTATCATTCAAAGTAATGTCAATTGCAGGAAACGAATCAGCGGTTACCAACACGGCCTGGCTTTCGCAAATTGCTGAAAAGCTGAAAATGGAACTGCTGAAATGCAGTCCGGGAGCGAAATCTGACGCGCCTGTCAATTCCCGGATCCGGACTGGATTCGTTTGGTCAGCCGTTGTTGCGTCTCCCAATTCGCCATTGGTGTTTCTTCCCCATGCCCAAACCGATCCGTCGTCTTTTTCCGCGAAATTCTGGTAATGACCGGATTCAATATGCCTGACAACTTCAAAACCGGAAATCACCAGAGGGAGGTGGCGATCCGTTGTACTGCCATCCCCCAATTGCCCGCTGTTGTTACCACCCCAGGAAAAGACACGACCATTGTACCGGAGCGCCAATCCGTGAACTGCTCCGGCGGAAATTCCGGCAACCCGCGACAATCCTGCCAAAGGAATCGGTACGTTCGAAAACAATATTGAGGATTGTCCCAATTGTCCAACGGCATTATTCCCCCAAATCAAAACGGTGCTGTCTGCCAACAAAGCCATGCTGTGATTGTCGCCTGCAGCAATGGAAACCGCATTTGTAATTCCCGGAACCTGAACCGGACTCTTCCGGTCAATGAAACTGCTGTCCCCGATTTGGCCGGATGAATTGTCTCCCCATGCCCAGACGCTGCCATCACTTTTCAAAGCGAGGCTGTGAAATTCTCCCGCTTTGATATCTGTAACATTTGTCAAGCCGGAAATCGCAAACGGGAAATTCGTTACCGAAGTATTTCCAAGTCCGAGTTGTCCGTCATCATTTTTTCCGAATGACATGATCGTCCCTCCTGACAAAAGAACCAGGCTGTGGAAACTCCCGGCGGCCACATCCATTGCATTGGAAATTGATGCCACTTGTTTCGGTTCCCAACGAGTTGAAAATGTGCCATCTCCCAGGTTTCCCCAACTGTTATCGCCCCAGGCCCAAACCGAGCCGTCGTTTTTTGATAAAATAATGAAGTCTTCACCGGCATCAATGGCAGTCGCGGAGTCAATGTCATGTGCAATTACGGGAATGACCGAATTGAGGAAGCTGCTGTCGCCAAATTGCCCGCTGGAATTTTGTCCGAATGAAACGACTTCTCCTTCACCGCCGCCCGTAATTTCCAGGCTGTAATTGCCGGAGCTGAATACAATCAGGGAATCGTTTGTAGCACCGGCAATCGGAATTCCGCTTTCATTCCATTGGTTTCGGTTGGAAGTGCCACCGATCAGGATGACAGAATCAGGGTTGCAAAAATGAGTGTCGCCTACGATGCTGATGGACGGAATGCTGAGTACGGTAATGACAACCGATGAAGATGCATTCTGTTCGCAACCGGTACTGTTTGACTTTCCGGTCATGGTTACCACGTCACCATCAGATATTGCTATTGGTGAATATGTGTTTGTCGTGGAGAACGGGCCAGCCGGAGTTCCGTTGAGCGAAAACTGATATTCATCGGCGCCGCCTCCTGTGAAGGTGATCGTTGTTCCGTCACAAATGAGATGATTGGAATTGCTCGTGAGGATCAGATTCATCTTGTTGACGGTGATCTGTATCGAATCAGTGGAGATCGTTGCGCATTCTCCGTTGTTTCCGATCAGTGTTATCACATCCCCGTTCTCCAGAGACATGGTTGTAAAAAGATTTTGCGACGAGGGCAATCCCTGGGATACCCCGTTGACAAAAAATTCATATTCGCTTGCGCCGGCTCCCGTGAACACCAGGGTATCGCCAAAGCAGATCACCAGGTCTATGTCATTCACTGACATCGTCGGTATTGGCCACGGAGTCACAACAAAAGGAATCAATGTGTCCAATTGGTCAAGACATCCGTTGTTGTCTCCGATAACCGAAATAGTCTGCCCATTTTGAATGGTATCTGTCTGATAGGAATTTCCCGCTCCTGCTGGTCCGATCGCCGTGGCATTCACGAAAAACTGGAATATATTCGCTCCGGCCGCCAGAAAATCCACCGTATCGCCCTCACAAATTGAAAAATCCGGATCGGAGCCCGTCATCGAAACATTGGGATAGTTGATCACAGAAAAATTGAACGATGTATCACCTGAAGCTGTGCATCCGTTTGTGGTTCCTTTGAGAGAAAGAACGTTCCCGTTTTTGAGGGAATCTGTTACATATACATTGGCAGCAGAAAGCGATGTAACGCTGTCAATGCCGGCAAAGAATTGGTAAAGGAGGGCGCCGCTGCCTGTAAATGTGACTGTGTCGCCGATGCAAATTGTATTGTTGGGATCGCTGGAAACGAGAGTCGGCGCCGGCAAAGGTTTCACATTAAAAATAAATGTATCCGGAGCGGGTGCTGAGCAACCCTGGGCAGAATAGGCAAATGACGCAATCTGCTGTCCGTTTTGGAGACTATCGGTTGAATAGGTCGGGACAATTGACTTCGGACCAATGGCAATACCGTTCAGGAAGTACTGATATTGACTTCCGCCGGTGGAACTGAAGACAACGGTTTCGCCTGCACAAATTGTGGTATCGGGATCGGAACAATTCATGTTCGCCGCAGGAAGTGAATTCACAACAAAAGTGAAATTGGTGGCTGATACTTTGGAGCAACCGTTGGCAGTTCCGGTAACAGAAACGGTTTCGCCATTGTTGAGGTTTGCTGTTACGAATGAATCAACTGCCGAAGCCGGACCCTGGGAAATTCCGTTGACGAAGAATTCGTATGTATTCGCATTAAATGCTTTGAACGTGACTGTATCTCCCTGACAAACAATGAAATCGAGATCCGAACTGCTCATGCCCGTATTCGGCAATGGAATTACAGTGAAAGCAAATCCCGTATCACCGGGGCTTGTGCATCCGGTAGCCGTATTGATTCCAAGTACCGTGACAGAATCATTGTTCTGCAAAGTGGATGAAGTAAATGTTGTATTTGCAGTTGGAGGCCCCTGCAGGAATCCGTTTTTGTAATATTGATAATTTATTGCCCCTCCTGCGGTAAACGCAACTGCAGTTCCGGCACAAATCGTTCCATCCGCATCGGAACTCAAAAATGTTGCCGGTGGTGAAGGATTTACCAAAATGCTGATGGTGTTCGGCGCATTCTTAGAACATCCGTTCGTGGTTCCCTGGACGGTGATCAGTCGCGTTCCCGGCGCAAGATTCGTCGTTGAGAAATTCCCCCCGGCTGCCGGCGCCCCCTGTGAAATTCCATCCACAAAAAATTCATACAACGCCGCACCAAATGCCGAGAACGAAATGTTGTCTCCAAAGCAAATGATCTGGTCCGGATCAGACGTCGTCAATCCAACGTTTGGTTTGGATTTGACAACGTATGGAAATGTGGGAGTACCTGTTCCCGGACAATTCAGAGTATAACCGATGACCGACACCGTTTGGGTATTCAGAATGGCAGCAGTGCTCCAGGTAAGGGCTGGACTCTTTGCACTTTGCAGGAATCCATTGATGTAAAATTCGTATTCCGTTGCGCCCGATGCTGTAAACGTCACCGTATCTCCGGCGCAGATTGGTCCCGGAGTGGAAGCAGAAAGGCTGACAACCGGCAATGGATTCACTACAAATGTATCATTGCCTGATGTATCTGCGCAACCATTTGTGATTCCCTGAACGGAAATAAATTGTCCGTTGGTCAAAGAGGAAGTATTGAATGTATTGGAAGCCGAAATTCCGCCCTGCGGGACGCTGTCAACAAAGAACTGGTAGCTGACAGCACCCGAAGACGTGAAATTCACATTGTCACCGATGCAAATTGTGCTTGTCGGAATATTGCTGCTCAGCAAAACGACCGGATTCTGATTTACGGTGAATAGAAATGAAGTTGCGCTGGTATCTGTACAGCCTTTGGTTTCGCCGACTGCTGTGATCACCTTGCCGTTTTTGATCGTATCAATATTCAGAATCGGGTTGGCGGCGAATCCGGAAAGCGAAACGCCCGACAAAAGGAAATCATATTGTGCGGCGCCCGATGCCTGAATGCTCACAAGGTCGCCATCGCAAATGACCGTGGCGCCGGTCAGATTGATCAGCCCGACAACCGGAATCGTGTCCACCAGAAAGATGAGGGTATCGGTTGATGTATTGATGCAACCTGTTGAATCAATCTCTCCGAATAAGGTGACGGTATCTCCGTCTTGGATTCCCGTGGTGGTGAATGTGTCCACCGGGACAAGGAATGTTCCGGCTGTCGTGCCAATAAAGAATTCATAATTGACTGCGCCGGTGCCGGTGAAAATAATTTCATCTCCAGCGCAAATGATGGTATCGGGATCTGAACA
>Ga0247727_10017690_pt1 | contig 11313 bp, 9 predicted proteins | sample WisWelCaveWW1625_FD_202498 | JGI IMG/M metagenome (GOLD analysis project Ga0247727, IMG submission 202498) | Biofilm microbial communities from Wishing Well Cave, Virginia, United States - WW16-25 | ecosystem: Environmental > Aquatic > Deep subsurface > Groundwater > Cave microbial mat | place...
ATTTAACTAGCCGCGATCCGCTGCGGTACCAAGACGCCCTGACCGTTCGCTCCGTCGAAACCGGTCAGACCAGAGAACTCCACCCCAACTTGGCTGCGTTCACCTGGCCTCGCTGGGCTCCCGATGGCCGGTCTTTGGCGGTTCAAGGACGAGACATCAAGGGCCGGCAAGGGATCTACCGGGTTGACGCGCAGACCGCGGAGGTATCCCCGCTGGTACAGAGCCTGCCTGGGGATGTGAGCTACACTCCACATTGGGCACCCGACGGAAAGAGGATCTTTTACCGCCGGCTTGATTCCGCCGCGCAGGAGACAGCGATCATCGAACGGGACCTCGCCTCAGGAAAGGAGCACGAACTGTGGCGCGGAAACGTCGGGCGCGGAAACCTCGCCACCATGGGGCTGAGCGTCGCGCCGGATGGCCGGTACGTGGCGTTCCACACGTCTGATCCGGCCACCCTGGAATCGATGCTATTGGCTGTCGCGGTTGCGGGGGGCCAGCCTCGGGAACTGGTTCGAGTGCAGGCGCCGCAAGCGATCACGGCCAACTTCACGGGGTGGACTCGAGACAGCCGCTCCATCATTTTTCAGAAGACCCTGTCCGCCACCGGGGTGGACCCAGTGCGCGAGTACTGGCTGGTCCCTCTGGCCGGCGGCCAGTCCCGCAAGGTCGACTTAGGCACGAGCAGCGGCATTTTTAGAGTGCACCCGGACGGCAGCCAGGTCGTTTTTACTCGCGGCGTCGATAAGTTCGAGGTGTGGGTGATGGAAAACTTTCTCCCCACACTGAACGCGAGGCTGGGCGGCAACGCGCTTGCCGTGAACGCCGGCATCACCACGCGACAAGTCTGGACGGGATCCGCAGGATCAGGCGGCCAAATCCGGGGCTCGGTCTCGCCTGATGGGCGCTATCTCTCCTTTGCCGACCCCCAGACCGGCGACTTGGCCCTGCGGGACCTGGCCAACGGAACAAACCGCCGTCTCACCAACCATGGAACGGGGGTCAATTTATTCGGTGGGCACGCGCCGTATTCCGTGATCTCGCCGGACGGAAAGCAGGTGGCCTACGCCTGGTTCAACAAGGATTCCCGCTACGACCTGCGCGTGATCGGTGTGAGCGGAAGCACCGCAACACCCCGAGCGCTGTACGACAACGAGGACCTTCTGTGGATCGCTCCCCGGGACTGGTCTCCTGACGGCGAGTGGATCGCCGTCCAGCTCCGTCGCAGGGATCAGACCACGCAGATCGGCTTGGTATCCGCCACCGACGGCTCGCTTCGCGTGCTGAAGTCGGTGGACTGGCGCGCCTCGACCGAAGTGTCGTTCTCCCCCGACGGCAAGTATCTCGCCTTCGACCTTCCCTCCAGTGAGAAGCCCGAGCAGCGCGATGTCTTCGTGCTGGCCGCCGACGGCAGCCGCCAGGTCCCTGCCGTCGTCCACCCCGCCAACGACGAGGTAATGGGCTGGACGCCCGACGGGAAGCATCTGCTGTTCGCCAGCGACCGCAGCGGCGCGAAGGGCGTCTGGGCGCTCCCCTTCCGGGACGGCGAGCCCCAGGGCGCCGCTGAGTTGGTGAAATCCGATATCGGCCGGCATCAAACCCTAGGGATAACGCGCTCCGGCGCTCTGTATTTCGGAGTGACAACCGGCCCGGACCTCATCACTATCGCTTCTGTCGATTTCAAGTCGGGAAAGGTCTTGACCCCCCCGGTGCGCCCGATACAAGAGTTCGTCGGCTCCAATTCTCAGCCCGACTGGTCGCCCGACGGAAAGTATCTGGCCTATAGATCCCATCGCGATCCGGAGAGGTTCGTCCTGGGGATTCACTCCTTCGAAACAGGTCGGAGCCGAGAACTCCATCCCAATCTGAGTTATTTTGCCTCTCCTCACTGGGCTCCCGATGGCCGCTCTTTCGTCGTTATAGGAAATGACACCAAGGGCCGGCAGGGGATCTACCGGGTTGATGCGCAGACGGCGGAGGTATACCCACTCGTGCAGAGCCAGCCTGGGGATGACGCCTACAATGCGCACTGGGCGCCCGACGGACGGAAGATCTTTTACGTTCGCCGGAATATCCCTGGCCGGCAGGTAGATGTGATTATGGAGCACGATCTTGCCGCCGGAACGGATCGCGAAGTGTTTCGCGGGAAGGCTCCCCTGAATGCGTTAAGAGTCGCGCCGGATGGCCGATACCTGGCGGTCTTGGCGCCTGATCAGGGCGTCCGCACTTTGCTATTGGTCGTCCCGGTTGCGGGTGGCGAACCCCGGGAATTGCTTCGACTGCGGGCGCCCCAAGCGCTCGGCGGCAACTTCCTGGCGTGGACGCCAGACAGCCGCTCCATACTCGTTCGGAAGTACGAGTCCGCGACCGAGGAGCGCGAGCACTGGCTGGTCCCTCTGGCCGGCGGCCAGCCCCGCAAGCTCGATTTTGGCCGGCTCGGCCCCAATGTGCGTATCCACCCGGACGGCAGCCAGCTCGTTCATACTGGCGGCGGCCCCCATAAGTTCGAGGTGTGGGTGATGGAGAACTTCCAGCCCACGCTGAACGCGAGCAAGTGATGCTGCTGGCCGCGTTGATCGCGATTCCTCTGGGGCTGGACCTCTACATGCCAGTCCCAGAGGACAATCCGGTCACACGCGAGAAGGTCGCGCTGGGACGCCGGTTGTTCTTCGACCGGCGTCTCTCGCGTGACCGGTCGATTTCCTGCGCCACCTGTCATGATCCGGAGCGGGCCTTCTCCGACGAGCGCGCGACGGCGGTGGGTGTCTTCGGTCGCCAGGGCCGCCGGAACGCTCCGGCGCTCATCAATCGCGCCTACGGGCGCTCGTTCTTTTGGGACGGGCGCGTTCCGACGCTCGAAGAGCAGGTGCTCAAGCCGATTCAAGATCCCAACGAAATGGACCTGACGCTCGAAGAAGCGTCCGCGCGGGTGAAGCTGGAAAGTGCCACCATCGCCCGGGCGCTCGCGAGCTACGTTCGCTCGATCCTCTCGGGCGACTCCCCCTTCGACCGCTTTGTCAACGGAGACCGGACGGCGTTGACACCCGAGCAACAGCAAGGTCTCCAAATCTTTCGCGGCAAAGGCAACTGCACGGCCTGCCACGTGGGGCCGAACTTCACCGACGAGCGTCTGCACAACACCGGCGTGGCTTGGAAGGACGAACGCCTTGCCGACCAAGGCGCGGGCCGCGGCAACTTCAAAACGCCGACACTCCGCGAGATTGCGCGTACAGCACCCTACATGCACGACGGCAGTATTGCGACACTGGAGGACGTGATTGAGTTTTACAACCGGGGCGGCAACTCAAATCCCTACCGGGATCCCGAGCTGCGACCGCTGAACCTCACCACGGAGGAGAAACAAGCCCTGGTGGCTTTTCTTCGCGCGCTGCAAGGCAGGTGACACTGCCGGGGCACGAGGTTCGGAAGCGCACCGCCGAGCTGAGCCGCCTCCTCAGCGGCTTAACCAAGAGCCTGAGGAGACCTAGCACCCAGAACCTAGCACCTGGCACCTGCTTGTATACTGGTCTTGTCGTGGCCATCGACCAGGAACTGATCGACGAGATTATCCGGCGAGTGCGAAGCGCTGCCAAGCCCAAGCAGATCATCCTGTTCGGTTCGGCTGCCGCCGGCCGCATGACCCGCGACAGCGACATTGACCTGCTGGTGGTAGAGTCGGACCCCGGTGACGCCTGGGTCAAAAGCACACGCATCGGGGATGCCCTGCGGGGTTTGGGCTATGGGTTTGACGTAGTCGTGATGGGCGCCGAGCGATTCGAAGAGACCAAAGGTGTCATCGGCGGGATCGCTTACCCGGCCAACAAATACGGCAAGGTCATCTATGCGGGTGCGTGACGAGGTGATCAACGAACTCGTCCAACAGTGGCTGGAGCGGGCACAAGAAGACTTCGGCGTCGCCCAATATCTCCTGAAGGAAGGCAGGTATCTGAACGCGGTGGGTTTCCACTCCCAGCAGGCCGCGGAAAAACTCCTAAAGGCTCTCCTGGTTCATCATCAGATCGAGTTCCCGAAAACGCACAACATCGGCGAGCTTCTGGACCTGGTCGGCCCGGCAAACGCCTCACTGGCTGAATCGCTTCGAGGCGCCACCGGCCTGAGTCGCTACGGCGTTCAAACCCGTTATCCCGGGGACCTGGCTGAGATGACAATCCAGGCCGCCACGCTCGCCGTCGAGCAAGCGGTCGCCGTGCGGGAAGCCGTATACGTCACCTTGGGAGAACCCGCGCCTCCGTCCCAGTAGTAGCGGGCCCTCAGGCAGAGGGTTCCTGCGGCAAAGCCGCAACCAAAAAGCGGGGCGGCCCCCCTGGGCCCGGCCGGGCCTTCGCCGACATGGCCCTGACCGGAAATTTGCCCTCCCATGACAGTGCCGTGACATGGCTCCGAGGTCGATGGCATAAACTAAAAAGGGTCGTGAAGTTGCCGATTCCGCTGCGGCTTCCGCGGCGACCGGGATGGCTGTTCCTGATCGCGATTCTGGTCCCCTGTCTGGTGCTGCTCGCACTCGGCGCGCGGATGATCGCGCAGGAGCGGCAACTGGAAGGCAAGGCACAGGGACGACGCCGTAATGCTTCAGCAGACGAACCGACTTGCGGCTGTAGCCCAACGTCATCACGAACAGTCGCGTGCGCCGGTACTTGCCGCTCTGTGGGTCCCGCACCATCGGGCCGCTGCCGTAATCCACCTGGGCTTCTTCGCCAGGCGCGGTTTCGATGACCCCGCAGGCTTCCAGCGATTGGCTGACCTGAAGCTTCCACACGAAGCGCCTCACGCTCTGGTAGCCGGCCGCGAAACCGCACCTGTCCACCAGCTCCTGCCAGATCGCCATGGCGTTGCGGCCCCGCCACAGCCGCCTGGTAGGGTACGCAGGCGCTCGCCGACCGACTGCCGCCCCCCTCCGGTTCCGGCGCCCTGCTGGCGCCGGCCTCCAACCCCCCGCCAAAGTCGGGAATCACCTCCTTGGCCGGTTTTGCGGCGCCAGGGTCGGGAATCACCTCGTCGCCCGGTTTTGCGGCGCCAGGGTCGGGAATCACCTCCTCGCCCGGTTTTGCGGCTGGTGGCTGCCGCCCCCAACCCCCGGGCGCTCGGAACCCCAACCCGGCCCCCTTCAAGTACCCGGCCGCCGTTTCCCGGCGTACCCCCGTCGTCCGCTGTATCCGCCTCAGCAACCATCCCATCCGCCCCAAGGCGATCACTTGCTGTTTCTTTTCCTCGTTCAAGACGTTGCTCACATCGACTCTCAACGTCCTGGCTGTCGGTTTATCGTTGGCCGGTTTTCACGTGATCGCTCCGGCGTGGTAACCTCTGTGGGCGTGCTCATTCGGGCGCTGGGAGCATAGCTGTGAAAGTTCTGATAGAGCCGAGCGACAAAGGACTTCGGGTCACAATCCCGCCGGAATTGGCGGAAGCATCGCGGCTCAAGGCGGGAACCGAGGTCGACATCCGCGCCTCGGCGGGCCAGATCGTTCTGTCAACCACTACCGCGGTCACTCTCGATGACCATTGTAACGCTTGGCAATTGCCACCCCATCACATCACTTCGGGCGTATCAATCCCCAGCAGGTTCAGCACTCCGGCCAACTGGTCGGCGAAGAATCGCGTCATCCAGAGCAGGAAGACGCGCTTCTGGCGGTCGGTTTCGCTCAGGATGTGGTGCTGGTGGTAGAAATTGTTGAACGACTGGGCCAGTTGGAAGGCGTAGCGGGCCAGGTTGGCCGGCTCGCCGGCGGCCAGGGCCCGCTCCACGGCGGCATCGGCCTGGGAAGCGCCCAGTAAGACCTGCCAGAAATCCTCGCCGGCCAGCTGGCGGGCGAAGGCCGCCTGGTCGAGCTCGGCCGCGAAGTCCGGGAGGCTCTCGCCGCGCTCGCCGAGCTTGCGGAGAATGTTGCGGGCCCGCACCGCTGCGTACTGAGCATAGGGGCCGGTCTCGCCCTCGAAGGCCAGGGCTTCCTGGAAGTCGAAGGCGATCACCGAGGTGCGGGTGAACTTCAGCAGAAAGTAACGCAGGGCGCCGATGGCGATGCGGGAGGCCATGGAGCGCTGGTAATCGGCGGCGGCTTCCGGATGCCGGCTGCGGACCTCCTCCAGAGCCTTCTCAATGAGAGCGTCGATGAGGTCGTCGGCCTTGACCCCCAGACCGCGCCGGCCGGAGACCTCCACGTAAGGCCGGCGGCGGTCCTCCTCGGAAAGCTCGATGCCCAGCTCGCCGCAACAGCGGGGCGAAAGCGCCACCATCTCGTAGGCGAAGTGGATGGAGTTCTCGGCCTGCTCGTTAAAGCCGAGCGAGCGCAGGCCGGCCTGAACCACCTGCTGAAGGTAAGCCTGCCGGGAGTCGATGACGTTGTAGACGCGCCGGGCGCGCCCGAAGGCGGGGGCGCTCTCCGACTGGGCTTCGTCGGTGGTCACCCACAGCCCGGGCGCCAGCGGCCGGTAGTGAAAGTCGCGGCCCAGCAGGCCGAACTTCCAGAGCTGGTAGGCAATGTCCTTGCCGACGTAGGTGACGGTGCCGTTGGAACGGACGATGATCTTGGCGTCTTCGGCGTCGGATTCCTGCCCGGATTCCCGAAAGGCCTCCGCGGGCATCACCCAGCAGCCGGCGTTCTTGCCCTCGGTTTCCAAGTGGATGGCGCGGCGCTGTTTCAGCAGTTCAAAGGCCATGGCCCAGAAATTCAGCCGCAGGATCTCGCTCTCGCGCGGCAGCAAGTCGTAGCCCACCCCCAGCCGCGCCATGGTCTTCAGGTGAGCCTGGACGATGGCGTCCCCCACCAGGCGGCCGATTTCGCCCAGCGGGCCGCCGCCCTCCTCGATGGCGTGCAGCGAGTCGGTCCGCCAGGCGAGCGCCCCGGGATTTTCCTGATAGTGGCGGGAGACCCGGGCGTATAGGTCCCAGCAGTGGTAGTCGAAGCGGATGGCGGGGTCGCCGGCCAGCAGCCGCACCTGGGCGGGGCTCATCTGCTCCAGGAAATGGAACCCGGCCACCACGTCGGCCACCTGGACGCCGGTATTGTCGATGTAGTTCTGCACCTCGACCTGGTGGCCGCGGGCCCGAAGCATCCTCGCGAAGGTGTCGCCCAGCACGGCGTTGCGCAGGTGGCCGATGTGGGCGGCTTTGTTGGGATTGATGTTGGTGTGCTCGACGATGATCTTGCCGGGCGCCACAGGCATGGCTGCCTGTCGTTCCGCGATCAGCGCCGCCCCATAGCTCCCCCGATCAAACCGCAGGTTGAGATACCCGCCCCCCGCCACCTCGATCTTCGCAATCCCCGGGATGGGGCTGATGGAGCCGGCGATCTCCTCGGCGATCTTCCGCGGCGGGCGCTTCAACTGTTTGGCCAGGGCGAAGGCCGCCGGGGTGGCCAGCTCGCCGAACTCCGGCCGCGGCTGCTCGATCGCCACCGGTATCTCCAGGGAATACGTCTGGCGGAAGTGGGCGGCCAGGGCCTCCCGTACGCGGCCTTCGAGGACTAGGAACATCTGGGGGGGGTCTACGTGCGGGGGCCGACCAGCGGCTCCACCCGGGCCGCCAGATCCTCATACGACAAATTGCCGGGGTGGTACAGCCGGACCATGCCCTTGCGGTCGACCAGCATCAGCGTCGGCGTGGTCGAGACCCCGAACTTGAGAAAGTTCTCCGAGCTGACCGGCACGCCCATCCAGGAAGGGATGGGGTGCTGCTTCTGAAAGTCGGTCTTGAGGTAGGCGAGCTCCTGCTCGGGGGTGGCGTCCTGGCCGCGCGTGGTGTACCCGTAGAACTGCGTTGGCCCCAGGATCACCAGGCCGCGCTTGCTGTAAGCTTCCTGGAGCTTCACCAGGTCGGGCATCTGGCGCTTGCAGTCGCCGCACCAGTGGGCCCAGAAGAACGCCAGCACCACTTTCCCTTTCAGCTTGGCCAGGGCCGGAGGCTTCTCGCCGATCCACTGATCCGCCTGGATGGGCGGCGCCGGCTTACCTTCCAGGCTCAGCAGCAGGAGGTTTTTCTGGATGCGGGTCTCGATGGAAGTGCCTTGGTAGCGGCCGTGCTCGGTCTTCAGGAACGCCACGGCCCCGGAGCGGTCGCCGCGGGCGTCCTGGGTTGCGGCCAGCACCTCGATGGCGGCTCCCAGTGCCAGGGGCAGGCTCCTGTCGGCGTCCAGCTTGCGGCCGGCCAGCAGCGCCGCGCTGCCGTCGTAGGCTTGGCGGGCGTACTGCTCGGCCTTGTCCCACTGTTTGGCGAAGCTGGCGCCGCGACCGACCCAGGAGATCGCCTCCAGCAGTTGCGGGGTCACGGCGGGATTCTTGTCGCGGGCTTCGGCGATCAGGCGCTCAGCGGTGGCCACGTCCTTGGCCCAGGCGGCCTTGCGGACCGGGGCAACCAGGTCGGTGGTCTGGGCCAGCAGGACTGCCGGCAGCAGGACTAGCAGCGGGGCGAATCGGCGTTGGGAAATCATACCCCAAGGATACCGCAGTTCGGGTAGAATCGTTACGCACCATGAGCGGCAAACTCCTGACCTTGACTTTGTTCTGTACTGCCCCCGCCTGGGGGTGGGGCCGGCTGGGTCATGAGATGTCCGCCCGGGTGGCGGTGCGAGCCCTGCCCTCGGAGATGCCCGGCTTCTTCCGGGAGGCCATCGAGGAGCTTGCCTACCTGTGCCCGGAGCCGGACCGCTGGCGAGACACGCTGAAGAGCCCGGCCCTGACGGCGCTCACAGCGCCGGACCACTGGATGAAGATGGAAAACGTGCCGGCCGGACTGCCCGGGACCCGCTACGAGTTCGTGCTGGCCAATGTGGGGCGCAAGAACCAGGCCGGGCGGGCGCTGGCGGTGCAGGATCTCGGCACCGGGGTGTACGCCATGGCCGAGTTCGCCGAGATGCTCACGGTGGGCTTTCGCCTGTGGCGCCGGGCGCCGTCAGCCACCCCGGCCGAGCAGCGCCTCCGCCGCCAGATGGAGCAGAACATCATCCACGCCGCCGGGGTGCTGGCCCATTGGGTGACCGACACCGCCCAGCCGCTCCACGCCTCGGTGCACATCAGCGGCTGGCACAACGAGTGGCCCAACCCCCGCCAGTTCGAGGGCAAGGGGATTCACGGCCGCTTCGAGTCCACTTATGTGGATGCCAACATCCGCGAGCCGGACATCGCTGCCCGCGTCGGCGACGCGCGCGCTCTGGGCGTCTGGATCGAGGAGGCCGAGCGGCACCTGCGCAGCAGCAACAGCTTCGTGGAACGGGTCTACGTGCTGGACCAGCAGGCGTCATTTGGATCCGGCAAAGAGCCGCCGGAGGCCAAGGAGCTGACCGCCGCCCGGCTGGGGGCCGGCGCCCAGGCCCTGCGGGACTTCTGGTATTCGGCATGGAAGAAGAGCGAGTGAGGCACATTTCATCGTTGCTGAGGAGGCAGAGCATGAAACGAGCGACAGCGATTCGGTTGTTTGGGTTGATTCTGGCCCTGGGTGGCATCTGGGGGGCCCTGACCCAGCAGCCGCCGGCGGGTCTGGGGGTCGAGAAGATCGCCGAGGATCTGCACGTCATCACCGGCAGCGGCGGCAACGTGGCGGTGCTGACCACCAGCGACGGCGTCATTCTAGTCGACGACAAGTTCGAGCGCAACGTGCCCGAGATCGTCGCCAAGGTGAAGTCCATCACCGACAAGCCGATCAAGTACGTGCTCAACACCCACCAGCACGGGGACCACACCGGCGGCAACCATGCCCTGATGTCCTCCACCGAGATCTTCTCGCACAAGAACGCCCGGCTGAACATGATCAAGGGCTCGCAGTCGGGCGTGCCGCGGGTGGCCTTCGACGCCGAGCTGACCCTGGGGCTGGGCGGTAAGGAGGTGCGGGCCCGCTACTTCGGCGCCGGCCACACCAACGGCGACGTCGTCATCTACTTTCCGAACCACAAGATCGTCCATATGGGCGACCTGTTCGTGCGCGGCGCCCCGTTCATCGACTACAGCGCCGGGGGCAGCTCCGACGCCTGGATGAAGACCATCGACGGGGCCATGACCCTGGAGTTTGACACCGTCATCCCGGGCCATGGGGCCATCTCGAAGCGCGCCGACCTGGCGGCCTGGAAAGGTAGTTTTGAGACCTTGCGCAGCCGGGTCCGGGAGCTGACCCGGCAGGGCAAGGGCCGCGAGGAAGTGGCCACGGCGTTGAAGGTCGACGACCTGGGATTTGCGATCGGGGGGATGTTCGCGAAGAGCCTCCCGGGCCTGTATGACGAGCTGTCGCGGTCGAGGTAGGGCCGTGAAGCTGGCGATCCTGGGCTTGGTTGGGGCGGCGGCGCTTGCGGCGCAGAGCGGAGCGCCGCGCGTGTTCTGGTTCCCCAAGCCGGTCCGGCCCGCGCCCTACGCGCCCCCCATGCAGCCGCTCACCCGCCTGGAGGACCTCAAGGCCCGCCACTGGGGCCAGTCGAACTGGAGCGAGCTGGTGATTGCTGATTCTAACTCGCGGGCCCAGGTGATCTCGGCGGCGCCGGGGTCGAAAGTGGCCCGCCACCTGCACCCGGATTCCCCCGAGTGGTGGGTGGTGCAGCAAGGCCGCCTCCGCTTCGAGATCGAGAGCCCGCCGGGGAAGTTCCAGCTCATCGAGGCGCGCCAGGGATCGTACGTCTTTGCGCCGGAGCGGCACCTGCACTCCCTGGAGGTCATCGGCGACCAGCCCGCCATCCGCTTCGAGGTGACCCTGGCCCACACCACGCCGGTCTTCGAGTCGAAGCCCGAGGGGTTGGGCAAGGGGGAGATCGAGTTCCTTCCGGTACGCCTCGACACCGGGCCGAACCCGACCGACCTCCCCAGCCCCGGGGGCAAGCCCGATCGCCTGCACGTCAACATCGAGGACCTGGAGGCCGCCCACCGCGGCCAGAGCTCCTGGTCCGAGCCGGCCATGAGAAAGAACCGGGTGCGCGGCAACTTTATCTACGGCCACGCCAAGGACAACCGCAGCCGGCCGGGCGACCGCGGCCACTTTCACGCCGATTTTGCGGAGTTCTGGATCGTCTTGCGGGGCAAGCTGCGCTGGGTGATGGAAGGCCTGGCGGAGCCCATCATCGCCGGGGAAGGAGACATCGTCTATGCCCCGCCCAAGACCTTCCACCTGCCCCAATTCTGGGGGGAGGGACCGTCCTGCCGGCTCACCAGCAGTACCTATCCGAGCGCCAATCACCTGTACGATGCGGGGCGCTGAAACCGGTTGTAGCGGCCCGACTCCAGTCGCCCTGCTGGGGCATCCCCCGGCTCCGCCTTAGATCGTTATGCGCCGCGCCAAGTCGTGAGACTCCGGGTGCGCAGCGAGGGATTGACTTTTCGCGC
>Ga0247727_10017691_pt1 | contig 11311 bp, 13 predicted proteins | sample WisWelCaveWW1625_FD_202498 | JGI IMG/M metagenome (GOLD analysis project Ga0247727, IMG submission 202498) | Biofilm microbial communities from Wishing Well Cave, Virginia, United States - WW16-25 | ecosystem: Environmental > Aquatic > Deep subsurface > Groundwater > Cave microbial mat | place...
ACCGGCGACACCTTCCATCCTGACTGGAACTACACCGTCAGACCACGACGCCCGCAGAAATCGTAGCGGTTATTGTTCCGGGTGTCCTAAGAGAATAGAAGCCCACTGCGGCGATCCAGAACACACTAACCAGTGCCCAAAGCCGAAACAGCCCACGCGACCAATTCATGCTTGTACTAGCCTTCTCAGGGCCCCTTCAGCGTAACCAACGTCTGACACCCAACTGCAACGATGGCGCATGGAATGCCAACCCACGCGCAGGTGATCTGTCTCCGACGGCGACGTTGCTCGAAAGCAGATACCCCGTCCCAAGTCTCCTTGTCTTGAGGGACCCCGATGCTGTTCACATACAGTGCTAGGACTGAGACAAGGCCAGCCGCCTGACTAATCAGGTTGAGCACCAGAACCCAATCTCTCGACATGTGACGCTCACTTCTTCTGAGTGGGGTTGGGTTGGGCGACTTTCGACGCATTCGGCCCAGCCCATAATCTTCGTCAAAGAAAGATCGCTAACTACCCTTTCCGTCCTCCTCGAACGTGTAGTCGAAGTCGCAATGGCTGGCGCCCTGCATGATGGTCTGGGTGCGCTTCAGCTTGATGCGGGCGTCGTAGCCCTCGCAGAAGGTGCCGTCGCGCTGGCAGGAGAGCAGGTGGCCGATCTCGCCGAGCCCCATGTCGCGGTACATCTCCGCGTACTTGCAGCGGGTGACGTTGTAGCGATACCGCGTGTCGCTCGCCTCCTTCACCTCGATGGTGAGCGCATCCCCGCGCAGCCACGGCTCCTGACGGGCGATGAACGTCTCGAGCGAGGTCTCGCCGCCCGCGGCCGCCGCCAATTGCGCGGCCTGCTCCATGGCCGACTTGCGCACCGACTCGGCGATGGTCCTCTGCGCCGTCTCGATGCCGTGGCTGGCCTTCAGCGTGTCGTAGACGTGCTTGAGGATCGCCGCCTCGATGCGCCGTTTCTCCAGCATGGCCATGCTCTGTGCTTCTGACATCGCAATTTCCCGGGTCCGCTATCCTGCGCTATGCTTTGAGAATAACCCAAGCCGGTTGCCGGCAAAACGAGGGAACGCCTTGAGCGACGACTGGACGGGCGCCATCGACTGCGACTTCCACCCGCGCGCGCCGACGCCGCGCGCGCTCAGCGCCTACATGGACGAGCACTGGCGCGACACCGTGGAGGTGCGCGGCATCGACACCTGGGAGACCATCGCCTACCCGGCCAACGCCCCGCTGACCATGCGGCCGGACTGGCGGGAGAGTGGCGCCGACGCCGATCCGGTCAAAGCTGCCAAGGAGACCCTCGACCGCTTCGCCTTCGCGCACGCCATTTGCAATTGCCTGTTCCCGGTCCAAACCTTCCGCGACGAAAATCTGGCGGCGGCCTTCGCCCGCGCCGTCAACGACTGGCTGGCGGCCGAATGGCTCGACAAGGACGCGCGGCTCAGAGGCTCCGTCGTGCTCCCTATGCAGTCCACCGAGCGCGCGGTGGAGGAGATCGAGCGCCGCGCCGGCGATCCCCGCTTCGTGCAAGTCCTCATGCTGGTGTTCGGCGAGCAGCCGCTCGGCAAGTCTGTCTTCTGGCCGATCTATGCCGCCGCCGAGCGCCACGGCTTCACCGTCGGCATCCATGCCGGCAGCAGCTACCACCACGCGGTCACGGGCTCGGGCTGGCCCAGCTACTACCTCGAGGACTACGCCGCCCAGTCGCTCGGCTTCCACACCCAGCTCGGCAGCCTGGTGTGCGAGGGCGTGTTCGTGAAGTTCCCCAAGCTCAAGGTGGTGTTGATCGAATCGGGCGTTACCTGGCTGCCTCCCTACCTGTGGCGCCTGTCCAAGTTCTGGCGCGGCGTGCGCAACGAGGTGCCCTGGATCGACCGTCCGCCGGAGGAAATCGTGCGCGACCACGTGCGGCTCACGGCCCAGCCGTTTGACGGACCGCCCGGCGCGGCGCACATTGGCCGGGTCATGGACCAGCTGCAGTCCGATCAGATGCTGTTGTTTGCGACCGATTTCCCGCACTGGCAGTACGACGGCGAACAGATGCTGCCCGCCGGCATCTCGCCTGGCCTGCGCCGCAAGATCCTGATCGACAACCCGCTTGCCACCTACCCTCGCCTCGAGAGGCCCACATGATGCTCGATGCCCCGCTGGCGCCCGAAGCCGAAGCCGACCGTCGCCCCGACGCGCAAGCGCAGACCCGCCTCGAGATCATCGACGGCGACGTGCACCCGGCGCTGCGCTCGGTCGCCAACCTGAAGCCCTACATGCCGGCGCGCTGGTGGGAGGTGCTGGCGACCTACGGCACGCGCCGGCGGCACGGCATGAGCTTCGAGCCGTACCCGAAGTCGGCGCCGCGCGCCTGCCGCCGCGACGCCTGGCCGGAGGACGGCGGGCCGCCCGGCTCCAACCTGGATCTGATTCGCAAACAGTACCTCGATCACTACGGCGTCGCGTTCGGCATCCTGGGCCCCTTGGGCGTCACCGGGCAGAGCGAGGTGAACCTGGACCTCGCCGCGGCGATCGCGTCTGCCGCCAACGACTGGCAGCGCGAGGTCTTTACAAAGAGGGAGCCGCGGCTGCGCTCCGCCATCGTGGTTCCCTACGAGGACGGCGCCGCTGCCGCGAGGGAGATCGAGCGCTGCGCCCCCGATCCGGCCTACGCCCAGGTGTTCATGCTGACCCGCAGCTCCGAGCCCGCCGGCAACCGCCGCTACTGGCCAATCTACGAGGCCGCCGCGCGCCATGGACTGCCGGTAGCCCTGCATGTGTTCGGCGCCAGCGGCCATCCCTACACGGGCGCGGGGTGGCCGTCCTACTACGTGGAGGAGGGCGCCGGCCATTCCACCTCGTGCCAGACGGTGGTGACCAGCCTCGTCGTCGAGGGCGTGTTCGAGCGCTTCCCGAACCTCAAGGTGGTGATAGTCGAGGGCGGCTTCGCCTGGCTGGCGCCGCTGGCGTGGCGGCTCGACAAGCTCTACGAGCGCATGCGCGGCGAGGTTTCGCATCTGAAACGCAAGCCGTCCGAGTACATCCGCGAGCACATCTGGGTCACCACCCAGCCCATGGAGGAGCCTGCCGACCGCAGGCAGGTGCTCGACATGATGGAGTGGATCGGCTGGGACCGGCTCTTGTTCTCCTCCGACTACCCGCACTGGGATTTCGACGACCCATTCCGCGCCTTTCCCGCCGGGATGCCGCGCGAGCGCACCCAGCAGATCCTCACGGCCAATGCCAAGGCGGTGTACAGGTTACCGTGAAGCCTCGATATTGGACGGTGCGATACTTGCTTGGATGGTAACGTATATGGTCCAATGTGTGATCCTGCTCGAGTTCTAGGATGAGAGAGGCCGGAGCCCATTTCGAATTTGGTTCAGATCCCTTGACGCCCAAGCTGCAGCCAAGATCAACACCGCTCTAACGCGGTTGGAATTGGGCAACACATCCAACGTGAAAGGCGTCGGCGCGGGTGTTTTCGAGCTGAAGGTGGATTTTGGCCCGGGTTATCGCGTGTATTTCGGGAAGGATGGAAGCGAAGTCGTCATCCTGCTCGGCGGCGGTACGAAAAGGCGGCCAGATCGCGACATCAGCGCCGCGCGTGCGAGTTGGCAGAACTACAAGAGCCGCAAGAAACCTTGAGGGTTGGAATGCCTTTGACCCGATCGTTCAAGGAGACGGTAAAGGAGCGTGTCCAGGAGGACCGAGCCTTTCGTGCCGCGCTCTTGACTGAAGGCATTGATGCGTTGCTCGCTGGTGATGTGGACACCGGCAAAGCGATCATCCGCGACTACATCAATGCCACGGTCGGGTTCGAGAAGCTCGCCGAAGAGACCGGCATCCCAAGCAAGAGCCTGATGCGCATGTTTGGGCCGACTGGCAATCCGAACGCGCGCAACCTGTTCTTGGTCATCAGCGTACTTCAGCAGTCCTCAGGCACAAGCTTGTGTGCTTGTTCTGAGCCCAAGCCCTCAAGATCTCGTACCCCGAGGTCGGTGCCAGCTCTGCCAAGAGCAGGCTAGCCGCATGTCGCGCCAGCCCGCGGGACAAAAGTTCAGTTCGCGAAGATGTTGACCTGGCGACGCCGCCTGCCCGCGTAGGCAAGCGTGAGGCCAAGGACACCGAACAAGCCCCACGCCGGCAGCTGCAGGATCTTGGCGAGCCCCAACTCCCAGACCAGCGGATGCGTGTTGCGCTGCACCGAGCCGCGTGCGGCGGCGAGCGTCACCGGTGCCAGTCTCGACCAGTGCTCATGGGTCGAGATCACCGTTGCCCTGTTGGCCGCCAGGGAGCGTGTGACATCGTTCACCGCAGCAATCACGGCGATAAGCAGGAAGGCGCTCGCAAGGAACCGGAGGAGACCTTTCATCACGTACCAAGAGTGCGAACCGTGCCGCGGCCTATCCGAATGCTCGACGGTCAGTAAGCACGATGATTGCGGCGGCACAACGCTTGTTTCAAGCGTTCGGTGCAACCGGCACGGGTTCCATTGTGGGCTCCACGAGGTCGGAGGGGCGACTCAGCCCTTCAGCGCGGCGAAGTGGAAGGTGTGACGCGCCATAGTGTCAGAGAACGAGCGTGGCCGCTGTCGGGTGAGTCCCGCACGAGGCAAACCCTCATTGGAGTGACGACCCCAAACCTCGACGCTGGACGTCTGAACGCACGTTTGCCGTCAGGGGGCCCGAAGACGCCAATCCGCTCGTGGCCGATGTCACTTGCTGCGGCGCCGGTCGGCGGTGAACTCCGCTTCAAGTCGGTGCTCGAGCTCCACCAGGTCGGAGGGGAGCGGCATCCCATAGGCCTTGAGCTCGTTGAGGTTCTGCATGATCCGCAGGTAGAGCTCATGCCGATCTTGCGGTGCATCCTGCAGCGCCGCAAGCAGCAGGGCGATTTCAGCCTTTGTGTTTTCGAAGGCCATCGATGCGTCCGCCTAGAAACGAGGCCCGAGCGTCTAACCCGATGGCAACAATGCATGATACCACTCGAGGTTGCAACCGGAGTTGCCGCCTCACCGTTCCACCGCGCCCCGTGCAGGGCGGCGGAAGAAAGGTGCTGGTCACCAAGCCCCAGAAGCCGAGCCGCGTCTTTGCAGGGGGATAGTCGTGTCTTGGACGCGTGCCCTTCTTGGACCAACCCACCATGAGCCCGGGACGGCGTGGGAACCCGGACAAGGTCTGGTCAGCTATTTCTTTGCCTCGGGAGGGGGCCGACGGTATTTGATAGCCCACACAAAGAGCGCGATGCCCGCAAGCGGCAGAAACACCATCAAGCCAATGCCTGCGAGCATTGAAAAGACGTCAATTCCATCAGGCCCAATCATTACAGCCTCCTTTTGCCGAGGAGCTAGCTTCAAGCTTCGTCGTCGCGCTCACTGCACGCCAGCGCTCGCCTTCCCGCCCCGCCACCCTGCCTCGACCTCACATCGGCTTTGGTTGGTTTTTCGCCGATGCCGCGGCCGTGACTGTTACTACCGCCCGGGTAGCGCAGGGGCTGATCCGAGCCTCTCGGCCTTCGCCCTTGTCCATTGGCGCAGCGCGTCGTGCGCCTCGCTGGCCGCAGCCTCGACGACACCCGGCCGCTCCGTGCGCGCCGTCACCTCCAGGCGCAGCCCGTTCGGATCGAAGAAATAGATGGACTTGATGAAATCGTGATCGACCAGCCCCTTCACCTCGATTCCGGCATCCTCCAGCCGCTTCTTGATGGCCAGAACCTCATCGACCGAACCCACCTCCATGGCGAAATGCTGCACCCAATCCGGCGTATTCGGGGAAGGTATGGGCATCTCGTTCCTGCCGAGATCGAAAAATGCGATGTAGGAGCCGTCGCCCATGGCAAAGAACATGTGAGCGTAGGGCGCCCTTTCACCCGTGCTGGGGACCCGGTCGGCCGCCATGAAGTTGACGAGAGGGAGGCCCAGCAGGTCTTCATAGAAGCGGCGCGTCTCTTCCGCGTCGCGACAAGGGTGGGCGTAGTGATAGAGCCCGCGAATGCCGGTCTTGGCCATGGAGCTGCCATGCCTCGAGTGGCGGGCGCCCGCGACCATGCGGCGCCGGGTTTCGAAGGAATTCTACGAGAGGCGCATGGAGTCGCGCAACCTCTAACGCCGGCGACGTGCCACCGGCGATGATAGAAAGGAGAACCACGTTGTTCTCGCCCAGTCTTACCAAAGAGGCGGCCGCCCTCCTCGACGACCTGCGTAAGGGCGGCTTGAGGCTGGCCACCGCCGAGAGCTGCACCGGCGGCCTTGTCGCCGCGCTACTGACTGAGATTCCAGGCTCCTCCGACGTGGTCGAGCGCGGGTTCGTCACCTACTCCAATGCGGCGAAGTCCGAGCTGCTGGGCGTGCCAGAGGCGATGCTGGTCCAGCACGGCGCCGTCAGCGCAGCGGTGGCGCAGGCGATGGTCCTGGGCGCGCTCGCCCACTCGCAGGCCGACATCGCCGTTGCCGTCACTGGTGTCGCGGGTCCCGGCGGCGGCAGCGCGGCCAAGCCGGTCGGGCTCGTGCATATTGCGGCTGCCCGCAGGGGCGGCGTGGTGCTGCACCAGGAGTGCCGCTTCGGCGACATCGGCCGCGGGCCGGTGCGGATCGCCAGCGTGGAGGCTGCGCTTCAACTGGTGGCGCGCGCCGCGGCGCTGGAGTCGGCGCCGCAGACGGCCTGCGCCCGCTCCTCGAAGGCGCGGGTGTAGCGGCGGAAGGCACGGTCGAACAGGGCGCCGACCAGCATCTGCAGCATCATCGACTTGAACTCGTAGGCGATGAAGAAATCGACGTCGCAGCCGCCGGGCGCGGTCCGAAACTCCCAGCGGTTCTCCAGTTTGCGGAAGGGGCCGCGCGAGTCCGGCGTGCCTTGCGCCAGCACGGCAAAGTGGGCTGGCTCGAGGGTGACGCGGCTGGTGAAGGTCTCGCGGATCGCCTTGTAGCCCACCGTCATGTCCGCGATCAGCACCTGGCCGTCGCCGTTGCGCTCGCGCGAACGCACCGTGAGCGCCTCGCACAGCGGCATGAACTCCGGATACCGCTCGACGTCGGCGACCAAGTCGAACATCTGGTGCGGGGTGAACGGCACGCGGCGGGTGGTGCGGAACGAAGGCATGGCTGCAGGTGACTCCCGGCAATTCAGATTATCAGGAAAGCACTTTCGGGTACCGCGCCACCTCGCCCTCGCGGCGAAACACCACGGGAACCGAAAAGGCCATCGGCCGCGATGGGCGGAGCCGACACAATCCTATAGTGTCGATGGGGGTGGAGATCCCATTGAGGAAGCAGAAACGATGGCCTCGACAGTCGTCGCTATCCTTGGCGCCACCGGCGTCTATGGGCGACACTTGGTGCCGCGTCTTGCCGCAGCTGGCTATCGCGTCCGCGCGCTCGTGCGCACACCGATGTCGGCTGCGATCAGCGGCGCCTGCGGCGCCGAGGTTCACGCGGCCGACATTTTCGACAGAGCCTCGCTCCGCAGGGGCCTGAACGGCTGCGATGTCGCGATCAATCTCGCGACGTCCTTGCCATCGCCGACCAAGGAGGGCGGCGATTTCGACCTGAACGATCGCATGCGGCGCGAGGGCGTGCCGATCTTTCTCGACTCATGCGCCAGCGTCAGCGTGAATCGGGTTCTCCAGCAGAGCATCGCCATGATTCACAGCGGCGGCGGCGATGCCTGGGCCAACGAGGAGACAATGTCTCCGCTGCCCGGAGATTCGATCGCGGGCCGCGCCGTCATGGCGGTGCGCGACATGGAAGCGGCCGTTGCAGCGAGTGCGCTCGACTGGCTGATCCTGCGCGGTGCGTTGTTCTATGGGCCCGGCACCGGATTCGACGACGACTGGTTCGCGCGCGCCCGTGCTGGCAAGCTTCGGCTGCCCGGGACGGGCGACGACTACGTGACGCTGGTGCACATCGCCGACATGGCCGATGCCACCGTCGCAGCGCTGTCGCGATGGCCTTCGCGGCAGAGCCTGATCGTCGCCGACGACGCACCACCGCGCTGGCGCGACCTGTTCGGCTATATCGCAGCCGCAGCCGACGGCCCCGCACCTGCGCCCGGTGGCCCGGTTCGCTTCCCATCCTTCCGGGTCAGCAACCGTCGCGCGCGCGAAGTGCTGGCGTGGTCGCCACGCTACCCGAGCTACCGCATCGGGCTCGCGCGCTGAGGCGCAACGCGTGGGCTCAAGTCGTAGGGTGCAATAAGCGGAGCGCATTGCACCGTTCCACCGCACCACGAACGGCGACGTTGTGGTGAACGCGGTTCGGCGCAATGCGGCTAGCGCCTTATTGCGCCCTACGCCTGCTGCGCCAACCTAGCCACGCGCAGCCGCGCGAAGTCGTCGCCCGCATGGTAGGAGGAGCGCGTCAGTGGGCTCGCCGAGACCATGAGGAAGCCCTTGCTGTAGGCGACACTCTCGTAGGCCTTGAACTCGTCGGGCGGCACGAAGCGCTTGACTTCCGCGTGCTTGCGCGTCGGCTGCAGATACTGCCCGATGGTGAGGAAATCGACGTCCGCCGAGCGCAGGTCGTCCATCAGTTGCAGCACCTCGTCGCGGGTTTCGCCCAGCCCCAGCATGATGCCCGACTTGGTGAACATGGTGGGCGACACCTCCTTCACCCGCTGCAACAAGCGCACGGAATGGAAGTAGCGGGCGCCGGGGCGGATCCTGAGATAGAGAGAGGGCACCGTCTCGAGGTTGTGGTTGTAGATGTCGGGCACCGCCGCCACCACGGTCTCCAGCGCGCCCTCCTTGCGCAGGAAGTCGGGGGTGAGCACCTCGATCGTCGTCTTCGGCGTCAGCGCCCGGATCGCTCGGATGGTCGCTGCGAAATGCTCTCCACCCCCATCGGACAGATCATCGCGGTCGACCGAGGTGATCACGATGTGATCGAGCCCCAGCTTGGCCACCGCCTGCGCGACATTCTCAGGCTCCGCCGGGTCGAGCGCCTCCGGCAGCCCCGTCTTGACGTTGCAGAAGGCGCAGGCGCGCGTGCAGGTGTCGCCCATGATCAGCATGGTGGCGTGCCGGCCGGCCCAGCACTCGGCGATGTTGGGGCAGCCGGCCTCCTCGCACACGGTATGCAGGCCGTGCTGGCGCAGGATGGCGCGCGTCTCGGCAAACTGCGGCGAGGACGCCGGCACCTTCACCCGGATCCAGTCCGGCTTCTTCAGGACCGGCGTGTCGGGCCTGTGGGCTTTCTCCGGGTGGCGCGGGCGCTTGTCGAGGATGGTGACCATGGTCTCTTGCTGCAACGGGCGCCTCGGCCGCAACAAGCCGGGCCCACAGCGAACGTGGCCGCCCGACACGCCAAAATCAAGTCGCGCGTGGGTCGAACTGCCTTCTCCTTCAGCCGATCGCGGGCGTCGGACACTCCAAGGCTTGCAGGAAGCCAACGGACGGCAAGCACCTACCGCGCTGCGCCGCCACGTCTGGAAATTGGCACTCACGTGCCGTGCGCCGCACCGCGGCTTTCCGGTAAGGGTTGAGGGCATTGCGGCCGAGAGTCGTCGCTCGGCCCGGTCCCGGATAGCCTCGGCGCAAGCGCCGCGGCTTCCGGGATGACGGGTGCGCGGGCTGCGTTGGGACGCGAGCCCCCGCCGGCTTCCGCTCGCACTAACGCAGCCAGCCCGCAGCCAGCCGAATCCGGTGGGATACATCCCACCCCATGATGCCAGGCGTTTGTGGTTGCCTTCCCAACACTGAAGTCGCTAGTTTTTTCCGATCAGCGGGCCAAAAGGCGCGTCCAAGCGGGCCAAACCCGCCCCCAGGGAGGCAGCGAATGCAAGAAGCCGTCGGGCTCTTGGACAGCATCTCCGAGTTCTGCCGCCGGGCCAACATGGCCGAGTCGACCTTCGGCCGGCGCGCCGTCAACGACGGCAAGTTCGTCAGCAGGCTGCGCGATGGCGCCCGGATTACGCCGGAGACGCTGGAGCGGGTGAGCGACTTTCTCACCACGCTGGGCGTAGCGGCTCCGGTCTCGCCCCCCGAGCTGATCCCGCTGCTGCGCGTGGTGCCCGCGCCGGCAGGCCCGCCCCGGCGGCTGCCGGTCAAGGATGCCCCCTCGCGCAGCTTCCGCTTCTTCGACAACCGCCAGAAGTATCTGCTGTTCGTCAACACGTGCGGCGAGAAGCAGACGATCGCCAACCGTGTCGGGATGGAGCTCGCCCATCTGCATCCGGCGCCGCCGGCGGTCAGGGTGTTCGACGCCGGCATGGGCGACGGCACGGTCCTGACCCGGGTGATGCGCGAGATGCATCGCCGGCTGCCCACGCTGCCGTTCTATGTCGTCGGCAAGGAGATCAGCCTCGAGGACGTGCGCCTGTCGCTCGACAAGATGGCCGACCGCTTCCACGAGCACCCGGCCACGGTGCTGGTCGTCACCAACATGTACTACACCGAGGCGCCGTGGCTGACGCCGAAGGCGCTCTCCGCCGCCACCTCGCTGGTCTGGCACGAGGTGGCGCTGACCGGCTCGACGGCGGCCGAATTCTCCGAGCAGGTCATCGCGCTCGAGCCGTTCCTTGCCAAGGTCTGGCAGGCCCGGCACAGCGCCAAGACCGGCAATCCCGTGTACGAGCGCCCCGTGGCGCTGGTGATCTACCGCGACGATTTCCGCTTCCTGCTCGACGACGTGATCCCCGTCCAGGGCCGGGCGCGGGCCGACTACGACCTCGTCATCGCCTCCCAGCCCTACCGCGCCCGCGTGCCCGTCGAGTTCAAGGCCGCCAAGGTGGTCGCCCCATTGAGCCGGGCGCTCAGGCCGGGCGGGCGGCTGCTCGGCATCCACTCGTGCGGCCGCGATCCGGGGCTCGAGATCGTGCGCAAAATCTGGCCCGAGGAGGATCCGTTCCAGGCCAGCCGCCACGACATCCTGCGCGCCGTGCGGGCCGAGTTCGGCAAGGACGCGCGCCACTACAATTTCAATGCGTACGCCGACCAGCGCGCCGTCTTCCGCTACGACATGCACACGCTGCCGTCGGAGATCGCCGATTCGATCGGCACCTCCACGCTGTTTGCCGCCTGGAACGCCGCCGTCTACGTCGCCCAGATCGACGACGAGCGCCTGGCCGAGGTGGCCGGGACTCCGAAGTATCTCAATGCCACACGCGAAGTGCTGAAAGCCCACGGCCAGCTGTGGTTCCTCGACGAATCCTACGTCATTTCGCGCAAACGAGGCTGATCCATGCCCGCCCTCCCCGCCGACGCTGCCCAGCCCCGCCCAGGCTCTGGCGCGCCCGACATCGCGGCCGTGGCGGCCGAGCTGGTAGCTTGCGGATCGCTGGAAATGGGGGCCGATACGCCCGAGGATGCGCGCCGCATCGCC
>Ga0247727_10017692_pt1 | contig 11311 bp, 10 predicted proteins | sample WisWelCaveWW1625_FD_202498 | JGI IMG/M metagenome (GOLD analysis project Ga0247727, IMG submission 202498) | Biofilm microbial communities from Wishing Well Cave, Virginia, United States - WW16-25 | ecosystem: Environmental > Aquatic > Deep subsurface > Groundwater > Cave microbial mat | place...
GAGCAACACCGTCAGGTACGCGACCAGCCAGCCGACCGAATACATGAAGCCGTCGTAGCCGTTGAAGGCGATCATGCCCGCGATCCCGAGGAAACTGGCCGCGCTCATGTAATCGCCCGCCACCGCGAGGCCGTTCTGCCAGGCGGTGATGCGCCGGCCCGCGGCGAAGTACGCGCTCGCCCCGCTCGACCGCCGCGCCGACCACCAGGTGATGACGAGCGTCACCGCCACGAAGCCGAGGAACATCCACAACGCGGTCGTCACCCTATTTGCCCTCCGGCTTGAGGTTGAGCTTGGCGATGATCGCGTGCGCCTGGTCGTCAAACCGGCTCGCCTTGCGCAGGTAAATCCACGCCAGCCCCCACGCCATGAAGAACTGCGAGAGCGCGAACAGATACGCCAGGTTCAGCTTGCCGATCACGCGCTTCTCCATCAGCTCGGGGAAGTAGCCCACCAGCACGGGCAGGGCAAAATAGTAAACCACGAAGAAGATCGAGGCCGGCACGATGAACTTCGCCTTGTCGCGGATCAGTTCCTTGAAGTCCGCGGTTGCGGCGATCTGGTCCCAGTTGACCACGTCCTTGTCCTCATCGGCGGTCTGCTCGTGCGGCGGGGGCGGACCGCTGTGGCCGAGGCGGGCGACGTCGGTTTCTGCTCCGACCGCGGGGGTGAGATCGCGGTCGCCTCGATTGCGATTTGGTTCGTTTGCCATTACCGGAACAAGCCCGAGGGAAGCGCCAACCCGTTCAGGTCCGCGGTTCGGTCAGGATTTGCGCGAGACGATGCGGGAAGCCACCGGCGAAGGTCAAGACGTGAGGCGAAACTTTTACCGGTTCGGCAGCGAAGTGAGCTTGAGCGCCTCGGCCACATTGCGCAGGTGGTTCATGTGATCCTCCGGAGTGTCGCCGCGGTAGCCGAGGACTTGAACGCCGCGCAAGCCACCCCATGACCTGAGTTCCATGCCGGGCGGGCTGAATTCGGCGCTCGTACGAAATCGACGGGCATCCAATGCGCGGAGCAATTCGTCCGCCGTCTCGGTCGTGCTCGCGTAGCCTCCCGGCACCTGCTCCGAATGGGTGACGATCATCGTGGCCTCACGGCGTGCGGCGCGTTGGGCGAAACGGATGAAATCGCGGACGTGCTCCGGATTGACGGCGTTGGCGCCATCCCGCTCGACGTAACCGGCGTAGAGCGAATCCGCGAGCACGAGGTCGGTGATCTGTTCGCGCCAGGTGCGTTGCTTCAGGATTTCCCGCACGGCGCCGTACCCCGCGCTGAAGGATGCCACGGCCAGTTTGCCTTGCGTCAGTTCCCGGCCGGACTGGCGGGAAAGTTCCTTGCGCGCGTTGGTCAGGATTTTCCCGAACAGGTTGGTGTCCTCAAACGGCTTGGCATAAGCGGCGGAGAGGCCGTTGAAGTTGATGACGACAAGCGCGGCTGACTTGCGGGAGCGGACGAGGTTCGAACGAACCGTCGGCGGATGCCCGTGGAAGAACACCAGCAGGTCGGCCTTGTCCTCGCGCGGCTGCCAGTCCGACGGGACGAAAAGGCTGCCCGTGGGAAGAATGACTTCGTGGAAGATGATCGGCCGGTCGGCGGCGGCGGCCAGGGACGACGCCAGCATCGCGCTCAAGAAGAACATCCGCCGCAGCCGCCGCCCACACGCCGCGCCCACGATCCGTAGCAGGCGAGGTAACGAGACTCCATTCATCCGACGGCAACAAGGCGTCCGGGGCAGTTCGATTGAAGTGAGTCTCGTGACCTCGACTGCTACGCAGGATGGAAAACGGCGCGTCATGGCCGCATCGTTCCCAACATTTCCTCCACCGCCTCGCGCAGCGCGGCCACCATCTTGCGCGCCTGCGCGGGCGTGGTGCAATACGGCGGCATGAGCACGACGACGTTGCCGATGGGGCGGGTGAGCACGCCGCGTCGGGCCATCGCCTCGCAGACGCGGATGCCGGCGCGTTCGCGCAGCGGAAACGGCTCGCGCGTGCGCCAATTCCTCACCAGCTCCACGCCCACGATGAATCCGACCTGCCGGATGTCGCCGATGTTGGGAAGGGACCAGAGGGACTTGAGTTCGCGGCTCAGGACGCGCTGCAACTCTGCGCGCGCACGGATGCTCGCGGGGCTTTGCAGGAGGTCGAGGTTCGCCAGCGCCGCTGCCGCGCCGAGTTGATTGCCGGTGTAGCTGTGGCCGTGGAAGAACGTCTTGAACTCCTCGTACTCGCCGAGGAACGCGTCGAAAACCTTCTGCGTGGTGAGCGTGGCCGCCATTGGCAGGTAGCCGCCGGTAAGGCCCTTGGCCAGGCAGAGGAAGTCGGGTTGGACACTTTCGCGATGACAGGCGAACAGGGGAGCCTGGGAGAAAGGGAGAAAGGGAGAAAGGGGGAGATTCACCCCGGCACCCTTTCGCTCTTTCGCCGCATCACCCTTTCCCCCTTTCTCCCCTGCTCCGCTTCCCGTCCGGCCAAAGCCGGTCATCACCTCGTCCGCCACGAGCAGCGCGCCAGAGCCGCGGGCAATCTCCGCGACGCGCGCAAGCCAGCCGGCGGGCTGCGGGATCATGCCAGCCGCACCTTGGATCAACGGCTCGAAGACGAATGCAGCGTACTTTCCGCCCCGCCGCTTCCGCACGGTGAACTTCTGCTCGACCTTGCCGACGCATTCCCAGTTGCACTTGCGGTACTCGCGCGCATCGGCGCGCTCGGGCTTGGCACGGTTGAAAGGACAACGATAGCAATACGGCGCCATCACCTTGTCCGATTTGAACAGCAGGCCGGCGTAGGCTTTGTGGAAGAGGTCAATGTGGCCAAGGCTCACCGCACCCACGGTGTCGCCGTGATACGCGCCCTCAAGCGAGAGGAAACGTGACGACTGGCTGCGTCCGGTGCGGCGGGCAAACTCGTACGCGAGCTTGAGCGCGACTTCGAGCGCGGTGGAGCCATTGTCGCTGAAGAAAACTTTGGAAAGGGTGAGAGGGGGAAAGGGAGCAGGGGAGACTTGCGGTTTCGCCGCGCCTCCCCCTTTCCCCCTCTCTCCCTTTCTCCCTTTCAACGCGGTGAACAGTGGATTGACCGCGCGAACCAGTTCAGCGGCCAGCAAACTCGCCGGCTCATTGGCTAATCCCAACGCCGAGCTGTGCGCGATTTTCTTCAACTGCCGCACGAGGACGGCGTTGAGCTTGGGATGGTTGTGCCCGTGGAGATTGGTCCAGATCGACGAGTTGCCATCGAGGTACTCGCGGCCCTTCGTATCGCGCAGCACCGCGCCCCTGCCCTCGACTATGACGATTGGCTCGCGGCGCAGCCAGTCGCGCATCTGCGTGAATGGATGCCAGACGTGGCGATGATCGAGTTGGGCGAGCCGTTCCATTTTCGATTTACGATTTACGATTCACGATTTCGGCCAACGCGGCAGCCAATGTTGCTATGTCCTCGGCTCGATGGCTGGCGCTCAAGGTCACGCGCAGCCGGGCCGCACCGCGCGCGACGGTCGGATAGCGGATGGCGGGAACGAAGATGTCGCGCTCGCGCAGCCGGACCGCCAACTCCACCGCCCGCGCTTCCGCGCCGACGATCAGCGGTACGATGGGACTGCGCACCGCGGCCAGCGGCCAGCCGGCATTGATGAGTTCGCTCTTGAGCAAGTCCACCAGCGCCCACAAACGCTCGCATCGCTCCCGGCCTTCCGGCGATTGGATCAACTCGATTCCCGCCCGCGCCGCCGCGGCCTGCGCGGGTACGGGCGCGGTGGAGAAGATGAAGCTGCGCGCACGGTTGACGAGGAAATCCACCAGTGCGCGCGAGCCGCAGATGTAGCCGCCGCCCGCGCCGACGGCCTTGCCGAGCGTGCCCATCTGGATTTCAACCTCGCCTGCGATCCCGTGCTCTTCGGCCAGACCAGAGCGATGCTCGCCGAAGAGTCCGGTGGCGTGCGCCTCGTCCACCATGAGCCACACACCGTATTTTTCCTTCAACGCCACGAGGTCGCGCAGCGGGGCGAGGTCGCCGTCCATGCTGAAGACGCTTTCGGTGACGATGAGGACGTGGCGGTGTTCGGAAGGACGAGCTACGCGAGTCCCAATTTTAGATGAGGACTCGCGTAGCTCGTCCCTCCGATTTGTCCACTTGAGGATACGCTCCAGGTCGTCGAGGTCGTTGTGTTTGAAGACGCGGAGCTTCGCGCCGCAGAGGCGCGCGGCATCGACGATGGATGCGTGGACGAGCTTGTCCACAATGATGATGTCGTCCTTGCCGAGCAACGCGGTGACGACGCCGAGGGCGGTGGCGTAGCCCGTGGAGAATGTGAGCGCGGCCTCGGAGCCTTTCCACGCGGCGAGGGCCTCCTCCAGTTCGTGATACGGCGCGAGCGAACCGCAGATGAGCCGCGACGCGCCCCCGCCAGCGCCGTATTTCTCGACCGCACGGATCGCGGCCTCCTTGAGCGCGGGATGGTTGGCGAGTCCGAGGTAGTCGTTCGAGGAAAAGTTAAGCAGCAAACATCCGCCGACCTCGATGCGCGCGCCCTGCGGGGAATCCACGCGGCGCAACTCACGCAGCAGACCTTCGCCGCGCACGGTGGCGAGGCGGGCGCGCAGTTCGTGCTCAAACTGTTTTTCCACAACGGGGCGGCGTCCGGGAGAACGCGGCCGGCTCATTTAGAGCGGAAAGGCGCGGAGAAGTCAGCCGCGTTCTGACGGACGCGGCCTTGAACGGAGCGAATCAAGTCGCGGCCGGCCCGGTGATGGGGCTCCTTTCGAGTCGCCGGTGCTCTCACGTCCCGGGCGGAACCACCCAGCGGCCATCGATCATCGAAGCCATCACGTCACCGGCATGATGCACCACGGCCTCTGCCACCTGGGACGCATCGCCCGCGAACGGCACGGCAATCAGGTCGGCCAGTGCGCCGGGGGAGAGTTCTCCCAATTCCCCTGCGCGGCCGAGCGCCCGGGCGCCGGTGAGCGTCGCCATCCGCAATATGTCAGCGGGACGGAGATCAGCCTGCGTCGCGGCGAAGGCCTGCATCTCGGCGAACATCGAGAGCGCCGGGGGACGACCGTGTTCCTTGAGCGTGCTGGCCAGGCTGTCGGTGCCCAGACAAACGTTGACGCCCGCGGCGGCCAGTGCCTCCCGCGGAAAGCGCTGGTGGCCGAAGTAAGCGTGGCTGCGCGGGCAGTGGACGACGCTCACGCCGCGACGGCCAAGCGTCGCCGCGTCACGATTCCCGAGGTAATTGACATGCACGGCGAGGAAGCCGGGCCCCAGCACGTTGAGTCGTTCCAGGAGCGTCACGGGCGAACCGCGCCCGCAGTCGGCCATGTCGCGCTGGCCCTTGAGCCAGTCGAACATCCCGCCGTGACGGTACATGAACATCTCAAATTCGCCCGCCGATTCCGCAACGTGCGACGAAATGAGTGTCCCGTGCTCGCGCGCCGCGCGCGCCGCCGCCATGAACACGTCCGGCGACGCGGTGTACGGTGCGTGCGGCGAAAGTCCGGCGGCGTTGCGCCCGGCGGGCAACGCGCGAATCCGTTCCAGCGCCTGGCCGACCAGCTCGTGCCCCGGCGTGCGGCTCCGGACGTTGAGCAGTTCGAGGAACGAATGCACGCGCAGCGGCGTGCTCTCCCACACGTCGGGCAGCAGTTCCGGCACGGCTTCGATGTCCGCGACGGTGGTCGTGCCCGTGCCCAGGAGACTTTGCGCCCCGTGGAGCCACGAGCGGGCGTAGTCACCGTAGCTCCAGCCGGCTTTGAGCATGATGAGACTGCTGATCCAGTCCGTGAAGTGCCGGGGCGCCGGGATCAGACCGGCCATGCCCGTGTAATCGAGATGACAGTGCGCGTTGATCAGGCCGGGCAGCACGACGACTTCGCCAAGGTCCACCATTTCATCCGCTGACCCGGCGCGCAGGTCCGCCCAGCGGCCGACGGCGGCGATGCGGTTGCCGCGCACGAGCACGGCGCCGTCGGCGATCGGCTCGCGGGAGACGGGCAGGACGGTTCGGGCGCGCAGGAGCATAAAGACAAGGGCCGGGAACCTTGCGGTTCTCGGCCCGGTGAAATCTCAGCGCGCGATCACGCCTCGGTTTCGCGGACGCGGCGTTTCACGGCCGAGGCGACGGCGTGCTTTTTCTCCTTGGCCTTGCTGTGCCGTTTGCGGATCTGTTGTTCGACCTTCTTGGTCACCTTGTCGATGGCGGCATACAGATCGGCGTCCTTGTCCTCGGCGAAGTGGTCCTTGCCCCGGACGCCGATGCGCATGGAGCAGGAGAACTGCTTGTCGGGAAGCTTGGTGTGGTCGTGCTCGATGGTCACGCGCGCCTCGACGGCCCGCTGCTCGAAGTGGTCGAGCTTCTCGATCCGGCTGACGAGGTGGTCCTCAATGCCCTGAGTGATCTTGATGTTGTGCGATGAGAGAATCAACTTCATGAAGCAAGTGTGGCGGCACCACCGCGCAAAATCCAGCCCTAGCCTGCGCGAATTTCACCTTGCATTGGCAGTGCCGGGCGGCAGGTTCGCACGCAAATGCCCGCCACGCTTCTGAGGTTGTTCACCGCAGTTTCCGCGCTCGCACTGGGGCTGCGCACCTTCGCGGCGCCGGGCGGCGGCCTGCTCCTTCCCGCAACCGGCAAACCCGTCGCAGCGTTCGCGGGAGTGGAAAGCGCATTCACCGACTTCCTGCGCGAGCACCAGGTCACCGCCGCCACGCTGGCCATCTCCCGCGAGGGCGAAATCCTGTTGAGCCGCGGCTACGGCTGGGCGAACGAGGCGCGCACCGAGGTGACGCCGGCCCACCTGCGGATGCGGATCGCCAGCCTCAGCAAGGTGTTCACGGCCGCGGCAGTCAAGCGCCTCATCCGCGACGGCCGGCTGAGGTCCGACACCAAAGTGTTGGCCCTGCTCGGGCACGACATCGCGAAAATTCACGGCGCCGATCCGCGGCTGGCGAACATCACCATCGAACACTTGCTCCGGCACGAGGGCGGCTGGGACCGCGAGGCTGCGTTCGATCCGATGTTCATCGATGAGCGGGTGCGGGGCGCGCTCGGCCTGGCCACCGCGCCGACCGCTGCGGACATTGTGCGCTACATGCTGACGCAGCCATTGCAATTCAATCCCGGCACGCGCCCGGCCTACTCGAACTTCGGCTACGAAGTGCTCGGACTGGCGGTGGAAAAAACGTGCGGCCAGCCACTCTCCTCGTACTTGCAGGCGGAAGTCTTTCAGCCGCTCAAGCTCGCGTCGCTGGCGCCGGGGCGCGAGCAACCGCAAAGCAACGAAGTCTGGTACGACCGCCGGGGCGACGTGTCCGTGAACATGAAGTCCCGCCTGGCCAGCGGCGGCTGGATTGCCTCGGCACCTGACCTGTGCCGCTACCTCGCCGCGTATTGGATCAGCGGCGAGCTCCGGACGCCGGGCCGGCCGCAGAGCTGGTATTTTATGGGCAGCCTGCCGGGAACCACCGCGCTGGTCGCCCAACGGCGCGACGGCCTCGATGTGGCGGTGCTGATGAACAGCCGTGCGCGCGATTTCAAACCCTTCAACGAGGAGCTGCGCCGCCAGATCAACCGCGCGCTCGATGCGGTGTCATTCCCCGCCGCGCCTCCGGCGGCGGTATCCTCCACCAACACGGTTCAGCGAAGAACAAACCGGCGGTGACGTGCAAAGACGTCGCGCAAGGCGAGCGAGGTTTCGTCCTGGATCGCCTGGAGTTCGCGGTACACTTCCACGCTGGCCGGGATCGGCGTGGCGGTTTCGCCCGGGTTCAACGCCACAAAGCGGTCGGTGATCTCTTCGATGGAGACCTTCTCGCCCTTCTGCCGGCGCCAGCACCAGAGCGCCTGCAAGGCGGCGCCAAAGGCCGCGCCTTCGCTGACCTGGAGCGTGACGACCTCGGTGTTGAAGATGTCGGCCATGATCTGCCGCCAGACCCTGGACTTCGCGCCGCCGCCGGTCGCGCGAATCTGCGCCGGCTCGACGCCGAGTTCGGCCAGGCGGCGCAGGCCGTAGTTCATGCCGAGCGTCACGCCCTCCATCGCGGCGCGCGCGTAATGGCCCGCCTTGAAGGTACGCGAGTTGACGCCGAGAAAGACGCCAGTGCCGTCGGGGACGTTGGGGGTGCGCTCACCTTCAAGATACGGGAGGAGCATCAACCCATCGGAGCCGGCCGGCACACGCGCGGCTTCAAGCGCAAGCTTCTCGTGCGTCCAAGCGAAGTCCTCGCGCACCATCTCGGTGGCCACGGTGACGTTCATCGTGCAGAGGAGCGGGAGCCAGCGATTGGTCGAATCGCAGAACGCGGCGATCTCGCCCCGCTTGTCCACGACGGGTTTCTCGGAGCAGGCGTAAATGGTGCCGCTGGTGCCGAAGCTGGCGGTGATGACGCCGGCGCGCGTGTTGCCGGTGCCGACGGCGCCCATCATGTTGTCGCCGCCGCCCGCGCTGACGAGCACGTCGGTGCCGAGGTCGAGGGACTTGGCGGTGGAAAGCTGGAGCGTGCCCGCCGGCTGGTCGCTGGGGATGAGCGGTGGGAGCTTGTTGGCGAGGTCGGCGTCGATGGCGTCGAGCGCGGCGGGGCACCACTTGCGTTTGCGCACGTCGAGCAGCGCGGTGCCGCTGGCGTCGCCGAATTCCATGACGCGGTTGCCGGTGAGCCAGAAGTTCAGATAGTCGTGCGGGAGCAGCACGGTGGCGAGGCGCGCGAAGTTTTTCGGCTCATGCTTCTTGAGCCAGAGGATTTTCGAGGCGGTGAAGCCGGGGAGGACGGCGTTGCCAAGCGCCTTGATGGTTTCCTTGGGGCCGCCCAGCGCCGCGGTGATTTCCTCGCACTCGGCGGCGGTCGAGGTGTCGCACCACAGTTTCGCCGGGCGGATGACTTCGCCGCTGGCGTCGAGCGGCACGAAGCCGTGCTGCTGGCCGCTGACGCCGATGGCCACGACTTCGCCGAAGCGCGCGTGCGCCTGGCGGATCGCCTGGCGGATGGCCACGCCGGTCGCCTCGCGCCACGTGTGCGGATGCTGCTCCTTCGCACCGGGCGGCAGGCCGGGGAGCAGATCATACGCTTGCGCGCCGGCGCCGAGCACCTTGCCGGTGTTGGCGTCCACAACGAGCGCCTTGGTGGATTGAGTGCCGCTGTCGATGCCGATGATCAAGGTGCGCATGATTGTCACCTCTGTACATTCACCGCATGTCGCAACCACTTGCGCGCCATGTCTGGTTCATGGAGATGTGCAACATCATTGGCTTCAATTTCTTCCTTCGTCTGAAGATTCCTCAGTTTGATTCCTGTCTGTCCGTCGCCCTTACGAACCAATTGAGCTGTAAAAGTGGCGTCACACTCGTAGGCACGCTTGAGTTGTTTGTCGGGCTTGGACGGAGTGAGAGAATACTCCACCGAAAATCCGCTTCGCAGTTCGTGGGCGAGCTTCAGCGATTCCAGGCGCAGGCTCTCGTCTTCGATGACGACAAAGAAGTCGAGTTTTGGGCCGAACTTCGGCAACAGACCGCGAGACTTGAGCAACTCCAGCAGCACCACGTCGCCCATGCCAAAGCCGAGTGCGGGCAGATCGACTTTGCCGCCGCTGATGAGTTTCACCAGATTGTCGTAACGGCCGCCCCCCGCGATGGCGCGGAATTCGCCCTTCACATCGAATGCCTCGAAGACCACGCCCGTGTAGTAGGCGAGACCGCGGATGACGTTGTAGTCGATCTTCACGAAGTCACCGAGGCCGCGGGCGGCGAGGTTCTTGAGCACCGCGTCGAGTTCGGGCGTGGGAGAGCTTGCCGCAATGAACGACTTCACTTCGTCGAGGGAAAAGCCGAGCGCGGCGAGCTTCTCCTGGCTCACCGCCGAATCCTCGCGCTCGAGTTTGTCGATGACTTGGTAAAACGCATAAGCCTTCGATTCGTCAGAACAACGCGTGGCAAAGAACTGCTGCCACGCCTGCCGACTGCTGAGGCGGATGACGAAGTCCTGCGGCGTGAGCTTGAACGCGCGCAGCGTGTCGATGAGCAACGCGATGAGTTCCGCGTCCGCCGCCGGATCAGCTTCGCCGACGATGTCGCAGTTGAACTGGAAGTGTTCACGGAGGCGGCCCTTCTGCTGGCGCTCGTAGCGGTAGAGTTGCGGGAGCGAAAACCACTTGATGGGCTTCTTGTAGTTGCGCTCGTGCGCCGCGACCATGCGCGCCAGCGTGGGCGTCATCTCGGGCCGCAACGCCACGGCACGGTCGCCCTTGTCGGTGAAGTTGTAGAGTTGACCGACGATTTCGTCGCCGCTCTTGAGGGTGTAGAGTTCGAGCGGTTCGAGGGGCGGGCCATCGTATTCGCGGAAACCGTAGCGACGGGCAACGGAACGCCAGGTGTCGAAGATGTATTGGCGCGCATCGGCGCTCCACACGTCTTTGTGCGGCAGCGGCTCGGGATAAAAATCACGAAAGCCAGGAAGGCGTTCCATACAGGCGGGAGAGTTGAACAGGAAACGCGGAGGCGCGGCAACTCTCAAACGCCGGCACAATCAACTCACTGATTCGAAGCGTGAATTGCCCGAACGCCCGGCCCAAGCCATTTCGAAGCAATGAGGACGGGCCCAACTCGTCCCTCCGGGAAGGGCGATCAGGGCTGCGGGGGCGCCGGTGGCTGGCCATCGGCCGGCGTGAGCTTGAGGACCTCGGCGCGCATTTCCTTGCCGGGCTTGAATTTCACGACGGCGCGCGGCGGGATTTTCACATCGGTCTCGGGCGCATTGGGGTTGCGGCCGATGCGAGCCTTGCGGATTTTAACTTCGAAGACGCCGAAGTTGCGCAACTCGACGGTCTTGCCCTGAGCGAGCGCCTCGGAGATGTAGTCGAGGGTCTTCTGGAGCACGTCGAGAACCTGCTGTTGCACGAGACCCGTCTCGTTCGCAATGCGGATCACCAAGTCGCGTTTAGTCATAGCTGCTCCGGGTTGAGATGCAAGCCGCACACCGATCCGACTGATGACTGCGTGTATAAGCCCTTACAAATCAGCGGTCAAGCGAGGAAATCGCGCACCTTTGGGGCAGGAGCAGCAGCACAATTGGCGAAACAAACCATGAATCGTCCAGAATTTTCAAGACGGTGGCCGCCAAAAACTGAGATCAGCCGCCAAATCAAAGACCCTCGGTATCGGGCCGTTACGACGGTATGCGCGAGAATCGGAGTGCCAAGCGGCGCTTAGCGACGCGGGCGGAAGGGACGACAGGCCAAGCAATGTCCTGCGCTCCGAAATGCACCATTACCGGCGACGAGCGTGGCACCGGCGACCTGCCTCAACTCTCGAGAACAT
>Ga0247727_10017693_pt1 | contig 11310 bp, 12 predicted proteins | sample WisWelCaveWW1625_FD_202498 | JGI IMG/M metagenome (GOLD analysis project Ga0247727, IMG submission 202498) | Biofilm microbial communities from Wishing Well Cave, Virginia, United States - WW16-25 | ecosystem: Environmental > Aquatic > Deep subsurface > Groundwater > Cave microbial mat | place...
AAATGGCCGAGTATGCTCAAGCGGCTGCCGACCCCGCCAGCCAGCAACATCACTAATGTCGGAATCATGAAATGGTCGTCCCCGAGGCGTATTGGTTATGTTTAAAATTATTTTCCGTCAAGGAAGGGTACACCACGCAGTTGCGGCCAATCTGGATGTTGGGCGGAACCCGCACCCCGCGGCCGAGGAGCGTGATTCCGGAATGCAAGATTTTGGGGTTCTGCTGATTCGGCACCAAGTCGTCGCCGGCGCCGATCGCGCTGCCCGCACCAATTTGCACTTCAACATCGGTGATGATTTTATCCAGCGCCGCGCCTTGCTGAACCACGGTATCGAATAATAAGATCGAGTCCTTAACCACCGCGCCCTTCGCTACCTTCACTCCGGGAAACAGGATGCTGTGGTGAACTTCGCCGTCGACCCGGCAGCCGTTATAAATGAGCGAATTCTCAATGATCGCACTGCCACCGATCTTTGCCGGCGGCCGGTCGCGCAGGCGATCGTGATCGAGATTGGTGCGCACCTGCCAGACCCCGATTTCGATGTTCGGGTTCTCGCCCAGCAAGTCCATGTTGGTTTGCCAGTACTCGTCGATGGTGCGGGCGTAGCCCCAGTAGCCGTAAAATTTGTAGCCGTACATTTTGTATTTGTCCATCATCATCGGGATAAGGTCGCGGCCGAATTCGTGGGAAGTCGAGTGGCGAGCGTTCTGCTCCAGTATGTCATACATCACTGCCGGGCGAAACATCAGAATGGTCAGGCTGGCCCACGGGTAACCGCCTTTGGTCGGTTTTTCTTTGTAATCGACGATGCGCCCCCCGATGTCGCCGTCCTCGTCATCCAAATCCGCCACGCCGAAGCGATGGCTTTGAGCCATTTTTATGCGGGTAAACGCCATGGTCACGTCGGCATTCTTTTCGTGGTGGTATGCCAGCATCGGGCGGTAGTCCATGCGATAGATGTGATCGCCGGAAAGCACCAGCACCGTATCCGGGTCGCGGCTTTGCACAAATTCGAGATTTTGGTACACGGCATCGGCGGTGCCTTTGTACCAGTCGCTGGCTTGGTGCCCAGTGGAAGGCGGCAGCATGGTAGCCCCGCGATGTCGACCTAAAAAGTCCCACCAGTACCCCACGCCGATATGGTTGATTAGCGAATAGGATTTGTATTGGCTGAGGATGCCGACATTCTCGATGCCCGAATGCAGGAGGTTGCTGAGCGGGAAATCGATGACGCGGTACATGCCCCCGAAAGGGACGGCCGATTTCGGTCGGTGGAGGGTCAACACGCTGAGTTCGTCTACTCGCCCGCCGGCGAGGATTAGGGCCAGAACTTTTTTCATGCGAGTATCTTCATTATGACTAAAATGATTCGACCTGTGAGGGTATAGGGTATAAGGTATAAGGAAATAAGGTCACTTATACCCTATACCTCTATACCCCTATACCTTATACCTACCCCGCCTTCTTTTCCAGTAGTCTCGCCACCCCGAAAATCGCCACACCGATCATCGCAATCTTTAGCTCGGCGCCTAAATCGTTTTGTGAAAAACCGATATACAGGCCAATCAGCACCTGTGCCAGGCCAATAATTTGTAATCCTTTGGCGATATACCAGATAACATGCATAAAAATTAATTGAAGAGGACGGTAAATTATAGTAATTCTAAAAAAGAGAAGCAAGAGAAAATACGAACGGTGCTCGTTGAAAAGGTAGAAATTAAGTGGGCACTGGATTACTCGATTTTTGGATTAATGAATAACTCAATGACCCTGTAATCCAGTAAGGCGATAGCTATACACTCAGTATGGAACCGGGCCGTCCCCATTCGCCTTTTTCTTCCAGGAACTTGATGCTTTTGTTGATGAGAATTTGGCCGTCTTCGGCGAGGGTAACCTGGCAGCGTTCCAGCGGCCGCGGCGCCGGGCCTTCGAAATTGACGCCTTCGCGGGTGAAGCCGCTGCCGTGGCAGGGGCACTTGAATTTATTTTCCGCGTCCAGCCAGCGCGGGGTGCAGCCCAGATGCGTGCAGATGGCGATGATCGCGTAGATTCCTTCCTCATTGCGCACAATCCACACGCGTTTTTCCTTCACGTAATTGGTATTCACCACGCCTACCGGATAGTCATCGGGATAGCCGGCTTTAAAAACCGGGGAAGGCTCAAACAGCACGCGCGGGAACATGAAGCGCAAAGAACCTACCAAAAAGGATGCGACAAATGAAAAGAACGCCACCCAACCGGCGCGGCTAAAAAAATTCCGCCGACTCATCCAGATTGTGCCTTCTTCATCGACGGCGACTTTTTGTTTGGGAGAGAGCTTTTCGGCTTTGGCGCGATCGTCGGTTTTCGTTTCGGCCTTCGCGTGCTTATCGGCTGCGTGTGCGGCCTTCACGGCTTCGGTAGTTGGCTTTTCTGCGGGTTTATTTTCCATTGCCTGGGGTTTGTCTTCGGCCACGGTTATTCCTCCAAATGATATCGATTTAGTTGGAAAGACAGTGCTAATATAAAATTTCGTGGGTAAAAAGTCAAATCATTTTAGGCTTGCAAACTATTTTATTGATTTTGGTTGCAACTATTTTTAATCTTAACTATGATAATTGAAGGATTTATTTGGCTGGATTGGGTAGTACATAAGATAACACAAAAACATTCATGTTGATATCGAAGAAGTCGAGGAAGTTTTTAGGAACCGACCGAAATTTTTTAAGAAAGAAAAGGGAAGGGTAGAAGGTGAGCATCTATACAACGCCTTGGGACAAACGGATTCAGGAAGATATTTGTCCATTTATTTCATTTACAAAGCAACTAAACACGCGCTGATTGTTTCGGCCCGTGATATGAACCAAAAGGAGCGTCGAAGCTATGTCAAAAAATAAGAAAAGAACACCAGTGGTACCGGATAACATGACACTAAAAGAGGCCTCGAGGTTTTGGGATGAACACAGCTTTTTAGATTACGATGACGTTCAAGAAGTCCTCTTCGACGTGGATCTAAAAAAAGAGATACATTATTTTGCGGTGGAAAAAGATCTGGCAAAAGAAATTCATGAGCTTGCCCAGCGACGAGGCGTGACTCCGGAAACTCTCGTAAATCTTTGGTTACAGTCCAAGCTTACCGAAGGTGCTTAAAATTTCTTCCATCAACTAAACAATGGAATAAGAAATAACGAGATCTACTTTTTCGGATAAGCCCGAATCACTCCGGTCTCCTCGAGAATGACGGTATATCCTTCGACGCTTTGAGGTATTCGCCGCTCCAACTCCGGGGTTTTCTCGACGACCAGCACTTTGATCACCGGCTGGCCGTTCGCCTCGCCAATCCCGACTCCCACCACCCCGGATAGGGCCATCCAACGATCTTGATACGCTTCCTGAACCTGTTCGATGCTGCGTTTGGGCATGTTCTCACTCGCGGGTTGATTTTGATTGGTTTGACAGGTGCATTGAAAACTGGTTAGGAGCATGCAAACTGCCAGAGTGGTTAAAACTGTTTTTAGATTTAGACTGTTAATGTTCATAAAAAATACGGAAGGCAGCAAGCAAGGTGCTGCCTTCCCGTTTTGCAAACTTAATTGTTGCAAATCGTCACGCTGAACGCGCTGAGAACATCGTTGATGCGGTTGCCAATCGTCGAAGAGGACGAGCCGGCAAACAGCAGCGCGACCGGGCGATTGGTACCGTCGTTGGTGACAATCAGCGAGCCGGAATCACCCGGGCTGGAGATATTGCTAAACTGAATTTGACTTACGAATCGAGCAATGCCGCCGTTGTACTGCACGAAAACGGTTACATTAATTCCCGTAACCGTGCCGGTGGTGAGTTCCGTGGTGCGCCCGCATTTTTTGACCGCCATGCCGACGGTTGCCGTGGCGGTGGTGTTGCTGGGCGTGTAGCCGCAAATGGTACCGCAGGTGAAGCTGACCCCGGAACGAATTTGCGCGATGGCGGCATCAACCCGGTTACTAGCGAAACCGAAGCGGATTCGGACAAAACTCGACAGGTCGGCCACATGATTGGGGAAGTTCGGGTCGCACTGCGGCTGAGAGTCAAATAGCCCCGGCTGGACGATGTCTTCGCCAATCGCCGCAGCGTTTTGCCGGGCGAACACATGGTTATTGCTTAGAAAATATTTGGTGCCGTTGCTCTTTTGCACCACGCAGCCATTGGTGCCGGCGCTGCACTCGTTGCGGTTGCCCATGGAAACCCCGGCCGGTACCGGAGTATATTTACCCGTAAACGACAACGCGCGAATGATGCCGACTGCTTCCGCTACTACCGGGACACCATCCAAAATTTTGGGAAGTCGTTTGTGCACCTGCGCGTCTTCAGTGAGAATCTTCACGGCGGCCCGGCCATCCGGCAAAATGGTCGTGGCGGTTCCTACCACGCCTTTGATTTTAAGCATATTATCGGTGTTACGGTTCTGAATGGCCATAACGGCCTGAACCTCGGGACCGTATTCAAGCTCAATCGATTCCTGGCTTTCTTGCGGCGACACGGGCGCCTGGTAATCGTCGCCGCAGCTCATCCACAGGCTGATTGTTAAGGCAACTACGATAACCATTAGACCCCTCAAAGAGAGCGGCGAACGAGTGAGAAATCGTTTCATAACCTCCTCCATGTCTGGTTAGAAATGTGATGAATTAGAGTGGGATTTGATGCGCCTATGATACAAAATAATTCTGGACTTGTCAAGCAAATGTTTAGCAAATGGGCAAGAAGTTGCGCACATCGGGTGACTTAATTTTTAAAAACGGCTGTGGTAGAGAATTTTATTTGTTGATCACACTTTTGGAAATGGCTCGTCAAGCGTCGATACTGAATGAAAATGATCATATTTATTATTCATTAATATAATTATTTGCGCTCCTCGTGGGCTTGCCCTGTGCAAACAAGTCCAACGTGCGCAGCCGGTCCGCGGCGGACTCGTTGACCGTCTCGATGGTTTGAAACGGCAGGGCAATTCTAACCGGCGCCCTTTTCTTGCCGTCTTTGGTGTATTTGCCATCCCAGATGAGTTCGGTCATGGGGTTCGTCTCTCAAAACCTTGCGAACCCCGACCGCTTCGGGGTTCGCAAGGGTAAATATAGCAAGCATCTAATCATATCACAAGGACTAATTTAGTTCTGAAAAAACTACCAGCAAGATAAGCCTGTGCGGTGCCCACTAACCCACATTGTTACCGCATTCCCATTTGACAAATGCAATCATGTTCCGCCTTACTCACCGGCATAACCGAGAGTCGATTGCCGCGCTGCAGCAGCCGCATCTTCTGCAATGGCCGTGCGGCCTTGATTTCGCTCAACGTCACTTTGCGCTTAAAGTCCTGTTGCCAGGTTAACTCAACCATAAACCAGCGCGGGTTCTCCGGCGTGGAATCGGGATCGTAGTAGTTGGACTTGGGGTCCCAGGCGGAGTGATCGGGATACGCTTCCTTCGTGACTTCCGCGACGCCCACCACGCCCATTATATCGCAATTCGAGTGATAAAACAGCACGCGATCGCCCTTCTCCATTTCGCGCAGAAAGTTCCGCGCCTGATAATTGCGCACCCCGTCCCAGTGGGTGGTGCGATTGCGGCTCATTTTCAAATCCGCAAATGAAAACACCTCCGGTTCGGATTTGACCAGCCAGTATTTTGGGGCCATCTTTGCTCCTCTGCATTTTGGTTTGGGAAAATAGTATACAATTAAATTTTTGAAAAACAAAAAGTTTTTCGGCATGGCGATTCCATCGCTTTTAAGAAGGGGACGCGGTGGGTAAACCCTTACTGAAGTCATTGTTCGAAAGTACACCTTGCCTGCATTATTCATAAATTTTTTACCGCAAAGGCGCTAAGACGCTAAGTATAAATAAAAATAATTAAGAAGTTTGTTTCTGGGAAGTTGTTACAAAGTGTTTAGCAAAAAAAATCATCTTATTTTTGATTTAATCTCTTTTCTCAAAACTTTGCGTCTCTGCGTCTTTGCGGTTCATGAATTATTCAGGCTAGCTATTTTAAATCAGGAAACTACCAACAAAAGAATTTTCTTGACATTTTTGGGGGATTTGTCTACAATTTTTTTGAACTTTCCATACTACTAATCCTGATCATTTAACATTACGAAAGGGAGCCCATCGTGAAGCTCACAGGAAATTTTGCCTTGCCGGTCGATGCACAAACGTTATGGGATATGCTGCAAGACCCCACGCTCTTGGCCGAACTCATGCCCGGCTGCAAGCAGATGAAGCAAACCAGCGCCGACCAATTCACCGGCATTATCGAAGCGAAAGTCGGCCCCATTTCCAGCCAGTACGCCACCAAGTTTTCTATCCTTGATAAAAAGCCGCCGCACAGCTATCGGCTGCAAATCGAGGGGAGTGGCAAAGGCGGATTTGTGCGCGCCGATGCGCTCGTCACTTTGCAGCCAACTAATAAGGAAACCATTTTGAACTACAACGGCGAAGCCACCATCGGCGGCACCATCTCGCGGGTTGGCCAGCGGTTGGTGGACGCGGCGGCGAAAATGCTGATCAATCGCGGCTTCAAAACGCTGCGGGAAAAGGTAGAAGAACGTCTCAAATAAAAATCGGTTTTTTAAAGGGACTCTATCCATGAATAAATTCGAACACAAAAATATGTGAACATAAAAAAACTTCGCCTGTTCGCTCAAGAATCGAAAAACTTGAGCTGGTTTCTTGATCTACCAATTGGCGATTTTACGCCTTACTTCGCTTCTATCGATGAAATCCGCACCGCTCTCTAAAAACAAAATTACCTCGCTGACCACAGTTTAGCCCTTACCATTTTTCTCGTGGTATGCCGCTGAAGCCGAGCCGAACGAGAGATTGTAGGGTGAGATGTCAGGTTTGCTTTACCGGCAGCTCTTCCGGTGGGCTGGGTTTGGGTTGCGTATAACGAGGATGCTGCCCCAGATCCAGGGTGGTTTTAAACTCGACGCTGTAAATATCCAGAATCGTCAGGAAAAAGACCGCGATCACCGGGCCCACGATAAACCCCATCACCCCAAATACACTGATTCCCCCGAGAGTAGAAAAGAAGATCATGAGATCGTGCATGCCGGCATCTCGCCCCACCAGGCGCGGGCGCAAAACGTTGTCGATATTGGTAATCACGATGGCCGTAATTAAGGCCATCGCCATCCCCTGCCAGAATTCACCGGTCAGCATCTTAAAGATGGCCGCGGGATATAACACCAGCCACGAACCTACCAGCGGAATAATGGACAGAACTACCATCACCACGCCCCAGAGAACCGGCGAGTCCACGCCAAAAATCCACAGCATGATTCCGCCGAGCCCGCCCTGGATGAGGCCGATCAGCAGCGTCCCCTTTATCGTAGCGCGCGCCACCGAAACGAAGCGAAAAATAATCGCTTCCTCGTAGATATCCTCCAGCGGGCTGAGATATTTGATGCGCTGGATAAGCCCATCGCCGTCGCGAAAGAAATAAAACATCGTGAACAACATGATAAACAAGTTGACCACGACTTGCAGAGTGCTGCGCGAGGTGCGGGCTAGAAAATCGCCGGCGTGTCGGGCGATTTCCTGCATGTATGCATACCAGTCGATCATCTCGGGCTTCAGCCGTTGGACGATGGGGTTATTTTTGATCTCTCCAAGCAGGCCGGCATCCCCTTTTTCTAAAAACTGCTGGATTTCCGGAAGCACGGTTTCGTACAAATGAATCGCTTCCGAAGCGACCATATCGCCGATAATGTAAAGCGGCACCAGCAGACCCAACAGCAAGATCAGACAACAGATGAACGCGCTTAAACCCCGGCGATGTCGCAAGCGTTTGAGCAGCCGACCATACAGGGGGTAAAACAGCGTGGTAAAAACCGTCGCCAGCAGAATAGGCACTATAAAAATTTTGAGGAGATTTAAAAAAAGGAGAGAGCTGACAATCAGAACGCCGAGCAAAAAATAGCGTCTGAATTTATCATGGTGTGCCGTGCTCTCTGGCGCGTGGCCTTGCCCTGAAGTTTTAGGGGAGTTTTCTTGTGACATCATTAACTAAGTTCATTTAAAAATACAAACACCGAATGTAGGGGCGAAGCATTCTCACCATGAATTCTCCGGTTAAGCAACTAGAGTTGGAAAGAATGCTTCGCCCCTACAGTTTGTTCGTAGTTTGAAATCAGGCGGCGGCCAGGAACAGATCCACAAAACCTTTGTAGTTTTTGGCCACCAGGTTGACGGCGTCCTCGCGGCTGTGCTTCTTTTCTTTGAAGCCCGCCAGCGCATTCCAGAACACGGTGCGGCCCACCGCAAAGCCAATGATGCCTCGGACCTTGGCGCCTTCGCGCAGCCAGTGTTTGACCTTTTCATCGCTTTCGCCGCGCCCCAAAACGATAATGCCGACGTTATCGCGCCCCTGGCTTTTAACTTGCGTGACGATGGTTTTATAATCGCTGGCGTTTTCGAGACCTTCCAATTTCCAGACGTCCGGCTCGATGCCGCGCGCTTGCAGCTCCGCGATGGCTTTGGCCATCAACCCCGGCCGTAACTCGGTGTCAAATTTTTTGCTGTCGCCGCCCACCTTTTTTAACTGATGCTCGAGCGCCGGCACCAGCAGCTCGAACATGAAACGGCGGTTTTTGGAATGACAATAGTTGCTCAATTTGGCTAAACGCTCACCCTGGCGTTTGTTCATGACCGCGTCGTCTTCGGTATTGTAGCGCACGAGAACTTTGACAAACGTCGGGTTGAACGTTTCGATGTGGGCGCCAAATTGATCACCGTATTCGAAATCAAACTCATCCTGGCCGCTCTTTTCCGCCGGCATCGCCACGTTGATGCCTTTTTTCAAGGCGTCACGCACGCACTCAGCGCCGAACTGTTCATCGACCAGAATGGCGGCTTTATCTTTGGGCGCGCCCAGGTCTAGCGCCTTCAGAAAGCCATCGTAGACGATCCGTTTGTAGGACGCGATCATCTTGGTCTCGTCGTCGGTAGGCTGGCGGCCCTTGATCCCGAACATTTTCGCCTGGAACGAACCGCGGTGATCGAACGGCATCACGAACAGCGGTTTGTTGTAACCAATATTTGCTGCCATACAAATACCTCCTGGAGAAATTGATTATTGAAGATGGATTTACTAAGCCAAAACTCTTTGCGCTCCGCGCTTTGCTCTTTGCTATTTTTCGGATTAAAGTTCTGCGTGGCGTGCTTTCGCCTTTTCATACAGCTCAATATAACGCTTTGCAGAGGCCTTCCAGGAAAAATCCTGCTGCATGCCGCGTTTCATGATTTCGGTCCAAGTTTTCTTGTCTTGAAAAATATCCAGCGCTCGCCGCACGGTTAAATATAATGCATAAGGGGTGTAATCACTAAAGGAAAAGCCGTTCCCTTTTTCATAATATTCGTGATAATCTTTCACGGTATCCGCCAGCCCGCCGGTTTTGCGCACGATGGGCACGGTACCGTAATTGAGGCTGAACATCTGGTTCAGACCGCACGGCTCGTAGCGCGAGGGCATGAGAAACAGGTCCGCGCCGGCGGTGATGAGATGCGCGAGTTCTTCATTGTATCCAATATACGTCGAAAATTTATCGGGAAACGTCACTGCCGCCCAGCGCAAGAAATCTTCATGCTGATTTTCACCACTTCCTAAAACGACAAATTGCAGCGGCAAGTTCATCAGCTCGTATATTATCGGCTGCAGCAAGTCAAAACCTTTTTGCGGAGCGAGGCGAGAGATCATTCCAATGGTCGGGATGGTTTCATCAAACGGCAGCTTGGCGTAATCCAGCAGCGCTTTTTTATTTTCTATTTTATTTTCGAGATTTTTTGCCGAGTAGCGCTGCGGCAGATGCGCGTCGGTTTGCGGATTCCACACCTCGTCATCGATGCCGTTTAAGATGCCGTACACATCGTTTTTGCGCGACGCCAGCACCCCATCCAGGCCAGCGCCGTATTCGTGGGTCTGAATTTCGCGGGCGTAGGTTTCGCTCACCGTGTTGATGACTTCCGCAAACAGAATTCCGGTTTTCAAGAAACAAAAGGAATCGTCAAATTCGAACGGTCCGCCGGGATAGTAATTATCAATTGGCAGACCGGCCCGAAGCACCGCATCGCGGGAAAACCGCCCCGGGTAGCCGATGTTGTGAATGGAAAGCAGAGTAGCGGTGTCGTCGAACAGATGGTCCCATTTGTAACTGAGTTTGAGAAGCGCCGGCAGCAGGCTGGTTTGCCAGTCGTTGCAGTGCACCACGTCCGGCGCCCAGTGGTAATGCTGCATAATTTGAATCGCGGCGTGCTGCAGCAGGATAAAACGTTCGTCCTCGTCCCAATCCTGGGTATAAAGGTGGCCGCGGTGGTAGTAGTGCGGGCAATCGATAAAATATACCTCCACGTCGGAATCGGGGAGGTTACCATACCAGGTGTCAAACGCGACCAACTTGTCGCCAATTTGCACGGGAATGTTTTGCAGCTCGGTGGCCAAGATCAACCCGTGATCCAGAATATTGATGGAGCTGTACAACGGCATAACCATTTTAACCTGGCAGCCGAGTTTGGCGAGGGCCTTGGGAAGCGCGCCGCCGACATCGGCCAGCCCACCGGTTTTGACATAGGGAACACATTCGCTGATGGCAAAGCAGATTTTCATTATCCGGGGGAATTATCTTGTTCAGAAGCCTGCATTATTCATAAATTTTTTACCGCAAAGGCGCTAAGACGCTAAGTATAAAATGAATCAAGAATGCTGTTTCAAAGAAACTCGTGCCAGGTGTTTAGCGAAAAAATATTCATTGTACCTGAATAATTCATAGCCACCAAGACACAAAGACACAAAGCTTAAAAAATAATAATACTGGAACGGTTTGAAACATTTTTCGAAAAAACTCAGTTTGGACTCCATTCTTTTTAAAACTTGAATATTCTTGGTGTCTTTAGTGCCTTTGTGGCGAAAATTTATGAATAAGGCAGGTGTATTTTCATTTAATCTGGTTTTCTCAAAACTTTGCGTCTCCGCGTCTTTGCGGTTTTGAATTATTCAGGCTAGAATTTAAATCACTAATATTTCCCGTTCAACTAAAATTTATGGCAATCCTACTTATTCTCACTACCCGGAAGCACAATTTCAAAATTTGCGCCTTTTCCGTCTTCCAATCGAATTTCTCCTCCGTTCTCCTCCACCAGACTTTTCACAATGGCCAGTCCCAATCCCGTGCCGCCGGGACACTTGGTGAAAAACGGCTCAAAAATCTGATCGCGAATCTCCGCGGGAATGCCCGGGCCGGTGTCCGAAAACATCAGCGTCACGTTGCGTTCGGCGGCGGCCACCTTCAGTTTAATGGTTCCGG
>Ga0247727_10017694_pt1 | contig 11310 bp, 9 predicted proteins | sample WisWelCaveWW1625_FD_202498 | JGI IMG/M metagenome (GOLD analysis project Ga0247727, IMG submission 202498) | Biofilm microbial communities from Wishing Well Cave, Virginia, United States - WW16-25 | ecosystem: Environmental > Aquatic > Deep subsurface > Groundwater > Cave microbial mat | place...
CACGCCGCCATCCTTAAGACCGCCCTTGCCGCCGCTGAACGGAGCGTTCGAGCACGGAGGCTTGTTGCCGAGCGCCACGCCGCCGCTTTCCTCGCGCTCTTCCGGGGAACGGGCACCCGTGGCGAAGAGCGCGCTGGTCGCCCCGCCATTGTCCGATGTGAAGAAGATGATCGTGTTCTCGCGCATTCCCTTCTTCTCCAGGGCGGCGACGATGCGGCCGACCTGCTTGTCCAGTCCGGTGATCATGGCGGCGTAGGTCCGATGCGTTTCGTCCGGGAACACGTCCTTGTAGGCGTCGATCTCGTCCTTCGGTGCCTGGTACGGAGCGTGGGCCGCGAGCGACGCGACGTACAGGAAGAGCGGCTTCGATTTGTCTTGCTTTTCGATCAGGCTGACGGCCTCGTTCCCGATCAGGTTCGTGTAGTAGCCCTCTTCCTTGAGGAAGGTCCCGTCTCGCTGCCAGTCGATGATGCCGCCGCGCTCCTTGGTGAAGTAATCCACCTCGCCGACGAGGTTGCCATAGAAGTGGTCGAACCCGCGGTTCTGCGGCCAGTACTTCTTGTCCGCGTGCCCGAGGTGCCACTTGCCGACCATCGCCGTCTGGTAGCCCACTTCCTTGAGGGCCTGCGGCAGCGTTTTCTCGTCGGTCGGCAGGCCGTACTTGTGGCTCGGAAAGATCACGAGTGTTTGCAGGCCGTGCCGCATCGGGTAGCGGCCGGTCATGAGGGCCGCGCGGGCCGGAGTGCAAACCGGCAGGCCGTAGTACGATTCGAGCCGCACGCCGCCCTTCGCCAGGGCGTCGATATGCGGCGTCTTGATCTTGCTCCCGCGATAGCCGAGGTCGGCGTTGCCGAGGTCGTCTGCGAGGATGACGACAATGTTCGGCTTGTCCGCGGCTGCTGAGTCACCGGTCGCGATGCAAAACCAAATGGCAACGAGCATCCCAATGGGGAACCATTTCGAGCACGCCATGAGAATCTCTTCTAAAGAATTGGCCGGGCCGGAACCGTCGCGGCCCGTCGCGTATTTGTCGAACGTTCGCCGGATTACTTGCTCCCCGGCGTAGCTTTCTGAAGTTGCTCAAGTGCCTGGTCGATGGTGAAACTCGCCGGCTTCTGGCGCGGCGGGAACTCCTTGAACGACATAAGTGTCTTGCCAACGATGTTCTGCACAGGAACGGCAATGAACGCGCGGCGATACCACCAGTCGTTGTACCCCATCCCCTCCTGGCCTCGCTCGAACGGATCGACGGCCAGATCGAAAAAGATCGGGGCGCGCAATGTGGTAAACGGCCGCCGCCACACGTCGATGCCGGTCGATTCCTGGATCATGAAGTGAACTTTCAGGTTGTTGTACCGGATCGCGAGCAGGTCGCCATCGTCCGAGAAGTAGAAGAACTCTTTCCGGGCGGTCGGCCACATTCCACTCAGGTAGTCGGTCTGGTTGTATCCGTCGAGGTGGATCTTGAAGGTCTTCTCGCCGGCCTTGTGGCCTTTGAGCAGCTTGTTCTTGATGTCCGCGTCCCCGGCGGCGGCCAGCAACGTGGGCATCCAGTCCTCGCCGGCGAACAGCTCAGTGAAAATGCTGCCCGGTTTCACCATACCGGGCCACCGGATGAGGGCCGGCACGCGCCATCCGCCGTCCCAGTTGGTGTTCTTTTCTCCGCGGAACGGGGTGGTGCCGGAGTCCGGGAAGAGGCAGACCATCGGCCCGTTGTCGGTCGTGTACACGACGACGGTGTTTTCGGTCAGCCCGAGCTTATCCACGGTGTCGAGTAGTTTGCCGATCAGAGCATCGTGCTCGACCATGCCGTCGGCGTAGAACCCGTGCTCGGTCTTCCCGAGGTTAGCGTCCTTGACGTGAGTGAAGTTGTGCATCCGCGTTGTGTTGAACCAGCAGAAGAACGGCTTGTCCGCCTTCTTCGCCCGGCCGAGGAAGTCGGTCGTCGCGGCCAGCACCTCCTCGTCGATCGTCTCCATCCGCTTCTTGGTGAGCGGGCCGGTGTCCTCGATCTTCCCGCCGGCCGTCGACTTGATGACCCCGCGCGGGCCGAACTTCTTCTTGAAGTCGGGGTTCTTGGGATAGTCCGGGTTCTCGGGCTCTTCCTCGGCGTTCAGGTGGTACAGATTGCCGAAGAACTCGTCGAACCCGTGGTTGGTGGGTAGGAACTCGTCCTTGTCCCCCAAGTGGTTCTTGCCAAACTGGCCGGTCATGTACCCCAGCGGCTTGATCAACTCGGCGATGGTCGGGTCTTCCTTGCGGAGACCCAGATCGGCTCCGGGCAACCCAACTTTGGACAGGCCGGTGCGGAACGGCAACTGGCCGGTGATGAATGCAGACCGTCCGGCCGTGCAACTTTGCTGGGCGTAGTAGGTCATGAACTTGCCACCTTCCTTCGCCAGCCGGTCGATGTTCGGCGTGTTGTACGCCATCATCCCCTGGTGGTAGCAGGACAGGTTCCAGATGCCGATGTCGTCGCCCATGATGAATAGGATGTTCGGCTTTTTCCCCGCGGCCGGTTGTGCCGTCATGCTCACCGGAACCGTGGAGCTTGCGAAGGCAGCGGCCTTGCAGGCCCCGGTGTTACAACACGGGGACGGCTCGGCCGGGCTTGTCTCCTGTCGGCCAGCAGTCGGATCGACCGAGGCCGTGGCAGTCGACGAAAAGTTCAGTTGGCCCGAAGCGGCGGCCCAGCCCAACACGGCTCCGAGTGTGATCATCGCTACCGCGCACAGTCTTGATTTCATGCTTGCAACCTCCGAGTGATGATTGGAACGAACCGGTGCCCGAAAGTCAGCACGGTAAAGATATTTGGTAAATCACTTCAGCTCGACCGTCACCATCTCGATTCTGCCGTTGAACTTGAACGGCGCGCGGTCGAAGTAGTCGAGCGACACGGGCGAGCCGAGATCGACGCCTACGTCGAGCGTTTCGCTCGCCGTGAACGCCGCCGGTACCGTCCGCTTTACGGTGGTGCGGGCCACTTCCTTGCCATCCACCTTCAGCACCACGTCCGCCGGGGCGCCGGGCTTGGCGATCGTCTCATCAACCTCGATCTTGTGCTTCCCGGGTGCGAGCTTCCCTTCGCTCTTCGCGGTGGTCCGTTCGATGATGAGCATGTTGTACTCGTAGACGAGTTGCCCCTTATCCATGTAAAGGGTCACTCCGCCGCTCGCGCCGCCGAGGGCGTAAAGCACCCCGGAAGCCTCCTGGCCGAAGTCGGCATCAATGGCAACGTGGTTGCTGCGCTTGCCGAGGCCCGGAGCAGTGAACTCAGGCATCCGGTTGGTGCTCGCGTCGAACCGCCACGACTTGTACGGGCTGGAGATAGCGTCCTCTGGATGGAACCGGGTCCATAGCCCGCCGCCGATGGGAAGTGCCTTGTTCGCCTTGGCCTCGGCCAGGAACTGTTCCTTCATCTTCGCGAGCCGTTCCGGCTCCTTCGTGGCGAGATCGTTGGCCTGCGAGAAGTCCTTCGTCAGGTCGTACAACTTCCACACGTCCTTATTCGCGTCCCAGTTCTTCAGTCGTGCGGCGGAGCCCGGGGTGTCCCACGGGATGAACGGTCCGAAGGTGCAGGCGAACCAGCCGTCGTGGTAGATGCCTCGGCTGGCGTTGTTTTCGAAGTACTGCGTCTTCTTCCGTCCAGCGGCCTTCGCGTCGGCGAACGTGTACGCCATGCTCACGCCGTCCATCGGGTCTTGCTTGAACCCGTTCACTTCGTCGGGGTGCTTGATGCCGATCACCTCGTACAGCGTCGGCACGATGTCGTTGACGTGGTGGAACTGAGTGCGCGGCGTCTTGTCCGGCTTGATCCCCTTCGGCCACGAAATGACCATCGGGTTGCGAGTGCCGCCAAAGTGCGCCGCGACGAGCTTGGTGGATCGGAACGGCGTGCTGCCCGCCCACGCCCAGCCGGCGTGATAGATGTTGTCCGTCTTGGAGGAGCCGAGGACCGGGAGTCCGCCGATCTTGTCGAGCGCTGTAAGTTGCTGTTCGATGGTGTTTGGGATGTTGTTCTGGGCGAGCAGTTCGCTGACGCTTCCCTTTTGGCCCTCGGCGCTCGAACCGTTGTCGCCCCAGATGTAGAGAATGATCGTGTTGTCGCGGACGCCGAGTTGCTCCAGCCCGTCTACCAGTTTGCCGACCTGGGCGTCGGTGTGCTCGACAAACCCGGCGAACACTTCCATCAGTCGGCGCTGAAACGGCCGTTCCGATTCGGGAATACTATCCCACGACGCCATTGTCTGGTCGCGCGGCGTCAGCTTCGTGTCAGCCGGAATCCAGCCGAGCTGCTTCTGCCGCTGAAACACGCGCTCGCGGTACTTGTCCCAGCCGTCGTCGAACTTGCCTTTGTACTTGTCGGCCCACTCCGCAAAGATGTGGTGCGGACCGTGAGCGGCACCCGGCGCCCAATACATCAGGAACGGTTTGTCCGGCGAGAAGGCTTGGTGCCTCTTCAGCCAGGCAAGACCCTTCCCAACCATGTCCTCGGTGAGGTGATACTTTTCATCGTGCGGCGGCTCGATCGCGTTCTGGTTCTCGTACAGCCGTGGTTCCCACTGCGACGTTTCGCCGGCGAGAAAGCCATAGAAGTAGTCGAACCCGTGGCCGGTCGGCCAGCGGTCGAACGGTCCCATCGCAGTGGTCTGGTTGGCAGGCGTGTTATGCCACTTCCCAAACGCCGCCGACTTGTAGCCGTAGTGGTGCAGCACCTCGGGCATGGTGGCGGAAGTCTTCGGGATGATGCCGGTGTAGCCATCGAAGTCAGAGGCTCGCTCGGCGATCGTCCCGTTGCCGACCCGATGATGGTTGCGGCCCGTGAGTAGCGCGGCGCGAGTCGGCGAACAAATCGAAGTCGTGTGGAACGCGTTGTAACGGATGCCGGAGTCCCGCAGCTTGGTGAGCGTTGGCGTATGAACCTCACCGCCAAACGTGTCCGGAAGGGCGAAGCCAACATCGTCGATCAACACGATCAGGACGTTCGGCGCGCCGGGCTTGAGCCGCTCTGGCTCCTTCCGCCACTTCATCGTGGAGTCTTGGACCGTCGGTCCGGCGACACTCGCCGACCGCGTCGGCGGGAATGGCACCACGGTGCCGTCTGCCTTCGTCGTGGCCGGCTTCTCCTGAGCGAACACGGCGGTCAACCAGCCGCTTGTTGCGAGCCAGCCGAGGAACGCGCCGAACGAGAGGATTACGGCTGTGCAGTGACGATGTCGTTTCATGGTGGCGTCTCAGTTAGTTTGTGTCTCGGCAATCTTCCTTTGACGCGTAGCCCATCGTGGGCCGCCACAAAGACGGTCGCTACCGGTCAAGCGAAGCAGGCCCGACCAATAGGCAGTCTCTTGGATCACTCCCTGACCTCGAAAGGGTCGGGGACGAAATCGAGCATGCTACCGTATGGACCGTTTCCGGGCGGGTCAAGTAGGATGAGCATGATTATCCCATTCTGGCAAAGGCTGGACTTGTTGAGGCTCCGCTTCGACTGATCTGATGACCGCACCGACTCTCAGTACCGCGCGACCGGCACTGCATCCTTCCGAATTCCGGATCGGTGACTTCGACCACTTCGTCCAGTTGTTCTCCGGCTGGGACGGACGGTTCGAGCAACTATCCTGTGGCCGGTTCGAGGGAACTCTTCGGGTGGCACGCGGCCAGCAGTTGCACGCCCACCTTGCCACAGGGAACCAGGCAATCAGGGTCCGCGGTCGGGAGCGGCCGGGGGTGTTCACCATCGCCCTCGTTCTTCCTGAGAGTGCGGGCTGTGTTTGGCAGGGCAGGCGGCTCGACGCGGGCTGTCTCGTCGTCCGACACGGGGATGTTGAGGTCGATCACCGGACATCGAAACGAGCGGTCAACATGAGTGTCGTCCTTTCGGAAGAAGTGCTTCTTCAGACCGCATGGCGACTCACCCGAACCGACCCCAAGCCGATTAGCTGGCTTGCTGTGCAGCCCCCGCCTGATGTGTTCGGGAGACTGGATGCAAGGGTCAAACAGTTTCTCGCCGAGTCGGCAGGATCACGGACACCCGACGCTCACGAAGCAGACTGGATCGAACAAGCATGTCTAACAGCCGTCGCCGAGGCCGTTTTTCCGATGACCGACTCCCGAAGGATCGACATTCCTCTTCGGGCCAGGGCGGGTCTGGTACGTCGTGCCGAAGAACTCATGTGTGCCCGGCTGCAGACACTTACCGGAGAGAGCGACCTCTGTGCCATGCTTGGGGCGAGCGGGCGGACACTGCGGCTGGCATTCCGAGAACGCTTCGGACTCGGCCCGATGGCCTACTTCCAGACACTCCGCCTGCACGCGGCCCGAGCCGCCTTGAAAAACGCTGACCCAGACGACGTGTCGGTCGCTGGTATCGCCCGTAGGTTGGGCTTCTTCCACCTCGGCAAGTTCGCGGGCTACTACCGCCGTCTGTTCGGCGAGCTGCCCAGCGTGACGTGTCTCCTGTCGAGACAAAAACTGGTGCCCATCTCAATCGTGATACCGAATCGTACTACCCTTCTATCACTTCGCCGACGCTACGAGCGCACGCGGCCGGGAGAGTCGCCACGGAAGAATAGCTATCACTTCCTCAGGTCTCAATCGCGAGATCTCCGTTGTTGATTGTTTGATGGCATGCCATCAGGGGTGCCTGCAGTCGGAAGAGTGGCACGGTCGAGAGACAACAGAGTTGGCCGCATTACTTGCTGAACGTCAGCCCTGGGTCATTCGGCGGGCCGCCCACCAATGTAAACTTGAACTTGGCGTCGCCTTGGGCGAGTTGCTCCGGCACGCACTCGCCCCGGCCCTTGCGACGATTGCCCAGCCGGTAGCTGACCTCAAAAACCAGAAACAGACCGCCAAGCAGGCCCACGGCGATCGTCACCACAACCCACATAGATTCAATCAATTCGCGATCGCTCCGGTTGTCCTCGTTTCCAGACAGTGCTTGGGAATGATTGAAATTACTTGTCCTCGGGGTTGATGAACTTAAAGACAAACGCCGCCGCTGCACCGGCGAGCAGGTTGCCCACCAAGTAAATCCAGATGTTCGGCCACGCGGACAGACCCATTACGGAGATGCCCACGGCAACCGCCGGGTTAAACGCGCCGCCGGAGATGTTGCCGACGGCAAACGCGCCGGTCATCACCGTCATGCCGATCGCCAGCCCGTAGAATGAGTTTCCCGAAGTGCCCTTGGCCGTGGCGACGTTGAGCACGACATAAACGAGTGCGAAGGTGAACAGAAACTCCGCGACCAAAGCCGGTACGACATCCGGCGACATCGCCTTCACTTCGGCGTCGCCCTTCAGGAGCTTGACAACCAGGGCCGCCGCCACTGCTCCGACTATTTGCGAGACCCAATACGGAATCACGTCTTTGCTGTCGCAGCGCCCGCGTAAGAACACGCCCAGCGTGACCGCAGGATTGTAGTGCGCGCCGGACACGTGGCCGCCAGCGAAGATCATGACCATGAGCGACGCGCCGATCGCTAGCGGCGCGATGACCCCGCCAGCGCCGGCGATCACCGTGCAACCGATCGTCAATACGAGGAAGAAAGTTCCAATCAGCTCTGTCGCGTACTTGTTCATGAATTGTTACCTTTCTACAAACAGGTCCTCTCGGCGGTATCGCCGTGTTACAACGCGAACGACTCGCCAACTAGCTACTTCCCGGCCGCGCGACGGAAGTCGAGCCCCGGGTCGTTTTCGGGAGCGCCGACCATTGCGAAGTGCAGGGTGCTGGCGTCGCGGAGCGCGAGTTCGGCAACCATCGAGCCGCCGCCATCGGGCTCCATCGCGAGGTTCGCGCCGTCGATAGCGTAGACGCCTTTGACTTGCTGCTTCTTCGATCCGGCGGCGTAGCCCCACGTGAAGTTGCCGTCACCAGTCAGCGACATTGAGTACTTGGCATTGTTCGGGCCGGAGGCGGTCCAGGTGCCGACGAGTTGCTCGGCCGGGATCGGTTTCGCCTCGGCGGCCGGCGCGGGCTTGGCCGGAGCCGGTGATTCCGACGGTGGCGTGAGCGAACTCAGCAGATGAGCCGCGACGCCGTCTTTCGGTTGCAGTTGAACAACTTGCTTCAGTTCAGCCACCGCCGCGTCGTTGTGGCCAGCGGTAAGATAGTGGTACGCGAGCAAGAACCGAGCATCGGCCGCCTTGGGATTCTGGCTGCGAGCCGCCTCGAGCGCTCGCAACTGAGCCGTGTACGTGGCCACATCGGGGTACAGGCTGATCATGGTCGTCCAATCCCAGCCGGGACCGACGGCGAGCACGGCATTGATCGCCGCGGCCGCATCGGTGTACCGCTTCAGCGCGAACAGCACGAGCGCACGAAATTCATGGACGACCGCGTCCTTGGGCATCGACTTAAGGGTTTCGTCCGCGAGCTTGAGTGCGTCGCTGTACTTGCCCTCGTAGAACGTCGACCGCGCTTGGTTCAACGTGTCGCTGCCGTCCGGGGTCACCGCTGGCGGCGCGGTGGCGGCGGCCTGGTCGCCTTCCTTCGGCGGAGTCGTCGCGGCCGTTTCTTGTGGCATGACGACGATCGGCTCGGAGTAGTTAATGACCGTCGTGCCCGTCGCAGGCGCCGTGTAGTACGGGTTGTAGTACCACGAATAGCCGTACCAGGAACTCATTCGGTTGACGCCCCACCACGTCAGGCCGACCGCGGCGGCGGCAGGATGATCGTCCCACATGTGATCCCACCAACCACCCCCGTGTCCGTTCCAACAGCCGTGATACCAGTCGCCGTGGTTCCAGTGGTTGTTGTCGGCGAAATCCTGCCAGTCTTCACGACGATTGTCGGCCCAGTCCTGACGGCCGTCTTGAATGTTCCCCGGTCGTTGTTGGAGCTGCGACTGAAGATTGTCGCGACGCTCCGCCGGCAGTTGCGCCGGGCGATTTGTCATCCCGGGCAAGCCCTCGCCTAATCCGGGCAACGTGCCCGGCCGTGCTCCAACGCCTGGAGCGCCGACACCAGCGCCTGGTCGTGCTCCAACGCCTGGCGCACCGACGCCGGGCCGAGTTCCGACTCCTGGCGCTCCCGCGCCAACTCCGGGCCGCGTTCCGACTCCTGGCGCTCCCGTATCAACTCCTGGCCGTGTTCCGACACCTGGCGCACCGGCACCAACGCCTGGCCGCGTTCCGGCACCGGGAGTACCGGCACCAACGCCGGTGCGATCGCCACCGACACTCGGTCGAGTTCCGGGCGTGGCGCCTGGTCGCGCCGCGCCGCCGCCCACGCCGGCCGAGCTGGGGCCCGATGGTCGTGGCTGACTGAACGACGGGCTTCGGTTCGCACTCGCTCCCCCGCCGCCACCCGAAACGCCGCCTCCACCACCACCCGAAAAGCCACCGCCGCTTCCGCGCGATACGCCTCCACCGCCACCTCGAGCTCCACCGCCTCCGCCGCCTCGGCCTCCACCGCCACGTTGAAACGCAAGGACGTGGCCTGAAAGTCCCAACAGAACGCCCGCTACGCCTATTGCGAATCCGATGCGGCGAATCATGGTTGCTCTCCCTATACTCATTTGTTCGGTTTTGATTTGGAGGATTGTGGTGCAGGCGTTTCGCCTGCCTCGGTAAACGTCGCTGAATTCGCCAGAATTCAGACGCGAACTGTGGCCAGTTCGGCTACGACCGATCACTTCTTCGCACTCCCGGGCGCCGGCGGCTCGCGCACGACGGTTACTTCCAGCGGCTCCTGTACTTCGTCGCCGACGACGCGATCGGTCGATCGCCACACGTACGTATCTTTTCCGACGGGCACGATCGTGTTCGTGGCGGACGCGGCTTTTCCATGAGCAGGCACAAACGTCGCTTTGATAATCCACGCATCGCCGTCGCGTGCCCACACGCCGTCGCCGTAGCCGCCCTCGGAGTCGAACACCCAGGAACGGATGCGCTTCGAGAGCGGGTCCCAGCCGATTCGCTGCGTGACCTCCATCGCGGACCGCCCGGCCATGCGAACCTGGATGTCTTGCAGGATGAAATTCTTGTCTTCGCTCCAGCGGCACGACGTGTGGACCACCGATTCCTTGCTCTCATCGATCCACTCGCCGATCATCCATGTCAGCGGCAGCAGGTGATCGTGGTTCGTGGGCGGCTCTCCCTCGGTGTCGCGAGCCAAGCCCATCAGCCACTTGCCGTCTCGCTTGAAGTGCAGCACGGTGTAGCGGCCGTACTCCGGCGTCTCGCCGGGCGCGTGCGTCGTCTTCGTCGAGCCGACTTCCAGGGCCAGGTCGGCGCCGATGAACTTGATCGAGCTGATGGCGACTTCGACTTGCGTGTGCGGGTCGTCGGCGAAAACAGTCGCGAATACCTGTTCGATCGCCTCACGGCCCTCGATGACATCGTCTTCTTCGGTCACGATCCGAGCGTTCGGAGCAAACAATTCAGCGACGGCCTTGGCGTCGTGGCCGTTGTACGCCTTGGCGAAGGCTTCGACACTCGCCCGAATCGCGGCCTCGTCGGCCGAGTGATCCGCGGCAGCCTTTGCCGGTGCCTCGGACTTCGCCGCGGCTGCTTTCTTCTGCTCGGCGGCCGCCTTGGCTTGCTTCTTCGTTTCCGTCTGCGATTGCACAGGTCGTGAGGCCACGACCAAGAGACCGGCAATCAATCCCGCCGCCAACAAAGTGCGTCGCATGGTGAATCTCCTCTGGTGTTGCGGAACGCCATCCGAAATCGGATCAGTGACATGAGCCGCGTCATGCGGCAGCATCAACGAGTGCGGATTGTAAGATCGGTGGGGACTAAGTGCCAGAGTCGCTGACGAGAATCCGGCGGTGAATCTCGCGAATTGTGAAGAGTGTGTGTCGCTCGCGTGCGCCGAGCGAATAGTAGGGTGGGCACCGCCCACCATGAATTGAGTTGAATTGAGTCGGTGGGCCGTGCCCACCCTACTGGCGAAGTTCCCAGCCGCCGCCGAGTGAACGGAAGATGCGGATCAGATTGAGGGCCACATCGCCGCGGGCGACCGCGAGCCGGTCTTGTTCGGTGGTGAGCGTCTGGGAAAAGAGGAAGACGGCGGTGAAATCGACGGCGCCCTGGCGATATTGGTCGCGGGCGATCTCCTCCGTGCGGTTCGCTGCCTGGACGGCGGCTTCGAGCGACCGAGTTTCTTGCTGCGAGCGCAGGAATCCGACGAGCCCATCTTCAACTTCGCGGCCGGCGGTCAGCACTTGATTCTGGAACGCGTATGGGGGCTCACACGCTCGACCACTGATAACAGGACGAAAAAGTGAGCCACTTTCAGGAACTGGTTCCGGACACCTGGAAACGCCCCTTTCACGAGTAGCTCCGATCGTATCCTTCCGCTAAG
>Ga0247727_10017695_pt1 | contig 11310 bp, 13 predicted proteins | sample WisWelCaveWW1625_FD_202498 | JGI IMG/M metagenome (GOLD analysis project Ga0247727, IMG submission 202498) | Biofilm microbial communities from Wishing Well Cave, Virginia, United States - WW16-25 | ecosystem: Environmental > Aquatic > Deep subsurface > Groundwater > Cave microbial mat | place...
CCATTCCTGAAGGCCAGGATGATGCACACGGCTCCGATGGCGCCCAAAGCGCCCGCAGCCGTAGCCGTCGTCGCGCCGAAAGCGTTCCATCCTTGCGCGCTCATCTGCCCCTGCGCGGCGAGCATGCCGACGGGGACGATGACGCCGATCAGAAAATAAGCGACGCCAACGCACAGCAGAGCGCGCAACGGATTGCCAAGTTTGACCTGTCCCTGATGCAGCATTGCTCCGTAAACGCCCCACGAGAGCGCCGCGCCGATGGCGAACATAATCCAGAGCATAGAGCTTTTTTTCTCCTTGTTCATTCGGTTTTCCTGAGTTGTTGAGTTTGCCAGCCGGACTTCAATTTATTTTCTCTTCGGAATCCGCCAGCGCGCGCTCCCGCAGCCAGGCGGCGAGATCATCCGCCGAATTGAAATCCAGAAAGGCTTCGACAAGATCAGCAAGTTGGTCGAAGTTGAGCGCGCGCACGCTTGCCTGAGTCTCTTCTTCAATCGCCCCGAATTTTCGCTGGATTGCGCGCAAGGCGCGCTCGGCCAAGGTTTGGGAGTCTTCCAGGCGAGCTTGTTGAAGACCTTGTTCCATCCATGTTTCTGCTAACGTTTCCATAAGTTTTATGCCCTCCGGTTTCGGGAGTTTCTTTTCAACTACCCTCTGCAAATCTTCCTGCGAAAATCTCTTCTTGCTTGCGACAGCATAGCGCAAGATCGTCCGCAAATACTCCATCGCGCTCGGTTCCTGCTCGCGCAACAGCAGATCGAAGACTTCTTCCAGCGTCTCTTCAAACTCGTCAGTGAAGATCGTCCGCATCAAACGCAACCCTGCTTGGAGGATCGCCACACCCTTGATCTGCGACACATCATACGACGAAAGGTCACAAAGATAGTAGAGGAACTCCAGCTCGAACTTCCGCAACGCGTCGTGGCCGCCGAATTCAATCAGCGCGCCGAATTCGCGCGGAACCTGCCATCGCCTCGCGCCGTGATAGAACACTACCGGAATGATCGGCGACAACTTCGTCGCCCCTTGCCGCAACTGCGCCTCCCAGCCGCGAACTTTGTAACGCAGGATTTGCCAATTGACCCAATCGTCCGGCTCGCTCTTGTGCTCGAACAGCAGGCAAACGTAAGCGTCGCCGCCCCCCTGCAGCCGCAGGCGATATAGCAAATCCGAAAGATGGCTGCGCAGCGCGTCGTCAACGAGCGAGTCCTTGATCAATTCGAGCGAACCGAGGTCGAGCGCGGCCACGATTTCCGGCGGCAGGTAGTTCGCCAGAAAGTCCGCCGCCACTTCAGGCCGTGAAAACAGGTCCTTGAAAAAATGATCGTGTGGGTTAGTCAGATCCGACATCTGATTTTTGATCTGCGGGCGGCGCGGGCGGCAGATGCAGTCGCTCCAACCGTTCGCGCAAGAGTTGATTCTCAAGCCGGAGTGTTTCCTTTTCACGCGCTTCCATCTCACGGTCGCGTTCGAGCAGAGCGCGGTCCCGTGCGAAGTTCTCACGCTCACGCTCGCGGGCGTCGCGCTCACGCTGAAGTTGAGACTCGTAGTACATTCGGGCCTGAGCGTCAGCAAGATTGCGGATTTGCTCACTGTGCTCCATCACCTGAGCATCCAGCTTCTTCAACTTATCCGCGACGGTGAAGAACGCCTTGATCAGTTCGATGATTTGTTTCCACATCAAGCGGCCTTTCGCATCTGATCTCGTAGTTGGTTGAGGATAAGCCAAGTTTCAGCATTGTTTCGATCGATCACTTCCTGGTCTTTCTCGATCTGATTTAGAATCCGGCGCAATGCCTGCAAATACTGATCGAGCAGCCTGCTGATTTCGGCTGGATCATCGCTGGTTAATTCAAATTTGAGCAAGTCTTCCATATCGCTACCTCCGGCGTGATTCTAACACAGTCAATTTTCAGCAACGCCATCAGGGGCCGTTTGATTTGCCAAAACAATAGAGCGCGCTGCGCGTCCGCCAATAAATCTTCCCTCCGGCAATCGCTGGCGTAGCGTTGCAAAGATCGTCCAGATCGCTGGTCGCCAACACTTCCCAATCGCCGCCCGCCCGGAGCACTGTGACTTTTCCTTCATGGCTAACCGTGAAGACTTTGCCGTCGGCTCCGACCGGCGAGGCGTAATAATCACCCGGCGCTTCACGCAATCGTCCCTGCTTCAAAACTTCGCCAGTCTTCGGATCGAGCGCCGTCAGGATGCCGCCCTCTTTCATCAGGTAGAGCACGTCCTGGTAAAACAGCGGCGAAGGCGTGTTGGGCAACGCCTTCTGGTAACGCCAGAGGAAGTGCGATTCGGTCACGTCGCCGCGCATCTCCTTCTGCCGGTCAATGCGATAAGCCAGCACGCCGTTTTGCACCGATCGTTTCGCCCGGTACGCCTGCCAATCGCGTTGGCCCATCAAGCCGTCGCGATCCAGATCAAGCTCGCCCCAATCTTTCTTCATCTTCGGATTTTGCAGTTCATCGGCCGAGAGCTTGCCGTCTTTGTCGGCGTCGAATTTCTGAAGCGTCTCTTCAAACGGCGCAACGTCTTCCTGCTGCCCCGGATCGGCGCCTCCGGCCCAGCCCAGGATGTAGAGCGCGTCGCGCCCGAAGACCGGGGTTGGCTTGATCTGCCACGTCAAGCCGCGAATGAACCAGACCTCTTTTCCCGTCGCCAAGTCGTAAGCCGACAGACGCCGCGATCCGGCGACCAGAACCTGCAATCCGCCTTTCGCCGGTTGAAACAGGATCGGCGTCGAAAATCCGCGCGTCGCATCAGGCCGTTCGACGCGCCATTTCGCCTTGCCCGTATTTTTATCAACCGCGATGAAGAAGGAGCCGGTCTCGGAATCGCAATTGAGCAGCAGCTTTTCTTCGGCCAGTATCGGCGACGAACCCATCCCGAAAGGGTTGTTGAATGGCCCCATCGGCATTCGCCATCGCTCCTTCCCGTCGCGGTCGAACGAGATCAGGCCGAAGTCGGTGAAGAAGGCGTAAACGTTCTGCCCGTCGGTGACTGGACTTGGCGAAGCGGGGCTGTTCATTTTGTGAAGCTCCTGCGAACGCGGTTTCGGAACTTCACGCTGCCACACGATCTTTCCGTTGGTGCGATCAAGGCTGATCACGAACAGCTTCTCGGCTTCGTGAGCCGTGACGAAGATGCGGTCGCCAGTCAGCACGGGCGATGAATGGCCGGGCGGCAGCGGCGTCTTCCACACGACGTTCTGATCGGGGCCGAATTGAACAGGCAAGCCTGTCTCATTCGATACGCCCGACGCGTTGGGCCCGCGGAATTGCGACCAGTCATTGGGCGCCGGTGACGGGTGGGCGGAAAGCGTGAATGCGATGAAAAGAAGGCTGATGATTACACATCTGTGCTTGGACACGGGTGACTCCTCTTGTCTTTATCGATTGTTATCGGGTTTTAGTTTGATTGGTTGAGAGCCGTGCTCCGGCTCAACTATTTTTCGTCTGGTTTTTTGTCGGTTGTGGCTGATGGCAACAACCTCTCCAATCGCTCCAACCGCTCGCGCAAAAGTTGGTTTTCAAGCCGAAGCAATTCCTTCTCACGTTCCTTCAACTCACGATCGCGCTCGAAGTTTTCGCGCTCTCGCTCGCGGGCGTCGCGCTCGCGCTGGATCTGAAATTCGTAGTAGAGGCGGGTTTGTTGATCGGCCAATTGGCGAATTTGCTGCCCCTGTTGTCTGGCAGTCTCTTTCAACTTTTGCAGGTCTTCATAGAAATTGAAGACCTGCCTGAGCAATTTGAATATCCGGCTCCACATCAAGCGATTTTGGGCATCCGGGCGAGAATCGCCCACGTTTCAGCGGTAATTCGATCTATCTCTTCCTGCTCTCTGACCATCTGCTCGTGAATTCGATCTATCGCTTCCAAATACTCATCGAACTGCTTGATGAGTTCGGCTTTTTTCTCTGCTGTGAGTTCGGTATCGAAGATATCTTCCATAACGTCACCTCCGGGCGGATTCTACCACGATCAGTTTCCTGCAACAGTCTCATTTGCCGAAGCAATACAACGTGCCCTTCGTCCGCACGTACAACTTCCCATCGGCAATCGCAGGCGTGGCGAAGACTTCGTCGCCGAGCGCGTTGACCGCCAGCACGTCCCATTCGCCCGCCGCCTTCACGACCGAAACCGTCCCGTCCTGGCTGAGCAAATAGACCTTGCCGTCGGCGCCGACCGGCGAGGCGAAGTATTTGTCAATCGCGCCTTTCAACCGCCCCTGCTTGATGACATTGCCCGTCGCCGGGTCGAACGAAATCAGAATGCCGCTGTCGTTGACCATAAACAGCGAGCCTCGATAGAGCAGCGTTGACGGCACCTGCGGCACCGGGCGTTGGTACTTCCAACGGATCGCCTTCTCGGTCACGTCGCCTTCGCCGCCGAGCTTGATCGCGAGCAGCCCGTTTTCGGAAGCCATCATCGCGCGGAAGACCTCCCAGTCTTTCGCATTGAGCTTCTGGTCGCGATCCAGATCGAAAGCGTCGAAGCCGTAGTTCGGGCCGAGCACGCGATCAATCGGCTCAGTACCGCTGATTTCGTCTCTGCCGACGAAGCCGTCTTTGTTCTTGTCGTAACGTTTCAAGCCTTCGTCGAAGGGCACAGTCGGAACCTGCTTACCGGGCTGATTCAGCGGAAAGCCCCAGCCGTTGATGTAGAGGTATTCGTTGTCGTAGCTGACCACCGACTTCATCTCGCAAGCCAGCCCGCGCACCCACCAGACGCGCTTGCCGTCCGCGACCGAGTACGACGAGAGCTGGAACGATTCGGGAATGATCAATTGCTTCGACCCGGTCTTCGCCCCTGCTGGTTGATAAACGGTCGGCGTCGAATAACCTGAAATGACTTCGGGCCGCTCGACCTTCCACTTCACCCGGCCTGTGTTTTTGTCCACTGCGAGCAGGTACGACCCCAGGTCTTGATCAACCGACAGGATCAGTTTGTCGTCAACCAGGATGGGTGATGCGCCATAGCCGTAAAAGATGTTGAAGGCCGGGAGCGGCAACCGCCATCGTTCTCGACCGTTCGCATCGAACGCGATCAGCCCGAAATCCTGAAAGAACGCGTAGACGTTGTCGCCGTCGGTGACGGGGCTGGCCGATGCCGGGCCGTTGACGTTCTCCAATCGGCCTTTGTGCGTGCGTGGAATCTCGCGCCGCCAAAGCTCCTTGCCCGTCTTGCGGTCGAGCGCGATGACGAAGAGTTGGTAATTGGTCTTGTTCTTTGCGTCAATCGGCGTGTGAGCCGTGACGTAGATGCGCGTGCGAGCGAGCACTGGCGATGAATGGCCGGGCGGCAGAGCCGTTTTCCAGACGACCCCTTTCTCCGGCCCGAATTCCACGGGCAGGTTCGCGGCATTCGAGACGCCCGTGCCGTTGGGGCCGCGAAAACGCGGCCAGTCATCGGTGGCCTGCGCGCGCGCCGTCATCAATGTGACCAACAGCGCGGAACAGGTGAGAGGGCGAAGATAAGAGTTTAGCTTGAGCATGCATTTTTCTCCGGGAAAGATTTCAATTCAGCTTCATCGCGTCCAGCTTGAGCAACGTGGCCAGTAGCACGTTTGTTCCGTTCGCGACGTCTTCGGGCCGTGAAAACTCGCGCGGCGAATGGCTGATGCCGTCAACGCTCGGAACGAAGATCATTCCGACCGGGCCGAGGTGCGCCATCTCCTGCGCGTCGTGGCCCGCGCCGCTCGGCATAAATTTCGTCGTGAATCCAAGCTGCTTTGCCGCCTCGTCAATCACGCGGCGGATGCGGACGTCGGTCGGCGCAGGAGGAGTCGAGTTCGTCTGCTTGAATTCAAACTTCGTCCCGGTCGCCTTCTCGATCTGCTCAACCTCGGCCAGGATTTTCTCAAACAGCATCCGCGTCTTCGCCGCATCGAGATCGCGCAGCCCCAGGCTGGTCGTGACTTTGCCGGGGATGACGTTGTAAGCGCCGGGGAAGGCTTGCATCTTGCCGACGGTGGCGACTTGGCGGCCCGGCACGCTGGTGACCACTCGGTTGACGGCTTCGACGTACTTCGCCGCCGCGAGCAGCGCGTCGCGCCGCTGGTTCATCGGCGTCGTGCCCGCGTGATTGGCGAAGCCTTCGATCGTCACGTCCCACCAGTTGATCCCGACTATGCCTTCGACCACGCCGATGTTGATCTTTTCGGAATGCAAAATGCCGCCCTGCTCGATGTGAAGCTCCAGGTAGACTGCAATGTCGCCGGGCTTGCGAACTACACTGGCGAGTTTGTCTACGTCGCCGCCGATGAACTTGATTCCTTCGCGTATGGTCTTCTTGCTGTTCGTGACCAGATTGAGGTCTTTCTCGGTCAATCCGACGGCGATGGCGTGACTGCCGATGGTTCCGCCTTCTTCGTTTTGGAAGATGATGGCTTCGAGCGGATGGCGCAGCCTGACGTTGTTCTCGGCCAGCGTCTGTGCGACTTCAATCGCGCCCATCGAGCCGACGTCGCCGTCGTAGTTGCCGCCTTCGGGCACCGAGTCAATGTGTGAGCCGATGACCAGGGGCTTCAGGCTCGGATCGCTGCCTGCGCGTCGTCCGACGATGTTGCCTGCGGCGTCAACGCTGACATCCAGCTTCGCCTCGCGCATCAGCTTGATCGCGTACTGGCGGCCTTGCAGATCGGCGTCGGTGTAAGCGACGCGGCTGACGCCACCTTGCGGGTTTTTACCGAACTGCGAAAGCTCGGCCAGATGGGTGTTAACTCGCTGACCGTTGGCTCGGAGATTTGATTGAGATTGATGCAGGGCATACGCTCCAATTGTGCAGAGAAGGCTTCGATTGAATTCCCGACGATTCATTTTCTTTTGACCTGAATTGAATTATTGAATTCCACCAGCTTTTCCTAGTCAATCTGCCCAGACTGGCCACAAAATTCGTCAATGAATTGTTTTGTGAACAGATTGATTACTTTCCCGTATTCCCGATGAAAAGCCTCGTTACGTACTTTGGCGCGCTCCCCAAGAATGGGGCTGATGATTGTCGGTGTATGAATTGAGTTATCCAGAGTGGTAAACCGGGAGCTGTCACTCTTTATCTACTACTTCCTCAATTGCAAGAGCGATTGCTCCGTACCAGTCAAGATGGTCTCCGAGCTTGTTATCTATTAGCTCGATTTCCCCATCGGTGAGTGGTCGCCCGAGATTTTCCAGGGCGACATTCTGTACACCCTCGACGCTAATCGAGTAAATAATATCATCATTGCTTCTCATAACCTCTCCTTTAACAGGTTACGTCTCAATTGTTTCAAACTCGATTTTGAGTTTTTCGCAAAAGTCCCGAAGAACCTGCATCCCTCTTTCTCGAGCATAGTGGCTCTCCATAGCATACTCTTTGTACTTGACCGGATAAAAAAAGCTTCTTCCGTTAGGATGAACCGGAGGGTTTTCGTTCGTTACTATATAACGCTGTTTGGTGGTTCCCCACGGGAGAGGGATTCTGGTTATATAGCCTTTGTCAACAATGTACCTCAGCACATCTGAGAACAACAACCTAAGGTTGTCGTTCGAGAAAGCCTTCCCATCCAATTTAGCAGCTATGCGGCCAGATGCTCTCCCCTTGCTGTCTTGTATGTCTGAGGTGCTATAGTCTATGACACCTTCTGCAAGCAACGCGTCATATATGGAGTCAAAGACGTCACTATATTTCTCATATAAAGCAACAGCCATTTTCTTCTCTTCATTCGTGATTGCCATCTTTATGCCTTTGTACCTGATTTTTAAATTTTTTACGTATTGAACTATAAAAGGTTTCACTTTGTCATTCAAGCTAGGGTGATCCAATAGCGGTAGTAGTAGCTTATCATTTAGCAGTTGATAGTTCAAACAATGCCACCTGTTATCACCTACAGTTTTCTCCGAGGCAGAAGCAAGTTTGGGCGTTAGATAAACCAACAAGTTAATATCATTCGGATGGTTGGAGAAGAGCCAATCAGCATATCGCTTGGACTGTTCTCCGTTCGGCTTGGAATCAATCTTTAACTCAAAAATAGCATTCATTCTGCCGTTGTTGCCTAGGCTATCTTGATAACTGGCTGTCAAAAATATGTCGAATCTGCCGACTCCCTGAATGCTAGTTTCGGTCGAGACATATTCATTCGGGGTAACTTCAACTTCGGTGAATTCAACAGTAGGTAGAATACGCAGTAATTTTGGGCTGGAGAGGTCAGTCGGCTTAAGGCACATTTCATCTGTCAGGAGTAAGAGAAACCTCCTGAGTGTGTAATCCATTAGAAGGTGAGACCCGCCTGGATCTAAGAGCCATCCCAGGAAACAAGAGTGCCACCGTTCGTAGTGAGTTCGTCCAACGATCCTGAATATATTCGGTTCCCATAGAATATGCTCAAAACGGATAAACTCCGGCTCTGAGATCAACGCGACTAACCGTTGGGAAAAGTTTGCAGACTTGATGCGTTTACGATTGTTGCCCATGAAATCTGATTGAAAATTGAGCTTGGCTGCACACACAGAAATTTTTACGCGCGCAGCAAAAACCAGGCCACATAATCGCCCGGCCCGATTCCACTGTAGATTTTATCACGGCTATCGGCGTAAGGATGAGAGGTGATGATCAGATCAAAACGGTCGTCGCCAAACTGCGGCAGGACTTCCAAACAATCGCCACAACGAATATCTGTGATCAATTCCGCCATTGAATGCTTTTCCATCTCCTCGATTTTGAGTTTACCGAATCACGTACAAACTACCCGGTTTGCTTGGCTCTCGTCAATTTTCATTGCTACTGATCAGCGTCCAATCACCTGCCGCATCACGCGCAGGAAATTGCCGCCGAGAATCTTCTTCACGTCCTGTTCGCTGTAGCCGCGCTCAAGCAGCTTTGCCGTCAACGCAGGCATCTTCGACACGTCCTCCAGCCCCGCTGGCACGGCGCTGATGCCGTCCCAGTCGCTGCCGATGCCGACGTGATCGGCGCCGGCCAGCTTCACCACGCGATCAATGTGGGCGACGGCGTCTTCGATTGTCGCCTGGTTCGGCCTCATCGCGCTGTAGATGTCCAGGTACTCCTTCGCCGCGAATTCATCGAGAGCTTTGCCCGTCAGGTTCGGTTCGACTGCGGCACGGGCAGCGAATCCGCGCCGCCCCGCCTCGGCCTCTTTTTGACTGACGAATTGAGCGCCGAAGTTGATCCCGATCACGCCCCCCTGCTTCGCCAGCGTGCGGATCATCTCGTCGGTCATGTTGCGCGGCACGTCGGAGAGCGCGCGGCAGCTCGAATGCGAGGCGATGACCGGTTTGGTCGTGACCGCGAGCGTATCGTAGAAGGTCTTGTCCGAGACGTGCGAGATGTCCACGATCATGCCGATGCGGTTCATCTCGCGCACCACCTCGCGTCCGAATTCGCTCAGGCCGTTGTGCTGCGGCGTGTCGGTGGACGAATCGGCCCAGTTGGTGTTGCGGAAGTGCGTGAGCGTCATCGAACGCACGCCCAGCCGGTGATACATCCTCAGCACGGCCAGGTCGTCGGCTATCGCGTGACCGCTCTCAATCGTCAGCACGGCGGAAATCTTTCCGGCTTTGACGATGCGTTCGACATCGGCGGCGGTCAGCGCCAGCTCGATCTGGTCGGGGTGCGCGTCGAGCACCCGCTGCATAGCGTCGCGCAGTTGCAGCGTGCGGCGCACGGCCTCTGCGCCTTTGTAATAAGTCGGAACGTAGAGCGCAAAGAAGGGCGCGCGCATTCCCGCTTCGCGCAGGCGCGGCAGATCAACGTGGCCTCTCACCGTGCGCTTCGAGATGTCTTCGCCGCCGTTCAACACTCGCTGGATGGTGTCAATGTGGCTGTCAACGCCGATGGCTTCGGCATGAATGCGGCGGGCGCGGGCGAAATGATCCTGGCTCGTGGCTGAAGGCGCGCCAGGCAGCAGCGCGGTTAGGCTCACGCACAGCAGTGTTGCGAAGACGGTGATGATCTTTTTCATAACGGAATTGTGATATGGATGCGACTCGCGGCAAGGTTACTGCCGCTTGAACAGATAAGTCACACCCGCGTAAGTAGGGTCGCTGGCGTAGAAGCCTTCACCCTGTTTTTCAGTAATCCGCGCCGCGAACGCGAACGTGCCGCCGGTTGGCAATAAAACTAATCGCCTGTCCTCTTGATTAAATGACCACGTCCCGGATCTGTCAAAGCCGCTAAAAGCCCCTGAGGCGTTCAAAATCTCGTAAGCGCCGCCCGCTTTCAAGTTCACCAGCATGCTTGCGGAGACCGTCCCTTGAGTTGTAATCAGCCATCTGCCAACCGGATCGAATTTGAATTGTCGATCTCCTGCGCCGGGTGTTGATTGAGTTTGTGGCCCAGCGGCTGTCCCCGGCAGATTTTTAATGCCCCCCTGCAGCGCCCCTCCCAGCTCATTGATCGCGGATTCCATCTCGCTGGCCGGAGTGGTTTGAGGCGACGGGCTTTGCGTTGTCAGGGCGCCAGGAGGCCCAACTCCTCGATTCCCCCGCCAGACAGACAACCCGATGATGGCAAAGATCACAACCACTCCCACAGCCAGGAGCCAATACCGCCGGGCAGGCGCCTCGGTCTGGCGCGGCTCTATCTCGCCCAGTTCCCACTCGAGCGCTCGAATCAGCCGCTCGATATCGTGGTCGAAATCGGCGTCGCTGAATTCGATTGCCTGGCGACGGGTGAGCGACGCCAGATCAGGCGGCAACTCTTCGGCGGCAGGCATCGTGGCTCCGCGCAACAGTACCGGGATCACGCGGATGTTTCTCTTCAGGGCGGCGGCGATTTCCAGACGGACGAAGTCAGCCGGATCATCCAACCGTCGCCGTCCTCCAGTCGCCAACCACTGCTGCCCAATGAGCGATACCAGGGCCACGCACGAGCCTACGGCCTGTTCGATTGCCTCGACAAAATCGGCGCCTGCTTCAATCCCGGTAACGTCCATAAAAACCCGCTTGGGAAAGCGGGCGTTCAGCCGGTCATAGATCAGACGCGCATAACCGGCGCTGTCGTCTCTTCGGTAGCTGATAAAAATTCGACCTTGGATCATAGGCGCCCCTGAGAGCACAGCTTGGCGTGGACACAAATCCTGGGGGACGCACACCCCAGGAAGCTAGCGCCGAGCCGGCAGATATTTCTTCGGAATCTTCAGCGCCATTGACCCAGCCACAGTCACCACGTCGTACTTGCCCTGGTAGCCGATGAGCAAATGCGCCGCCCACGGCTCCAGCTTGTAATCCGCCACCAGCCAGTTGACCATATCGCTCGTCGCCAACCTCAAAGCGCGGTCGAGCGAGCTGACGAATTCGGGCTGGCTGCG
>Ga0247727_10017696_pt1 | contig 11309 bp, 13 predicted proteins | sample WisWelCaveWW1625_FD_202498 | JGI IMG/M metagenome (GOLD analysis project Ga0247727, IMG submission 202498) | Biofilm microbial communities from Wishing Well Cave, Virginia, United States - WW16-25 | ecosystem: Environmental > Aquatic > Deep subsurface > Groundwater > Cave microbial mat | place...
AGGCAACCGCACTCGAAGCGAGTTTGGATTTCCACAGCCGCCCGGCGGCGACGACTGTGGAAAAACCAGAACCGGGAAAAATCCTCACGGAGCAACTATAAGGGATCTGCTTCTCGCCCCGCCGTAAAAGCAGATCCCTCGCTGCGCTCGGGATGACAATGGCTGCGCTCGGGATGACAATCGCTGCGCTCGGGATGACAATGGCTGCGCTCGGGATGACAATCGCGGGGCCTCAGCTCGGGCACTTGGGGAGCGAATCCCAAGCCTGTGCTAATGTCAACTCTGATGACCGGCAAAACGTTGGGTCACTACCAGGTCGCCGAAAAGCTGGGCGCCGGCGGCATGGGCGAGGTCTACCGCGCCCGCGACACCCGCCTGAACCGCGACGTGGCGCTGAAGTTCCTGCCGGCCGCCTTCGCGCAGGACCGTGAGCGGCTGGCCCGTTTCGGACGCTGATGACCGGCAAAACGTTGGGCCACTACCAGGTCACCGAGAAGCTCGGCGCTGGAGGCATGGGCGAGGTCTGGCGGGCCCGCGACACCCGTCTCAACCGCGATGTGGCGCTCAAGTTCCTGCCGGCTGCCTTCGCCCAGGACCCTGAGCGGCTGGCGCGCTTCGAGCGGGAGGCCCAGCTGCTCGCCCAGCTCAACCACGCCAACATCGCGGCCATCCACGGCCTGGAGGAATCCGAAGGGCAGCGGTTCCTGGTGCTTGAATACGTCCCGGGCGAGACGCTCAAAGGACCGCTGCCGGTCGAGGAGGCCATGACGGTGGCCACGCAAATCATGGCCGCCATGGAAGAGGCCCACGGCAAGACCATCGTGCATCGCGACCTCAAGCCCGCCAACATCAAGATCACCCCGGACGGGAAGGTCAAGGTGCTGGACTTCGGTCTGGCCAAGGCCTTCGGAGACGGGCCCGCGGAGGGCGACCCGACGCGTTCGCCGACGCTGAGCGCGCTGGCCACGCGCATGGGGACCATTCTGGGCACGGCGGCCTACATGTCGCCGGAGCAGGCTCGCGCCAAGCCGCTCGACAAGCGCACCGACGTCTGGTCGTTCGGGTGCGTACTCTACGAGATGCTCACCGGACGCCAGGCCTTCGGCGGCGATACGGTGACCGACATCCTGGCGGCCATCGTGGGCCGCGACCCGGACTGGACCAAGCTCCCCGCCGACACGCCGCGCGTGGTCCAGCGGCTGCTGCGGCTGTGTCTGGAGAAGGACCCCAGCCGCCGGCTGCGGGACATCGGCGACGCCTGGATCGGGACCGAGGAGCAGCTTGCCGTCCTCTCCTCCCCTCATCGCCCCGTCGCCTCATCGGCCCGGCTGCCCTGGGCGCTCCTCGCCTTCGTCACCATCGCCGCCGCCGGCCTCTGGCTGATGCGCGCGCCGGCGCCCACGCCGCGCCCCGTCACCCGCCTGTCGACGCCCGTCCCGCCAAGACCCAGCCAGGGCTTCCTGCCGGCCCTCTCGCCCGACGGGACCCTGCTGGCGTTCACCGCCGGAACGAACGCGCAGATCTACATCCGCCAGATGAACGAGTTCGAGGCTAAGCCTCTGCCCGGCACCGAGAACAGCTCCGGCCACTTCTTCTCACCCGACGGCCGCTGGCTGGCGTTCCATTCCCGGCGGGAGCGCAAGCTGAAGAAAGTGCCGGTGATCGGTGGCACGGCCCTCACCCTCTGCGACATGGACGCAGGCAGCGCGCTGTCGTTGGGCGGAAGCTGGGGCGCCGACGGCGCCATCATCGTTCCGCTGGGCCGGATGACCGGCCTGTCGCGCGTCTCGGCTGCCGGCGGCAAGCCCGAGCTACTCACCAAGCTCGACGAGAAAAGAGGCGAGACCAGCCACCGCTTTCCACAAATCCTGCCCGGTGGGCAGGCGGTGATCTTCAGCGCCGGAGCGCAAGGTTCCTTCGATGATGCGCGCATCACCCTGTTTTCGCTCAAGACCGGCGAGCAGCGCGTGCTCGTGGAAGGCGCCGCCCAGGCCCGTTACGTCCCGACCAACGGTCCGCAGAAGCCCGAGGGCCACTTGGTCTACTTTCGCAGCGGGTCGCTGTTCGCCGTCCCGTTCAACCTCAAGACCATGCAGGTCAGCGGGCAGGCGGCCCCGATTCTGGAAGGTGTCTACGGCGGTTCGACCTCCGGCACGGCGGATTTCAGCTTTTCCGACACCGGGGTGCTGGTGTATGCCCCCGGCACGGCGCAGACCGCGGCCAGCCGCCCGATGGTCTGGGTGGACCGCCAGGGAAAGGCGGAGCCCATCCCGGCCCCGCCGCATGCTTATCTCTCCCCGCAGCTCTCGCCGGACGGGCAGCGTATTGCGGTTACCGTCGGCGGAGCGGGCCCGGACGCACCGGGTGACGTTTGGGTCTACGACCTGGCGCGCGGCGCCCTGACCCGCCTGACGTTTCAGGGGCGAAACCAGTTCCCCCACTGGACGCCGGACGGCAAACGTGTCACATTCCTTTCGATCGTCCAGGGAAAAAACAACGTCGCCTGGACGCCGGCCGATGGCAGCGGCGCGGCCGAAACGCTCGCCTCGGTAACACAAGGCGGCCGGCCATATTCGTGGTCGCCCGACGGCAAGCTGCTGCTCTACAATGCCGGCACGCGCGGCGCGGGCAACATCTGGGTCCTTCCTCTGGAGGGCCAGCGCAAGCCGGCGCCTTACCTTGAGACGCAGTTCAGCGTTTTCGGCGCCCAATTCTCCCCGGATGGCCGGTGGGTAGCTTACGTGTCTACCGAGTCGAACCTTGAGCAGGTTTATGTTCAGGCCGCCCCCGGCCTGGACGGCAAGCCTCGCGCGGGGGGCAAGTGGCAGGTCTCGACGACTGACGGAAGGGAGCCGCGCTGGGCGCGTGGCGGGCGCGAGCTTCTCTATCGCTCGAGACAACCCGGGGGCCAGGTGATGGCGGTCGACATCGAGCCCGGCCCCACCTTCCGCGCCGGCGTCCCAAAACTGTTGTTCGAGGACCGCTATGGCCAGGGGGGCTGGGACGTCTCGGCCGACGGCAAGCGCTTCCTGGTGTTCGGCGGCGGTGGCGGCGCCGGGGAAGAAACCCCGGCCGCCGCGGCGCAGTTGCACGTGGTGCTGGAGTGGTTCGACGAGATCAAGCGCCGCATGGCCGCCGGGTAACCTCCCGGTAACCTCCCGGTAACCCAGGCATTCTTGCCTGGCTGGGCCGGACAGGCAGGAATGCCTGTCTCTGGAGTTTGGACATTTTGGAAGCCGCGGGCTGCCCGGGTGGGGCGGTCCCCCTGGACCGCAGCCGGCCCCCTGGCCGGCCGCCTCGCGCCACGCACTGGACCAGCGATATTCCGTCGCCGCCGCTGCGAACCCGGTTCCCACCGGGTTCTCCTCAATATAGCTGCGAACTCGCTCCATTTGCCTCTCATCCCTCACCACATGGTCGTAACTCTCTTCTTGCCAGAAGGGCTGGCCGGTCAACCCCAGAATCTGGTGGGCTCGCTTGGCGGTGAGGCCCTTCAACGACCGCACAACTTCGGTACAGCAAGGTGGGGAGTGAGGAGCAGATGGACTGGTTCGGCATGACCACAAAGGCGTGCCAGGGTGTAGGGACGGAGGGTGTTCTGGCCGTATCGAAGAGCATCGATGACGAGTTGGGCAATGTGCCGCCCAAGACAAGGGCCGGTTCGAGCTTGGTCCAGGAGCCGATCCATGGTGAGGAAAACGGCGGGGGAAAGGATCGGCGCGGGGACAGCGGTGGAGCCGCCAAGTCAGGAAGAGCGGTTGGCCGAGAGGGTGCCAATGAGGAAGGGGTCGCTGATAAGAACTCACCTTGAAATCTTGTCGAAAAGCTTACAAAGATTCAATCCCTTCAAGTTTTCTGAGGCTATAGGAGCCGGCCAGGGCCCAGAGGGCGCCCCCGGCTGCGGCCCAGGGGGGGCCGCCCACCGCCGCCACGCCCGAGCCCACGATCCACAACCCACAACCGGAGCGGCCGCAGGCCGCTCCGCCGACAGGTGTTACCGCCGTTTTCGCTCGGCGGTCCGCACCTGGCGCTCCGACATGCCGAAATAGTGCGCCAGTTCGTGCCACAGGGTCTCGTAGACCACCCGGGGAATATCGCTCTGGTCGCGGGCGGCCCGCTCGATAGGGCCCTGAAACAGGGAGATCTTGTCGGGCATCACCATCTGATACCAGCTGCCCCGCTGGGTGAGCGGCACGCCGTGGTAGAGACCCAGCAGGGTATCGCCCGGCGCGACGCCGGCGCGGCGCAGCTCGGCGCGCGTAGGTTCCGGCTCGACGACGATGGCCAGGTTCGCGACCTGGCGCCGGAAGTGCTTGGGGATCCGGCGCCAGGCCTGCTCGACCAGGTCCTCGAACTGGTGGCGCGGCAGCGGCATACCAACCTATTGTATGCTGGAGCCGCCATGTCGCCGCTCGAGAGGGTGCTGGCCGAGACGCGCCGCTACCGCCATCCCCTGCTGGAGTTCTCGGCCCGGGAGCACAACGGCCGCCTCGAGCTGGTCATCGAGTGCCAGGCGAAGGATCTGGGGCTTCATACCTACTATCTGGAGATTCATCCGCGGGAGCTGGAGAGCTCCCAGTTCCCCTGGACCTTCCAACGCCTGCTCTACGACGGGATGAACGATTACATCGTCGAGATGTTCACCCTTACGCCCCAGAACCGGGACCAGCCGGTGTGAGCGGGCCGCTCACCTTCGCCCGGTTCATGGAGCAGGCCCTCTACGATCCCGAGCGCGGCTACTACTCGCGTCCCCGGGAGCGCTTCGGCGCCTCGGGCGATTTCTTCACGAATGATCAGTTGCAGCCGGTGTTCGGCCGCCTGGTGGCCTGCCAGATCGAGCGCTGGCGAGCCGAGCTGGGGTCGCCTGCGGGGTTCACGGTGGTGGAGCTGGGCCCGGGCCGCGGCCAGACCGGGGATCAGATCCGCGCCCTGCCGGGCGTAGAGTACATCGGGCTGGAAAGAGGGGCCGGGTCGCTGCCGGAGCGCTTCACGGGGGTGGTGTTCTCCAACGAGTTCTTCGACGCTCTGCCGGTGCATGTGACGCGGTTCGCGTGGGGACGCTGGCGGGAGCGGTACGTGGGTCCCGGCCCTGAATGGGTGGATGGCAAGCTGTCCACGCCGCTTCTGGAGGACTACCTGCGGCGCTACGTTCGACGCCCGGCCCGGGGTCAGATCGCGGAAGTGAACCTGGAAGCCCTGGGGTGGCTGGAGCGGATCGCCGGGTCTCTGGAGCGCGGCTACGTGCTGACCATCGACTACGGCTACACCGAGGAGGAGATCACCAGGGGCCGGCGCTTTCCCGCAGGCTCGCTGATGAGTTATCGCCGGCACCTGGCGTCGGAAGAGGTGCTGAGCGATCCCGGCGAGCGCGACCTTACCGCCCACGTGAACTTCACGGCCCTGGTCCGGCGCGGGGAGGAACTAGGCTTGCAGGCCGTTTCGCTGCGAAGCCAGACGAGCTTCCTGCTGTCGATCGGCGAGGCGGACCTGTTCGCTTCGGCCCTGGCGGCTTCGAAAGAGCCGGAGAGGCGGCGTCTGTGGCGGCAGCTAAAGACGCTGCTGTTCGGGTTGGGGGAGACGTTTCGGGTGCTGGTGCAGAGGGCTGGGCCGCAACCGGCCGGGAGGCGTTAGTAGAATAGTGGCAGCAGCCGATGCCTGAAACTTCCAGCCAGCCGGCGTTCGAGTCCTTCGGAGGGCGGGCCTTTTCCTTCTACCCGGCCATCCGCAACGTGGAGTACAACGAGTGGACCTGGGTGCGGGAGACCTGGTCCGAGATCCTGGTGACCAATTCCAAGACCGGGCAGGAACTGTGGATTCCGCGAACCTGGGTGGGCCGGATCTCGAGCGCCGACGAGCCGGTGCTGATCGTGGGGCTGAACCGGGAGCTGGAGATGAAGGCGGGCGCGGTGTGGTCCTATGAGCGGAACCTGATCGAGATGCCGCCTCCGCCGCGGCCGGGAACACGCACCGCGGCGCCGCCGCCGGAAGGGGCGCCGGCGGCGGTGGCGGCCCCTTCGCCGGAATCCCGGCTGGGACGCCTGATCCTCTACACCGTGCTAGTCGGGATCGGTTGCGTGATGCTGGTGGTGTCCTTCACCTTCGACGGGATGCCGCGGCCGCAGGACTGGCTGCGCCAGCGCGACACCGCTACCAGTGATCAAAAATACCTTTCGCTGACGCGGGAGGACACCCGCGGTGACGTGGCCCGCAAGCTGGGGGCCGCCGACCGCGAACAGTGGATCACCCCGGACTCGGCGGAAATCCACTTCTACCTGATGTGGTACCCCGGCCGCTCCTACGTGGTGGTGCTGATGGGCGCGGAGCGCGGTGGCGGCCGCTATATCGGGACGGTTCACGCCGCCAGCCGGGCTCCGCTCGACTCGGTGCGGCTGCCGGGCGGCGGCTCCACCACCTCCATGCTGCGCGCCCTGCCTAAATTCTGATTCTTCCGGACTATGAAAAACCTATTCGCGAAACTGGGCTGGCTGGCGGTGGCCCTGGTGGCGGCCGTCAGCCTGGGCGGCGTGGCTCTGTACCGCGGCGAGCACATCAACAGTCTGTGGCTGGTGCTGGCGGCCGGCTGCACCTATTTGCTTGGCTTCCGCTTTTACGGCAAGTTCATCGCCGCGCGGGTGATGGCGCTCGATGACCTGCGCGCCACGCCTTCCGAGCGGCTCAACAACGGCCGGGACTTCGTCCCGACCAACAAATGGATCGTGCTGGGGCACCACTTCGCGGCCATCGCCGGACCGGGGCCGCTGGTCGGCCCGGTGCTGGCGGCGCAGTTCGGCTACCTGCCGGGGGTCCTGTGGATCGTGGCCGGCGGGGTGCTGGGAGGCGCGGTGCAGGATTTCGTGATCCTGTTCGCCTCCATTCGCCGGGACGGCAAGTCGCTCGGCCAGATAGCCCGGGAGGAGGTGGGAAGGCTCGGCGGCGGGGCGGCCCTGGTCTCAGTATTGATGATCATGATCATCTTGCTGGCGGTGGTGGCGCTGGTGGTGGTCAACGCCCTGAAGGGCAGCCCCTGGGGGACCTTCACCATCGCCGCCACCATGCCCATCGCGGTATTCATGGGCCTGTACCTGCGGTACTGGCGGCCCGGAAAGGTGCTGGAGGTCTCGGCCATCGGGTTTGTCCTGGTGATGCTCAGCATCGCCGGAGGGCGGCTGGTGGCGGAGTCGCCGGTTTGGGCGGGGTGGTTCACCTGGGGGGCCATCCCCCTGGCGGTGGCCATCATCGTTTATGGGTTCGCGGCCTCGGCCCTGCCGGTGTGGCTGCTGCTGGCCCCCCGCGACTACCTCAGCACCTTCGTGAAGCTGGGCACCGTGGCCCTGCTGGCGGCCGGAATTCTGGCGCTGCGGCCCGACCTGGAGCTGCCGCCGCTGACGCGTTTCGCCGACGGCACCGGCCCCATCTTCGCCGGCAAGATCTTCCCCTTTTGCTTCATCACCATCGCCTGCGGGGCCATCTCGGGCTTTCACTCTCTAATCAGCTCCGGCACCACGCCCAAGCTGATCGCCAAGGAGTGGCACGCCTGGCCGGTAGGCTACGGCTCCATGCTCATGGAATCGTTCGTCGCCATCATGGCCATGGTGGCGGCCTCGGTGATGTCGCCGGGCGTCTACTTCGCGGTCAACTCCCCGGCCGGCATCGTGGGAGCGGCGCCGGAGCAGGCGGCCGCCACCATCTCCTCCTGGGGCTTCGCGGTGACGGCCGGCGAGATGAAGGACCTGGCCGGCCAGGTCGGCGAGGAGACGCTGTTCAACCGCACCGGCGGGGCCCCGTCGTTCGCCCTGGGCATGGCCCATATCTTCGCGCGGGTCGGGGGCGGCCGCACCGCCTTGGGCATCTGGTATCACTTCGCCATCATGTTCGAGGCCCTGTTCATTCTGACCATCCTGGACGCCGGCACGAGGGTGGGGCGCTTCATGCTCCAGGACCTGCTGGGGCACGTCTGGAAGCCACTAGGACGCACAAGTTGGTATCCGAGCATCGTCTTCACCAGCGCCGCCATTGTGCTGGCTTGGGGGTATTTCCTCTACCAGGGCGTCATCGACCCGCTGGGCGGCATCAACAGCCTGTGGCCGCTGTTTGGCATCTCCAACCAGCTGCTGGCCACCATCGCGCTGTGCGTGGCCACCACCATCCTGGTGAAGATGCATCGCGCCAGGTTCATGTGGGTCACCTGCCTGCCGCTGGCCTGGCTGCTGGCGGTGACCATGACGGCCTCCTGGCAGAAGATTTTTTCGCCGGCGCCGCGGATCGGCTTTCTGGCGGCCGCCGAGGCCATGGCCGCGAAGGTGGCCGCCGGGCAGATCCCGGCCGGGCAGCTTTCCGAGACCCAGACCCTGATCTTCAACAACCGCCTGGACGCCGCGGTGTGCGCCATCTTCGCCGTCATGGTGCTGGTGATCGTGACCGACTCGGTGCGGGTGTGGGTGGGAATCCTGCGGGGCCGCCGGGAGGCCCGCCTCTACGAGAGCCCTTTTGTGGCCTCCCAACTCAAGGCGGAGGAGATATGACGCTGCTCAAGAACGCCGCCAGCCTGATCCTGGCCCTGCTGCGCGAGCTGGCGGACCAGAACGCCTATCAGAGATATCTGGCAGCCCGGGGCGCGGCGCCCTCCGCGGAGGAGTGGCGGCGGTTTTCGGCCTGGCGCCTGGCGGCGCGGTTTGAAAGGCCGAAGTGCTGCTGAAGGGGAGGACAACCCTGCATGCCCTTGTACCTGGTCGAACACACCCACCGGAAGCCTGTCCTACCAAGAACCCTGACGGTGCGCCAGCTCTCCGCTCACATGACGGCGGCCAACGCCGGCAAGCACGGCGTGAAGTTGGTGGCCGACTTTGTCGATGGGCGGGAGCCCGGCGTCGTCCTGGTGCTCGAAGCCGACAGTCCCGACAAGGCGACCAACTTCGCGCTGCCGTTTCTCCACGCCGGCTCGATCACGGTCCGGTCCGGGGGCACCTGCGCGGAAGTCGCCCGGCAGTGCCTGGGAGGATAGCAGCGGTCTGGCGGGATCAACGGAAGAACTGCGAGACGGGCGCCTGGAAGCCGGGAAGCAGGTCGGGCAGTTCGAGGATCTGGTCGCCTTCCAGAATGCGGCCGGTGCCGTCGGGCCGGTACAGGTGAACCGTCTGGTGCGTGGGATAGGCCACCAGCATGGCTTTGCAGCCGGCGCGGAAGTAGCCTCGCATCTTGGCCTCCAGTTTCTCGGCTTCTTCAGAGGAAACTACTTCGACGACGATGTCGGGGGCTCCCTGGAAGGTCTCGCGGGAGTCGGGGCTGGGGAGGCGGCTGGAGAAGACCACGGCTACGTCGGGAATGTGGCCACCATGGGGGCCGACCGCGACCAGCATTTCCGAGAAGACCTTGCCTATCGGGTTCCGTTCCAGGTACAGAACGAAGGCCTTGTGAAATTCCGATTTTGCGAACTCGTGATAGTATCCAGCCAAGGGCTCCTCCACCAGCTCTCCCTCGATCAGCTCATACCGGACGCCTTCCTTCTCGGGGAGCTGGAGAAGGTCCTGGATGGTCAACAAAGCAGCGGCGGTGCTCATAGCTTGATTATAGTTGAGGACAGGCAGGAATGCCTGTGTTACCGGAAGAACTGCGAGACTGGCGCCTGGAAGCCGGGAAGCAGGTCGGGCAGTTCGAGGATCTGGTCGCCTTCCAGGAAGCGGCCGGTGCCGTCCGCGCGATACAACTGAATGGCCCGCTCTTCGGGGTAGGCCACCAGCACTACCTTCGAGCCGCCGCGAAAGTAAGCCCGGATCTTGGTTTCGAGTCTGGCGGCGGTTTCAGAGGACACCACCTCGACCACGATGTCGGGGGATCCCGGGAAGGGCTCGCGGGAGTCCGGGCTGGGGAGGCGGCTGGAGAAGACGACGGCGACGTCGGGCACGTGGCCACCATGGGGGCCCACCGCGACTAACATCTCCGAGAAAACTTCGCCAATGGGATTCTGCGACAGATACAGGACGAAGGCCTTGTCAAACCGTGATTTCACGAACTCGTGATAGTATCCAGCCAAGGGCTCCTCCACCAGCTCTCCCTCGATCAGTTCATAACGGACGCCTTCCTTCTCGGGGAGCTGGAGAAGGTCCTGGAGGGTCAACAAAGCCGCGGCGGTGCTCATGGCTTGATTATAGTTGAGGACAGGCAGGAATGCCTGTGTTAGAGAACTGCGAGGCGGGCGCCTGGAAGCCGGGGAGCAGGTCGGGCAGTTCGAGGATCTGGTCGCCCTCCAGGATCCGGCCGACGCCGTCGGGGCGGTACACGTGAACCGTCTGGTGCGTGGGATAGGCCACCAGCATGGCTTTGCAGCCGGCCCGGAAGTAGCCTCGCATCTTGGCCTCCAGTTTCTCGGCTTCTTCAGAGGAAACTACTTCCACGACGATGTCGGGGGATCCCGGGAAGGGCTCGCGGGAGTCCGGGCTGGGGAGGCGGCTGGAGAAGACGACGGCGACGTCGGGCACGTGTCCGGCCTGGGGGCCCACGGCGACCAGCATTTCGGAGAAGACCCGGCCGATCCGGTTCTGCCGCAGATAGGCGCCAAACACGTCGTGGAACTCTGATTTCACGAACTCGTGATAGTATCCAGCCAAGGGCGCCTCCACCAGCTCTCCCTCGATCAGTTCATAACGGACGCCTTCCTTCTCGGGAAGCCGGAGAAGATCCTGGAGGGTCAACAAAGCAGCGGCGGTGCTCATGGTCTGATTATAACGCGGCATAAAAGTGAGAAGCCACCCGAATACCTTGATTTCATGTGTCCGTTTAAGTATCCGCGCAGGACCGCCCCGGCGTGCGCAGATGCGTGGCGCAGACTCTCGTGCCTGGGGACCTTCCTTGCGCTAAACATCGGGCCACCGTCGTGACACCTGGCCGGCCCTCCTGCGCCCCGCTCCTGTCTCTCGAATCCCACCGCTGGGATCAACGGAAGAACTGCGAGACGGGCGCCTGGAAGCCGGGAAGCAGGTCAGGAAGCTCCAGGAGCTGATCGGCCTCCAGAATGCGGCCGGCGCCGTCGGGGCGGTACACGTGAACCGTCTGGTGCGTGGGATAGGCCACCAGCATGGCTTTGCAGCCGGCGCGGAAGTAGCCTCGCATCTTGGCCTCCAGTTTCTCGGCTTCTTCAGAGGAAACCACTTCCACGACGATGTCGGGGGATCCCGGGAAGGGCTCGCGAAAGCCCGGCCAAGACCGACACGCTGATGGAGGAAGTGTTAGAGAGAGGAAACCTGAAGGAGGCACTAAGACGAGTCAAGGCCAACCGGGGAAGCGCGGGAGTGGATGGGATGACCGTCCAGCAG
>Ga0247727_10017697_pt1 | contig 11309 bp, 11 predicted proteins | sample WisWelCaveWW1625_FD_202498 | JGI IMG/M metagenome (GOLD analysis project Ga0247727, IMG submission 202498) | Biofilm microbial communities from Wishing Well Cave, Virginia, United States - WW16-25 | ecosystem: Environmental > Aquatic > Deep subsurface > Groundwater > Cave microbial mat | place...
CAGATACTTGAGTGACCCATTCTGGGAGAAATAGGAGAAATTCGTGCTGAGATTGAATCACACGGCGTTTCACAAAATCAAACTCCACGCTATGCAGGCGTATCCCGAGGAGTGTTGCGGTGTGATCGTTGGAAGGAGCGATCGGGACGTGAAGACCGTCTGCGACGTTTTCGAAATCAAGAATGCGAAGGGGGAGAACCGTGAACGCAGATTCCTGATCACCCCCGACGAGTATCGTCGAGCGGAGAACCAAGCCCGGTCTCAGGGACTGGACATCTTGGGATTCTATCACTCACATCCGGATCATCCGGCTCGGCCGTCGCAATTCGATCTCGAACATGCATTGCCGGTATTGTCATCCATCATCGTTACAGTGGAAAACGGTCTGTCCGCGGATGTGCGATCGTGGGTGCTGCGGGACGACCGTTCGGGATACACGGAAGAAGTCGTGGAAGTTCTCGATGGCGAATTCAAACACATCACGTGCTAGAGACACGGTCGGAAACCCCCGGTTTGCATCTGTAGGCCCGTAACATGCCCGCCCGCCTATGTCGTTCGGGCGGGTTACGCCCCTACACAAGTTCTAACAAAGTTCGTTGCCGCAGCGGGGTTTCCGATCGTGTTTCTAGATGCTGTTGACAAAGGAAGAAATGAGTGCCGCTCCAATTAAATCATTGAACATAATATCAAGATTCGTTCAGTTGGAACGGGCACTGTGCTCCTTGCTTTGTATATTTATTTAGTTGTAGGAGCACTAGAAAGGGAAAGCGAACCATGGCAACAAAGGTCATGATACCCACGCCCCTCCGGGCGTATACCGATAAACGTGATTCTGTCGTCCTCGATGGTGCAACGATCGACGATCTGCTGCAGCAGCTCACGATTCGGTATGCACCATTGAAGAAGCATCTCTACGATGACAACGAGAAACTGAGAAGTTATGTGAACATTTATGTGAATGATGAGGACATCAGGTATCTCCAGAAGGAACAGACGAAAGTGACCGACAGCGATGTCGTGAGCATTATCCCGTCCATTGCTGGAGGAAGGAGGTAACACCTATGATATCAACTGTGGAGGTGGAGAGACTCGAGGGAATCAAGCTCTCTCACGAAGAAATCAGACGCTACGGCCGGCACTTGATCATGCCGGAAGTCGGGCTCGATGGTCAGAAGAAATTGAAGGCGGCGAGCGTTCTGATGATTGGTGCGGGTGGACTTGGCTCGCCGCTTGGATTGTACTTAGGAGCTGCAGGAGTCGGACGGATCGGTATTGTTGACTTTGACGTCGTGGAGTACTCCAACCTTCAACGCCAGATCGTGCATTCAACATCAGATGTCGGGAGATCCAAACTGGACTCAGCACGGGAGCGAATCCAGAATATCAATCCCCATGTCCATGTGGAGACATTTGAGACACGTCTGACGTCCGAGAATGCGATGGAGATTTTGAAGGACTATGACGTGATCGTCGACGGGACGGACAATTTCCCGACACGGTATCTCGTGAACGACGCCTGCGTGCTTTTGAAGAAGCCGAACGTATATGGAAGCATCTTCCGGTTTGAAGGACAGGCCTCGGTGTTTTATGCGAAGGAAGGTCCATGCTACAGATGCCTCTATTCAGAACCGCCGCCACCCGGGTTGGTCCCGAGCTGCGCGGAAGGGGGCGTGCTGGGCGTCCTGCCTGGCATTGTGGGAACGATCCAGGCTGCTGAAACCATCAAGCTGATTCTGGGAGCGGGTGACTCGCTCATCGGTCGTTTGCTGCTCTTTGATGCACTCAAGATGCAGTTCCGTGAGGTGAAGCTCCGCAAGAATTCCGACTGCACGATGTGTGGCGAGCATCCGACGATTCACCGTTTGATCGACTACGATGCGTTCTGCGGCGTGACTCCGGAAGCATCAGAGTCACGTGAGCGTTCCGCCTATGAGATTTCTGTTGAAGAGCTGAAAGCGCGTCTTGACCAGGGGGATGACCTGTTTGTTCTTGACGTCCGCGAGCCGCAAGAGTACGAGATCGTAAACATGAATGGCTATCTGATTCCACTGGGTGAACTCCCGAAGCGGGTTCATGAGCTCGATTCGTCGCGTGAAATCATTGTTCATTGTCAGCGCGGTGGACGCAGCGCGCGCGCGGTGGAGCTTCTCAAACAAATGGGGTTTCGAAAGATCAAAAACCTCCTTGGCGGAATTGATGCGTGGGCCGCACGGATTGACCCTTCACTTCCCCGGTACTAACGCTCGTCGAGAAGATTGTGAAATTATCATCGAAAGGAGATATATATGTCGCTTTTTCTCGTGCAGCATCGTCACTCGCCCGATCGTTGCCCGGCAGCAGATCCACAGATGGCGCCGAAGCTGCTTTCCCACCTGTCGCGCGAGAACGCGGAACGATTCGGGATCACAATTCAGGGAGAGGCAGTGGTTGACGGCGCACACACATTATATTTGATACTGGAAGGGGCAGACGGGGAGAGCGTGAACCGATTCATGCAACCCTTTGCGCAAGCTGGTAGTGTTGAGGTGCATCCGGCCTCACCCTGCGAACTAGTAGTGCAGCGCGGAGCATGCTAGGATTTCAGTCGGAAATCCGAAGAAAGAAAAGAAACCGCCGAGCACGCCCGCCTGCCCCGAACTTCTCGGGGCCTGCCCCGAACTTCTCGGGGCCTGCCCCGAACTTCTCGGGGCCTGCCTCCAAGACCAAAGTGGGGCGGGCAGGCAGAGAACGCCAAGAGAGTTCATCTAAAAAAGATCTCTTACCTCTTGTTTCTTCCCTCTGCGACCTTTGCGTTCTCCGCGGTTATATTTTAGACGGGTTTTCGACCGGACTTCTAAAAAAGATCTCTTATGTCTTGTTTTTTCCCTCTGCGACCTTTGCGTTCTGTGCGGTTATATTTTAGACAGGGTTTCGACCGGATTTCTAAGACAGCCGTTTGGGCACACTCCATGCTCTTATGATATTGAAGAAAAAAGATGGTTTCAGTTCTTGCGCCTCGATGATCGTTCACATATATTATTCTTGGTGTGAATGGATAGCAATATGATTCTCCAGACATCACAAGGAGACCTCTCATGAAACTATTGCTTGCGGCAGAGGGCAACACACTCGACAGCCGGATTGCCCGGCGCTTTGAGAAAGCCGATTGGTACCTCTTTGTCGATGCCGACAAAGACAACGTGGTTGCCGTTCCGAATTTGGAACATCGCCGTCATCACGACATCATTCCGAAGGCAGTGGGACAGGGGATCACCACGATTATCACAGGCAACCCCGGCCCGCGCTCGTGCAATCTGATCTCGTCGCTCAATATGTCGGTTGCGCTCGTGTGCCACGTAACCGGCCGTGAGGCAATCCAAAAAATACAAAAGGGCGAACTCCCCATTCTTGATGCCGCAACTCTGAAACATCATCTGGAAGATCAAGCAATGCGACGAAAGGGGCTCCGCGCCGTCCATACCGGTGCCGGGATGCGGGGTAAGGGCTACGTCGCACAAGTTACGCCCCGTGGACATCATCACTTGCAGCAGCTCAGCGGACGGGGACATTGATGTGAAACGAGGAACATCGTTCCCATGAAATCCTCAGCCCCGCCGGTTGCGGCGGGGCATTCGTGTTTTATGAACTTTTTTTCGATTGGTATCATGTGTAAGCCCCGCGTGGTTATGACGGAGCGCGTCGATTCATACCTTCCGCAAAATTCCCACCGCAATCGGGTTTGAGCGTGGACCCGCTAAAGCCCGAACGGCTGAAACACGGTGACACCATTGGCGTCGTTTCTCCAGCCAGCCCGATTGCGGATCCTTCAAAGATCGAACATGGCGTCCGCTACCTTGAAAAAAACGGATACCGTGTCATCGTGGGCAAGCACGCTGGCAAGGTCAATGGCTATCTCGCCGGTACGGACGAAGAACGGGTGAGCGATCTCCATGCAATGTTCACCGACAAACGTGTGAAAGCCATTATCTCTGTCCGGGGAGGGTACGGAACCCCCAGGCTCCTGTCACTTATCAATTATGCTCTCATTCGGCGAAACCCCAAGATTGTGGTTGGGTTCAGCGATATCACTGCGCTTCAAATCGCACTCTGGAAAAGGTGCCGGCTGATCACGTTCCACGGCCCGATGCTGGGCGTCGATATGGCAGGCGCCAACAAACTCGGGGCAAGCCTGATTGACCCATTCACTGAGCAGTTCTTTTGGGAAATTGTGACGTCGGGGACGAAAATGGGGAAACTTCGTCTTCCTGCTGACAGCGGCATATCGAGTCTGCGGGGAGGAACCGCGCGTGGACGCCTTCTCGGTGGCAACCTTTCTCTCATCACAACACTCATGGGTACTCCCTACCAGATGGACTTTACCGGATCGGTGTTCTTCACGGAAGAGGTCGGAGAAGAGCCCTACAGAATTGACCGTATGCTGATGCAATTACACATGTCTTCGACATTCCGAAGAATGAAGGCGATGTTGGCAGGCCAATTTACCGATTGTGTTCCCAAAGACTCGTCCCAACCGTCGTTGACCGTGAGCGAACTCTTGGCCGAGACCGCGGCGAGGTTGAAGAAGCCATTTCTGGCGAATCTCCCCTTCGGGCATGCTGCGCGGAAGATTACCCTGCCGGTGGGACTCAGGGTCGCCATCAACGCTGACGCTGGAGAGATTACTTTTCTTGAACCAGCAGTGTCCTAACGTTGACTCTCTTACAAAATAGTTTTACCTTGGAGCACGAAATCGCTCCGTGGAACTTGGATCCCCATGTTGAATATTGCTGTACTCGGTTCCGGAACAGGATCTAACTTCCGGGCAATTCTCAGCGCGATTCAACAGGGGAAGATTCCTCGGGCACGGATTTGTCTGGTTGTGAGCAACAACTCCAATGCGGGAATTTTGGAGATTGCGCGGGCGAATTCATTGCCCGTGATTCATCTAAGCCAGAAACCCTTCGAGAGCGAAGAGGATTTTGCGGATGCCTTGCTCTCGACGTTCGCCGCTCATGGTGTGATGTTTGTTGTGCTTGCTGGATACATGAAGCGGCTCCACCCCCGCGTTATCGCCGCATACAGAAACCGGATCCTCAACATTCATCCCGCCCTTCTTCCCGCGTACGGTGGACAGGGGATGTACGGTATGCGCGTACATCAGGCAGTGATTGCTGCCGGGGAAAAGTATTCCGGTGCCACGGTACATCTCGTGGATGAAGAGTACGACCACGGGCCCATCGTTCTCCAGCAGCGCGTCGATGTTTCGCCCGATGACACTCCCGAGTCACTTGCCGCGAAGGTACTGGCAGTTGAGCACGCACTCTTTCCCGAGGCGATACGGCTATTTGCAGAAGGAAAAGTCGTTGTTGATGAAACATCGAGGGAAGTTGTCCGTTCGGCTCTCTAAGGGCTGACGGACGAGATCTCGGCTCATCTCACACCGCGGTGGGTCGGCTGTCTTCATTTGGAAGGAGTACTCGTGCCTCACATTCGCCGTGCACTAATCAGTGTGTCTGAGAAACGTGGTCTCATCGAATTTGCGCGGGCCCTCCGCTCGATGAACGTTGAGATCATCTCGACGGGTGGAACGTATGCGGAGCTCAAAGAACACGGTGTCGACGTTCTTGCCGTTTCCGAGATCACCCATTTTCCTGAGATCCTGGATGGAAGGGTCAAAACGCTCCATCCCAAGATTCACGGTGCTTTGCTTGCTGTCCTGGATAACACTGAGCACGTCAGACAGATCGAAGAACACGATATTGAACCAATCGATATGGTTGTCGTCAATCTGTATCCGTTCGAGCAAACGATTTCGCGCAACGGTGTCCCCCTCGACCAGGTTCTCGAGCAGATTGATATCGGCGGTCCGGCGATGATCCGTTCCGCAGCAAAGAATTTTCGATACAAAGCAGTGATCATCAACCCGGATCGATTCGAATCCGTCATCGCGGAGATGAAGGCGAACAACGGAGCAGTTTCCGAAGAAACATGCTTTGCGCTGGCAAAGGAAGTCTTCCGCTATACATCATCGTATGATGCAGTGATCTCCGGGTATCTCGCCGGTGTGAAAGGCCAGACTGACGTGTTTCCTCGCATGCTCACCGTCACGCTTTCGAAGGAGTACGATCTTCGGTACGGTGAAAACCCCCATCAACGGGCGGCCCTGTACGGAAATTTTGGATCACTCTTCCAGAAGCTGCACGGGAAGGACCTTTCCTACAATAATATTACCGACATCACGGCGGCTTGGGCGTTGGTGATGGAATTTGAGGAACCCACCATTGCAATTGTGAAGCATACAAACCCATGTGGCGTCGGGTCGGGGAAGAACCTTGCTGACGCATATGAAAAGGCAATCGCGACGGATCCAACCTCGGCTTTTGGTAGTATTATCGCAGCGAACCGTCCGCTTGATCTTGATTGCGCTGAGCATATGCATACGATCTTCACTGAGGTTATCATTGCACCGGATTTCCCCGAACCGGTTCTGGCAGTCCTAAGGAAGAAAAAGGATCGCCGCCTCATTCGCTCGTCCGCCAGTGCGAAAGAATTCGCGCACTTCGATGTGAGAAGCGTCCCCGGCGGTCTGCTCATGCAGACGCCTGACGGCCCCGGTGGTCTTGACGAAGAGTTCACTGTTGTCACCAGACGAAAGCCGACGGAGGATGACAGGCGGTCGTTGATCTTTGCGTGGAAGGTGGCCAAGCACGTGAAATCCAATGCCATTGTGTACGCCCGCTCGGATCGGACGGTCGGCATCGGTGCGGGCCAAATGTCACGAGTGGACTCGGCAAAGATTGCGGCATTGAAAGCCAAGTCCGCGGGTCTCGATTGTGGAGGTACGGCAGCCGCCTCGGATGGTTTTTTCCCGTTTGCTGATGGACTGCTTGAAGTTGTTGCTGCAGGTTCAACATCTGTCATTCAGCCGGGTGGATCGGTCCGAGACGCCGAGGTTATTCAGGCGGCGGACGATAACAATATTGCCATGGTCTTTACAAGGACCAGACATTTCAAACATTAATGAGTGAACCTCCGCGATGGGGCTTTTCAACTTTTTCTCGACTGACCTTGCCATCGACCTCGGGACGGCCAACACCCTCATCTATATGAAAGGGAAGGGAGTTGTGCTCAACGAGCCTTCGGTCGTTGCCTTTGACCGAAACACGAAGAAAATCGTCGCGATTGGAAAAGAAGCGCAAGAGATGATTGGGAGAACACACCGCGATATCCGCACGATCCGGCCGATGAGAGATGGCGTGATCGCGGATTTCGAAATCGCAGAGGGCATGCTGCGGGAATTTATCAAGAAGATTCACGCGAACTGGCTTCCGAGCCGGCGTATTGTAATCTGTGTGCCGAGTGGAGTCACCGAGGTGGAGAAACGCGCAGTGCGCGATTCCGCGGAGCATGCCGGGGCAAAGGAGGTGCACCTGATCGCAGAACCGATGGCGGCTGCGATCGGGGTCGGGCTCGACGTGGAAGCCCCCGTCGGTAACATGATTGTTGACGTCGGGGGAGGCACCACCGAGATCGCCGTGATCGCCCTGGCCGGGATTGTCAACGAAGAATCGATCCGCATCGCTGGCGATGAGATGAACAACGCGATCATTCAGTTCTTCAAGAAAAACCACAATATCCTGATCGGTGAGCGAACAGCGGAGGCAATCAAATGTGAAGTTGGATCGGCGATGCCGCTGAAAGAAGAAATCAGCATCAGAGTCAAGGGTCGCGACCTTGTCAACGGAATTCCGAAGACCACAGAGGCAAGTTCGGTCGAAATTCGTGAAGCGCTCAGCGAGCCGATTTCACAGATTGTCGAAGCTGTAAAACTCACTCTCGAGCGGACACCACCGGAACTGTCTGCGGACATCCTTGACCGCGGCGTGATGCTCAGCGGTGGAGGGGCATTGCTCAAAGGGTTGGATGAGCGTCTTCGTCTCGAGACAAATCTCCCGGTCCATATCTCGGAAGACCCGCTTACTGCTGTCGTGCGCGGAACTGGCAAGGTGATGGAGAATCTGAATCACTATTCAAAGGTTCTCATCAAGAGCAGGAGATATTGATCGGGATGTCTTCATAACGTTGCTGAGTCACACACATCACGTCGGACAGGCCGGACGCTCTTTCGGGACGGGAATAACGATGAGACGCCTATATGATAGAGTTGTTCACTTCAAAGAATACCTTCTTCTTGCGCTCTTTCTCGCCCTTTGCTTCATCCTGCTCGCGCAAAAGGATACTTCTCAGATACGTGCTATCCGTGTGCTGACGATCGGTTCCCTCGCCTCCATGCAGGATGCACTGGGGTTCATCCCGAACATCTTCGACCTGAAACGTGAAAACAAGATACTCCGCGAAGTGAATCTCACTCTCGCCGACGAGGTAAGCCGTCTCCGTGAAGCGAGACTGGAAAACATCCGCCTGCGCCAGCTCCTGGGTCTGCGGGAGCGTGAACAGTTCGACTATGTTGCTGCCCGTGTGGTCGGCAAGAATATGCAACCGCTGCGGAACACGATCACGATCGATGCCGGGGAGAATGATGGACTCAGGGTCAATATGCCGATCGTGACTGACGCTGGACTCGTGGGAAAAGTCGTCGCAACAAGTGGCGCCTACGCGGTGGGTCAGCTGCTGCTGAACAAAGACTTCCGCGTCAGCGGGCGGGTACAGCGGGGACGGGTTGACGGCATCGTTGCCTGGCAAGGCGGTGACTTCCTCATATTGAAAAACGTCGCTAAGACGCTCGACATTCAGGTGGGGGACGTCGTGATGACATCTGAGTTCAGCAGCATCTTTCCTTCTGGCATTAAGATCGGCGTTGTTCATACGACCACGCAAGCACGTGGAGCGCTCTTTCAGACAGTGGAGATAAGCCCCAGCGTGGACTTCGTCAGACTTGAAGAGGTGTTCGTGGTGAGATACACGCCGGATTCAGACCGTATTGCGCTCGAGCAAAGGATCGCTCGGTAGCCAAGGGCCTGCATGCAGCGAACCGTCTTTTACAGTCTCCTCTCACTTCTATTCCTGGTTCTCGATACCGTACTCACAAAGTTCCTTGTAATTGAGGAGATTCTTCCTGATATCATTCTGTTATGGATTGTGTATCTGGCGATTCGTGAGGGCCAGATCGCAGCAACGACCGCCGGCTTTTGCCTCGGACTAGTAATGGACCTGCTCAGTGGCCAGGATGGTATGCTCGGTGTTGTTGCTCTTGCGAAAACCATTGCAGGATTTGTCGCCGGCTACTTCTATAATGAAAATAAGACGCAGCAAACGCTCGGGGGGTACGAATTTCTCATCGCCGTTGGTGTTGCATCGTTTGTGCATAATGTCATTTATTTCCTTATCTTCTTGCAAGGAACCGACATTGGTGTGTGGGGGGCGGTGTTTCGATATGGCGTTCCAACTACTCTGTATACAACAGCACTCGGATTGATTCCGATGTTTGCGTTTGCACGGAAATACTCGTCGTAAGGATTCACCAATGGCCTCCTTTGAAGATATTGAAATTTATCAAAAGCGCCGGGTGATATCAATTGCGATCGCATTGATGTTCCTTCTGTTTGTGGGCCGACTCTATCAACTCCAGTTGATCCATCAGGAGGAATATGGAAAGAAGTCGGAGGAGAACAGCATTCGCACCATCCCTCGCGAGCCGGTCCGCGGAAATATCTATGACCGCAACGGCACACTCGTCGTGGGCAACCAGCCTGCATTTACAGTCACTGTCATGCCGTTCGAGTTCGATACACGAAACAACGGTTACCTTTCCTCACTCCTTTCCATCGATCCGGAATTCATTAACGATCGCCTCCGAAAAGGGATCGCCCATTCTCGATTTGTACCGGTGAAAATGCAGCGGGATATCGATTTCAGGACCGTCTCTGGACTTGAAGAGCATCGGAGCCAGCTTCCTGGCGTCGATTATCAAGTTGAATCAAAACGGCACTACGTCACACGGGCGCACGCATCCCACATCCTCGGCTATATGAAGGAAATATCAGAGAGCCAGTTGAAGAACCTTGGCGATACATACACCCAGGGAGATGTCATCGGCTGGTGCGGACTCGAGGCGCACTATGAGGCAGCCCTCCGCGGTCAGAAAGGGGTCGAGCTCAGCCTCGTCAACGTCCGAGGTCAGGTGATTGGAAGTCTTGACAATGGGAAGCACGATACCCCTCCGATCGACGGAAACGATCTCTTGCTGACTATGGACTTCAACTTGCAGGCGCTCGCGGAATCACTCATGGCGGATCGCCACGGTGCCTTGGTTGCGGTAGATCCGCGCGATGGAGGCATCCTCGCAATGGTAAGCAAACCGGATTACAGCCCCCAGATTTTTAGTGGAGTCACTCCACCCAGATTGTGGCGTGCCCTGAATCTTGATCCGTCGAAACAATTGTTTAATCGAGCAACGATGACGCGGTATCCTCCTGGATCGACATTCAAAATGGTTCTTGCCATTGCAGCCCTGGAAAAAGAGGTCGTCTCCCCCTCCTGGCGTGTAACCTGTAGTGGATCACTCCGCTTTGGAAACAAGATCTTCAAAGATATTCACGCCCACGGATCGGTCAACATGCTGGAAGCAATCCAGAGGTCATGCAATGTCTACTTCTATCATCTTATGTTGAAGACCGGTCTTGATTATTGGTCTGAGTATGGGGCGAAGCTGGGCTTCGGCCAGAATACCGGTATCGACATTGCGGAGGAGAACCCGGGGATCCTACCCACAACCCAATGGATGAACAGACGCTATGGCCCAAATGGCTGGACCCAAGGATTTCTTCCGAGCCTGGGCATTGGACAGGGGGAGGTTGGCGTGACGCCTATTCAGATGGCGTGCTATGCTGCAGTGATCGGGAGTAAGGGAATCTACATTAAGCCTCACGCGGTGAGAGGGATTTACAACAAGGTTGCCGGGAAAATCCAAACGGTACAATACCAATCGCGCACCATCGACGTGTCTCCATCGACGTGGGATCTTGTCCGTGAAGGGCTGCGTCGTGCTGTCGAAGAACCGGGAGGTACGGCAGGTCTCGCCCGGGTTCGGGGGATCCAAGTCGCAGGGAAGACGGGGACGTCACAAAATCCTCACGGAGAAGATCACGCGTGGTTTATTGGATTTGCTCCGTACAGCGATCCGAAGATTGCAATTGCCGTCATGATTGAAAATGTCGGTTTCGGGGGTTCCCATGCAGCGCCGATTGCGGGTATGTGTTTCGAGAAATATCTTCACGGGCGCGTGATCAGGTTTGACAACAGGCAATCCAAGACTGTGGCAGCCAGGGAGCGATCGTCGGTGTCATCGACGATCTCACAACAGACACTCC
>Ga0247727_10017698_pt1 | contig 11308 bp, 10 predicted proteins | sample WisWelCaveWW1625_FD_202498 | JGI IMG/M metagenome (GOLD analysis project Ga0247727, IMG submission 202498) | Biofilm microbial communities from Wishing Well Cave, Virginia, United States - WW16-25 | ecosystem: Environmental > Aquatic > Deep subsurface > Groundwater > Cave microbial mat | place...
GGATGCACGGCCAGCCCGCGCGGGCCGGCAAGCGCGGCATCACGCGTCAGCACGGAGACGGCATGCTGCTTGGCGGGTTCGATCCGGTAAATGACGTTGGCGTCCATGTCGGAGGCGTAGAGCAACCCCTGTGGGTCCGCGGCCACATCCACGAGCGCAACCGGGCCCGGCTGTGCTGCGAATGACACGGTGGCAACGGACTTGCCGGTTTTGACGTCGAAGGCGCGGAGCGTATCCACATCGGCGACGTACAGGATCTGGTGAACAATCGCCATACCCTTGGGGGCATGGAGCGTGGTGCCTCCGTCCCCGCCGTGGATGAACTGCGCCGCGATGACTTTGCCGTCCCGGTCCAGTTTCGTGATGAAGCCGTTGTTGTCCTTCTCAGTCGGCTCGCCGTTGACGTTGGAGATGAAGTAGCAGTCGCAGGTGGCATCGGACAAGAAACTTTGGGGAGCCTGCAGGCCGGTCACTTGCAACGCCAGGGTGACAGCTGGTGCGCACAGCCACAGGCCGGCGAGCGCGGCGGATATCGCACGGAGCAGGAGGTGGTCGTTCAACGTCGGGGTTTTCCGATTGTGTGCCGGAATCAGAAGATTGCAGGCATGGTACGAGACGCTCCGAATCGGTGTCAAGGAACGTTGACACCGATTTCAAGGCCCTGCTATTGTGCGACGGTTTTTGAAAGGTTGAGGTTAAGGCTGAGGTTGAGAAAAGCCTCAGCCTCATCTTTTCTTGCCTGAACCTTAGCCTCAACCTAAACCTCCCTTGAGGTGGTTCCGTGGCGGCGAAATTGATTGACGGGAAGGCGTTGGCGCAGTCGATCCGGGAACGCATGGCCAAGGACGTCGTCGACCTGCATGCGAAGACCGGTGTGCGGCCAGGCCTCGCGGTGATTCTGGTCGGAGACGACCCGGCTTCTCATCTGTACGTGAAGAACAAACAGAAAGCCTGCGATGCGGCCGGCATCTACGTGGATGAGCACAAACTCCCGGCCTCGATGAACCAGGCCGATCTGCTGGCCTTGATCCAGAAGAAAAACGCCGATCCGAAGGTCCACGGCATTCTGGTCCAGTTGCCGCTTCCCAAGCATATCGACAGCAAGGTGATCCTGGATGCGGTGTCGCCCGCGAAGGATGCGGACGGGTTCCATCCCTATAATCTGGGACGCCTACTGGAGGGCAGCCCGACATTCGAGGCCTGCACGCCCAAGGGCATTATTGCCATGATCGAGTCCACCGGCGCCGGCATCGAAGGCAAGCGGGCGGTGGTGGTTGGCCGCAGCACGATCGTGGGGAAGCCCGTCGCCTTGATGCTCCTGCACCGGCACGCGACCGTGACGGTCTGCCATTCCAAGACCAAAGACTTGCTGGCGGTCTGCCGCGAGGCGGATATTCTCGTGGTTGCGATCGGCAAGGCCAAATTCGTGACGGCGGACATGGTCAAGGACGGAGCCATCGTGATTGACGTCGGGACCAACCAGTTGCCGGATAAGACCTTCGTCGGGGATGTAGATTTCGGGCCTGTCAGCCAGAAGGCCGGATGGATTTCACCGGTGCCTGGTGGCGTGGGACCGATGACGATTACGATGTTGCTTTACAATACCGTCGAAGCAGCCAAGCGCTTCGCCGCCTCAAAGAAATAGGACACGATGAGCACTGGCCCCCGTCGTCGCCTGAAAGACATTCTCGACCGCTGCGAGTTCGCCGTCACGGTCGAGTACAACCCGCCGAAGGGGACGAACGCCTCCACGATCCTGGACAATGCCAAGTCGCTGATCGGCCGCGTGAGCGGCGTGAACGTCACGGACAACACGGCTGCGATCATGCGGGCCAGCTCGCTCTCCATCTGCCGCCTGCTCTACGAGATGGGGCATGACCCGGTCATGCAGATGACCTGTCGCGATCGCAACCGGCTGGCGATTCAATCCGATCTGCTGGGCGCCTATCTATTGGGCATCCGGAACATTCTCTGTCTGACCGGCGACTATCCGACAGTCGGTGATCATAAAGATGCCAAGCCAGTCTACGATCTCGATTCCGTGCAGGTCATGCAACTGGTGCAGGGATTCAACCAAGGGAGGGATTGGGCCGGCAATAAATTGGATGGCACGGCCGATTTCATGATCGGCGCGGCTGTGACACCCGAAATGGACCCGCAGGGCCCGATGCTGGCGAAGTTCGAAGCCAAGGTGACTGCCGGCGCGAAGTTTTTCCAGACTCAGGCCATTTACCATGCGGATCAGTTCAACTCGTTCATGCAAAAGGTCCGGCCGTTCAAGGTCAAGGTACTGGCGGGCATCTTATTGCTGCGTTCCGCCAAAATGGCCGAGTTTCTGAATGCCAACATCCCCGGCATTGCGGTGCCGGCCGAGATGATCGCGGAGTTGCGGGCTGCCGGTTCCACACGCGAACAGGAGGTGGGCATCGAGATCGCCGTCCGGACGATCAAGGCCGTCCGTCCGCACTGCGACGGCGTGCATCTGATGGTGCTCAAGGCAATTGACCGACTTCCGGAAGTGCTGACCAAATCCCAACTGGGTTAAATCGCCTCCCATTTCACGCTTCGCAGTTCTCTATGGTAGGATTTCGTCCATGGCACGGATGACGGTTCCGACATTCCAGCAATACAAGCGCGAGGGAAGGAAGCTCATCCTCGTGACGGCCTATGACGCCCTGTTCACAAAGATTGCGGAACAGGCGGGCATCGAGGCCATTCTCGTCGGCGATTCGCTTGGCGTCGTTGTCCAGGGGAAGCCGGACACGCTGTCGGTCACCATGGACGACATGCTCTACCACGTCAGACTCGTGGCCGGGGCGGCGCAGCGGGCGCTGGTGATCGCGGACATGCCGTTTCTGTCCTACCAGGTCAGCGTGGAGGAAGCGGTGCGCAACGCCGGGCGATTGCTGCAGGCCGGCGCGGCGGCGGTCAAGCTCGAAGGCGGCGCAGTGGTCGTGGATCGGGTGCAAGCCATGACCCGCTTCGGGATTCCGGTCATGGGCCATCTCGGCATGACGCCGCAATCCGTGCACCAGTACGGCGGCTACAAAGTTCAAGGAAAAGAACGTACGCAAGCTGACACGCTGCTCTCTGATGCCAAAGCTCTGGAAGCGGCCGGGGCCTTTGCCATTGTGCTGGAAGCGATCCCCGCCACGTTGGCCAAAACCACGACCGAGTCGTTGACGATTTCCACCATCGGTATCGGCGCCGGCGCGCATTGCGACGGCCAGGTGCTCGTGCTCTACGACCTCCTGGGCCTGTTCGACGAGTTTGCGCCGAAGTTCCTCAAGCCCTACGCGCACCTCAAGGCCGATGCGCTCCAAGCCCTGCGTCGCTATAAAGAGGAAGTCGAACAGGGCAAGTATCCCTCGGATTCGGAGAGTTACTAGCTCCCTTCCCACCATATTTACCCGCGTTCCGGTTTTATGGTACCGTTGCGCCTCTTTGGGCGTACGGCTCGTAGCTATTTCTAAGCGGAGGAGTTGTCATGGCGAAAATTGACGCATTTTTCAAGCTCATGGCCGAACAGGGTGCGTCGGACCTGCACCTGGTTTCCGGCCAGCAGCCGATTTTGCGGGTACGGGGCGAAATGGAGCGGGTAAAGTACGACGTGCTCAAGAATGACGAGCTTCGCGCCATGCTCTACGAGATCGCGCCGGAAGTCAAAATCAAGCAGTTTGAAGAGACCGGCGATGTGGATTTCGGCTACGAGATTCCTGGCCTAGCCCGCTATCGCGCAAATTTTTTCAATCAGAAGAACGGCTGCGCGGCCGTGTTTCGGCAGATTCCCACCAAAGTGCTGTCGGCGGAGCAGCTCGGACTTCCGCCCATCCTGACGAAAGCCGCGATGCTGAGAAAGGGGCTGGTGCTGGTGACGGGTCCGACCGGCAGCGGGAAGTCCACGACATTGGCCGGCATCATTGACTATGCGAACAAGAACCGGAAGGACCATATCCTGACCGTCGAAGACCCCATCGAGTTCGTCCATGAGAGCCAGGGCTGCATCGTCAACCATCGCGAGGTCGGGCTGCACACGAAGTCGTTCGGGGCGGCGCTGCGCGGCGCGCTGCGCGAAGACCCCGACATCATTCTGGTCGGCGAGATGCGGGACCTGGAAACCATCCGTCTCGCAGTCGAGGCGGCGGCGACGGGCCACCTGGTGTTCGGCACGTTGCACACGCAGAGCGCCGCCAAGACGGTCGACCGCGTGATCGAAGTGTTCCCGGCTGAAGAACAGGCCCAGATTCGCAACACGCTCTCGACCAGCCTCCGGATCGTCGTCGCCCAGAACCTGTTCAAGCGGGTGGACGTCAAGGGGCGGTGCTCGGCGCTGGAAATCCTGGTATGCACCGCCGCCATCGGCAACCTGATCCGCGATGCGAAGACCTTCCAGATTCCCTCGGCCATCCAAACCGGCAAGAAGATCGGCATGCAGACCCTGGACGATGCGATTCTGGACCTGCTCACTAAGAAGTGGATTGCACCGGAGGAGGCCTACGAGAAAGCCATCGACAAGACCCGATTTGCGCAGTTCCTGAAGACACCGCCGGACGAGCTGGCATTCTGATGCGTCGCGTCGCCGTCGAGGGGTGCCGGGTTGCGAGAGGAGTCCTGCCATGAGAAAAGCTGAAATCGATCACCTGCTGGATAAAATGCTGTTCGCGTTTCAGAACGTGTCGGATCTCAATATTTCGTGCAACCGGCCCCTGCAGGTCGAGTCCTCCGGGCAACTGGCCAAGGTGCCGGTCGAGCCCGACATCGATTCGCTCACCCCGTTCCAGACCGAAATCTTCGCGCTCAATCTCATCAGCAACGACCGGCGGCTGATCAAGAATCTGGTTCAGCAGGGCTCCTGCGACAGTTCCTATTCGCTGGGCGAGAAGGCGAGGTTCCGGGTCAACATCTTCTCGCAGCGCGGCAACTATTCGATCATTCTGCGCAAACTGTCCACGGTTATTCCGACGATGAAGGAGCTGGGCCTGCCCAAGGCATTTTATGAAATGCCGAAGGAAAAGAACGGCATGATTCTGGTGACCGGCGGGACCGGCAGCGGCAAGTCCACGTCCCTGGCAGGACTCCTGCGGGAGTTCAACGAAACCCAATCCATTCACGTCGTCACGCTGGAAGATCCGGTGGAGTTCGTGCATCCCAACATGAAGGCGACGTTCAACCAGCGCGAGCTGGGGAGCGATTTCGATGCGTTTGCCGGCGGATTGCGGGCCGCGTTGCGCCAGGCGCCAAAAATTATTCTGGTCGGCGAGATGCGGGACCGCGAGACGGTCGAGTTGGGGTTGAAGGCGTCCGAGACGGGACATTTGGTTCTGAGCACCCTCCACACGGTGGATGCCGGCCAGACGATCAACCGCATCGTCGGCATGTTCGATCAGACCGAAGAGAAGCAAATCCGCCAGCGGCTGGCCTCGACCATTCGTTGGATCGTTTCGCAGCGGCTCGTCCCGAAGGTCGGCGGCGGGCGGCTGGCCATCCACGACATTCTGGGCAACAACATCCGGGCGAAGGAATCCATTCTGAACGGCGAATCGGACGGGAAAACCTTTTACGAAATCCAGGAGGCGAGCGAGCCGTTCGGCATGCAGACCTTCGATCAGGCGCTGGTGAAGGCGTTCAACGACGGCCTGGTGACGCCGGAGACGGCGGAGATGTATTCGACGCGCAAAGCCATCGTGCAGCGCGGGATCGACAAGATCAAGCAGACGAAGGGTCAGCAGGATCAAGGGGTCACGGGCCTCACGATTGATAAGGATTACGGGACGGGGAAGTTTCCCAAGGCGAAATAAGCGAACCCGACGAGCCGGTGGACGGCCATTGCGAGGAATCTATGAGCCAGGAATCAAGTCAGACTCAGGCAGGCGCAGCGATCCCAGCGAACGACGATCCGCGGCTGGCATTGCTCTGTCTGGCTGCGACGCAGCAGCCGGCGCTCGTCCAGACCGCCTTGCAGGAACTGGGATATACCGTCCACATTCCCGCCAAGCCGGAGGACGCGCTGGAGCAGATTGCGCAGAACCGGTACGAGCTGGTGCTGATCCACGAGGCGTACGGCGGTTCGGCGGAGCAGAATCAGACGCTCAAGACGATCCAGACGATGGCCATGCCGTTGCGGCGGCACATGTGCATCGGGCTGATCGGCGCGCAATTCAAAACATCCGACCACATGATGGCCTTCGTCAAGAGCGTGCATTTTGTCGTGGCCGAGTCGGACCTCGGCACGATCAAGACGGTCGCCCGCCGGGCCGTCACCGACACCGATCACTTCTATCGGACCATGCGGGAAAGCTTGCGCGAAGCCGGCAAAGAATGAAACAGGTTGAGGTTAAGGCTCAGGTTAAGCCGCCAGGGAATCTATTCTGACTTCCTCAACCTCAACCTGAACCTTCCATGTTCCGATCAGGGGTATTTGGTTTCGATCGTGGAGGACAGCCCGCCCCGCGCGGTGAATTCGCCGATCACGACAGCCCGCACGGGCCGGCAGGCGTGCACGATGTCCTGCAGGATGCGGTTTACGGCATTTTCGTAGAAGATGCCGAGGTTCCGGTAGGCGTGAATGTACATCTTCAAGGACTTTAATTCCAGACAGGCCTTGTCGGGCATATAGCGCAATCGGATCGTCCCGAAGTCGGGCAATCCGGTCTTGGGGCAGATGGCCGTGTATTCCGGAATCTCGATGGTGATTTCGTAGCCTTTATATTGATTGGGAAACGTGTCGATGGCAGGCAGTTTCGCGTCAATGCCGCTTTTGGCATGCCGCTCGTTGTAGCCCGTATGTGTTGCTGCCCCGTCTTTCTTTCCCTTACGCTTCATCCCTCATCCTTCACGTCTCTGTTTACTCTGGTTTGTCTTGTTTATCTGGTTTGTTTGGTTGAACGAGATAAACCAGACAAACGAAACAAACCAACCAGGCGAGCGTCTTCGCTAGACCTTTTTCATCCAGTCCGTCTGCCCGATTTTTTCCAGCTCAAAGTAGAGCGTCACCCAGGGGCACATCATCTCCGGGTAGACCTCGCAGAAGCCGCCCTTGCGCACGCCGCCACAGGGGCCGTGGCTCATGAACTTGGGGCATTCGGCCTTGGCGGAGCCGTCCGGGACCGGCGGGCGGTTATGCACGCCGCCTGCATGATTGGCTCCGTCTTCCTCGCCCGGTATGAGTACGCGTAACGGCATGAGAGGAGTTTATACCGCTTCCATGAATTGAGCAATTTCCGTGAGCTGTAGATCCCGGACGGCGATCTCTGGAGCGTAGATCACCTCGTCGGCGCCCCAGCCGACGAGCGGCGTGGCGCGCTTCGTCACTCCGGCAACATTGTGGAGCAGGGACTTGATGTTGCCGGTGATGCGGATCGTATTGGGCTGCAGCGGCGCGGCCAGCTTCCCGTTCCTGATGAGATAGGAATCGCCCACGATCGTACAGGTAAAGTCGCCGGCGCGCAGGCCGTTCATCGGGTAGGTGTACCAGATGCGGCCGATGTAGACGCCGTCCCCGACGAGGCGCAGCAGGCTGTCGGTCGTGTGCGGATCGGCGCCTTCGATGCAGACGTTCGTGGCGGCGATTGTCGGAGGCACGTCGAACTGCCGGCCGCCCCGACTGGACAGGCGGAACCCGTTGCGCGGCATCAGCGCTTCGGGGTGGTCCTTCGGACTGATCCCGAGTTTGTGCCGCGCCTGGGGGTCGCGCACGAGGCGCTCGGTTTCATAATGGCTTGAGAGCAATCCTTCCAGCACGCCCCGTTTGATGAGATCCGTGCGGCCGGTCGGAAACCCTTCGCAGGTGATGGCCCGGGTGCCGACGAGGCCCTTCGCGGCGCCGTGGTCGTAGATGCTCAAGAGATTGGAGGCGACCGGACGCCCGATCTCGCCCAAAAAAGCCGAACGGCTGCTGAAAAACGCGTCGGCGCTCAAACTGGGGAGGATGACGTTGGTCATGAGGTCGGCGACCGGCTGCGGGCCCAGCACGACGGGGTAGCTGCCACTGGACAGCCGCTGCCCGCCGGTTGATTGAATGGCGCTGGCGGCGGCCTGGCTGCCGGTCTCGCCCTTGAATTGAGCCAGGTGCGTGGCAGTGGCATAGCCGCTGCCCTTCGCCTGTTTGCGTTCGACCATGGCTGTGATGGATGAGGTGACGAAGGTCGACTCGTCGGTCCGGACTTTTGGCGCGTGCGTCGACGCAATCGCCATGCGTTGCCGAAAGAGACTGACATCGCCGCCGACGATCAACCCCAGCGCCGCCAGTTTCTCCTTGGAGCCGGCCAGCTTCGCCAGCGCGTCCGACGACGCAAAGGTTTTCAACGCGTCGTTCACGACCTGCCAACCCGTGTCGACCAGCGCCGAATCGGTGATGTCCATGATGCGGCGATCGTGGTAGGGAGGAAGTTTTTTCCCGGTGGCAAGGGGATCGGGCGCGGGCAGCGAGACGAAATCGGGGTCCGGCACGGCATTGGCCCGGGCTTTGTCGAGCGCGCGCTGGATGCCCTTGAGTGAGAGGTCCCGGGCTTCGCTCCCCAATCCGATGCGAGGCGCGCCGGTTCCATCGAAGACGGCCCGGATACTGAGACCGAAATGTTCGGAGGACTTGGGCTCCTCGACACCGTTGCAGGGGATCTGCGAGGTGTAGTTGAGCCGGCACGTGAGCTGCCCGGTGCTGGAGGCGTAGACCTCCGTCTCCCGCACGTCCTTCGCGCGGGCGATCAGACGGAGCGCACGCTGCACGGTGGATTTGAGTTCAGTCAGCGAGCGCATGAATTACACTCCTGTGAGCCGGGCCCGGCTTCTCATCGTCGGGGAACCATTGCCCAGCCGCTTGATCTGCATCGGCTGGCCCTTGCCGCAATTGGGAATGGGACCGAGGCGGAAATCCTTCCCGACCGCATCGACTTTCGTGAGGTAGTCCTTGGTGTCGGCCGTCATGCCGCCGCCGCGGTAGAGCTGGCCGAGCTGGCCGTTGCGGATCTCATACACTTTCTGTGCGGAGATGCTGAAGTTCTCGCGGGACTCCGCAATCGACGGCGTGCGATGGCCGACCAGATAGTAGCCGTGGTCCACATCGGCGATGATCTGCTCCGGATCGTGCGGCCCGGCGCCGAAGACGGTGTTCGACATGCGGATCAGCGGCACCAGCGAGGCCTCCGTCGCCTTGTAGGAGCCGTTGGGCTCCGCGCCGAGGATCGCCGCCGTCTGCCGGCTGTTCATGAACCCTTTGAAGACGCCCTTGTCGATGTGCACGATTTTTTTCGCCGGCGTCCCCTCGTGGTCGTAGGCGTAATGGCCGAGCCCCGGCAGAGCGGGATCCGAGTAGGCGCTCACGAGCGGCGAGGCGATCGGCTTGCCGATCTGATGATCGGTGAGCGACCGGAGCAGCCAGCTCCGGCCCGCGTAGCCCGTCTCCATTTTGAGCGCCCGGTCCAATTCCGTCGGATGACCGAGGATTTCGTGCGACTTGAGCACGTTGTAATGCGGATCGGTGACGACCACGACTTCCTTGTCGGTGGCGCGCAAGGTGGGCGCGTCGATCAACTGCAGGCAGTCCCGTCCCAGGCTGGTGGAGAAGGTCAGCAGGTCCAGATGGCGGATCAATTCGCTCCGGGTGCCCTCCGTCACCGTTTCCCAGCCGCGCTGGTGGCCGATATAATCGGTCAGCGATTGATCGGCCTTGTCGTTTTCCGCCACCACCGAGCACCAGCCCAGCGTGTTGGCGAAGGTTTGATCGAGAACAGTCCCCTCCGAGCTGACGAAGAGTTCGCGGCAGAGGCCGGTGGACGTGGCAATGGAATTGAACTTGATCCGTGAGCCTAATCCAGCCACGGCGCGGGAGACTTCCTCGGTGTAGCGGGAGATTTCGGCGAGCGGCACGGAGCGCGGGTCCACGGCGTATTCCGCTTTGATCGTATCCTGGTGGGTTTCGATCGGTGCCAACGGCAGGCTGGCGAGGCTGTCCCCGAGCCCTTTGAATTTGGCGCGAGCCTGTTCTTTCTGACGGGCGTTGGCGATGGCCCGGTCGTAGGCGTGGCGGAATCCGTCGCGTAGGATTGTGGCTAGGCGGGAGAAGTCGGCGTTGCCCAGGCGATGGCCATAGTAACCGGGAGCCGGCAGGGGGTTGCCGGCGAGCACGCGAATGCCGAACCCAAACGTGTAATCGTCCTGCACGGACTTGCTGGCGCCGTTCTCGGCGTTGGCCGTCTTGACTTCCGAGATTTCAATGCGCAGGTCCGCGTAGCGGCAATGCCGGTACCGCTTGCGCGCCGCGCGGGCCAGCTCGGCGGCCATGCGTTTGACGCGATCGAGCGACTCGATCGTGAGCGGCCTTGCGCTGAGTGTGCGAGCCATGAAAATCTGCCTTCCACGACGGTGAATTGTCCAAAAGTTTCGCCATTATAGAAAACGGTCGTCGAAACCGCAAGGTAAGGCTGAATCGGGGTTAGGGCCAATGGCCTAGTGGGGGATACCCTGCTAGGCCTTCTTTTACCGGGGGTGGGCCTTCTGTTAAGTTGCATTGATATCCGGGACGTTATACGATCCGCACGCTAGGAAGGAGAGGGAGGACTCTCCGACCTTTGGGCCCGACCTTTAGGGTTGACATGATTTCGAGCAGTTTGTTAGACTTCACTCTTGAGTCTGCTTGAAAATGGTAGAAGAATCAGTGATTTCCGCAAATTCCTGGATGTGCGACAGCGCAGAATCTTATAAACCAAGCCAAGCTTGGATACGGAGGCCGCAATGAGTCTCGATTACGTTAAATTCACCCCTGGATTTGAGAAGTTCATGCCCAAGGAATACCGGGACATGGTCGACCATGGTCCCTTCGGCAAGAAGACGACGGTCTCGCAGATGGGGAGCTTCAAGGAAATCCTGGAAGAGCATCCCATGTGCGCCGGCTGCGCGATGACCCTGTTCATCCGCCTGGCGATCATCGCGTTCCCGAATCCGGAGGACACCATCACGGTCGGCACTGCAGGCTGCGGGCGGCTGGCAATTTCGCAGGCGGCCATCCCGTTCGTGTACGGCAACTACGGCGACCAGAACGGCGTGGCGAGCGGACTGTCCCGCGGGCTGCGGCTCCGGTTTGGCGACAAGCCGAAGGACGTGGTTGTGATGGCGGGCGACGGCGGCATGGCGGACATCGGCTTTTCCGTGACGCTCCACTCGTGGTTCCGGAAGGAAAAGTTCACGACGATCATGCTGGACAACGAAGTGTACGGCAACACGGGCGGGCAGGAGAGCGGGATGACCAACCGCGGCGCGGTGCTGAAGATGGCCCCGCTCGGCAAGAAGTTCGAGAAGATGGACATGCTCGGCA
>Ga0247727_10017699_pt1 | contig 11308 bp, 10 predicted proteins | sample WisWelCaveWW1625_FD_202498 | JGI IMG/M metagenome (GOLD analysis project Ga0247727, IMG submission 202498) | Biofilm microbial communities from Wishing Well Cave, Virginia, United States - WW16-25 | ecosystem: Environmental > Aquatic > Deep subsurface > Groundwater > Cave microbial mat | place...
CCGCGCCAACTCAAACGTATATCGCCCAATACCCGGATAGTGCGGCGTGACGGTGCGGGCATCCAACACAACGCGCATCGTTAATAGCCGATGGCTTGATAGACATCCAAGGTTCGGCGGGCGGCGTTTTCCCAGGTAAATTGTCTGGCGCGGATGAGGCCACGGGCGCGCAAGTCGGCGCGCAAAGTGGCGTCGGCCAGTAAATGCGATAATGCTTCCTGCCAGGCTTGTACGTCGGTGGGGGGCAACAGCAGGCCCGCCTCGCCCACCACCTCGGGTAAACTGGAGGCATTGGAGCAGATGACGGGCACACCGCAAGCCATGGCCTCCAATGGGGGCAAGCCAAAGCCTTCAAACACAGAGGGATAGGCAAAGACTTCGGCGCAATTAATCAGCGCGGGCAAATCGGCCTCCGGCACATAGCCGGTGAGCGTCACCACATTTTCCAATCCTAATCCACGCAAGCGCTCAAAAAAGCTTTCATACAGCCAGCCTTTGCCGCCAGCCACGACCAGCCCAACGTCTGGATACTGAAAGTGCAAGTCCGCGTATGCCTCGAGCAACGTGGTCAAGTTTTTGCGCGGCTCGATGGTGCCGACGTATAAGATAAACCGCTCGGGCAACCGATATTTGGTCCGCACAGCCGCACGCTGTTCCAAAGAGAGATCGGGTTGGAAGTGCGGCTCGACGCCCTCCGGGATGACATGGACTTTGTCTGGATTAAGTTGATAGAAGCGCATCGCATCCCGCCGGGTGTTTTCGGAGACACAAATCACCGCATCGGCGCGGGCCAAAAAGCGCGGCATCATCACGGAAAGGTAGAGGCGATTTTGGAGTAAGTGGTAATTGGGGAAGAGTAAATAGGCGGTGTCGTGCAAGGTGAAGACACTGCGTGCGGGCGTGATTTTGGGAAGCAGATGCTCAGTGGCGTGAAAGAGCGTCGTGCCGTTGAAAGCGTGATCCATGTTTGGCCCGCCAAAATATGAGATCGCCGCGCGCAATCGCCAGCGTTTACGCGGCAGGTTGGCCGTGTGCAGGGGCAATTCACTCAACGGCGGGCGCAGGTGGTTTTCGTGCGGGTCATTGATGAAGGCGGTGAGTGGCATACCCAGCGCGAGGAGGGCGTGGGCGAGGCTGGCGGCATAGCGGCCCAGTCCGGCGCGCTCATGGGCGGCGGGGGAGAGGTCGAGGCAGAGGGTCATATCCGATTGAAGCGCCGATAAAAAGGCAGGCTAACCGTTAGCCACAACTGGCTCAACCAGCCATAGTGTTTGCGGTAAAAATATCTCAGGCTGGTGTAATAGGCGGCCTGCGCGGCCGGGTTTTGCCTGCGGCTTTGCCCGCCAATATGGGTGATGGCGACGGTTGGGAGATAATAGATTTTCCAGCCACACTGCCGAAAGCGCAGGCACCAGTCGTTGTCTTCAAAATACATGAAGATAGATTCGTCGAGCGGCCCGGCTTGCTCAATGGCTTGTCGCCGGGCGATGAGGCAAGCGCCCGAAACCCAATCCACCATTTGCGTTTGATCCGTGTTCCAATTGTGGAGTGGGCGACGCAGAAGCAAGTGGGTAAAACCCCGCCGGAACAAATAGCCGGGCGTTGGGTCATGGCCGAAGGCAAACGCCTGGGGCTGCCCATTGGGCTGTAAGAGGCACGGTCCACACGCGCCCGCCTCCGGGTGTTCATCCATGAAGGCCACTAACTGAGATAGGGCTTGCGACGTTACAAGGGTGTCGCTGTTCAATAAAGCAACGTATCGGCCTCGGCTGATGGCGAGGCCCTGATTGTTGGCGCTGGCAAAGCCGCGATTGTCCGCATTTTCAATCAGGCGCACTTGGGGCCAGTTTTGTTTAATCTGACCGGGAGTGTCATCCGATGAAGCGTTGTCCACTACCACTACTTCCATTGATAGAGCTGATAGGGATGTAAAAATAGACTGCAAGCAATTTTGGAGAAGCGCGGCCGTGTTCCAATTGACGATGACCACCGACAAATCTGGTAGGGCATGAGATGGCCGATCCATTTATATCAGGGCAAAATGCGGCATGGGCAAAATAAAGCGCCCACCGGCGAGGAGGTAATCTTTTTCCCGGGCTTGAAATTCTTCTAAAAAGTGCCAGGGCAAAACCAAAAAGAAATCGGGCTTGGCGGCGCGGGCCTCGGCCTCCGAGACAATGGGAATGTGCGTGCCAACGGTGACATGTCCCCATTTGTCGGCGTTGCGCTCGGCGGCGGCGGTGAGCAGAGTGTGGTCGAGGCCAAAGTATTGCAAGACGGTGTTGCCTTTGGTGGAGGCCCCATACACATAGACAGTCTTGCCGCGGCTGACCTGCTCTTTCACAAATCCGACCACATCCGTTTTGATGCGTTCCATCCAAATGGCAAATTCCGTATAGGGTCGAATGTCATCCAGACCGAGTTTGATTTCTTCATCATGCAAAACGTGCACACGTTCCGCGGCTAAGGCTCGGTAAGTCTCATCCCCAAAACTGGTTTTATCAGCCCCGCGATTACGGATGCAAATGCGGAAGCTACCGCCGTTAATGTCGTTGAGTTCGACATCCACAATTTCGAAGTCGAACAAATCCAGCAGGTACTTAAATGACTGTAACGAGTAATACTCCAGATGCTCGTGGCAGATGTTGCCGACCTCGTTAGTTTTCAACATTAATGGGAGATAACTCATCTGGACAATCCATAACCCCTCGGGCGCAAGGATGGCTTTAATATCGGAAACAAATTTTTTGGGGTCCTCTAAATCATAGAACATGGCGATGCTGGTCACGATTTTCGGACGATGGGCGCGCAATTCAGGGCGGTGTTCAAATTCAGTAGCGTCGAAAAAGCCCGTTACGATGTACTCAGCTACCTTCCGCGAAAATTGCGCCAGATTTTCAGCCGGATCAAACCCGATTTTGTACAAGCCGCCGGTCTTATAAGCCGCAAGAAGCGTCCCGTCGTTACAGCCAATATCCAGCACGATGTCACCATCTTTTAGGTGCATCAACTGCTCGGCTGTATTGGCGATATCTGCCAAAGCATCGCGCATGGTTTTGTTGGTGCCAGACCGATACCAATAATTGCGGTACATGTTGTCGGCCGGAACGGTGTGTTTGAGTTGTAACAGGTGACACCGACGACAAAGCACTAATTCAAGTGGAGCCTTGATGCCATCCGATGCGTCGGGCAAGGGAAAGTCGGAAACGTACTGCTCGCCTAATGATAAGATAGGAACTAAGGCGCTGTCGCACACGCGGCATGTGGTTCGGGTAATCATCATTTTCCTCTGAGGGGGTTGAGTTATGAGTTGGCCGAGGCTGTGGGGCGGATTCGAAAATAAAAAGGGCTATTGGTCAGGTCTACAAGCAAGGGCTGTGAACGTCGGGCATAAGCATAGAGTACACCCAACCAGTTGGCGCCCCGCCCCGGGAGGCGTGCAATCAAGCGTGCCAGCCATTTGCTAAGAGCTGTGGCCGGGCGCGGGGCAATCAAGCGCTGATAATCCTCCAAGGAATAGACGCCGCGCGCTCGAAAGAGAAAAAGTTTCCAGGGCTTGCGCCAAGGTTCAGACGGGGTGATACGCCGTTTAGCAGTTTCAGTATAATCCCCAAATGACCAGATGAGGGCGGGCCATTTGAACATCCAAACTTCAAAGTAACGACTCGTCCACTGAGCGTTGCCATAGCGGATAATAATCCATGGTTCGGCCAGCACCAGCGCCGGGGCCGGTAGGGGGCTTTGAAAGATGACGCCAACGTGAATAAATTCTGTGCCGATGTAGCGCTCTTTCTCGCGCGCTTGCCATAGAGCCCGTTGAATCACTACGCCGCCAATGAATGATAAGTAGTCGCCAGTTTCAACTAAGAGTTGTTGGCTGTTCGTTGGTATGGCCGGATACACCCGATTGTGGTCGAAAGACAGGCGCGTGGGAAGTAATCGTTGCGTGAGGTCTGCATTGCGGACCTCGGCATTGACAATGACCAGACTGTAATCTTGCTGAAGCGCCTCTAATACAGTCGCTATAGCTCTTGGTTTCAACAAGTCATCGTCTGTCATCAGCCAGCAATAGTCGCCTTGAGCCAAATCTACAGCCCGGCAATAGTCGCGATCTACGCCGCCCTTAGCCGCAAGACGCGTGTAGCGCAATCTGGAAAACTGAGCCTGATACGCTTGCACGACCGCTTGAGTGTTATCGGTGGAGGCACCGTCCACAATCACGATTTCCACCTCATCGGTGGCTTGCGAAATAATGCTGTCGAGCGTCGCGCCGATGAAGGCGGCTCGGTTAAGGGTAGCAATGCAGAAGGAGAGACGGATGCTCACGAGAGGATAATTGGTTGTCTGTCAGGCGGCCAAACGTTTGGCTTGAGTGCGTGCCAGTGCGCCAAAGCATTTTTGCGCAGGCGGCACATGGAGCCAGTGATAAAGTTCAGTGCGCGCTTGGGCGCGTGTGCGCGAGAAATAGAAATATAAAAGTAACCACACCACGCAGTCAGGCAAGTGGGCAATAAATTGCGCGGCCAGTTTGTAGCCTGCCGGGGCCGGGCGCGGGGCAATCCAGCCCCGATACATTTTTGGAGAATATGACCCGTCGCCTCGATGGACAAACAAGGCTTTCAAGTTGCGCCAGGGGGTGGGCGGCGAAATTTTGACTTTGGTCTGGTCAGGAAAAGGCATAGACCATACAAGCTCGGGCCAGCGAAACATCCAGATTTCAAAACTGCGGGCATTCCAGGAGATGTTGCCTATTCGGCCGCTAATGAGCGGCTCTGCTAAAACCAGTGTTAGCCCTGGCAATGGCTGTTGGAATATGACGCCAAAGTGCACAAACCACGTCCCCCAATAAGACTTTTTATCTCGCGCATTCCACAAATCGCGCTGGATGACCACGCTCCCGATATAAGTAAGGTGATAGCCTACATCTATAAATAAGGCTTCGGTCTCGGCTGGTCGGTAGATGCGGTCATGGTCAATCGCCAATCGTCGTGACGCAAGCAGGGTAGCTTGGTCAGCACTGCGGTTTTCAGCATTGACCACAATCAAGTTGTAGCCTTCTTGCATGTGGCTCAACACAGATTGAATTGCGCTAGGTTTAAGCACATCGTCGTCTGTCATAAACCAGCAATACTCACCCCGCGCCAACTCCACTGTTCGGCTGTAATCACGGTCCACGCCTCCATTGACTTCGAGGCGGCTGTAGCGCACGTTTGGAAAACGTCGCTGATATTGTTGGAGCACAGTTTCGGTTCCGTCGGTAGAAGCGCCATCCACAATTACGAGTTCGACATCATCGGTCGCTTGCGCCAGGATGCTGTCCAGTGTCTCGCCAATCAGAGTTGCGCGATTGCGGGTGGCAATACAGATCGAGAGGCGGGGTGGGGAATTTGCCATCAGTGCTCTCGGCCAATTAATCTATGATAAAGCTCAAGATGGGCGTCAGCAATGGATTCCCACTTGGCAAAACGGCGGGCGGCCTCCAAAGAATTACGGCGACCCAAGTAGGTGCTTAGAGCTTGGCGCAGATCGGATAAGTTTTCAGGGTGGGCATAATAGATATTTTCTTCTGAATCATAACCATGCCGTTCGAAGGAAGTGGTAAGGACGAATGTTCCTTGTAAGGCCGCGCCCTGAATCGAAGTGTTCCAACTTCCACCTCCTTCCCGAAAGGGCAAGACCACCGCATCGGCAATGGCCAATAGCCGGGCGGCCTCCGCCGCTGGTAGGAAGCCGGGCGTGACCGCTTGGTTGGCCCATACCGGCTGGCGGGCGCGTTCAAGAATGTGCTGATGATAAGGGTTATCCGGTTTTAGGTCGCTCACGATAACAAGTTGATGCTGGGCTGGATCCGCAATATCGAATAGCAAATCCACTCCTTTAGGCGGGAATGAAAACCCAAAATAGACCAGTAATGCCCGCCCATTGTTTGTCCACTGTGCTTTAAGAGCTACCTGTTCGACCGAGCTCAATGTTACTTGTGGAATGGCCGAGGCATTGGGGATGTAACGAAATTGTTTGTGCGCGATGAGGCGACGATACCAATTGGGCATGTTCTCTTTATAATGTGGTCGAACGACCACCAGCCCACCCGGCAAGAGCGTGTTAGGCAGGTTATGCCAGAACCGAACATATTCATAATAGTTGTGCCAGGTCTGTACCACCGGCACGTTGAGTGATAACAACAGAGTGGGTAATAACCAGGGCATATTGGATTTGTAACCGTTGCCCGGAAATTGAATATGGACAATATCCGGCTGCCACTGCCGCGCTGTTCGAAGTATGACAGGCACATCTCGGAATCCCCATCCGTGTGCGATTGGAAAAATGTCAATAGGGCTGTCGAGCGTCGTTCCCTCCACTGCCACATCAGCCAATACGCCCACATACGTATTAGGCAGAATTGCGAGCGAGTTAGCAAGTTGCGCCGTATAATCACCCACCCCACACTTCATGGGTGGGAAGGAACCGGAAATCAACAGTACGCGCATAGGTTAATGTCCATCACGGGCATCTTTTTTGAAGCACTAGCCAGGCAAATGTATAACGCTTCCTACTCCAAAGCATAACCGGGGTCTGGGCTTCAAAATTGAGCGGCCCCACAGGAGTTAATCCATATGGCGCGGCTTCATTGAAAAATGAAAGCATTTCTGCCTTGGAAAAAATACGCCAATCCATCCCGAAAATATTAATCTCCGCTGTGTCAATTTTATCCGGCCAATAATCAAATGACGCAATAAAATAGCCGCGGGGCCGTAGCAGGCGCGTAACTTCGCGGAGCAGGGGTTGACTCTGAAACCCATGCTCGATGACCGAAATAGCGGTGATGGCCTGAAATGACTCCGCCGCGAAGGGCGTGTGCAGAAAATTCGTGACTTCATAATGGATACGATCGGCCTGGGGCATGTTTGGCAAATTGGGATTCAAATCTGCTCCGGTCAAGGCCGTGTAACCAAGACGCTGAAGTACACACAGAATCTCGGAGGCATACGCGCCCAAATCCAACACGGGCGCGGAAGGCGGAACATGCTTTTGCAGGAATTCCACTGAGGTGAGAATGTCCCAGCTCTTGATGTAATCGCCAACGGCGACGCTCTTGGTCAAGCCTAATTTCACTCGCGCCCGTTGAGCAAATGGACAGGCTGACCAGAGGCTAAGGCACGAGAGTCCCCGTTGGCGCAGAGTGCGGCGCGCTTGGTTGATTTCAATTTTGGACTGTAGGATTTTTATCGTCATTGCGGATGTAATTCGAACTTAAGACGCGCCCATTGACTTAAAACCCAAGCACGCATGTGAGGGGCGGCCAGCATCGCCACACTTACCGCGCTTAGGCCCACAAGCACTAGACTAATGAGTGACCAAAAAACCGGAAGCGACGGGCCAATGAACCAACGCCCAACCCCGACTACTCCCACTGCCGCGGCCAATGGCAATCCAACGTCTTCCAAGTACCAACGCCGGGCTTCGCCTTTCAGATAGCGCTGATGCATGATAGGAATACTAATCAACATGTAGATAACATTCAACGTTACCCAGACAGTGGCCGCACCGATTGCTCCAAAGCGAGCCGTCATTATACTAATCGCTAGTATGAGGGGTATCAACGCGATGCTATTCATGTAAAGCCCGATCTTTGTCCAGCCATAGGCTAATTGCAAGGCATAAGGGACATTCTGGATACCATTCAAGGCTGTGCCGATGACCAGGAGACTTACGAGCGGCGCCGTATTGTAGGCCGTTTCAACATTACTTGTCCAGATTTGCAATATATCGAATGAGAAAAAAAACAGTATAGCGGCGGCTGGCAGGATGAGCACTGCCAAAAGTTGGGCGCTTCGATGATAGAGCCGTTTTAACGCGGCCTCATCGCCTACCGTGACCAAGGCTGAGAACTGTGGAAAGAGGGTGTTGAAGATTGGGCCGACCAGGGTAAGGAGACTGTTAGCGATTATACCCGCCAATGTATAGTAGCCGAAGAATTTCAAGGTGAGCAATCGGCTTAACAGCACTTTATCCAACTGGGTGAGAATAAGGGATAAGACGGTGATGCCGCTCATCCCGGCCGCAAATCGCCAACTGTTTTGGAAAAGACTCGGCCTGAAACGCGCTTGGCCTGGGCCCCTGGGCAGGTTGCGCCAAAGTAAAACGGTGATGAGACTCACCCGCAAGGCATTGACCATAATTTGCCAAGTTAAGAAGGCGATAATGGTGGGAGAGACCAACCACAGGATTAGGATGACTCCTCCATTGCTCAAGGTGGAGCTGGCGATTTGAAGCGTGTTGAAAGCGGCTTGGCGTTGCAGGCCCATCAACCCACCCTGATAGAAACTTAACGGCCATTGCAAGGCGGATAACACGCCCATTAATCGAAGGGCTTGTAAGATGATGTCTATTGGCAATTCCGACGCCTTGATCCAGTGAGTGGCGATAAATGGCGCGATGAACCAAATCACCAATCCAATCCCTACTCCCAGCGCCCAATACCCCACTTCCAAGGTCCGCACAAAATCGCGTGCTTCGGTTGCTCGCTCCGGTTGAACCGAGTAGCGCGCCATTTCGCGGTTCATGGTGGGGCTAAGGCCAAAATCCAGAATTTGCAGAACACCCTGTAAGGTCAAATAAAATCCTATCAGCCCATACGCCTCAATGCCCATGAGACGAATGTAAATTGGGATGAAGGCCAAACCCATGATGGCCGACCAACCCTGACCGGCAAAATTTGCCAGCAGGTTGAGCTTAAGCCGGCTAATGGGCAAGGTGAACCCAAACAACTTCATCGCTAGGGTGGCTCCGGGTTGGACAAGTCCAATTTTAGAGAGGCGCCATTGATTGTGATCGCGGGCCAGATATTGGGCCGGACGCCCATGTTCATTTCCAGGCAGGTGAGCCGCACCACATCCGCCAATTCACCATCCCCCTGGATGGCCAGCGCGGTTGCCCCCGCGCGTTTGGCTTGAGCAATCAGTTGTTTGGCTCGCTCGCGAGTTTCCCGATACAGACGCATGGAATACTGCAACGAGTCCATCGCCAGTTTGGTTCGCAGGGCAATACCGGAAGGTGTGATGATGTATTTCAACCGCCGCCGCTCCAATTGCTTGACGCGGATATAGCCTTTTTTGATTAAGCGCTTGACGGCAAAATTAACAGTCCCCACCGCCACGTCCAAGTGTTCAGCGAGATTTGCCTGGGTGGTGTCAGGGTCGCTTTCAATCTGCTCCAAGATTTGGAGTGCGCGCGACAGGGCAGGCGAATCAGGCATGGGCGTTACTAATTCCAAAATTCAACGATTGAATTATAGGTCAATTAAATTGTGTGTCAACCTGTTCTTTGGCGATAAACAAAACCGGCCATGCCGACTGGCATGACCGGTTGTCACAAGAAGAGCCAACCCGTTTACCGCTTGACGAGTGGTAAGTAAACCGCATAGGGTCCCAGGGGGACACCATTAGTGGTGATCACTTCAATGTTGTCAATACCCCAACTTTCATCATCGAGGCCCTGCAATCCGCTGGCGGCAAAGTTAAGCACCGCAAAGTCGTCGGCGTGGTCGATGGTCACCAACACCCGATAGACCGAGTCCATCGGCTGGCTGTCATAGGTGTAACCGAGTGTCCCGATTTCGCGTGCGCCTGTAAGGGCGGGGTGATTGGTGGGGTAGTTGTCGGGATAGGCTTGCTGATAGTCGGCCCAATTGGTGAAGGTCGTATCGAGCGCGGTTGGCTGGCCTAACACGCCCAACGTCCAATGGTCAGGGCCGGTGGCCCCACGCCCCGGGTCCGAAATCGTGTTGCCATCCCAGGAGCGGATAACATACAAATCGAGACACACGCTCAGTTGGGTGTGCGCCGGAAGATTGGTCAGAATCAAACTGACCGATTGGTTGTTGAATTGGCCGAGGAAGCGGCGACCGCTCGGGGTATAGCTGGTGACCGTGGACGACCATTCAGTGCCAACACTGTTTTGGAAGTCATTACGATAAACCCAGGGACTTGAGAAGCAGGCCGGAACTGGCGTGGGCGATGAGGTGGCCGTAGGTGTGAACGTGGGCGACACACTGCCCGTTGGTGTGGGGGTGCGAGTCTGGGTAGGAGTGGGCGTGTGTGTTTGAGTCGGCGTGGTTGTAGGGGTGGGGGTTGGGCAGAGAGGCGCGCCCGAGCCAAACGGATAGGCCAAGCCACTACCGGAGTTGTACAGTTGAGCGAGTTCTCCGTTGGTCAACGTGCGTTTCCAAAAGCCCGTCTCATCCAGCAAGCCCGCATGATAACCGGTTACGATTTGTCCCGAACTATCTACGCTTCCCAGCATAAAGTCGGCTGGCCCGACATGCACATCGCCAGAGAAGAGTGTGGTTCCTTTGGGGCCACCATTAACGCTAATCCATACAAAGCCATTGGCGCGATCATAGCCTCCAGCCAGGAAGTACCAGGTGTTGATGGCCGGACTACCCAGAGCGTCAGCAAAGGCGCGGGTGAGGGTGACGCCATCCGGCCCGGCGACTTGGAAAACCAGACGATCAAAATCTATATCGTAGTAGAGCGAGTAATCCCGATTGTAGGTTGGATAGCTTTCAATCTGCTTGCCAATGAACGCATGATGGCCGGTCTTGTTATCCAGCTTGGCCCAGGTTGAGAACGTGAAGTCGGTCGTGCCAACTTCAAGCGACGCATTGGTGGGAATGGAAAAGTATTGTTGATTCCCGTTGAACGTGCGCGCGCCATTGATGACCCCAGCGGTCGCACCGGGCGCGTTGATGGGGGACAGATGATTTGTTCCAAAAGAGTCAAGGGCATTCCCGCTGGCCTCGTCCAGTTTCCAATAGGAAATCAGGTCGTCAAGTAATGGCGAAGGTGTGGCAGTGGCACAGGCGGTGGGCGTCGTGGTCGGCGTTGGGGTGTTGGGCGGACTAAAACCGAAGTTGTTATCCAGGTCGTCCACGAGATTGAGTGGGACAACGTAACTGATGGCCGTCGTTGGCAAGTAACCGCTTGGGATGTTGACCGAAACGGTATAGGTTCCGGTAATCAAGCCTGGGAAGAGATAATTGCCATCGGCCTGGCTGGTGGAGAGGGTCTGACTTATCACTGGCCCGGTGAGGTTCACCGTCACACCGGCCAACGGCTGGTCGGCGCCAGACGTATATTTGCGGGCCGACAGCGTCGTGTAGAGTCAGAGTAATAGTGACACAGCCGACCGTGCATCCTAGAGATGAACAGGTGTGGCAACCGACAGCAGTGGAGGCACGAATGACGGTTACTTATTCAGGAACGGATAGGGCCAGCGTTTGAAAACCCGCGCCTGACGATAGACGGTG
>Ga0247727_10017700_pt1 | contig 11308 bp, 7 predicted proteins | sample WisWelCaveWW1625_FD_202498 | JGI IMG/M metagenome (GOLD analysis project Ga0247727, IMG submission 202498) | Biofilm microbial communities from Wishing Well Cave, Virginia, United States - WW16-25 | ecosystem: Environmental > Aquatic > Deep subsurface > Groundwater > Cave microbial mat | place...
GTCGCAGCGGCGAGGTGATTTGCGTGTAGCCGTCAACGCCGAGATCCTGATGCGGCGCGCGCTCGGGCTTGAGCTGCGCGCGTGGATGCGCGCGCGCGCCCGGCTCTTCATCATCGCGCTCCGGCCCGAGATGCTCCTGCACGCGATAAATGCACGGCAGATTATTCTCGTGGCAAAATTGCGCCGCGGCCTGATTCGTCGCGATCATCCATTCCGCCACCATGCGATGCGCGACGCTATCGCGTGAAACCCGCCGCAAATGCACGACACCCGCGGCGTCAACATGCACATCGACGTCGTCGCGTTTGAAAATTCTCGCGCCGTTGTCTAAACGTTGCTTCTCCAATTGCACCGCCGCCATCGCCCACGCCTGTGCCGCAACATTTATGTTGCGGAATTCCGAATTCACAAAACTTACTTCCTCTTGCAGCAATTTTTCCCACGACGCTTCCGGCAACAGCCGATCAACGCTTTCATAATCCGTATTTATCCCAATCTGCAAAAGCTCGCAAACCACGCGCAATAAACGCGGCGGCTGCGCCTCGCTGAGGCCGAAATAAAACGAGAGCACCGGCCGCGCTTTCCCGACATTCAAGCTGCCAAGATCGCTCGCAATCATTTCCGGCAGCATCGGCACGCGACGATGCGGCAAATACGCGCTCGCGCCGACGTCGTACGCCCATTCGTCATATTGAGATTTTCGCGGCACGAATTCTTCGAGCAGCGGCGTGTGCACGCCGACTTCAATACCGTTCTCCGTGCGCCGAAAACTCAACGCATCATCGCGATCCGTGGTCTCGGGATTGTCGATGGTGATGATGAATTCTGGTGACTGGTTGCTGGTGACTTGTTGCTGGTCGCTCGTTGCTGGTTGCTTGTTGTTTGTTGCTGGTTGTTCGTTGCTTATTTCTAATTTTTGATTACTGCTTACTGATGACTGCTCACTGGTCACTGGTAACTGCTCACTGATTACTGATAACTGATCACTGATCACTGGTAACTGATCACTGGTCACCGATGACTGCTCACTGATCACTGAAAACTGATCACTGACCAACCGCCTTTCATGCCGCCGCAATTCCGGCTCGGCAAAAATAAACAAATCCGCGTCCAGCGGCGCGCGCCCGATTTTTTGCAGCCAGTGAAAGAGCAAATGCCGCGCGTCGCGATAGCCGGTGAGCGTGTTGAGCGAGTGCAGGTGAATGACCAATTCTTTGCGCCAGGTTTCGGGATACAACCGGCGCTGTTCCAGCGTCGCGCGGGCGAGATGCGCCAGTTTTTTGCCGAGCGGGTGCAATTTGATTTCCGCCGTGCCCCAATCTTTTTGCAACGCCTCGGTCATCGCCGCGCGGAGCGCTTCAAAAAGCTTTTGGCGTTCCTGCGGCGAGCGTTTTTTTCTGGCGGCCGGCGCCGGCGGGCGATATTGCGCTTTTTCATTGGCGAGATGAAAACGCGCGTCGCTTTGCAGCGCGAGATACATCGCCGCCTCTTGCCGCGCGTCCGCCTCCAGGCCAAAATATTCGGCGGCGATCGCGCTAATCAAAACCCCCGGGCCTTTTTGCCATTCCGGATGCGATTCCAGCAATAAATCGAGATCGATCTCCGCGGCCATGCCGTCGATTTTTTTCTGCATCGCTGCGAAACCGTCCGTTGCCACGCCGAGATTGAGCAACGCCTCGCGAAACTTGATGCGGCTCCGCGCGCCGCCTGCATCCTGCACCGCCAACTCTTCCTGCGCGGCGTTCGGCTCGGTCAACACCTCGCCGAGGCGCACTTTGCCCGAGCGCGCGACAAACAGAATGATGCTCCCGCGTCGCGGTCGGTTTTGGAAGAGGTCGAGTTTTGCGGGCATGTTATTTCGTTGGCCGGTTTTGTGGTACTTGCTCTTTGGATTATGTTAGCGTCAAAAGAATATACCACAAAATTGTGTGCGTGTCAAATTTATTCGCGCGAAGTTGAATTTTGAAAATTTACATGATTCTCAAGGGCGAACCGATGAGTTCGTGAGCAAATCTTTCGGCTTTTTTGCTTGCGAAGCGTGACTATTTTTATTAACTTGAATCGTTTGTTATACATCCCATGAATATATTTTTTCTTCGAGGTGCAAGAATGCAAAGCGAGCCTTTAACCCAGAAGCCCCTGACCAAAAAGGCCACGATTCTTTTTCCGCCGGATCTATTCAAAGCTTTGGAAGCGTTGGCGAAAGTGCAGAATACTTCCATGAGTGAGTTGGTGCGAATCGCCGTGCGCCGGCAATATGCGCTAAACTCTCAAGCGCGAAAACTTGAGATCGCTGAAAGGCTGAAGATTATAGAAGAGATGAAACAGGCCGACTTTCCGTTCTGGACTTGGCAAGAGATGGAAAAAGACTACGAGGAGACTTTCTTTCGATCAGGATTACGACGCCGTGCCGTTGGTAGAACGATTTGAGCCTTGATTCATTTTCTTTCCTGTGTGATTAATTTTTACCCTATCCCAAATTGACAACTGGATTTTAAGGATGAACCCCGATGGGGAATAATCCGAAAGGCAAACGAACCGGCATGCCGGCCGCGGCTGTGAAGGCGAACGACAAAGCGAAAGAACGGCGGTTCCAATGGTGGCAGCTCATCGTGGGCGAGATCGTCGCTTTGCTCGTCGCGCTCATTCCACTGTTCCGGGATTCCTTGAAACCTACGCCGCCGGAATTTGCGCTGGTCAATCCGATTCAGCGGCCCGATTCGGCGATCATGCGATTTTTGTATGTTGATCCCTATGTTTGCAACAACCCTTTCTGATCCATCTCATGAATGATCTTCTTGTGCAAAGGAATGTACATATTCACCAGAAGAATTTGCAGATCGTCAATTTTTGACTGCTCCGGTCGATCGCTGTTTTTGACGGCGGACAGCCTGGCAATGCCGGTTTTCAACTCGTCAAAAAGTTTTTGCAGCGCGGGGTTCGAAATCGGCCGGCGCACCGTTTTCCAGCCTTCCACCTCATCCATTCTGGGCAGGCTTCCTCCAAACATCTGCTCGAAACTTCGAATCGAATCTTTAATGCGTTTTTCCGACTCCTCGATAAGCTGCCCGTACAGTTGCGGCGAATAATCGGCCTCCGGCAACAATCCCTGCAGCTTGGCGTAAATCACGTTGAAATCCTGTTGCGCCTCGGTATATTTTTTAAGGCTGTTGATCCGGCAGGCCTCTCTGGCGTTTTGCTCGAACGTATCGATGTCCTGGCGGATTCTGGCGATCATTTCAACATGGCGCTCGTTGTCTCTTCGTGTTTGGATGTCGGTCAGAAGTTGCCTTAACAGGTTGGCCATGACTTCGACATTCCGCAGGTTCGGCTGTGGAATCGATAAAAAGGTGCGAATGAACTCGAGGCGCCTGAAGCAATCCAGAATGCGATTCGGATCGAAGTAATGCGAGACGATCTCGCGATCGATAATCGCCGTCAGGAAGTCCGCTTCCGGTTTAACCTTCGCGCGCGCCTCTTCCGGAATGATTTCAAGCTGTTCGTAAACTTCTTTTTTCACCGGCAGGTATCTTTTTTCGACGAAGTCCTGCAGTTGCGAATGCGAAAGGTGCGGTCCGGCCGCATCCGCTAATTGCAACGCCACTTCTTTTTGCTCGATGCCGTGCGCCGTGCTGAGCGCCGATAACACAATTTGATTTTTCTGGTTGAAGCCAACGGTGATTTCCAGCGGCGTGCCGGCCTCGAGGTTTTTGGGCAACTTGATTGAGAGCTCGCCGAGGGGGAAGAATCCTTCATAAGCCGGAACGCGAATTTCCTCGGAAGCAAAAGCCGTATAAAACTTTCTGCTGGCGGTGCTCCCCAGCGGCGCGCCGGCAGGCAAAAGCTCGATCAAGCCGTTAATCGTTTTAATTTTGAACGGCTGGCTGATGCGCGGCGCCTCCGGTTTCAGCCTCTCGCCCTGCGCAATGGCAAAGGTTCCGCCGACCGGTTGTTCGCCGCTCGGGGATTGCAACGCAATGGAATATTTGCTGCCCTCGCCCGGCGCGACCGGCACCTCCGTAAAAGTAAAACGATTTTTTTCGTCAATCACCGTCGTCTGGTTATATTGGCTGCGCTCGTCTTTGAGGTGAATCTTATAGTCGGTCGCCGTTTCAAGATCTTTACCCTGTTCATCAACAACTTTCACGAGGCCGTCGATATTGATTTGCGCCGCGATTTTATGCGGAAACGGGCGCAGAATAATCCGGGCCCTGGCGCTCTCAAAGCTGTTGCCAAAGCGCGAAGCATAGATCGCGGCACCCATGGCCACACAAAGATCCGGCTCAAACAAAAACGGTTCGAGACCAAATTCGCTTCTGAGCTTGTCTTTAATAAAAGGAATACGCGACGAGCCGCCCACCATAATGATTTTATCCAGTTTCAAATCGGCTTTCAGTTTTTTGCACTCTTCAAAAGTGTTGCGGCATTCGGCAACGGTGCGATTGAGATCGCGCTCGATGAGCTCGCCGAACTCGGCCAGAGTGACATTTAGCGGCGGGATGTCCTTAAAATTTTCGCCTAAGATTTCCACCGGCAAAAAGCTGCCGATGTTTTTCTGGCATATCTGGATTTTAACCGTTTCCGCCGCGGCCAGAAGGGCAAACTGCTGATCGCGATTCAGCTCGACGCGCCTGCTGCGGAAGAGATGCTGAAGAAAACGTTCCGCCAGATAACGGTCGAAATCGTAGCCGCCCAGACGGGTTTCCCCGGCCAGGCCGCTGCCGTAACCGGCGATTTTGCAGACTTTGTCTTTAATGCTCAGAATGGTGGCGTCAAACGTTCCGCCGCCCAGATCATAAACCAGAATCGTTTCATTATCGATGTCAAAATGCCAACTGTAGGTCAAAGCCGCGGCTGCCGGTTCCGGAAACAAATCTTCCACTTTCAGATTGGCCAGCTCGCCGGCCTGGCGTGTAGCGGTTTTTTGCTGATGATTGAAATGCGCCGGCACGGTGACGACCGCGCGGCTGATCGCTTCGCCAAAGTGTTTTTCCGCGCGCTGTTTAACCGCCTTCAAATATTCGGCGCTGATGCCGACCGGATCCGGTCGGGACACGTGTGAAATGTCATACATGAGGCGGCGATCCTCGATATCGCGTTTGACAAACTGGATGCTATTCGGCCGTTTCTTCGCCGCGCTTCCGACCAGCACCTGCCCGTCGTGAACGGCCAGATTCGAAGGCAGCAACGGATCGCCCGTTTCATCCTTAAAGAGCACCATCGCCGCCGGCTTTTCTTTGAACGGATCATAATAAGCGCCACAACAATTGGTGGTGCCAAGATCGATGCCGATAATCTTACTCATCGTGAATATCCTCCTCGATTTTGCCTGCGGATTTATCTGGAATTAACAGCTCAAACGCCAAACGCTGCAACGGCTCTTCCAAATAGCGCTGGGCATTGGCGATTACGGATTCATTTAATTCACTCTTTTTCCATTTAAGATCTTCCACCTTATCGTTGATGCTTTCCGAATCAATTTCATCCTTCGAGATACGCAGAACGGTAAACGGATTAAAGCGGTAGGGATTATGTCCCTTTTTTTGCAATGGGTCTTTGAAACCCAGAAAGGGATTGATCAATTCGGCCATGTTGAGTTACTCCTGTTTTATATTGGCAATGTTTACTTCTTCCAATAACTTTCGCGCGGCTACATTTGTAAGATCGAACTTGATCGCCTCCTCTAAATGATTAGTGGCCGTGAGCAGACCACCGTCTTTACAATAATATCTTCCCACAAAGTAATGGGCCTCGGAAATCATTTTACTGTTAGAGGGTTTAAAGATATTGCAATACTTCAGTGCATCGATCAACGCCGCTTCCAAACTACCAATTAAAGTGAGTTGTTTTTTTTGAAGGGATTGTATTTCGTCATTATTTCTAATTTTAGCGAAAACTTCGCTCGAAGGCCGGATATACTCAAATCCTGCAATTATTTTGAAATATTCGGGATAGTTTTCCCGAATAAAATCAAGTTGATCGCTTTCAAGCTTGCGTGCCCAGGCAAGATGGATTTTCAAAATAAATGCGGCAGTACTATCTGTCGGGTCAAGAAAATGCACCGGTTCTGCCAGAGAGAAAGCCGCCTCAAAATACCGTTCTTCTTTTTGTTCCAACAAGTCTTCGAGAAAACGTATTCGATAGATATGCTGTATGGCATCCCCCCGAAGTTGTTGGCTTTCTTCATCCGATCTGCCAAGATGAGCGCTTCGAATAAGCTCGAAATGATAACCCGCCCGCCATGTATCGGTATCGATATAATTCAAAATATAATTTATGTGAATTTCCAACAAAAATTTCGGGAAACTGTCTTTAAGCTGATCGATGCCGAAAAAGGATGGTTCAAGTAATTGCCCTTTCGTTTGGACGGATTGCCAGAATTCCTCGCTGCGAAGAAGCCGTCCCCAGTAATCAAGCGCTTTTTGCCACATGAGCTTGGCGCTTGCGGCGCGTTTGGCTTCTAAATCAAATGCTTGGCTGTGATACTCTACCGCACGTTGATGAAGCTTTTGCAATTGGTTGTCTTTTTTTTGTACCTTTAGCGGACTGTCTTCAGTTTTGCGTTCAATCACTAATTTTGCATCTAAGAACGTATTCATTTCATGTTGTTGAATTATATTTTCAAGGTCTATATAGCTGCTATAAAATTTTTGGGGTCCAATAGCGTGGAGGGCCTTTCCGGGTAACATTTTGTCACTCGAAAGCCCTTTTGTTTTTTCTAAGATATTCCGTGCCAAGCCATTTAAAAAAAGCATATTTTTAAAAACCGTATATTCATTCGTGGGTTTTCTTAAAAAATCTTTTACCCCAATCAGTTTTAAGATATTCAGTGTATCATCAAAAACTAGGAAAGGTAAATAAGCTTTTGGTTCTGATTCCGCTTCTCCGGCCGGCGCAATAAAATATGAATACGTTTGAAGTTCTTGCTTCAATTTTCTAATTTCGGCATTTTTTCTATCTAATTCAGTTTTGGCAGTTTCAAGTTGTGAAACTGTAATCTTGTGGTCCTTTTCTTTTTCCATGGCGTCTCTCTGCACAGCTCTGAGATATGTTTGAAGTTCTTGATTCAATTTGTTGATTTCGGCGTTTTTTTTCTCTAATTCGGCTTTGACGGTTTCAAGTTGTGAAACCGTAATCTTGTAGCCCTTTTCTTTTTCAATAGCTTCATTCTGCAAAGATTTAAGCTTTATTGAATATGTTTGAAGTTCTTGCTGCAATTTGCTAATTTCAGCGTTTTTCTTCTCTAATTCAGCTTTGATGGCTTCCAATTGTGAAATTGCAAGCTTATAGCCTTTTTCTTTTTCAATGAATTCACTCCGCAAAGATTTGAACTCTGCCGGGGCAATAGCTTGCTTTAATAGTGAGTCTTTTCTTAATAATTCATTCTCTCTTTCTTGCAAAGCCTTTTGAAGATCTTGAAATTCTCTTACTGGAACAAACGGAGCCACCGGTTTAAAATCCTGTACAGGATTGCAAGGCTCCTTGCTCCAAACATTAATTGTCTGGAGGGTAAAGGCAAGCTCCTCTTGCAATTTTTTAAATCCATCGTCAGATTGATCATAAACAATACAACGATAGTTGCTTATATCAAAGGGCAGCTTTTCGGCAGATTGGGTTATCATGATCGTTTTGTTGTCAATCGTATGCGCCACGCCCATTTCATAGAACACATTCGGATTCATATCCGTCAGCTCCGCAATGACCACTTCGCTTTTAAAAATATGCTCGATGATTTTTCGATTAATATTGTATACGCCTTTCAACTCATCGACTCTCACCGCCTTAAATTTTGCCTCTTTGCAAGCAGGTTCAATGGCGCGTTTATAGACTTCGAAGCGATTTTTAGCGAACGGCATAATGACAAAACAAAGCTTTTTCTTTTTGAGCGGCGTTAGCATACGATATTTTCGTTAAATCATTCATTCCCATTCCTCAACATCACTCAGCTCATCCAACAATCTCGCTGCGGCTTTATTGGCCGGATCAATCTCAACAGCGTCTTCCAGATAATCATTGGCAGCGTCCAAGTCGCGCTCCTCCTGGCGGGTGCAATAATGTCTGCCGATAAAGTATAAAGCCTGAGAGAGCGTATGGCGATGGGCAGGCTTGAGCGGCTTGCAGTAATATCGCGCCTCATCAGCGGCGGCTTCCAGGTCATCCATCAGCGCCGCCTGCTCTTCCTGCAGTGCCTGAATGTCCTCATCCTCACGAATTTCGGCAAAAAGCTCGTCGGCAAAATCCACGTACTCGAAATCGTCCTCTTCCGTCTCCATTTTGGCCGTGATCTCGGCATACTCGGGATAGCTTTCCCGAATCAAATCAACTTGCTCGTTTTCGTATTTGCGCACCCAGGCTAGATAAGTTTTCAACATGAACGCGGCGGTCTCGGCGGTTGGATCGAGCCAGTGAACCGGTTCAGCGAGGCGAATGGCGGCTTCAAAATTTTCTTCTTTGTTTTCCGCCAATAAACCTTCGCCAAACCGCAACGGGTAAATTTGCTGCCGGGCATATTCACGCAACTGCTCGCATTCTTCTTCGGTTCTTCCCAGTTGCGCGCTGCGGATCAGCTCAAAATGATATTTGGCGCGTTTCCGGTCACGATCTATAAAATCCAGAACAATGTCCGTATGAATTTTCAGCAGAAATTTTGGCAAAGCGTCCTGGAACTCCGCCAAACGCGAGAAAGACGGCTCCAGCCGCCGGCCTCTGGCCTCGACCGCCGTCCAGAATTCCTCCATTCGAAAAAGCTCGCCCCAGAAGTTCAGCGCCTGCTGCCATTTTTGTGCGGCATTGGCCGCGCGCTTCGCTTCCGCGTCAAAAGCTTCTTCATGCGTTTTAACCGCGAGAGCATGTATTTCCTGCCAAGTGTGACTCATGCGGCCGAATCTCAAATAATCGTCGAAATATCCATGAACAGATAATAAGTTTCCGGTGCGTCAAGCGCAATGAAATTTTCGATGAAAGGTTTCACGATATCGAACGATGATAATTGTCGCTCGTCATTCTCTTGAATGAAAGCGGATTCATATTTAAATTCGTCATCCACGGCAGCCAGTTTGTAATGCTGCAATTGGCCGTGCAAAACCGCCGCTTTGCCGCGGTCATATATTTTGAAATTGTTGATTTCCACCGCCTTGCCCTCTTTCGAGTTGAAGCCAATCGGCTCATCGTTAATCTCGATCATTCCGGTTGCCGATGAAAATCCGATTTCTAACAGCAAAATATTGGCGCCGCGCAATTTGGGATCGGTGGTTTCAAGCTTGGACGTGTGCAGCAAAATCTGGCGGCAATTCCGGCAGCGCACCGAGGGTTCCGCACGGAAAATCCATTCTTCCGCTTTATTGAACACGCCGCAATGTTTCTTCTCCGCATTCGGACAGTTAAAGTTGAACGGCGCTCGGGGCAGGTTTTCATTCTTCCGAATCGAATTGATTAAAATCTTGATTAATTCCTGTTTCCAATGCCAATCGGTGACGCACTTTTGTTCCACCAACTGCATGCAACGTCTGCGCTCATCTTCATGCGGCAACGCTTCGGCTAAAGTTTTTGCGGCCGCGCCGAATTGGACGGTGATTTCTTCTTCCACCACCTGCGCTGCGGACGACATGGACACCCGACCGGAAAGACGCAAACTCTCCGGTTTGGCCGGACAAAAGAGATAGAAGCGCTTAAAAAATGTGGCCGCCAAAGGGCTTTTTTGCGCGTGCCACTCAAACTTATTGCCGTCGGACGCGAGCGTTCCTTTCTCGTGGAGATCCATCACACTGAACGGCTCGATTTGATCGAAGCTCAACCGCAGCGAGATCACGTCGATAACTGCCTGTGATGCGGCTGGCACCGACAGCACGTTATCGAGCAACTCCGCCGCCGTTCTCGCGCTTGAAACCGAATGCTGTTTATTCACGAGACGAACCTGTTCCACGATTTTGTTGTGCGCGTGTTTGCCACCGACTTCAAGGAAACCGAGACGGAAGTGCCGGTGGTCTTTGAGAAAATCGCGATACAACTCCCAATCCCAGATTTCCGCATCGGAAAAAATAACGAGAACCGGCTGCTCATCGCCGCGGCGGCTTTGATCATCCTGCCGAATGGCCTGCAGCGTCGGATGAATAAACGTTCCGAGGCGGTCGTAATGCTCGGCGCCGGTTTCTCTGCTGAATTTTTGCAACTGCGCTCTTCCTTCGGCTGCGCTTATTCCGGCCAGCGTCGTCGGCGCGCTTTTGCCCATCGGATAAATGAGCAAACGGCTCTTGGGCAAATCAACGCGATGAACGATTTCAGTCAGATAATGCGCTGCTTGCCCGGCGGTCTGGCCGGTGGAGTCGCTCAGATCGACAATCGCATAGATCGTTTGGCCGGCCTGTTGCATCTTTTGCCGGAGTTGCTCGCTCGCGGCAATGGTCACGAGCACACCCCACGCTCTGGTCTTTTTCGCGACGGCGTCGAGCGCGACCAGATCGGCCGTGATCGCAAAATTATCCTGCAACGAAGTTTTGTTTTCCGATGACAAGACGAACACCTTTTTCGGCTAAAATTTTTTGCAAAGCTTTCATGCGCTCCCCGTTCCAGCCAAACCCGTGAATGACGCCGCCGTGCGCGTCGAAATGAAACTGCGTTTGCGTTCCGGCCGCATTCAGGATTTCCGGCGAATAACGATTGGAGAGAAAATGAATTTTTTTATTGCCGGAGCCGCGCCATTTAAAATCGCCCTTTTCGGCGAGAATGAACGGGCCTGCGACCAGAATGTCCAAATGCCCGAGCAGCTTCTGAACGTCGGGATCTGGTTTTTGCTGCAGCTCGGATAATTCATAGCCGCTGTAAGAAAAGAACGTCAGCTCCGGGCGCTGTTCTCGAATCAGAGCACACAACGCCGCCAGTCCGCGCGCCTGCTCAAAAGGCTCGCCGCCGGAAAATGAAACGCCTTCAATGCCGCGATCGGCGACCAGGTGCTGCGCCAGGCTTTTGGCCGGAACGCGCCGGTTCGGCCGGTCGGGCAAAAAATCCGCGTTGATGCAGCCCGGACATTTGATCGAGCAGCCCTGCACCCAGATCGTTGCCCGCACGCCGGGACCGTCGACCACGCTGCGCGGCTCAAAAGCGGCGAGATTGAGAACTGGATAAAGCGGATGATCCATTTTGATATCCGTAGCGCGGCATAAGCCGCAACCAAAAGTCAAAATAATTTGAGTGTGTATCAAATTTGAGGTGAACAGATGTTTTATTCTAAAGCAACAAAAACCTCGCATGAAAGAAAATAGGGCCCTATATTGTGCAAACATGAATTCCCAAAGCTGATGTTCACCCTTCA
>Ga0247727_10017701_pt1 | contig 11307 bp, 6 predicted proteins | sample WisWelCaveWW1625_FD_202498 | JGI IMG/M metagenome (GOLD analysis project Ga0247727, IMG submission 202498) | Biofilm microbial communities from Wishing Well Cave, Virginia, United States - WW16-25 | ecosystem: Environmental > Aquatic > Deep subsurface > Groundwater > Cave microbial mat | place...
CGGATGGTGAGGCCGGGCGGAAGATCGTCGTTCGCCCAGCCCTCATCTTCCAGCGCGTGACGCCGGCCCGGTTTAACCGAAGTCGGGTTATCCAATGGCCTCGAATCCGGAGATAAACAGGTTCTTTCAAAAACCAACGTTCTTAATCGGAACAAGAGACAGAAGAGTATTTCGCAATGAGTCCATCAAACCAGCAATCTGGCCAGCAATCTGGCCAGCAATCTGGCCAGCAATCCGGTTCCAACAGGCGAGCAGCCTGGCGCTCAACGGCCGACACGAACACTTATGTGGCGCCTCTTCCGGTTCCTCTCACCGCTGCGCGCAGTCTCACTTGGGTTTGTCAGATTCAGTCAGCGAAGCTCCACCAATCCCCATCCGGATGCCCCGAAAAGAAAACTGCTGAAACTCAATCCACGTGGGATTCCCCGAACCCCCAATCCCCACTGCCAATCTCAATGACCGCTCCGGGGATTGCCGTCATTGCTTACGGAAAAGGAGGTAGGAAATGCCCGTTCCCCCAAGTTACTGGACATTGATTGCGCAGATCGTCTTCCTGGCCTCGGCTGCGATGATCGGCCTGGCATACGCCGGCTATCCGGCGCTGATGTTTCTGCTCAGCCGTATTTACCTGCAGCCCATCCGCCGCGCCGCGATCCTGCCCCGCGTTTCCATGGTCATCGCCGCGCACAACGAGGAGAATGATATTGAGGCGAAGCTCGAAAACGCGCTCAGCCTCGATTACCCGGAAGACAAGTTCGAGATCATCGTCGCCTCCGATTGCTCGACCGACCGCACGGACGAGATCGTCCGCAGCTTTGCCTCGCGCGGCGTCAAACTCCATCGCCAGGAAGAGCGCCACGGCAAGACGCGCGCGCAACATCGCGCGGTCACCGTCTCGACGGGCGAGATCTTGATTTTCTCGGATGCGACCACGATGTACGAGCCGGATGTCGTTCGGAAGGTCGTCCGCAACTTCGCCGATCCGAGCGTGGGCTGCGTCGCCGGGCAACTGGTTTACGTTGACGGCAAATCATCCGCCGTCGGCGCCGGATGCCGGTCTTATTGGGATTACGAGAAGTTGCTCAAGCTGTGGGAAAGTTCCTTCGGCTCTCTGATCGGCGTCAGTGGCTGCCTGTACGCAGTGCGGCGTAGTTGCCACGCTAAACTGGCCAGCGACATGATTGACGATTTCGTGATCGCCACCGAGATTCACCTGCAAGGGCTGCGAACGGTTTATGAGCCTGAAGCGATCTCGAAGGAAGACACCAACCATCGCACGAAAGACGAGATGCGCATGCGGGTGCGCGTCATCGAGCAAACCATGAGCGCGCTTTACCGCTACCGCGAAGTCCTCGATTTGCGCCAACACGGGTCGTTCGCGTTTCAACTCCTTTGTCACAAGGTGTTGCGCTATGTTGTTCCGGTGTTCCTCTTCGTCGCGCTGGTCGCGAATTGGTTCGCCTGGAGCGGGAACAATATTTTCAAGTACATCTTCATCGCGCAGGCCGTGGGCTACATCGCGGTGATCTTGGGGTGGATCGGCGACCGTTTAGGCGTGAAGCCGGGGGTGGCCGGGATCCCCTACTATTTCGCACTGGTCAATGTCGCGACGGTGATGGCATTCATCAAGTTTATGCGCGGCGACTCTCACGTCGTGTGGGAGCCGGTGCGCGAATCGAGGCAGCAACCGGTCCAATCAACGGGGCCCGCGGGGGCGCAAGCCGAATCACTTTCGGAAGTGTCACTTTGAGACCCTCTGAGACCCTCTGAGACCCTCTGAGACCCTCCGAGACCCTCTGAGACATGGAAATCTCAAAATTTACCGAGGATAAAAACCGCAGTAGAGGTCGGACGTAGCAATGAACATCAACACGGCAAAGTTGAACAAGCTCCGTGGCATGAATCTCGATGAACTGAAGGAGCGCTCGCAGCAGGAGTTCGTCAAGCTCACTGACCGTTATTTCGTCGCTGGCGCGAGCGAGATGAGCGACAGATCGCTCTACCGGGAATTCACGACGGCGTCGCGCAACGGTTCAGGCGAAGGCTCAGCCGGGTGGTTGCAAAATCGCCTGTGCGCGGGGGACGGATTCTTCCTGCCCCCGCTCGCCGAGCGCGAGGCGATTGTCAGGATGATGAATTTTCGCTTTCCGGGTGAACGCGACGCCATCATCGGGAGCGCCGAAAAAGTCATCGCGGGGAAATTCGACCTGCTCGGTTACGCCGGCCTCGACTTCGGCCATCCGGTTGACTGGCGTCTGAATCCGCTCACCCACGATGTCGCTCCGCTCATCCACTGGAGCCAGATTGATCCGGTCGGGCCCCTGGGCAAAGGCGATCTGAAACTCTTCGCTGAGATTCATCGCCATTCGTATTTCGTCACGCTCGGCCAGGCTTACTGGCTGACCGGAGATCATCGCTACGCCGAGGAGTTCGTCAACCAGGCTTTGTCGTGGATTGACGCGAACCCGGTCGGAATGGGCGTCGGCTGGGCAGCGAGCCTGGACGTCGCCTTCCGCGCGATCACGTGGTTGTGGGCGCTGAGTTTGTGCGCCGATTCGCGCCAGGTCACGCCGGGTTTCATCGCCCGGCTGATCAAGTCGCTGATCGAGCACGGGCGTCACATCGAGAAGTATCTGTCGTACTACTTCAGCCCGAACACGCATCTGACCGGCGAGGCGCTCGGATTGTTCTACCTGGGCGTGGCGCTGCCAGAGCTGAGCCGGGCGGCGGATTGGCGCAAGCTTGGCCTGCGGATTCTGCTTGAACAGTTGCCGCAGCAGGTTCGCCAGGATGGGGTCTATTTCGAGCAGGCCTCCTGCTACCATCGTTACACCGCCGACTTCTATATGCATCTGTTCGCGATCATCCGCGCGAATGAAATTGCGATCCCGCGCGAGGACGAGCGGATGTTGTGGCAGAAGCTCGAAGCGATGAACGATTACCTGATGTGGATTAAGCGGCCAGACGGCGCGTGGCCACTCATCGGCGATGACGACGGCGGGCGTTTGATCAGCTTCGATCCATCGAGGAATGGGGCAAGAAATTGTGCCAGCAATGGGGTGCGGGCCAATGATTTCCGCGACACGCTGGCGATCGGAGCGGCGATTTTCAAACGCGGCGATTGGAAATATACGGCGGGCGTCGCGCCGGTCGAGATGTTGTGGTTGCTGGGGCCGGAAGCCGTCGCCTGTTACGACAACTTGAAAGCCGAAGCGCCGCCGGAGATTTCCCGCACTTTCGAGCCGAGCGGCTATTTTGTGATGCGCGATGGTTGGGAGCGGGATTCGAGTTTCGCTCTGATTGATTGCGGCCCGCACGGAGCAGAAGTGGGCTGCGGCCACGCGCACGCCGACGCGCTGGCCATCGAGCTGGCCCTGCGCGGCGTGACGTGGCTGGTTGATCCGGGCGCCTACGTTTACGGAGCGCAGCCCGAGGCGCGCGACTGGTTCCGCTCCACCCGGGCGCATAACACGGTAATGGTTGACGGCCAGGACAGTAGCGTGCCTTCGACGCCTTTCGCGTGGGAGACCAGCGCCAATTGCCATCTGGTGGAATTCAAGGATCAGGGAGATTTCGTCATTTTCGCCGGCTCGCACGACGGCTATCACCGGTTGAACGATCCCGTGACGCACACGCGATCGGTGTTGATGCTGCGCCAACAGGCCGCCTTCATCGTGAGCGACAAATTCCAGGCCCGCGTGCGCCACGATTACGCGATCCGTTACCATTTCGCGCCGGGCTGCGAGGTGGAGGCGTTCGACAACCGGATTGAGGCTCGGACGCCGAATGGCGAGGCTCTGGTGATCAATTTCTTCACCAGTGGCCTGGGCTTGAGCAGAATCAGAACGCGCGTCGAAGACGGATGGGTCTCGACCTGTTACGGACAACGCGTCGAGGCGCCCGTCGCCATCTTCGAAGCGTCGGGAGACGGACCGATTGATTTGACGACGGTGATCCTGGCCGTCCCTTTCGAGGGCGGGATGGAGACTCCCGGAGCGAAACGCGAGGATGCGCCGGAAGCATGTGAATTAATGTTGAGCGAGTGAAAATGATCAAAGTAATAAACGTTGTGGGCGCGCGCCCCAACTTCATGAAGATGGCTCCGATCATCGCCGCGATGCAGGAGCGCAAGCCGCAGATCACACAGTTGCTGCTTCACACCGGGCAGCATTATGACGAGGCGATGTCAGGTTCGTTCTTCCGCGACCTCGGAATGCCCGAGCCGGACATCAACCTCAACACGCGCAGCGGGTCGCACGCCGAACAGACGGCGCGGGTGATGCTGGCCTTCGAGCCAGCGCTGGTCGAACACAAGCCGGATTGGGTAGTGGTGGTCGGCGATGTCAACTCGACGATCGCCTGCGCGCTGGTCGCCAGCAAGCTCGGCGTCAAAGTGGCTCACGTCGAAGCGGGCTTGCGCAGCTTCGACCGCACGATGCCGGAAGAGATCAATCGAATCTTGACCGACCGCATCTCCGACCTGCTGCTCACGCCGAGCCGGGACGCGGACGAGAACCTGCTGCGCGAAGGCGCCACGCCGCGTTCGATAGTCCGCGTCGGCAACGTGATGATTGACACGCTCTACCGGCAATTGGAGCGGGCAAAAGCTTCAGAGATTCTCAACCGGCTCGCGCTCGAACCGCGCAGCTTCGCGGTAATCACGCTACACCGGCCAGCGAATGTGGACGACCCTGAAGCGTTGCGGAATCTCTTCTCGGCGCTGGCGGAAATCGCGCGCGATCTGACGGTCGTCTTCCCGGCGCATCCGCGCACCCAGGGCCGGATGCGCGAGTTCGGCGTCGAGCCGCCGGATGGCGTGAAAGTGATTGATCCGCTCGGCTATCTGGACTTCCTGCAATTGTGGAGCCGAGCGCGGATGGTCCTGACCGATTCAGGCGGATTGCAGGAAGAGACGACCGCGCTGGGCATTCCCTGCCTGACGCTGCGCGAAAACACCGAGCGCCCGATCACCATCGAGCAGGGCACGAATCATCTGGTCGGTCTCTCGCCGCCACGCATCGTGACGGTGGCCAGAAGGATCTTGCGCGATGAATACGCCAGCGAAGGTCGCGTCCCTGAGCTTTGGGACGGGCACACCGCCGAGCGAATCGTCGAGGCCCTGCTCGATTTCGATCTCAGATCGGCGGAAAGGCGCGATCCGATTTCGGCGATTGACGGCCGCCGCATCGCCGCCGGCGCCGGAGATGAAGTCGCGCGCAGCGCTGGCGCGGACGGACGAAGATCGCCGGCGGAATCCGGGGTCTCAAAACCATGACGCGGACGCAGACAGAAGCAGACGGTCCGACGCTGGTCGGACGAAAACTCTCCCCACTTTGTCCAGAGCAGGGCGGGGGAAAAGGTGAGGAATGCGGATCAGATCTATGAAGGCGCCAATGTCAACAGCCGAGAAACACGATGATCATCGCGGATTGACTCAGCGAGCTATTCTCCTGATGACCGCCAACTCCATGGCGATGGTGATCTCCTTCGTGCTGCCGCTGGCGCTGGTCAGAATTATGAGCGTGCCCGAATTCGGGTTGTACAAGCAGGCGTTTCAAGTGCTGCTGACCGTGCTCGGCCTGCTCAACCTGCAGGTGGCGGTGAGCGTCTTCTACTTCATGGCTCGAGAGCCTGAGAAGAAGCTGCAGGTGGCGCTCAACGTGGTGATCTTTTATGGTTTGCTGGGCGCGTTGGTAGCCGCGCTCTTTGTGATTTGGCCTGGCTGGGTCACCTTGATCTTCAAAGGTTCCGATCTCGTGCCTTACGTTCCGTGGCTGGGATTGGCGATCCTGTCCTGGCTGGTTTCGACCAACCTTGAGTCAGTGCCAGTGGCGGCTGGGAATGTACGGGTGGCTTCGGTTCTCATCGTCGCCGCGCAGTTCACCAGGTCTATTTTGATGATCATCGCCGCGCTCGTTTTCGGCACCCTCGAGTCAATTCTGATCGCGGCGATATTGCAAGGAGCGGTGCAGACTGTGCTCGTGGCGATCTACCTTCGACGCCGCTTTGGAAAGCTCTGGGCGTCGTTCGATTGGCGCCTGTTCAAAGCCCAGGTAGGCAACGCGCTACCGTTCGGGATAGGCGGAGTGGTGGCCGTGATGCAGGAAGACATGCACAATTACTTCGTCTCCCACTACTACGATTCGGCCGGCTTTGCGATCTACTCGGTCGGATGTTTCCAGCTTCCGCTGCTCGGTGTGCTGACCAACTCGTTTGCGAGCGCGTTCAACCCGGATGTCGCCAGACACGAACGAGCGGGAGATCATAAAGGCATCCTGCTGGCTTGGGCGCAGGTGGTCCGCAGTCTGGCGTTTGTTCTGGCGCCGGCGTTTGCGCTGATGTTTGTCCTGCGGCGCGAGTTCATTACCAGTCTCTTCACCGCGCAGTATGAGGCTTCGACGCCGATCTTTGCGGTTTATCTCTTTGTGGGGCTGATCCAGATCAGCATGCATTATCCGATTCTGCGGGCGTTCGACGAGTTCAAGTACTTCCGGTTCAAGCTCTATGTGGTGCTGCTGCCGGTCACGTTCGCCGCGCTGCACCTGGGCTGGCGCGCGTGGGGATTGGTCGGGGTCGCCGCCGCGGTGCTTTTCGTCAGGGCGCTCGACCTGATCATCATCGTCCGGGTGGTGGGGCGGAAGTTGGGAATGAAAGCGCGCGATTTGCGCTACTTCGCGCCTCTGCTGCGCATCGGGGCGGCGACCGCGATCGCCGCCGTAGGCGCTGGTTTAGCGCGAATGGCGCTCATCAAATGGGGGTGGATGGCGTCAGCCGCCAGCGACCTCAGCGGTTTTCTGAGGCCTGCGCTGAAGGGCGCCGAATGGAATGCGTGGTTGACGCTCATCGGATGTTCTCTCGTCTTCGGGCTGGTTTATCTTTCCGGCGCCTGGGTTCTGGGCACCGTGACTGAAACCGAAAAGGCCGGGCTTCGCAAACTGTTAGTGAAATTCCGGCTGCGCCGCGAGCCAGCGCAGCCCATCGAATCGGCTTCGTGAACTATGAAGTTGTTACCTGCCAATGAGATTGCGACGCCGGGCGCGCTGGTTCGCCGCGCTCCTGATGAGCGCCAAGCGGCTCCCGCGCCGAAACCGGCGAAGCGCGAAAAGGCGTCGCGCGGCGCAGCGTTCATCCGCGGGATGGAGGGCGCCGCCCGGCGCCGCAGACATCGTTTGGCTTTTGCCGGCGTGGCCTTGTTCACCCTGCTGCTCTATCTGCGCCCGAACGAGATGTTCCCGCAGGTCTTCGGCACGTTTCCGCTGGTGAAGATTGTCGGCATAGTAATGATGGCGGCCTACCTCCTCAGCCGTCTGTACTGGAGCGAGAAGATAACGATCCTGCCGATTGAGTTGAAGATGGCCTTCCTGATCTATCTGCTCGGCTGGTTGCATACGCCCTTGGCGGTGGATCCGGCGAGCAGCATCGCGACCCTGACCGACACTTACCTCAAGGTGGTCCTCGTTTTCATGCTGATGATCAACCTGCTTGGGGACCGCCAGCGGCTGTTGTTGATCATGAAACTGATCGTGATCTGTGGCTCGGTGCTCGCCATCGGGGCGATCAGGGATTACGCGACAGGTAATATGGCGATGATGGGGATTAGAATCGAAGGCATGGTCGGAGGCATTTTCGGCAATCCGAACGACCTGGCCACCAGCCTCGATATGATAATTCCGCTGGCCGTGATCCTGGTGATGACCCAGGGCGGAATCTGGCGCTTTATCTGTCTGGTTTCTATCCCGGTGATGGCCCTGGGGGTGGTCCTCACTTTCTCGCGCGGGGGATTCCTCGGAATGATGCTCGGGAGCGGCGTGATCCTGTGGAAGTTGGGAGAAAAGAATCGCGCTCGAACGATCATCTTGTCGCTGCTGGCCGTCGGGGTGCTGGCGCTGGCCATCCCCAGTAGCTATTCCAACCGTCTTTCGACCATCGTTGATAACAACAAGGATAAGACCGGTTCGGCGAATGAGCGAAAGGAAGTCATGTACCGCGCCCTCAATATAGCGGTGCATCGCCCCGTCATCGGCGTAGGCATGAGCAATTTCCCGAGGTATTCAATCCACGAGATGGTGGCTCATAACTCTTATTTTGAGATAGCGGCGGAGCTGGGCCTCGCGGGGTTGATATTCTATCTGATCATGATCATTGCGCCATTGAGGAGTTGCCAGCGGATCGAACAACAGACCAAACCTGCCGGCGACCCGGAGGGCAAGGTGGATCGCAGTCCGGCCGGATTGCGCCGGCGCGAGCTTTATTTGTTGAGCGTGGCATTGCAAGCCACGCTCTACGTTTACCTTTTGTGCAGCTTCTTCGCCTCGATTCAGTACCTCTGGTTCGTCTACTACCCGGTCGCTTATGTGGTGGGCTTAAGAACGATCAAGGAGATCGAAGAGTCGCAGGAGGTTGAAGCCGGGGCGACCAACTCTCCGGTTCAGGCGCCGGAAACGCGGTTGGGAAGCGGGCTGCGGTCGGGAGCGCTTTGGAAGTCGCGCCGATCGCGCCAAAAGATTAATGGAACGGAGATTTCCGAGCCGCAATCTCCGGCTCGCAAACTGGGACGGCTTTTCGCCAGGAGATGAGGGTCGGTTATGTGTGGTATTGCTGGAATAGTTGGACCGGATATGGCTGCGGACGTGGACGCCGCGCGCGAGCTGATTGCGCGGATGTGCGGGGTGATCGCTCACCGCGGGCCGGATGATGAAGGCCATTACGTCGCGGGCCAGGCCGCCATCGGCATGCGCCGCCTTTCGATCATTGACATCGCCAGCGGCCATCAGCCGATGTCCAACAAGGCCTGCGGCGGCGGTGAGGACGGCTCGATCTGGATCGTCTTCAACGGCGAAATCTACAACCATCACGATCTGCGCAAGGACTTGCTGGCCCGCGGCCACAAGTTCGCCACCCGCAGCGACACCGAGACGATCGTTCACCTTTACGAAGAAGAAGGCGAGCGATGCGTCGAACGATTGCGCGGAATGTTCGCCTTCGCCATCTGGGACGGGCGCAAACGCACGCTCCTGCTCGCGCGAGACCGCGCGGGCAAGAAGCCGCTGCATTACTCGCTGGTCGGCGACACGCTGGTTTTCGGCTCCGAGATCAAATCGCTCCTGCAATATTCCCGGCTGGAACGTGAGGTCAACCCGGAAGCCATCTCGGATTACCTCTCGTTCGGTTACGTGCCCGATCCGCTGACCGCGTTCAAGGACGTTTACAAGCTGCCGCCGGGCCACACTCTGACCTTCAAAGACGGCCGGGCGCGCACGCGGCGCTACTGGGACTTCAGCTACACGGGCGAGAGCGGGCCGGAGCGGGACGAGTCGTATTACGTCGAACGGTTGCGTGAATTGCTGGCGGAGTCCGTCCGCGTGCGGCTCGAAAGCGAAGTGCCGCTGGGCGCGTTCCTTTCCGGCGGGATTGATTCGAGCACGATCGTGGCGTTGATGGCGCGCGAGATGGGCCGCCCGGTGAAAACGTTTTCGATCGGCTTCAACGAATCGGCTTTCGACGAACTCAAATACGCGCGGCTCGTGGCCGAGCGTTTTCGGACCGACCATCACGAGTTCGTCGTCACGCCGGATATATGTCAGATCGTTGACGACATCGTCTGGCATCACGACGAGCCGTTCGCGGATGTGTCGAGCATCCCGACCTACGTCGTCTCGAAGATGGCGCGCGAGCACGTGACGGTGGTGCTTTCGGGCGATGGCGGAGACGAACTGTTCGGAGGCTACGAGCGTTACGTCGTCGAACGTCAGCGCGAGCGGTACGAGAGCATCCCGTCGTTCATCCGGCGCCACGTCCTGCTCAAAGCCAGCCGCGCTCTGCCGCGCGGGGCTTACGGCAAACGCTTCCTGGGCAACATCGCGCTCGAAGCCGGGCCGCGATACGTGGACAACGCCGCCTATTTTAATGAGGAAGCGAAGCGCGGTCTGCTTTCGGCTGAACTGCGCCGCACATTGAACGGTTACAACTCCGCCGCCGCCTTCGAGCATCTATACGCGGCGCCGGCGTCCGACGCGCGTCTCGACCGTTTAATGTATCTCGACTCGAAAACTTACCTGCCTGGTGATATTCTGGTCAAAGTAGACCGGATGAGCATGGCGCATTCGATTGAGACGCGCGCGCCGCTGCTTGATCACAAGCTGATCGAATTCGTCCAAACCATACCCGCCTCACTTAAGCTCCGGGGGATGGAGACGAAATACATTCTCAAGCAAGCCGCCCATGGACTGATCCCCGACGAAATCATCCGCCGCCCCAAACAGGGCTTCGATGTGCCCATCAAACACTGGTTCAACCACGAACTGCGCGAGATGCTCGACGACACGTTGAACGATCCGCGAACTCACGCGCGCGGATACTTCGACCGACGGGCAGTGATTGACCTCCTGAACGATCACCGCCGGGGCGTTCGCGATCAGGCTCGGCATCTCTGGGGACTTTTGATCCTCGAACTCTGGCATCGCGCCTTCATTGACAGAAAACCTGAGCCGAGCCTCGCCGGGGCCAGGCGAATCAAACTCGGTAATCTGACCGGAGGCGCGACAGCGACTGCTAAGAGGTAATTTGATAATGAGCGCAAAATCAAAACAGGTTCACCATCGCCCTGTCCGATCCGGGGCTGGCGCCAGGCGATCCCGGCCCCGAATTCTAAACTTGCTGACCAGCTTTATTTACGGAGGTACTGAGCGTCAGGCGACCGAGTTGCTCAAGCGAATTGATCTCGATCGTTTTGACGTGCGTCTCGCCTCGCTCAAAAGCGAAGGGACGCTCTATGCGCAGATCGCGGATCGGTTCCCGGAAGCGCCGGAGTTCCGTTTAACCAATTTTTACAACGCCAACGCTTGCCGCCAGTACCTGCGCTTGCGGGAGATGCTGATCCGCGAGCGGATTAACCTCATCCACGCGCACGACTTTTACTCGGGCATGCTGGGGGTTGTCGCCGGGCGGCTGGCGGGAGTGCGCGTGCTGGTCAGCCAGCGCCATTTGCGCCTCTCCGACCGGCGCATTCACGAATGGGGGCAACGCTTCATCAACCGGGCCGCGCATAAGGTCCTGGTCAATTCGGAAGCGATTAAGGAACACATCCTCACAACCAGCGGGATTCCGGCGGAGAAGATCGTCGTGGTCAGGAACGGGCTGATCACGAGCGAGGATGAAGCGGATGGCTGCAACCTTAATGGTCATCGGCATCCAGCCGTGGCGGAACGCCGAAGGGCGCCGCGTGAGGAGATCTGTCAGGAGCTTGGACTCGGCAGCGACGCCAAACTGGTCGGCATGGTGGGGCGCATGGAGCCAGTCAAAGGACAT
>Ga0247727_10017702_pt1 | contig 11307 bp, 10 predicted proteins | sample WisWelCaveWW1625_FD_202498 | JGI IMG/M metagenome (GOLD analysis project Ga0247727, IMG submission 202498) | Biofilm microbial communities from Wishing Well Cave, Virginia, United States - WW16-25 | ecosystem: Environmental > Aquatic > Deep subsurface > Groundwater > Cave microbial mat | place...
CCCGGCAGCGTGCTCTCCTGGGACGCGATGCTCTACGACGCCCAGCCGGCGCGTCTGGTCGGGCAGGACGAGGAGTTCGTGAGCGCGGGCCGCCTCGACAACCTGTGCTCGTGCTTCTGCGCACTGGCGGGGCTGCTCGAGCGCCTCGCGCGCCGCGAGCCGCCGCGCTGGGTGGCGGCGCTCGTCTTCTTCGACCACGAGGAGGTCGGGAGCGCCTCCGCGCGCGGCGCGCAGAGCGGCTTCCTGCGCGACGTGCTCGAGCGCAGCGTGCTGGCGCGCGGCGGCGCGCGCGAGGACTACCACCGCGCGGTGGCCGGCTCGGTGTGCCTCTCGGCCGACATGGCCCACGCCACGCACCCCAACTACCCCGAGAAGCACGAACCCGAGCATCCCGTGCGCATGAACGGCGGGCCGGCGATCAAGACCAACGTGAACCAGCGCTACGCCAGCGAGGGCGAGAGCGAGGCCGTGTTCCTCGAGGCGTGCACGCGCGCTGGCGTCCCCTGCCAGCGCTACGTGCACCGCGGCGACCTCGTGTGTGGAACGACCATCGGCCCGCTCACGGCCGCGAGCCTGGGCCTGCGCACGGTCGACGTCGGCAATCCGCAGCTCGCCATGCACTCGGCGCGCGAGCTGTGCGGTGCGCGCGACCCGTGGTACCTGGCGCGCGCCCTGGCCGCGTTCTTCGAATGAGGCCCGCTGCGGATGAGGCCTGAGCCGAACGCGCGCGAGCCCGCGGCGCCGGACTGCCTGCGCTGCCGCGCGTACTACGTCACGCACGTGCCGAGCCATCCCCACGGTTGCCGCACCTTCGGGTTCCAGAGCGCGCGCCTGCCGCGCGACGAGGTGCGGCTCTCGTCGGGCGCGGAGTGCGCGGCGTTCGAGCCCAGGGCCGTGCGCCTCGGGAGCAGGCCGACGCCCGGAGCCTGAAGCACCGCATGGACCTCGGGTTGCACGACAAGGTGGTCTGGATCACGGGGGCCTCGGGCGGCATCGGCCGCGCCTTGGCGCAGGTCTTCGCGGCCGAGGGCGCGCGGCTCGCTCTGCACGGCCACGCAGGCTTCGGGGCGCTCGAGAAGTGGCTCGGCGAGCAGCCCTGGCAGGCGCGCGCGCTGTGCGTGCGCGCCGACGTGCGCGATTCGTCGGCGCTGGAGCGCTGCGCGGCCGAGATCCAGGCGCGCTTCGGACGCATCGACGCCTGCATCGCCAACGCCGGCAAATGGCCGAGCGAGCCGCGCGCGCTGCACGAGCTCGCGCCGGAGCGCCTGCGCGATACTTTGGAGGTCAACCTGCTGGGCGCGCTCTTCACCGCGCGCGCCTTCCTCGGCGCGCTGCGCCAGAGCGGCCCGCGCCTCGACGGGCACGGGGCGGCGCTGGTGTTCGTCGGCTCGACCGCCGGGCGCTTCGGCGAGCGCGGGCACGTCGACTACGCCGCGGCCAAGGCGGCCCTGCACGGCGCGGTGAAGTCGCTCAAGAACGAGATCGTGCGCCTCGATCCCTACGGGCGCGTCAACGCGGTCGAGCCCGGCTGGACGGTCACGCACATGGCGCGCCCGGCGCTCTCCCAGCCCGGACACGTCGAGCGCGCCGTGCGCACCATGGCGCTGCGGCAGCTCGCCCGCGCGCGCGACGTGGCGCGCACCTGCGCCTGGCTCGCCTCCCCCACCGCAGCGGCGCACGTCTCGGGCGAGATCGTGGCCGTGGCCGGCGGCATGGAGGGGCGCGTGCTGTGGAACGAGGACGAGGTCGATCGCCGCGCGGTCATGGAACGCATCGCGCGCGACGACTGAGAGCCTGTGCAAGTATCCCGCGCCGGCACGGCGCGGGCATTCTTGCTCAGTTTCGAACCCCTTGGGTGCGAGTCCCTCGCGCCCCCTCGGACTCGAAGCACGCCTTGGTTGGATTGTTGCTCACACTGTGAGCCGGGTACGAGTCAAGCTCCAGCCGGTTCCTGCTCGTCGCCGCGCGCGCCGCAGGCGACCAGCCACAGGAGCATCCCGAGGAAGCACGAGAGCACCAGGAGCGGCAGCCACCACGGGACCAGTCCGACCTCGAGGCGCGCGCGCACGACCGACCATTCGTGCGCCGGCTCCGGGTGCGCGATCAGCTTCATGGCCCAGGCGCCGAGGAGCACCGCGAAGATCGCCCAGTAGTTGCGCAACAGGCGCTTGCGCAGGGCGTAGGCGCGCGTGACCTTGAAGCGCGGCCGGAAAAGGTCCTCGGCCACGAGCTGGCCCCACTCGCGGCGCGGGCTGACGGGATCGCGCCGCAGGATCGGGCCGTAGAAGTTCTCCTCGATCTTGCGCACGCGCGCATACCAGATGTCGGCGTAGCGATAGCGGCGCGCCTCGATCATCCAGAACACGCTCACCAGCGCCACGCCCAGGAGCGGCGAGAAGTGCGAATGACCCCGGTCGCCGAAGGAGTACGACAGCACGCCCGCGGTCGTGATGATGGCCCAGTTGGTGGTCGCGTCCAGGCGCAGGCGCCAGGTCGTGGCGCGGTCGAGCTCCCCGCGATAGAGGTGCACGATGGCGGCGATGTACTCCTGGCGCGAGAGCGGAGTGCTCTCGTAATCGACGGCGCGCCGCTCCTCGTCGGTCATGTGTTCATCGGCTCGAACACCTCAGCCCGCGAAGGGCTGCTCCGAGAGGTGCTCGCGCTTCTTCTCGACGCCCTTCCACTCCTCGGCGTCGGCCAGGGCTTCCTTCTTCTTGTCGATGTTCGGCCAGCTCTCGCAGAGCTTCGCGTTGAGCTCCTTGAACTCGGCCCACTTCTCGGGCAGGTCGTCCTCGCTGAAGATCGCCTCGGTCGGGCACTCGGGCACGCACGCGCCACAATCGATGCACTCGTCGGGGTGGATGGCGAGGAAGTTCTGGCCCTCGTAGAAACAGTCGACCGGGCACACGTCCACGCAGTCCGTGTACTTGCACTTGATGCAGGGTTCGGCGACGACGTAGGTCATGGGAGAAGAAGGGTCGGGAGCGGCGCGCAAGCGCGCCTCGGGGCGGGCATTATGCCCAGCACGCCCTCGCATGCCAGTGTCGAGGCGGGCATGATCCAGGCGCCCATGCGCCGGCGCTGGCTCCGCAAGCTCGGGCTCGCCCTGACGAGCGCGTTGCTCGGCCTCGTGCTCGTCGGTGAGGTAGGCCTGCGCTTCTGGAACCCGCCCGAGGTGCGCCTGTTCGACAGTCCGTTCCGCGGAGCGCCGGGCGAGCGCGTGGTGAAGATCGACCGCCGCTACGAGGTCCATCCCGAGTTCGGGATCTTCCAGGTCGACGAGCGACTCGGCTATCGGCCCGTGCCAGGCGGCGCGGGCTACGGACCCCACGGCGCGAAGTGGAACGAATACGCCCCGGAGAAGCCGGCCGGCAAGCGCCGGCTCTTGTTCCTGGGGGACTCGGTGACCGAGCGGCACAAGCTCATCGACGCGCTGCGCGAGCGCCTGGGAGAGGACTACGAGTACTGGAACGCCGGCGTTCCGGGCTACGCCACCGAGCAGGAGCTCCTCTACTACCGCGACTACCTGCCGACGATCGCGGCCGATCACGTGCTGCTCACGTTCCACCTGAACGACTACGAGACGACGCCGGTCGTGTTCGAGTCTGGCGGCGAGTTCGTGGCCGTGCACGCCAAGGTGGGCGACACCACGCCGAGTGCCTGGTGGATGCGCAACAGCTTCCTGTTCCGCTACGCGTGGACGCGCCTCGTGCGCCTGACGAGCGCCGCGCGTCCGGCCGCGATCGAGGCCGAGGTCGCGCGCGATCTCGCGGCCCTGCGCGACCTGGTGCGCGCGCGCGGCGCGGACTTCACCGTGCTGGTCTTGCCCTGGATCCAGGACCCTGCGCAGTGGCCGGACCCGAAGCCCCGGCACCACGCTCTCACGCTGCGCGTGCTGGAGGAGCTCGGCATCCCCCACTTCGACTTCCGCGCCACGCTCGAGCGCGCGCTGGCCGCGGGCGTCCCGGTGCACGAGATGAAGGACGACCCCCAGCACCCCAGCCTGGAGCTCGCGCGCCGGATGGTGGACGACCTCGTGGGGGCGGGCTTTCACCCCTGAGTGCCTGGGTTCCTAGGCAGAGCCGCGTTCGCCGTCTGCGCCCCGCAGGGCCTCGACCACCTCGCGCACGCGGTTCTCGTCCGTCTCCCAGTGCGCGCCGTCGTCGAGCACGCGTTCGGTGCTGACCAGGCGCACGCGCGAGCTCCCATCGCCCGGTGGGCCCGCACGGCGCACGGAAGCCGAGAAGTGCAGCGCACCCACCCCGGTCGCGTGCACCAGCTCGCGCGCGTGCTCCGCGCGTACGCCGCCGGCGGCGACGACCTCGATCCGCCCGCGCGCCGCGCGCACGAGCCGCGCGATGCACGCGCGCCCCTCCAGCGCGCTGGCTTCTTGCCCGGACGTGAGGACGCGCGCGACGCCGAGCCGCACCAGGCACTCGAGCGCCCGCTCAGGCTCGCGCACGGAGTCGAAGGCGCGATGGAAAGTCACGCGCATGGGGCGGGCGCACCGGATCAAGCGCGCGCAGCGCGCCTCGTCGATCGCACCCTCGCCCGTGAGGCATCCCAGGGCCACGCCCGCCGCGCCGATCTCGCGCGCGCTCTGGACGTCGCGCTCGAGGACCGCGAGCTCCTCTTCCGAGTACAGGAAGTCCCCTCCTCGCGGGCGCACCAGGGCCACGACCTCGATGCCAAGGACGGCCACGGCCGCGCTCAAGCAGCCGTGGCTCGGCGTGAGCCCTCCGACGCCCAGGGCACAGCACACTTCCACGCGCTGAGCGCCCGCGGAGCGCGCGACACGCACGCCCCGAGGACTCTCGACGCAGACCTCGAGCACGACCATACTGCCGACGCTAGTGAAGCGCGCGTCCCGCTCCAACTCCGGAGACCGGATCAAGACCGTGGGAAGCGTGGCAAGCGCAACCCTGCTGGTGCTTTCTGGTTGCCGTTCCGTAGCGGAGCGTGAGCTCGCCCTGGCGCTCTCGGCCCGCGGGCTGCCGGGGGTCGGAGTCGGGGTAGAAGTGTCGCAGTGCCTGGTCGAGCACGGCGGAAAGCGGCTCGACTTCGAGCTCGGATTGGAGCGCCAGGTGCTCGGCGCCGAGGGGCCGGCCGGCGACGACTGGACGCGCATCTGGGCCGGCCTGCGCGGCTCGTCTCCGTCCGGCACGGGCTTCCAGGCGGATGCCGGCGTGACCTGGCTGCGCAGCGAGGGCGAGACCAGCGCGCTCTCCGACCCCGGAGACTACGGCGGAGGCTACCTGGGCGCGGGCTGGCTCTTCGCGCTCACACCCGCGCTCGACATGGGCCCGGACCTCTCCTTCCTGTACGTGGACGCGGAGGGCAACCGCAGCGGCTCGGGGGCCGTGTTCGAGCTCGCCTGGCGCTTCGTGTGGCACCTGTAGCTCTTGCCGTGGGGCCGCGCGCGCACTCCCGGCGCTATCGTTCTCCCCCATTGCCAGCCGATCTCCCCCGGCTCCCGCGTTGCATGCGCTCGTCCGTTCGCACGCTCGTGCTCCTCGCAGGCCTCGCCTCGTGCGCCTGTTCGTGCGCCGAGGATGTGCCCGCCGGGACTCCCGACGCGCTCCTGGACCTGCTCGCGCGCCGGCCGGATGCGACCGTCGAGCTGCCGGCCGCGATCGTGCCGCAGGGCGACCTGCCGGGGCTCGCCACCTTCGGCGCGAGCGAGGGCCCGGGCTGGGGCAAGACCCAGCACCGCCTGGCGGACGGAACGCCGTACCGCGAGACGAACCAGGCGTGCGCGGAGCTCGTGCTCCGGGCCACGCGGCCGGCCGCACGCGAGCTCGTGCTCGCGCTGTGGTGCGCGCGGCCGGCGAGCGAGGAACCCTCGCGCCTCCACCTCGAGCTCAACGGCGTCGAGCTCGTGCGCGCTGGTCTCGTCCTCGGCCGCGAGCCGGCGGAGGTGCGCGTCCACGCGCCCGCGGAGGTCTGGCTGCGCGGCGTCAACCGCCTGGTGCTGCGCGTGGATCCGGTGCAGCGCGACGGGCGCGTCACGTGGGACACGCTGGCGCTGGCGCGCCTGGTCTACGGTGCGGAGGCCCGCGTGACGCTCGACCTCGAGCAGCGCACGGCGCGCTTCGTGGACGGCGCGGGCGCGCGCTACGCACTGGAGCTCGCGAGCGACGCGCGGGTCGAGCTCGGGGGCACGGCCACCGGCCCGGGCGTCCTGAGATTGTGCACGGGGAGCATGGATCCACGCACGGGCGCGGCCGAGCTCGAGACGGGCGACGTGGCCTCCTTCACCGCCGACGCTGCGGGGCCCCTGCGCGGGATGCTCCGGCTGTCGCGCCGTTCCGGAGCCGTGCGCCTGCTCGAGCTCGAGTGGTTCGCGCCGGCGGGTTCCGAGCTCGCGCTCGCGCAGCTCGTCGTACGCGAGGAGCGCCCCGCCGCGCGCCCGCCGATCGTGTTCGTCAGCATCGACACCTTCGCGGCGCGGCACCTCGCGCTCTACGGGTACGCGCGCGCCACCTCGCCCGAGCTCGAGCGCTTCCGGCGCGACGCCGTGTTGTTCGAGCGCTGCCTCGCCAACGCGCCATGGACGCTGCCGAGCTACCTGTCGGTGATGAGCGGGCTCTACCCGCGCGCGCACGGCGTCGCGCTCCAGTTCCAGGCCGGCGCCGACATCGCGCCCCAGGATCTGTGGCAGCTCGCTGACAACCGCTGGACCCTGGCCGAGGCCTTGCGCGCGCGCGGCTACCGCACGGCCGGCTTCGTGGACACGCAGTGGCTCGCGCCGGTCTTCCGCGTCGACCAGGGCTTCCACGTCTTCAACGGCGAGGGCGCGCTGGCCGCGTTCGAGGATCCGCACGCGCACATCGAGCACATCGTCGAGCGCCTCGTCCCGCCCTGGCTGGCGACCTGCGACGAGGGGCACCCACCGTTCCTGTTCCTGCACGCGCTGGATGCGCACGGCCCCTATCTACCGGATGCACCCTTCCGGGACACCTTCACCCGCGCTCTCCCGGCCGAGCGCACGTCCGTGCCCGCCGGCTCGGACAACCAGACCTACCGCTGGATGCCGTGGTGGATGTCGCGCACGCTCGAGCCGGACGAGCGCGTTGCCGAAGCGCCCAGCGTGCCGCTCGAGGAAGTCGTCGCGCGCTACGACGAGTCGTTGCTCAAGGTGGACGCGTATCTCGGCAGGCTGTTCGCGCACCTGCGCGAGCGCGGGCTCTACGACCAGAGCGTGATCGTCGTGACCGGCGACCACGGCGAGTACTTCGGGCCCGGGGTCTACGGCCACGGCGTGATGCACGAGTCCGTGCTGCACGTGCCGCTGCTCCTCAAACTGCCGCACGGCGAGCACGGTGGGCTGCGCGTGCGCCGGCCCGTGTCGCTGGTGGACGTCTATCCGACGCTGCTCGCGCGGGCGGGCGTGCCCCCCGAACCGGGACGGCTGCACGGGCGCAGCCTGCTCGAAGCGCTCGACGGCTCCCCTCCGGAGGGCGAGCGCCCGCTCTTCGCCGAGGGCGGGCACGTCGAGCAGTACGCGCTCACCCAGGGCTGCTGGCGGCTGGTGGAAGAGTTCCCCGGCTCGGAGTCGAGCGAAGCCGCGCTGCTCTCCCACCCGCGCGTGCGCGACGACTGGCTGCGCGCGAACTGCCCCGAGCTCCTGGCGCAGCCGCTCACCAAGACGCTGCTGAAAGAGATTCTGGCGCGCCCCGGTTTCGGCGAGCGACTGCAAGAACTGCGCAAGCTCGTGGCCGGGCCGTACTACTCGCTGTTCGATCTGTGCAACGATCCTGAGGAACGCCGTGACTTCGCGGGCGAACGGAGCGACGTGCTCGCGCGCCTGAAGCTCGCGCTGGAGGTCGAGAAGGAACGCGCGCGCAGCGCCCAGCGTGAGGCCGAGGTGAGTGGGGTGCGCGAACCGCTCTCGCCGGACGCGCGCGCACAGCTCGAAGCGCTGGGGTATGGCGGTGCAAACGCCGACGGCGGCCAATAGAGAGCCGCCCCCGGAACCCCGTCCAGCCTAAAGACCGCGCTCCGGGGAAGCCGACAGGCATCGCCGGTCCGGAGCGCCCTCGCCGAGCGGACCGAAGCGACCGCGCTGCGGAGGAAGCGTCGCCGGGAAAAAATTCCGGCACGACCTGCGGCGCGGTCACCGCGCTCCCCCATCCACGTGACGACCGGCACCGAGACCCCCAGCGCCGAAGCGGCTTCCGCGCCGAGCGCGTCGCCCAAGCAGCGCCTCTCGACGGTGCAGATGCTGCACCTCATGCGGCTCGAGATGGATCGGGCACTGCGGCACGGCTACCCTATCTCCGCCTTGGTGGTCGGTCTCGACGGCTTCGACGAGGAGCACCACCTGCCCTGGCGCCGCGCGCTGATGCCGGCCATCTTCAGGGAGCTCAAGACGGTCACTTTCCAGAACGACGTGCGCGGCCTCGGCGTGTGGACCGAGCGCTTCCAGCTCGCCATTTTCCCGCACGTCACACCCGACCGGCTGCTGAAGCTGACCGAGGACCTGCTGGCGCGCGCGCGCGATCTCGGCGTGCCCGGCGTGCCGGCGGACGCGCGCTTCACGCTCTCGGCCGGCATCGCCCACAACCTGCACCCCGGGCCGATGTCGTTCGACACGCTGGTCGAAGAGGCCGAGGCCGGCATGGGCATCGCCCAGTCGGGCGGCGGCAACCGCGTCGTGCAGGCGCGCGAGGTCGAGCGCGAGCTCGACAAGTTGCGCGAGGAAGTCGACAACCAGATCCTGGAGATCCAGGAGTTCCAGTCCAAGCTCTTCGCCGACGTCGAGAGCAAGGAAGAACTGTGGGGCAATCAGCTCCTCACCAGTGTGATCGAGCTCTTCAAGCGCGAGCCCGAGAAGTCCGAGGGCGTGCTGCGCGTCGAGAAAGAAGTGATCGCGCTCCTGAAGTGCGAGCTGGCTGCCTGGCGCGAGACCTCGACCGCCAGCCGCATGATCGAGCACCAGAAGACGATCGACAACCTCGAGCGTCGCGTGGCCAAGCTGACCGAGAGCCTCGGGCTGACCGAGGCCGAGCTCAAGCGCGTGGCGCAGATGAAGAACATCGATCTCGGCATCGCCTCGATCTACCGCAACATCCAGGGCTTGAGCGCGGAGGAAGCGGGTGCCGAACAGAAGAAGGAGATGCTCAAGAACGTCTTCGAGGCCAACCTGGCCCTGCGGGCCCAGTTGGCTTCGTTGTCCTGAACGAGACCCATTGCCGCACCGCCGGGGCCTGCTCCGGCCCATCCAACACCGACACCATGACCGATTCCAAGAACAAGAAGAGGAAGGACGAGGACGAGGAGAACACCTTCACGGGTGCCTCCACGGCCACGGCCGAACACGAGAAGCCCGAGGGCGTGCTCTACCTGGGCATCGACTTCGGCACTTCACACACCTCCGTGGCCGCCTCCAACGGCGTGCGCGAGACGATCTCGTCGCACGTCGGCTATCCCAAGGACGTCGTCAGCAAGAAGCTGCTCAAGAAGGACGTGCTGTTCGGGGACGAGGCGCTCGAGAAGCGCCTGTCGCTGAACTTCTTCCGTCCGCTGGAGATCCTGAAGACCAAGAACCACGACCGCGCGGACTTCCAGGCCAACCTGAAGGCCGCCCAGGATCTGCTCAAGGAGATCATCCGCCTGGCGAAGCCGCGCAAGGACGAGCTCGTCTACGGCGTGATCGGCGTACCCGCCCAGGCCTCGATCCACAGCAAGGACGCGATCATCAAGACCGCCAAGGAGGCGCTCGACTCCGTCATGCTGTGCTCCGAGCCGTTCGCGGTCGCCTATGGCCTCGACATGCTCGACGACGTGCTGGTGATCGACGTCGGCGCGGGTACCACCGACCTGTGCCGGATGCACGGCACCATGCCGGAGGAGTCCGACCAGATCACGATCTACCACGCCGGCGACTGGGTCGACCACCGCTTCGCCGAGCTGATGGTCGAGCGTCACCCCGAAGCCCAGTTCACGATCCAGATGCTCAAGGAGATCAAGGAGCGCCACTCCTCGGTCGACGAGCGCGTCGAGCCGGCGCTGATCGAGCTGCCGGTCAACGGCAAGCCGACCCAGTTCGACGTCACGGCCGAGCTGCGCGAGGCCTGCCAGGGCATGGTGCCGCCGATCGTGGAGGGGCTGAAGAAGCTCGTCTCCACCTTCGACCCCGAGTTCCAGAAGCGCCTGAAGAACCGGGTGTTGCTGGCGGGCGGCGGCAGCCAGATCCGCGGCCTGCACCTGGCCATCGAGCGCGAGATGCTGAGGCAGCTCGGCGGCGGCAAGTGCATGCGCATCCAGGAGCCGGTCTACGGCGGCTCGAACGGGGCGCTGAAGATCGCCCACGACATGCCGGCCGAGTACTGGGAGAAACTCAAGTAACTCGCCGGTCCGGGGGAGCGCTCGGCGGCGAAAACCGCTCGAGCGCGAACCCGGTGCCCTCGGGCGGACGGCCCGTGGGCTCGTTCGGGACCGGCCCGGCGCGCATGCGCCGGGCCGGTTCTTTCGTCGGCGGAGGTCAGCGTGGCGCGAGCGTGAGCTGGCTCGCGGCACCGCTCGGGCCCTCCGCGATCGTGACGCGCATTCCCGCCGGCAGGTCCGTGAAGCGCTCGACCCTCCCGAGCGGCCAGGTGACCTCCAGCTCGTCGACGTTCTCGAGCGCGCCCAGGCCGAAGACCAGGGTCGGATCCGAGCTCGAGAGGAACCCCTCGGACAGGCCCGCCAGGCGTAGCTGCGCGCGCCCGCCGGCGCGCGCGATCACGCGTGCGCCCACCGCCTCGCGGTTCGCACCGGCTCCGATCAGCACGAGCTCGAGCCCAGCGCCCGTGCGACCATCGTTGCGCAAGAGGCGCGGCGGGCCGTCGATGTTCTCGATCAGGAGGTCGAGGTCACCGTCTCCGTCCACGTCGCCCGTCGCGGCGCCACGGCCGGCGCCCTTCGCGGCCAAGGCGCATCCGCCGCGCCCGGGCGGCTCCTGGAAGCGCGTGCCCGTCCACTCGAAGAGCTGGACGGGTTGGCGGTACTCGGTCCCGAGGCGGAAACGATCGACCTGCGGGTACACGTGGCCGTTGACGGCGAAGACCTCCGTGTCCCCGTCCAGATCGAAGTCGACGAAGCCCGTGCCCCAGCCGAGCTTGTCCATCGTCGGCGCGGCCAGGCCCAGCGCCTGGGTCGCGTCCAGGAAGAACCCGCGCTCCTCGCCGTGATAGAGCGTCGAGTAGTCGTCGGCGAAGTTGGTCACGTACAGGTCCGCTCGTAGGTCGCCGTCGTAGTCTGCGAGCGCCACGCCCATGCATGCCTGCGGACGACCATCCAGGCTGAGCGCGAGCCCCTGACGCA
>Ga0247727_10017703_pt1 | contig 11306 bp, 6 predicted proteins | sample WisWelCaveWW1625_FD_202498 | JGI IMG/M metagenome (GOLD analysis project Ga0247727, IMG submission 202498) | Biofilm microbial communities from Wishing Well Cave, Virginia, United States - WW16-25 | ecosystem: Environmental > Aquatic > Deep subsurface > Groundwater > Cave microbial mat | place...
CGCTGAGCGAGCGGCTGCGTGGAATCGGGGTGAAACGTGACTTCTTGCGCATAAGCCAGTTGCGCAAGGGCAACGAGCACGAGCATCAAACGAACCGTGGTTTTGCGCTGCATCTTCGTTCTCCTTATTTTAATCCGAGAGACAAAAGCGTTTCTCCACCTCGCGCGGATTAATGCTAAGACACAGCTTGCTCGCATTGGGTTGGCAGATTTCAGTGATCAGTGATCAGTGATCTGCTATTACTGGTTGCTGGTAGCCGGTTACTGATAACTGCTCACTGGTCACTCCGTATTCTTCAACATCTCCGCCGGACTCACTTTCGTGACGTTCCATGATTGTCGCCCGACTGCGATGGCCGCAGTGAGGAAGACCAGCAGATTGGCAAGCAAAAACGGGCCGAGGCCGGGCGCGGAGTTTCCGATATACTTTTCGAAGTTTTGCAGCAAGACGAGAACGCCAAGCACACTCAGCGCGGTTGCCAACGCGCCGGCGATGAGCAGCAAAAACGCAAATTCGCGATTGATTAAAAGAAGAATGTGCGCGACCGAAGCGCCGAGCACTTTGCGCACGCCGACTTCTTTCAAGCGCCGGGAAAAATGCTGCGCAGCCAAACCGTACAAACCCATGCAGGCAATGACCAGCGCGAGGCCGGCGATGTAGCCGAAGCTTTTCGTCAGCTTGTGAACAGTCTGATAAAAGCCGTCGAAAACTTCGGTTTGAAAAAAATGATTGACTGGCATGTCGGGAAAAAGTCGCTGCCAGTCCTGCTCGATTTGCGCGGCGACTTGCTTGCCGCTTCCGGGGGCGAAGCGCACGACGAGATAGCTTAAGCCTTTTTCTTCGGCGCGAAAGAATAGCGCGGGACGCGTGGCGCCGGTGGCGAAAAGTTTGAAATCGCGGGCAACGCCCACGACCGTGTAGTCTTTCGTTTCGAGGCGCACCGTCTTGCCAATGGCTTCGTTCCAGCCTTGTTTGCGCACAAAACTCTCGTTGACCACCACCGCGTTTTCATCTTCAACGCGGCGATTCGAGTCAAAAAAACGTCCGGCGCTTAAATCCAGTCCGAGGGCCTCCTGATAATCGGCGCCGACATCATAGCGCGACGCCTTTTGTTTGGCCTCGCCAATTTGAAAGATTTCCGGACGCCAAGCTTGCCCAACATGATTCGTCGAGCCGGCAACGCGCAGCACGTTGGGGTTTTTCAATATTTCATTGCGCAACAAATGGAATTGCCCGCTGTCATTGAGTTGCACGACTAATGTCTGGCCGGGATCGTAACCCCACGTGAGTTTTTCCCACTGCCGCACCATCGTCAAGAGCACCACCGTGATGATCACCGCGAGGAACGCCAGCACAAACTGCGCGGTGAGCAAGCCTCGGCGCAAAACATTTTTGCCGGAAAATTTTTGCCTGCCGGTGAAAATGGCCACGGGCTTGAACGACGAAACATACAAAGACGGATAAGCTCCGGAAGCGAGCGCCGTGAGCGCCAGCAAACCCGCCAGCATCAGCCACAGGCTCGCGTTGTCCGTTAATGAAAAACTGGTTTTCAAAACCATATTCGCGTTTAAAAGCGGAACGAGCAACGCTTCGGTGAGCATGATTCCAAACAGCAACGCGATGAAACAGAGCAACAGATTTTCCGCCATGAATTGCGCGACGAGCTGCTCGCGCTGGCCGCCCATGACTTTGCGAATGCCGATTTCTTTCAGCCGCCGCGACACGCCGCCGAGCGAAATGTTGACGTAGTTGAAGCAGGACAATGCCATCATCGTCAAGGCAATGAGTGAAAACATAATCGTCAACGCGGGATGATGCGCCTCTGCCGGGCGACGCATGACGTCGTATGCTCCGGGCGCGGGATCGCGCAGATTATCGAGAGCAAAAGATTTAATGTTGGCGTCCGGATTGCCGGCATTGAACGGCGCAAGGTAACGCGCCATTTGCGGCGCGAGCGCGGCGGCGTCTTCAGGTTGTCGCACTTGCGCAAAAACGTAATGGCTCGCGCCGGTTTTCCAATCCTGCGTCTTCAGGGTTTTGTGAACGGAGTGGTAGCCCGTCAGAAGATCGAAAGCAAAGCCGCGGTTATTCGGAAACGGCGCGGCCACGCCCTGCACGGTAAATTGTTTGCGTTCTAGATCGGCGGTTACCAACGTCAGCGCGCGGCCGAGGGGCATCTCCTCGCCAAAATATTTTTTCGACATGCTTGCGCTCAAGATGATCGCATTCGGATCAACGAGCGCGGCAGGATTGCCGTATTGCAACGGGAAAGTGAACATCGCGAAAAAGCCCGTGTCCGCATAGACGAGCACTTCTTCGAAGACGTTTTCTTTGTTGAATAGCTTCACGCCTTCGCGCTTCATCCGAACGACGCGTTCGACTTGCGGGAAATCCGCGGCCAGCGCCGAAGCGATAGGCGCGGGCGCGTCGCCCCAGGTTTGAATTTCATCGTTGGTTTCGGTCACGTATTCAACCATGAAAATGCGTTCGCCGTGCTCATGAAAACTGTCGAGCGTCCAGTAATTTTGCAAAAAGAGAAACACGGTGATGCAACAAGCCACCGCGATGGACAGGCCGAAAATGTTGATGAGCGAAACGGTTTTGTTCGCGAGGAGATTTCGCCACGCGAGGCGGAAGTAAGTGGAGATCATATTGTTGGTTCCGAATTTAAAAGTGCATTAGCGAATCAAGAGTAGAATAAAATTCTGAAAGTTTTTATCGCCAACGGATGGATTACTACTCCAAGCGAAATATAGGTTACACTTTCCCCTCCTCGCATGTCATTCTGAAGGAATCTTTTTACGTGCTGGAGATGCTGCCGAGCTTGACAAATTCTCCGGAAAGCAAGGCCACTTTTCCTGATTGCGAGTCAATCAAGCCAGAAGTACTTCCAATGGGGACTTGGTGCGTCATGGACGGCATACCACCCCCGCCTTTGCTGTAGTTCCGCCGGTGTCCACCGGAGAATATCCGAGTCGTGGGCTATCATTGTCTGCTCATCGAGCTTGTTGTACATGACAAACTCTCTCGTACCAGGATTGGCGAGCAGAAAGGTCGGCTGTTCAAAGAACAAATTGTATGCGTCGCCGCTGGGTTCGTAATAGTACTGTTTGATGCCGATCACTGACGGTTCGTAGTCCTGATGCTCAGCCAACAGAGATTTTGGATAGTGTCCGTTTGCGATGCGGTACTCCTCAATCGCATTGATCAATTCCGCGGTCCTTGCAATTGCATAGTTTCTACTGAACTCTGTTGCAGGGGCGGCGAACATCACCTGAAGGACCAGGACAGCAATCGGTATGAAAGTGAGGTACAACGGCGCGGGGTTGAGGTTCTCGGGTTCCGCGTTTTTCAACAGCTTCAGTTTTGGGATAAGTCTTGAGACTATGTACGCCAAGAGGGCAAGCGTACCAAACCCAAAAGTAAGACCAATACTCGCAAACGCGCCGAGAGAAATGGCAACCGCAACAATTGAAGACGCGATTATCGAAGCGCGCGCGAAGTAGTACGCTCTTTCTATATGCGGCAGATTCCGCTTTCTTCGCGCTCGCTTCGTTAATTCGTATGCCAACCAAAGAACCCCTATCGGAACAAGCAGGAGTCCAGCGACTCCAAACAACTGAGACATGGCCGATAGTGTCACCGCCAAACCGTCGTACTGCCCAGGAAGAAATGGAAGAAACATACAGGCAATAATCAACATTGTGATTGCGCCCATTCGCGCAAGATGTGCGGCCATTTTGCTGTCTCCTAGCTTCATCGTCGCAAGTCTTTATGTCCGATGGTTATCTAGAACAAAATAAGTCTAACGCCCAAATTAGGCCACAATATCGGCAATCACGTTCCCAATTCCTTCGAGGGATTGACTGCGTCTCGAACCGGCGCGAGGATGCAGGCGAAGAAGACGTCGCTCAGTCTCATCGGTTGCGTCGCTTGGGAAAGCGAGGCCAATCACACCACGCAGCTTCCTAAGTGGCTTGTTCATGTTACTCATACAGTTTCCTTTCTCTCTGTTGTTTGTAGTGTTGCTCGCGAAAGGCGATTTTGAGATAGTTTTTGAACAGAGCTAGTTCCTTGTTGCTACCCGATTGGCTCTTTAGCTTTTTTGGCTCATTGGCTCCTTGCTTCACTCGTACCGCAGCGCCTCAACCGGATTTGCCAGCGCCGCTTTGATCGCCTGCGTGCTCACCGTCACGAACGCAATCAGCAGCGCCAGCCCGCCGGCGAGCGCGAACACCCACCAGCCAATCTCGATGCGATAAGCAAAACCTTGCAGCCATTGATTCATCGTAAAATAGGCCACCGGCCAGGCAACGAGATTTGCCGCCAATACCAATTTGACAAAATCTTTTGAAAGCAATTCGGCAATGCTGGCAATCGAAGCTCCCAGCACTTTGCGAATGCCGATTTCCTTGGTGCGCTGCTCGGCGGAAAAGGCGGCCAGTCCGAACAAACCCAGACATGCAACAAAAATGGCGAGAGTCGCGGCGTAACCGAAAATCCGCCCAACGCGTTCGTCTTTCTCATATTGCCGGTCAAACTCTTCGTCGAGGAAGAAAAATTCAAAAGGTTGATGGGGGATCATTCTCGACCAGGTGGAGCGTAGAAACGCTATCGAGGCGGGAATATCAGCAACGTGCATTTTGACCGCGAAGCAAGAGTAGCGTTGCGGCCAGATGTGAAAAACCGCCGGCTCGATTTTCTCGTGCAGTGACGCAAAATGAAAATCTTGCACAATGCCGATGATGGCGCCTTTCTTTCCATTATCCATCACCAGCTCGATGCGCTCGCCAATGGGAACCTCCCAACCCAATGCCTTTGCCGCCGACTCGTTGAGAATAAATGCTGAAGCTGAATCCGTACGCATCTCCTTTTGGAAAAAGCGGCCGTCAATTAGTTTGACACCCAGCGTCTTGAAAAAATCATAGTCTACCCCAACGATTTGCATCGGAATCTGCGCGGAACGGTCAGCGCCGGCGGGTCGCACCGGAAAGCCGTCGACCAGCATGGTTCGGCCGGGCACGCCGGCCGCGGCTGAAACACTCACGATATTTGGAAATTCAAGAAATTCCTGCTTCAGGCTTTCCGTATGCTTGCGCATCTCTCCATCGCGAATCGGAATGATGGCAATCTGTTGTTGGTCGAAACCCAGAGGTTGGCTGCGCACGAACGCCAATTGCTTCATCACCACGGTGGTGGCGATGATCAGAATAATCGAGGCGGTAAATTGGATCGTGATCAGCCCCCGGCGAAGCAATAAGCCCAAACGTCCGGACTTCAATTCACCCTTCAAAGTGGCGACGGGCCGAAGGGCGGAAAGCACAAATGCCGGATAGCTTCCGGCCAACAGACCGACTCCGCCGGCGATGCCGATGAAAATGACGAACAGTTGCGGATGTTGAAGGTAACCGAACCCGAGGCTTTTTCCCGACAGGTTGTTGAAAATCGGCAGAATCAACTCGGCGGCCATCATCGCCAACAGCAGCGCGGCAAAACACATCAACAGCGATTCGCCGAGGAATTGCCGCACCAGCGAGACGCGCTGCGCCCCGAGAACTTTTCGCATCCCCACTTCGCGCCCGCGTCCCGCCGATCTCGCGGTCGCCAGATTCATGTAGTTGATGCTGGCGATGATCAGAATCAATGCGGCAATGGCCGCAAAAAGATAAACGTAACTGATGTCGCTGGTAGGGCCGGCTTCAACATTTAGATTTGAATGCAGGTAAATGTCCGTCAACGGCTGCAATTTGAAGCCCGGCTCGAAGCCGCGCGCGCGGGCAAATTCGCCGAGGTGCCGCTGGCCGAAACTCGCGAGTTGTGCCTCCAGATCTTTTGCCGAGGCGCCGTTCCGCAACAGAACGTAGGTGTAGCCCAAACTGTTGGTCCACTGACCCTCGCCCGAGTAAGCATAGGTGTAGCGTTGATCAGCGCCGCGAACCGAGCCGAGAAAATTAAATTGAAGATGTGAATGGTGCGGAACCTCTTCGAGTATGCCGGTGATTTTATAATCATCCCGCGACCAGCTCCCGATGGTCAGCGTTTTGCCCATCGGGTCTTGATCGCCGAAGTATTTGCGCGCCATGCTCTCGGTGAGCACGAGGGAGTTGGCCTCGACCAGTGCGGTGTTCGCGTGGCCGCGTTTCAACTTGAAAGAAAAAACTTCAAAAAAAGTGGAATCGGCCCAGTAAAATCCTTCTTCGTAAAAACGCTTCTGGCCATTGCTGATCAGCACGCTTTGTGGATGCGGAAACATCACTCTCGCAAACTTCTCCACCGCCGGATATTCAGCCATGAGATTGGGCCCGACGGCCGCGGAAGTGTTCGCGGCTTGCGTAGCGCCGCCCTCCGCGCGCTTCCAGTCGCGCGTGACGCGATAAATACGATCCGCGTTGGCATGAAATCGGTCGAAGCTGAGCTCATCCTGAATATGGATGAGGATGACCATGCAGCAGGCCAGGCCGATGGCCAGACCGCTGATGTTGATCGCCGCGTAGCCTTTGTGGCGAAGGAGGTTGCGCAGGGCAATTTTGAGATAGTTTTTGAGCATGGCAAAGTCCAAAGTCGTTTGTCCAAAGTCCGAAGTCAATTACCAAAGGGTTGTTTTAGTCTTTTACAAAAATCTCATAAGGGTGGCCGGCGACGGCAAATTGCGGTGGTTTCGCGCCACGAATCTCGGCAACGGTTGGGAAAATGCCGGTGGGTGGCGCATTCTCTTCATAGCCCCAACGCCGGCCGCGAATGATCACGAGTAAAAGGCCGTGCTCATCGCCGAGCGCTCGGAAGTTGTCGTCGCCGTTGCGATATTGCTCCAACTGCAAAGCCTTTCGCATTTCCAAAGCGGTGTTGGTCACGTCCTCCGAGATGAACCCGATTTCACTGGCGTAAAGAATGTCTTTCGCAGTAAACGCTCCTTCCGCACCGTTCTTCAAATCGTGCCGCGCGATGTACTCGATGAGATTGCCCGCCGGATCCCAAAAGAAAACCGAGTGCGCGTTCCAGTGCCGGAAATGAACCACGTCATCGGGCATCCCGGGATCGCGCAAATTCGCATTGATACGATCCAGCGGCGTGCGCGTTTTTTGCCAATCGTGCGCGCCCAGAATTTTATTCTCGGGGATGTTGAACGCGACGTGATAAAAAGGCTCGCCGTGCTCGCGCTGCGCTTGCACGAACGTCACCGAGGTTTGGCCACCGGCGAAAGTGAATTCTCCGGTTTTTTCATCGAGCAACGGCAAGCCGAGGAGCTCATGATAAAACGCTTTCATTTTTGCCAACGGCGCCGCAGTGAGCAGCCGAAGACGCAGCAGGCGCGGTGCATCGTTGTTGGCTATCCGCGCCGCGTTTTTCGGAGAACTCAAGGCCAGGCCTTCGTGCGCAGCCAGCGCGAGCGCCGAGGCGCTTTTCAAAAATTGTCGACGATTCATGGATTATTTTGCCAATTCATTTCCCATTGGAACTCCTTTGCCGAAAGGCGATGGGCGTTGCACCCTTCGCCCATCGCCCTTCTCTCCTCGCCCTTCACTCATAGCGCAGCGCCTTCACCGGATTCGCCAGCGCTGCTTTGATCGCTTGCGTGCTCACCGTCAGCAGCGCGACGAGCAGCGCCAGCCCGCCGGCGAGCGCGAACACGCTCCAGCCGATGTCGATGCGATACGCGAAAGCTTGCAGCCATTTGTTCATAGCAAAGTAAGCCACCGGCCACGCGATAAGATTGCCGATGAGCACGAGCTTGACAAAATCTTTTGAAAGCAGCGCCACAACGCCGGTCGCTGAAGCGCCGAGAACTTTGCGGATGCCGATTTCTTTGGTGCGTTGCTCGGCGGCAAAAGCCGCCAATCCGAACAAGCCCAGGCAGGCGATGAAAATAGCCAGGAAAGCCGCATGCCCAACCACGCGGCGCACGCGCTGTTCGCTTTGATATTGCGCCGCGGCGGTTTCGTCGAGAAATGACAATTCCAACGGCCACTCCGGTGCCAGTTTTTTCCATCCTTTTTCGATGCCCGCAAGTGTGGCGGCAAGATTTCCGCTTTGAAGGCGCAGCGCAATATAGGTGCGATTGAACACGGGCCGGCAAGTCATCAGCATGGGTTTGATCGGCAAGTGCAGCGATTGAAAGTGAAAATCTTTGACCACGCCAACGACGCGACCGGAAAAAATCGGATCGGGCCGATCGGGGCGATACATCGCAAGCCGCCTGCCTACGGCGTTGTCTCTCCAGCCGAGCGCAAGCGCCGCGGTTTCATTGATCAAAAGCGCTTCGACGGGATCCGTGGAGAACTCGGGAGAAAAGTCCCGGCCCGCGATCAATTTCAAACCAAAGGTTTCGGCAAAATCATGCTCGACCCAATCGGCTGCCATCTCGAGGCGAGCCTCAGCCGCCATGCCCTCGCCATGCACCGGCACGAGGCCAAAAGGTTGCCCGCTGCCCGGTATGGCTGAAGCGCCGGTTGCCTCCATCACGCCCGGCACGGCTTTCAACTCCTGGCGAAAAAGCTCGAAGTTCATGCGTTCTTCGCGTTGCGGCGAACGGATGAAAACGATTTGCTCTTTTTCATAACCCAGCGGGCGATTTTGAATGTAATCGAGCTGCCGGTGCATCACGGCAATCCCGATAAGAAAAATAACCGACAACGCGAATTGCCCCACCACCAGCAGTTGGCGCAACCGCGGCGCGCCGCCTTTGGCGCCACCCAAAATACCTTTGAGCACTTTCACCGGTTGAAAGGCGGATAAATAAAACGCCGGATAGCAGCCTGCCGCCAAACCGACCATCAGCGCCAAGGCGGCCAGGATCGCTGCCATCGCGCCAAAATTCGAACCGAAAAAGCCCAGCGATTTGCCGATCAGATCATTGAACAACGGCAACGCGAACTCCACCAGCGCCAATGCCAGCATCACGGCGAAAAGGCTCAACAAGATTGCCTCTCCCAAAAACTGCTGAATGAGCTGCCCGCGTTGCGCTCCCATGGCTTTGCGCACACCCACTTCCCGAGCGCGATCAGCCGAGCGCGCGGTTGACAGATTCATAAAGTTGACGCAGGCGATGAGCAGGAGCAGCAGCGCAATGCCGGAATAAAACCCAACCTCCGCCATGCTGCCGTTCGCTCCGATTTCCCCGTCGTATTGCGAATGCAGGTGAATATCGGTCAAGGCTTGCAGCGACAAAGAGATTTCCTTTTTCAATGGATCGGGACAGACGCGGGCAACAAATTCATTCAAACGATTTTCCACGGCTGCGGCAGAGGCATTATCTGCGAGCAGCAAATACGTGGAGATGAAATTGAATTCCCAATTAGCGCCCATGGTTTCCAAAAACGCTTGCTGGGAGGCGAGCGCAACCAGGAAATCAAAATGGAAATGTGAGGCAGGCGGCAGCGCCTTCACCACGCCGGTGACTTCGAGTTCTTGCGAGCCTTCGAAGGTAAACGTCAGCACGCGCCCGAGCGGATTTTCTGCGCCGAAATATTTTTGCGCCATTGCCTCCGTGATGACCATGCCGCGCGGATTTTGCAATGCGGTTTCCGGATTGCCCAACACTATTTCGACAGCGAATACTTTGAAAATCGTGGGGTCCGTGAAAAATAAATTGGCTTCTTGATGCTTCCGGTCTTCATAGCGCATGACGCCCGGCCAGCCTCGTCCCAATCGCACGCTTTGCATGACTTCGGGAAACTCATTTTTGATCGCATCCGCAAGCTGCAAGGGAGAGGCAATCGTGGCCGTCACTACATTTGCCGTCTGGCGTTGTGTAACCACGCGATAGATGTGAGCGGCTTTGCGATGAAAACGATCATAGCTGAACTCATGCCGCACCATGAGCAGCATCAGCAGGCAGCACGCCACGCCCGTTGCCAATCCGGCAATGTTGATGAAAGCATAGCCTTTGTGCTTGCGCAAATTGCGCAGCGCGATTTTGAGGTAGTTTTTGAACCTGTTTTCTCCTTGGCCGAAGACTGAAGAGCGAAAGGCGATGGGTGAAGGGCGATGGGCGTATGCACTCTTCGCCATCGCTCTTCGCCCTTCTCCCCTCGCCCTTCACTCGTACCGCAGCGCCTCGACCGGATTCGCCAGCGCCGCCTTGATCGCTTGTGTGCTCACGGTCAGCAGCGCGATGAGCAGCGCCAGTCCGCCGGCGAGCGCGAAGACCCACCAACTGATGTTGACGCGATACGCGAAATCCTGCAGCCAGCGATTCATGGCGTACCAAGCCACCGGCCACGCGATGAGATTGGCCACCAGCACCAGCTTGACAAAATCTTTGGAGAGCAAGGCCGTGACATTCACCGCCGTCGCGCCCAAGACTTTGCGAATGCCAACTTCTTTGGTGCGTTGCTCGGCCATGAAAGAAGCCAGGCCGAACAATCCCAAACAAGCGGTGAAAATCGCCAGGCCGGCAAAGACGCTGAAAACATCGCCGACTTTTTGCTCGGCGCGATACATGTTGTTGAAGCGCTCGTCGAGAAACGAATAGGCGAACGGCTGATCCGGCGCGAACGCTTTCCATTTATTTTCCAGGAAAGCGATCAACGCGGCGACGTCTTGCACTTTGAAGCGGAACGACATCAAGCCTCGGCTTTGGCCCAGGCGCAAGCCCAATGCGCCGATATTCGACTTCAAGGAGGCAAAGTGAAAATCTTTGACCACGCCGATCACCGTGTATGGAACAGTGCGGTTGCGGTCAATGCCCTGGCCCGGGGTAAATCCCCAGGTGAAAATCTTTTTGCCGAGGGGATCGCTAAACCCGAACATCCTGGCCGCTTTCTCATTGAGAATGACCGCCGAAGAATCGGCGCCGAAAGTCTCGGAAAAATTCCGGCCCGCAACGATCTCTATGCCCATCGTTTCAATGTAGCCGTAATCCGCCGACCAGATTTGCATCGACACTGGATTGTCGCCGGCGCGCTGGCCTTCCGGCCAAAAGCCGGTATCGCTGCGATTGGAGTTGACCGGCAGATAGCCGCTCACCGTTGCGCTCGCTATGCTCGGATTGCGCTTCACCTCGTCTTTGAAAGCATTCAACTTTCCTTCCAGCGCATAAGCATCGTGCAGCACGATCACCTGCTCTTTGTTGAAACCGAGATTTTTATTTTGAATGTAGTGCAACTGGTTTTTGATGATGATCGTGCCCACGATCAAGATCACCGATGCGGCGAATTGAAAAACCACCAGCGCGCTGCGAAGCCGGCTCGATCTTGCCCCGGCTTGCAAGGCGCCTTTCAAAACGCTCACCGGCTTGAACGACGAGAGCACGAAAGCGGGATAGCTGCCGGCGACCATGCCGACCAGCAGGGTGATGCCGATGAGCG
>Ga0247727_10017704_pt1 | contig 11306 bp, 13 predicted proteins | sample WisWelCaveWW1625_FD_202498 | JGI IMG/M metagenome (GOLD analysis project Ga0247727, IMG submission 202498) | Biofilm microbial communities from Wishing Well Cave, Virginia, United States - WW16-25 | ecosystem: Environmental > Aquatic > Deep subsurface > Groundwater > Cave microbial mat | place...
AAGACTGTCACCTGTGTACACTGCAACAGCAAAGATGTGCGCCGCCGCATGACAAAGGTCCGCATCGCGAAATCGGACGACAGCCGCATGAACTCGATGACAGATGACATCAGCGGCTTTGAAGGACTCGAAGATGATCCCAAAGCCATGGGAAAGATGATGCGGAAAATGGGAAAGGATATGGGAGAGGAACTTCCACCCGAGTTTGACGAAGTGGTTGACCGTCTTGAATCAGGTCAAAGTCCCGAAGAGATCGAGAAGGCAGTCCCTGATTTGGGCGCGGGCGAAGATAGCGATGAATAGACATTATCCATAATAAGGCTCAAATCCGTTTTGGACGCTGCTTCACGAAGAAAACGCAGATTTTTATTCCTTGAATCAGCGAAGTCAGCGTTTTTCAGCGTCCCAATTTAATTTCGGATAAAGTCTAATAAAAAACTGACTGTCGCGTTGAAAGTGACAGTCAGTTCGTTTACCAAGGATTAGTTATCCCACCGCGCCGCTACCCCCGCCGCCGCCAACCTTATCTGCCTCTTGCTTAATATTCTTGAGGTTTCGCACGCGGCCCAGCATATCGTGCCAGAACGAACTGCCCGCGCTCGAAGCGAGCCCGGTTGCCACAATTCCCCCGATCTGTCCAATCGGTGTATTGAGACTCACGATCACTTCTTCGGGGAATAATACGGCAAGAATCTCGAACGTATTGATCTGCATAATCCATGCAATCCCAATGCCGATGAACGCGGAGACCACGCGCAACGTGGTAATGCGGCTCTTTTCAGTGCTATTGTGTTTCAGCCGCAGGGTTGCCAGCTTCAAGGCGATATCCTTTTGCACCGTATTTACCTGGGCTTCCAGACCCATTTCTGTAAGCGCCTTCACTGCGCTGTCGCGTAGTTCGCGCACATTCTTATCCACCTCTTCCATATTGGTTTTTGCCTGCGAGGCAAAGGTCTGGATCGCAACAACTTTGATCGCCTCTTCCGATCCATCAGGCAGCCATTCCTGCACCGACTTCAACACGTCATCGGGGCTGGCTTGCTTGCGCAACCCCCTGAACCAGGTGAACGGTTCAAGCAGAGTTTCCACACTCACCGAGAGAACCAGCAGGATCGCGAAATACGCGCCCAGCACACCCAAAACAATTGTGAAACCGTCAAGATTCATAACCTACTCCTCCTGTAAATTTGTAGAAACGACTTTGCGAAGCGCTCTTTAGAGTTAGTCGTTCTGATAAAAGGCGGCGGCTGAAGGCAGTGACTGAAGTCGCCTTACGAATATATCTTTTCAATCGTCGCGCGATGTTCCGCAAAATGTTCGGTTGTATCGCCAAGTACCCACATCAACACCGGTCGTTTCTCCGGGTCATCCGCATGACGCGGTTTCAACAACTCCTCAAAAGTCATCGCTTCCAACTTACCGGCCAATTCGGCATACACCCGCCGCAATTCATCTAACACATCTTGCGCAGAACGGTTGCGGTTTCTTTCAAAAAGGACGGGGTTGATCACTTCCATATCCCAGCCTTTCACCACTTCCGGCTCCACTCCGATCACTTCATGTGAGGGGCGGCGGTCCATGTGATAGCCCATCAAAATGTTCAGCCACTCGGCGAGATGCGCGAGATTATCCTTCGGACTCCAACCGCCTGCATCGGGCGTTGTCATCTTTGCGTCATCAAGTGTCGCAACGACATCCATCAAGGACTTCCACTCACGTTCGATTGCAGACATCAATTCAGATTTGCTTCCCGGGACCCATTCTTCGTGACTCATCTTCGCCTCTTTCCTACGGGACGATTGCCCCGCCCACTTCAAGTTTTTCCTTCTCTGAATCTTTTCTCAACACCCACGCGTCACCGCGGACGAGGGTCATCTTCTTCCCGTCCACTTTTACATACGCGCCGTCGTTTAACAAAAGCACAGAATTATCGTGAAACGAATGATACTCTGAAAGCCAGTCATCGTACACAGCGGATTGTCCATAGGCATCCGCATCGTAATGCGCAAAAAAATTGAACGGTGAGACGTTCAAGCCATCGAAATGATCTGTCTCCACCGAGTTCATGTCTTTGGACGTGACGATGTTTGGTCCGCAGACGATCATCCCGGCGCTGAAGCCGACCAGCGGCAAGCCCGCCTGCACTTTCTTGCGCAGATAGGGCATCAATCCGCTGATGTGCAAACGATGATTCAGCAGGAACGTATTCCCGCCTGAAATATAGACCACACGCGCGCGCCTGATGATTGCTTCCATGGCAGGCAGATCCATGCGTTCGGTGTCAATTAATTCGACTCTCGCCAATTTCTCAAACGAGCGAACGGTGTAATCCAGCCACTGGTTAATATTTAACGACGCTTGCGGCAGGAACGCCACAGTCGGGTCATCCCTGCCTTCCAGATAGGGGCGGCAAGCCTCAAGCACCCAACGAATATCGCGGTCACCGGGCGTGGAAAGAAGATGCAGGTTCATGGATCAGCCGTTTAATTTTCCAATTTTAGAACAAAGAGGTGGTAATCGCAAGTGATTGAATAAAAAAATCCCCGATACAAGATCGGGGATGAACTATTCAGCGGTACAAACGATTAATACCGTTTGTTCGTTCCTCGTTGATTATTATTCCGGTTTCCTCCACGACTGTTATTGCCGCCGCGATTACCGCCGAACCCGCCGCCGCCAAAGCCGCCGCGCTCTTCCTTCGGACGAGCCAGATTCACCTTGAGTTCACGATCACCCATGTTGAATCCGTTGAACATGCTGATGGCTTTCTGCGCCTCCGATTGATTGCCCATTTCCACAAAGGCGAACCCCTTCGATTGACCGCTGTCGCGGTCCTTGATCAACGCGACCGAAGTCACGGTGCCTGCCTGAAAGAACAACGTCCGTAAATCATCTTCCGTGGTTGAATACGACAGGTTTCCAACATAGATCTTGCTTTCCATATTTCTCCTAAGAACAACGCCCGCCATCTGGTGGACGCGTACACTAAATCAGGCGTAAGACAACCTCGAAAGAGAATCACCCAAACCTGTGACGATGGGGTCAGTATATCACAGCAGGCATTGACTCGTTTAAAGAGTCAGGATGACCGGCTCGTTCTTCGTGACGGCGGCGGAGCAGCGCGCGCACTCTCGGCTTCGAGAAAGTTGCGAATTCCAAAGGTCTGGGACTTCTGTATATTTGTTTCTTATGATTTAAGCAGGTAATCTGCGCAAGTCATTCCTCTCCGCTATCACCACTCGCCGCGCCAGGTTGTTCCACTCTGACAACCTCCCCATGCACGTTGATGACAACCTTGAAACCCATCATCCCCAGATACGCCCGCATATCTTCGGGAATGCCCGCTTGCAGTAACTGATCGAACTGCTTGTCTATATTTTTCAATTGTTGCTCGATGGCGGCTTTGGTGAATACATCCTCCTGACCAATCATCTTGGCGGTTTGCTCCGAGATCAAATCCTCACTGCCTTTCATCAGGGCGGTGATTTGAGAAAACACCTGACGGTCCACCTGTTCGGAGGGGATGTGACGGCGGAATCCATAATCATCCACAACGTAGCATGGTTCTTCGCCCACGAAGGCGGTTTCAGCGGCACGACCAGACTCATCAATGACGAGCCCGGCAAAGAGAGGTTGGCGAGGCATATTCATTAATTCCCCTCTCCCTTTGGGAGAGGGGTTAGGGGTGAGGGCTAATTACTCTGCTTCCCCTCGACCGCCGCGAGCAGAATCCCTGCCGCGATTCCCAGGCGGCGATCCAGCGCGTGAGCAACGTCCATGCTGAAATCGAGATTCAATTCATAACGGAACAGGTTGAAGTTTTGTTTTAAGTCCGCGACGCGTGTGGTGCCGAAGGTGATATCGTAGTTCTGAGGCAGCCACGAGCCGAGAAGGAAGCGGCGCAACAACGCCAGTCCCATGCTGTCCTCGAAGAGCAGTCCCTTCACGTTATCGTTTTCGTCCAGCACTTCCCATTCATCGCGCAACAACGAACGCAACCCCTTGCGCCTCAACGCGCCCACTTTTTGATTCAGCGCGGTATCCACCACATCGTACGCCGCGGAGAAATCCATGATCTGGCGCGCCTTGATGCTCAAGACTTCCTGCGTTTTTGCTTCATCGCCATACACGCGAATATCCTCTTTCCAGCGGAACATCTTTTGCTCGCTGAACAGTACCAGTTTGTTCATCGGGTCGAAAATGCGGAACTTGCCCGCCAGCGCAAATACCTGTCGTTGAAGCACGTACTTTGGATGTTGAAAAATTGAATTCATTTTTTCTCCTTAAGTGGGGCGGGATGCCATCCCGCCCTACGACTAAAATATCTGGACTCTCGTTCCTGCGCCCGGCAGATGGATATAATCCGCATCAAACGGAACGTTGGGGCTGGTCCAGCGATACAAAAATTTCGCGGCGTCTGACGGCAGGTTCACGCAACCATGACTGCGCGGACGACCATAGTCGTTGTGCCAATACGCGCCGTGGAACGCGTTGCCGATTCCTGTGAAGAACGCACACCACGGAACGCCCGGCAAATTATATATGTTTTCCAACGCGTCACCTTGATTCGTCATGTGGACGGACGGACCCTTGTGATATGTACGGAATTCACCCTTCGGCGTTTCCGTCCCTTGCGCGCCGCTGGAGCAACGCTGTGAAAGGACCAGTTTCTCACCCTCGAACGCGGTAACGAGTTGATTCTCCAAGTCAACAACGATACTTTTTTCCTCGTCGGGCACTTCGGACGAGAGCGGGGTCAGTTCGTCGTTCGGCACAAGCCTCATGTTGTGAGACGGGACGTAAAAATATTTTCTCAGTTGCGAATCGTAGATCTTATACCAAATGCTTTTCTCTTCGCGCGTGACGACGACCCGCTTCACCCAATGCGTGGACTTGTAATACAGCCGATAGCCGCGCTTGGCATACACGTACGGGTCGAGTTTCACATCCGTGAACGGGACGGTGATCTCGCCCAACTGTCCTTTTTCAGGAAGGGTAAAGATAGGTTTCTGGTAATTCGTTTCGACAGGATAGATCCAGCCTGAATAGGTGTATCCCTCGTCGTTGATCTGATACCACGCGCTGTTGAAATCGTTTCCGAAATCCCCGTTTTCCTCGATGCCTGTCACATCCACTACTTCATCTTTGCCGAAGTGGTGGATTTTGTTCGCGCTGAAATTCGGCGCGTCGTACAGAGGAATCCCGCTGATGGTCATACATCCTTGTTTGATGGACGACATGGCAAGCGAATGGTCAAGACGCAGGTCTTTCAACGCAAATGCGAGTGTGCCTGCACTGGCGAGTTTGAGAAAGTCGCGCCTGGTTAATTGAGGGTTGAGCATTTGACAAGTTTAACCGTGAAAAACAAGAATTTGTTCCTCTATTACTTTTCTCTTATACTTTGGGAACTGCTCAAGGCGCCGTCCCCGGCGCCGGGGACGGCGCCTTGAGCCTGAGATTTATACTTTGATCTCCACCCTCGTTCCTACAAATCCATAGACCAATTCTTTATCTGGCGCGACAGTCGGAGTCGTCCAGCGGTAGAGCCATTTCGCGGCTTGCGGGGTCATGTTAATGCAGCCGTGACTGCGCGGACGCCCGTAATCGTTGTGCCAATATGTGCCATGGAAGGATGTGCCGTTCTCTTTGATATAGGTCACCCACGGCACGCCGGGGAGGTCGAATCCGCTGGAGGCTAAATCTCCCGCCGCCATGTGCCGCGTGGGACGTTTGTGATAGGTGATGTAATCGCCTTCAGGAGTTGTGTACGTGCCACTTCGTAAGCGTCCACCAGTGGAGATGCGCGTCGCGTAGACGAGTCGCTTCTCTTCGTATGCCATGAGCAGTTGGTCGGTCAGATTCACTTCGACGAGTTTGCTCTCGCTGGGAACATGCTGGGATAACGGGGTCAGTTCCAGGTCCGAGATGAGGCGGATATGTGTCGCGGGGACATAATAAGATTGCTCGAATTTATCATCTAGCAGTAAATACCAGATGCTCCCATCCTCAGGGTGGATCGCGCTGGCTTTCACCCAATGGACGGTTTCGTAATACAGACGATAGATCACTTCGGCGTTTGAATCCGGTTCCAGGCGCGCTTCGGTGAACGGAACGCTGACCTCGCCGAGCGCGCCTTTGAGCGATATGTGTTGCGGCTCGTTGAGAATCGTGCGAACGGGCTGGATGCTCCCCGAATAGGCATAGCCATCGTCCTCCATTCGATACCACACGCGGTTGTGCGCGGCTTCATCGTCGCTGATCGTGGTATTTGTGATCGGAACGACGAGATCGTGCCAGTATATTTTTTTTCGCCTCGATTTTTTGCTTGGCTCTTCGTACGACCAGAGTAAATTATCAATGACCCGCCCCTGGATATTGCTGAAATCATCCTGTGGATTGAACCAGGGAAGGTCAGGCAACATCATCCCCAATATGCCGTAACCGCTTAACTTTAGAAAATCACGTCGGGAATTTTTTTTCATCTTTTTGAACCACTGAGTCACAGCGACACTGAGAAAAATAAAACTCCGTGACTCGGTGTCTCCGTGGTTAAAGATTCTAGTAATGCACGTTCACTACTGTGCCTTCCATCGCCCAGTAATATAACCATTCCGCGTCGGGGATCGAGAGATTTATACAACCATGACTCATCGGCGTGCCGAAGTTGTTGTGCCAGTACGTCCCATGCAAGCCATAGCCTTTGTAAAAATACATGGTGTATGGGACGTTGGTTAAATGATATCCGGGACCAGACATGGTGGTGGATTTGAGCTTGATCCAAATCTTATACTTGCCTGTCACAGTCGGTGTTTGCGCCGTGCCTGTAGATACAACAAATGAATTCACGATCACATCGCCTTCGTACGCGTAGACTATTTGTTGTGAGAGGTTCACGTCAATCCAACGCACGCCGTTACCTTTGGCAGGAAAAGCCTCCGACGGTTGTTCATTGGCGACTTGCGGCGCAGGCGCAACATACGCGCTGGTCGGCGTATTGGCGACAATTTCCATTGCCAGCGTGCCGGGCGTTTCTGTAGCGGTGGGGATGAGAGTCGGCGCATCGGTTGGGACGGATGTTGGATGATTTGTTGGAGCGAACAAAGGCTCAAGAGTCGCAGTGGGTGGAACGATTACCGGCGCAGGTGTTGACGTGGAGGCTTGGGCAAACGCGCTTGCATCAAGCGGGGTCACCGATGGTTTGGCGATGTCCACCTGCGCCCAAAGATTTTCCTGTGTGACAATGGGCGCGGGCGCGTTATCCAAAATGGACGCGAAGGCGGGGCTAGTCACTGCAGACCACGCGGCAAACGCAAACACCACACAAGCCAGCAAACCGAGCACGCCGCCATACAGTAAAACTCGTTTATTGGATTTCGACTCAACCGGCAGATTTACTTTTTTCGATTCGTGTTTAAGAACTGGTTTATTAATCGGATGCATAACCGCTTCATTTCGACCCTTCGATACGGCTTCACCACTTAAGACAACACCAGACTCAACGCGATCTTTCCCAGCCCGAGCCTGATTCAGTTTCCCCTCAGCCCACTCCACGCTTTTTTGCGCGCGCGTACTTTGTGGGTTTAGCTCCAGCGCTTTCTTTGCATACGCCAGCGCGTCCTCCGGGTTTGAGTCAGACGCGACCAATACGAGCCACGCGTCTTCCATATCAGGCGCGAGGAGTGCGGCTTTTTCACCGAGGTCACGCGCGGTGTCATTGTCACCGCGGCGCAGGGCTTCGCGCGCGTTGGCTACAAATTCACGGGCTTGGATGAGGTTAGCGTTCATAGGATTGCCTTTAAGCAGGGTCTGTGACCCTGCGATTTTCATGAAATGAACGGCGGTCACAGACCGCCGTTGAGCCCAGTGGATTTACCACTGAATTTCTACGGTGGTGCCCATTTCAGCCCAATCATACAACAAAATCGAGTCGGTTGTGCCAAGAACTACACATCCGTACGAAACTGGTCTGCCGAGGAAGCCCTCCCAGAGGGTGGCGCCGTTTGGCAAAATAGGCAATGCATGGATTCCGTTTTCGAGACTACCTGAATAGTAGATGCCCAGCCAGTTGGGCATCCAAATATTCCAGGTGGCGCCATAGGCGTTGGGTAATTTGGTTTGCACTGCGAACGTGCCGACGCGCGTCGCGTTATTGATGCCGGTGGAGGCGACGAAACTGTAAATCAACGCGTTGTTTTCATAGACGTACATGTGTTGCTCTGAAATATCCACAAGGATGTATTTCGATCCGTTCGTTGTAACGGAGGGAGGGGAATCATTCACTTGTTCCTGCGCCTGAACGCTTTGGAGATACGCGCTGTTCACAATTTCCATCACCAGCGCGGCGGGTGGTTCAGTGACGGGAGGCAATTGTGTGGGGGTATCGGTTGGCAGGGGAATGGATGTGGCTGTGTATGTTGGTTTTGCGACATCTGCGTATGCCCATAGATTTTCCTGCGTAGCCGTTGGCGTTGCGGCGGTGAAGATGAACGCGCTTGCCGGAGACGCAGTGAAAAAAAATAAGGCGAAGGCAACGCCTCCGAATGCCAGGAGCAAAATCAGGCTAAGGAGGAGACGTCCGTTTTTCATGGAGTCAGATTGGGGATGGGAGTCGATTCGATGTTCTCGTTATTTGCAAAACATAGAATCCCTTCGACGACTCCCGCGGCGATGCGATCAGTCTCTTTCGTCAGTATCTCGCGGTCGAGGTTGAGGAATCCGGTCTCGATGATCGCGGCGACGGTGCTGGGGTCAATTTCGCGGAAGGCGTGATATTCGCGCATGTCGGCAGTGATGCTCCCCGCGTGGAAGGAAAGGCGGGTGATGTTTTGATAGCGGTTGACGAGGCAGGCGGTGAGGCGGTTGGCGCGGTTGAGGTCGTTGGTGTTGAGCGCCGCGGCGACCTTGAAGCCGGTGGCTTGATCGTTGACGTATTCGCAGGAGTCGTTGTGGATCGAAACGATGGCGAGGGCGCGATAGCCATTGAGGCGCGTATCGAATTCGTTGAGCAGGTCAACCTGATAACCCGCCTGCGATAATTGCTGTTGCACAATTGCGGCGATCTCGAGATTCATGTCCGCTTCGGTGAGTGTGACTTCGCCGTTGCCGTCCACACAGACCGCGCCGGAGTCGTTGCCTAAATGCCCGGCGACGATTCCGATTCGCAATTGAGGCTGTGCGGTTGAGATCGCGTCCGCGGGGCGGGGGGTGAGGAGCAGGCTGAGGCGTTCGTAGAAATTGCCGTTTGCCAAACCCTGTGAGGGAAGCGCTGTAAATAAAGTTGCCAAAAGAATGGCAACGCCAATCGTTGTTTGCAACGCGCGTACGGGTCGAGATCGAACGCGTGGTTGTAGTGAAGTGGATTCCATGATATCTGCGCGTAATGGTAACTGTTAAGGATTTTACGTGCAAGGGATGGTGTATTAATTGGACTTTATCGGTAATTAGCCAAATGGCTCTTTGTGGACGCAGAAAAACGCCGATTTTCGCTGATTCAAGAGAATTATCCTGCGTTTGTCGGCGTGAATCAGCGTCCCGATTTAATTTCCGATAATGATTATTGATATGACTGTCCCTCGAAGTCAGAAATTCTTTAACGCGAATGCCGCGAAATAAGCGAATAACGCGAATTTGTTATTCTTCGCGAAATTCGCCCGATTTGAGTAATTCGCGTTAAGACCATGAAGGATCGCCCCTACGCTCCCCAACGAATTTTCATCTTGACTTGCCCCTCTCTCGACGTTATGATGAAATTCCATTGGAGAAACCATGACTCTTGATTCAGAACAACTTCGCCAAGCCATGCGCGCATGGACAACTGGTGTGGCTGTCGTTACCGCAGTATATGATGATCGGCAATACGGCATGACGGTCAACTCGTTCAATTCCGTCTCGCTGGAGCCGCCGGTGATTTCTGTAACTTTGAAACGGTTAACCCACACCCATGAGTGCGTCGAAAAGTCCGGTGAATTTGCAATGACCATTCTTTCTTCCAAACAGAAGGAACTTTCAGATCGTTTTGCGGGGAAAATACCCGATATCAAGGATCGGTTTGAAGGGGTGCATACTGAAAAACTTTTAATAGATGCGCCCATCCTGAAAGACGGGATCGCTTTTTTCAATTGCCGCGTCATCAGTTCCATGCCGGTCGGCGAGAATACGCTTTTCATTGCGGAAGTCATCGCGGCGCGCGTGGAAGGCGAAGGGGAACCGCTGGTGTATCATAACCGCGTGTTTTGGAAGTTGATAAAGCAAGGATGAATTTCCTTTGCGTCTTGGCGACTTAGCGTTAAGAACGCACTCGTCTGGCCCCCCATATTGTTTAGTAATCAAGATATGGACAACAATCTTTCTCCCGAAGAACAACAAACTTTGCTCCGCCTGGCGCGGGAGGCGATGACGCGCGGCGTGAAGGGTGAGAAGATGCCGCCGCTCGAAATATCCTTGTTGTCAGCGCGGTTGCGAGAACAAGGCGCGTCGTTCATCACTCTGACGGTACGCGGGGAATTACGCGGGTGCGTGGGCGCGCTCGAACCGTATCAATCGCTGGCGGAGGATGTGCGCGAACATGCCGTCGCCGCCGCGCTCGAAGACCCGCGCTTCCATCCGGTGAGGGAACGCGAATTAAGCGGGATCAGGGTCGAAGTCTCGCGATTGACGCGCCCGAATCCGCTTGCATACAAGGACGCGGATGATCTGCTATCCAAATTAAGACCGCACGTGGACGGAGTCATCTTGCGCGACGGAACGCATCGCCGTGTAACTTTCCTCCCGCAAGTGTGGGAAAAGATTCCCGACCCCGCAGAATTTTTGAATCACCTTTGCCAGAAAATGGGTTTGAGCGAAAATTTGTGGCGGAGCAAATATCTCGACGTGTTCATTTATCAAGTGGAGGAATTTCATGAGTAGGGTAAAATCAGCGCATGGCTGACGATGGAGTTTTTCAAGAAGCAGTAGAAGCCCTGCGTGAGGGAAATAAAAACAAAGCCCGCGACTTGCTTACGGGCTTGCTAAAGACCGACCAAAGCAACGCGACTTATTGGGTATGGATGAGCGCGACAGTGGATTCAACGAAAGAGCGCATCTATTGCCTGCAAACTGCGTTCAAGCTGGACCCTGAAAATGTCACTGCCAAACGGGGCTTGATCCTGCTCGGCGCGTTGCCGCCTGATGAAACCGTTCAGCCGTTCCTGTTAAATCGTCCGCGCGCGTGGGAGGAAAAACTTTTACTCGCGCATGAAAAACCCAAACCAAAAGGATGGGCGGCAGTGCGAGCCAGCCCTGTACTCAGGCTCGGTGGGATCGTGGTA